>OJAI01000041.1_pt1 | contig 91693 bp, 58 predicted proteins | sample 1588891 | NCBI WGS metagenome assembly OJAI01 (sample SAMN03283255) | human gut metagenome | biome: human-associated habitat; material: feces | host: Homo sapiens | place: USA | collected 2013 | reverse complement strand
GCAATTCATCTCACCACCTATAGAGGTGGGAGAATCCTTGCTATTATTTGTTGAAGGGTTTACTCCTCGGTATCATTCTTTGACGGAATCATTTCCTCAAAGTCGAAGTCGAGCATCGGCTCTTCCTCTTCAGCTGACGGCTCTTCAACCGGAGCTTCTGCCATCGGAGCTGCCGGAGCATCGTCCTCAAGATCTTCGGTCAGAATCAGATCCTCGTCCTCTTCTTCCTCGATCATGCTGTCGGTATTCAGATGAATGTTGCTGTAACACTTCATACCGGTACCGGCCGGGATCGGTTTACCGATGATAACGTTCTCTTTCAGGCCTACCAGATGGTCAACCTTACCCTTGATAGCAGCGTCGGTCAGAACCTTGGTGGTCTCCTGGAAGGATGCTGCGGACAGGAAGGAATCGGATGCCAGGGATGCTTTGGTGATACCAAGCAGTACCTGTTTTCCTTCTGCCGGCTCTTTGCCTTCTGCGATCAGAGCTTTGTTGGTCTCGTCGTAATCCAGGAAGTCTACCATGTCGCCCGGAAGGAATTCGGTATCTCCGTTCTCCTCGATGCGGATCTTCTTCAGCATCTGGCGAACGATAACCTCGATATGCTTATCGTTGATTTCTACACCCTGCAGACGGTAAACTCTCTGTACCTCGCGGATCATGTAATCCTGAACGGCACGTACACCTTTGATCTTCAGGATATCGTGCGGGTTGACAGAACCTTCGGTCAGCTCGTCTCCGGCTTCCAGAACAGTTCCGTCTGCGATCTTAATACGGGATCCGTAAGGGATCAGGTATGTCTTGGATACGCCGTCTTCCGGATTGGTAACAACGATTTCGCGTTTCTTCTTGGTGTCTTTGATCTGTGCAACACCGGCGATTTCGGTGATGATGGCAAGTCCTTTCGGCTTTCTTGCCTCGAAAAGCTCCTCGACACGAGGAAGACCCTGTGTGATATCTCCACCGGCTACACCACCACTATGGAATGTTCTCATAGTCAGCTGTGTACCAGGTTCTCCGATTGACTGTGCGGCGATGATTCCGACAGCTTCACCAACCTGTACCGGCTCACCAGTTGCCATGTTGGCTCCGTAACATTTTGCACATACACCGCTGTGTGAACGGCATGTAAGGATTGTACGGATCTTAATCTGTGTCAGCGGTTCACCCTTCTCGTCAACACCCTTCTTGCAGATCAGTTCCGCACGCTTAGGTGTTACCATATGGTTTGCTTTTACAAGGATATTTCCATCTTTGTCTACAATGTTCTTACAGATGTAACGTCCTGTGATACGTTCCTGTAAGCTTTCGATGACCTCGTTTCCATCCATGAATGCTTTTACATACATTCCCGGGATCGGCATTCCAGGTTTTGCACAGTCTACTTCGTGGATGATCAGCTCCTGTGATACGTCTACCAGACGTCTTGTCAGGTATCCGGAATCGGCTGTACGAAGAGCAGTATCTGACATACCTTTTCGAGCTCCATGTGCAGACATGAAGTACTCCAATACGTCCAGACCTTCACGGAAGTTAGACTTGATTGGCAGCTCGATCGTATGACCTGTTGTATCGGCCATCAGACCACGCATACCAGCAAGCTGTTTGATCTGTTTGTCAGATCCACGGGCTCCGGAATCGGCCATCATGAAGATGTTGTTATATTTATCAAGACCGTCAAGCAGTGCCTTTGTAAGGGCATCGTCAGTTGCTTTCCATGTCTCTACGACTTCTTTATATCTTTCTTCTTCTGTGATGAGACCACGCTTGAAGTTCTTTGTGATCTTATCTACAGTATCCTGAGCATTCTTGATCATCTCCGGTTTCTGCGGAGGTACCGTCATGTCAGAAATAGATACAGTCATGGCAGCTCTTGTTGAAAGCTTGTAACCCATAGCCTTTACATGGTCAAGTACTTCTGCTGTTGCAGTAGCACCATGTGTATTGATAACTTTCTCAAGGATCTGTTTCAGCTGTTTCTTTCCTACGTGGAAATCAACTTCCAGAAGGAGTTCATTTCCTTCTACTTCACGGTCTACAAATCCAAGATCCTGTGGGATGATTTCATTAAACATGAAACGTCCGACTGTAGATTCTACAGTTCCTGTCTTCACGGTTCCGTCCGGCATCTTCTTAGATACACGTACTTTTACACGTGAATGGAGTGTAACTGCTGCGTTCTCATAAGCAAGCAGTGCCTCGTTGAAGCTCTTGAAGATCATGCCCTCTCCCTTGGCACCAGGACGCTCCTGAGTCAGATAGTAGATACCAAGTACCATATCCTGTGAAGGAACGGCTACCGGACCACCATCAGACGGTTTCAGTAAGTTGTTTGGTGACAGAAGTAAGAAACGGCACTCTGCCTGGGCTTCTACTGACAGTGGCAGATGGACAGCCATCTGGTCTCCGTCGAAGTCGGCGTTGAACGCTGTACAAACCAGTGGATGAAGCTTGATAGCCTTACCCTCTACAAGGATTGGCTCGAATGCCTGGATACCAAGTCTGTGCAGTGTAGGAGCACGGTTCAACATAACCGGATGCTCTTTGATTACTTCTTCCAGAACGTCCCATACTTCCGGCTGAAGTCTTTCTACCATCTTCTTAGCATTTTTGATATTGTGTGCTGTTCCGTTCTGAACCAGTTCTTTCATAACGAATGGTTTGAACAGCTCGATTGCCATTTCTTTTGGCAGACCACACTGGTAGATCTTAAGTTCCGGTCCTACGACGATAACGGAACGTCCAGAGTAGTCAACACGCTTACCAAGCAGGTTCTGACGGAAACGTCCGGACTTACCTTTCAGCATGTCAGAAAGAGATTTCAGTGCTCTGTTACCAGGTCCTGTTACCGGACGGCCACGGCGGCCATTGTCGATCAGGGCATCTACAGCTTCCTGAAGCATTCTCTTTTCGTTTCTAACGATAATGTCCGGAGCGCCTAATTCAAGAAGACGTCTCAGACGGTTATTTCTGTTGATGATCCTTCTGTACAGATCATTCAGGTCAGATGTTGCAAAACGTCCACCATCCAGCTGTACCATTGGACGAAGATCCGGCGGGATAACCGGGATATTTGTCATGATCATCCATTCTGGTTTGTTACCAGACTCACGGAAAGCTTCTACTACTTCCAGACGTTTTACGATTCTTGCACGTTTCTGCCCGGTTGCACCCTTCAGGCCTTCTGTCAGTTCTGTATATTCTTTCTCAAGATCAATGTTCTCAAGAAGCTCTTTGATGGATTCTGCACCCATTCCTACACGGAATGCGCTTCCCCATTTTTCTCTTGCTTCCTGATATTCAGCCTCTGATAATACCTGTTTGTACATCAGGTCTGACTCGCCCTTATCCAGTACAATATAAGAAGCGAAGTACAGTACTTTTTCCAGAGTTCTTGGGGACAGATCCAGGATCAGTCCCATACGGCTTGGAATTCCCTTGAAGTACCAGATGTGTGATACCGGAGCGGCAAGGGCGATATGGCCCATGCGCTCACGACGTACACTTGCTTTTGTTACTTCAACACCACAACGGTCGCAGACCACACCTTTATAGCGGATCTTTTTATACTTTCCACAGTGGCATTCCCAGTCCTTGCTTGGTCCGAAGATCTTTTCGCAGAACAGTCCGTCTTTTTCTGGTTTTAAAGTTCTATAGTTGATGGTCTCTGGTTTGGTAACTTCTCCTTTTGACCATTCCAGAATCTTTTCAGGTGATGCCAAACCGATCTTGATCGCATCAAAAGTCATTGGCTGATAAGTTTGTTCCTTATTATTTTCTGGCATACTTTGGACCCCTTCCTATTCATCGTCAGATGAATCGCCGAAATCATAGTCATCATTTTCTTCAAAGTTCATATCGAAATCATCGTCTGATTCTGGTTCTTCTTCTACATCAACCAGTTCTTCACCCTGGAATTCCTGTTTGCTGTATCCGTGTTTACCAAAGTCTTCGTCATCATCATTACGATATCTTCTGTCTCCCTCGATCAGAGAACGGAAATCTGTCTCTCCCATATCGGAAGTTTCCATGATCTCCACTTCTGTATTGTCATCACGTAAGACACGTACGTCCAGTCCGAGTGACTGTAACTCTTTGAGCAATACCTTGAAGGATTCCGGAATTCCCGGTTCAGGAATATTTTCACCCTTGATGATTGCTTCGTATGTCTTCACACGTCCGATGACATCATCTGACTTCACAGTCAGGATTTCCTGCAGTGTGTATGATGCACCATAAGCTTCCAGTGCCCATACCTCCATCTCTCCGAAACGCTGTCCACCGAACTGAGCCTTTCCTCCTAATGGCTGCTGTGTAACCAGTGAGTAAGGACCTGTAGAACGTGCATGGATCTTGTCGTCTACCAGGTGGTGCAGTTTCAGATAATGCATGTGTCCGATGGTTACAGGGCTGTCGAAGTACTCACCCGTACGTCCGTCACGCAGGCGGACCTTACCATCTCTTGAAATTGGAACACCTTTCCAGAGTTTTCTGTGTTCTCTGTTGTCTGACAGATACTGCAGTACTTCCGGAAGAAGTTCTTCTTTATGTTTTGCTTCAAACTCTTCCCAGCTTAAGTTGACATAGTCATTAGCCAGATCAAGAGTATCCATAATATCAATCTCGTTTGCTCCGTCGAATACAGGAGTTGCGATATTGAATCCAAGTGCCTTTGCAGCCAGGGACAGGTGAATCTCCAGGACCTGACCGATATTCATACGTGAAGGCACACCCAGTGGGTTCAGCACGATGTCCAGAGGACGTCCGTTCGGAAGGAACGGCATATCTTCTACTGGAAGTACACGGGAAACGACACCCTTGTTACCATGACGTCCGGCCATCTTATCACCGACAGAGATCTTTCTCTTCTGAGCGATGTAGATACGAACTGACTGATTTACTCCCGGTGACATCTCGTCTCCGCCTTCTCTTGTAAATACCTTGGCATCTACTACAATACCGTATTCTCCGTGAGGTACTTTCAGGGAAGTATCTCTTACTTCACGGGCTTTCTCACCAAAGATCGCACGAAGCAGTCTTTCTTCGGCTGTAAGTTCTGTCTCTCCCTTAGGAGTAACCTTACCTACCAGGATATCTCCGGCACGGACTTCAGCTCCGACACGAATGATACCTCTTTCATCCAGATTTTTCAGTGCATCATCGCCGACACCTGGGATGTCACGTGTGATCTCTTCTGGTCCAAGCTTTGTATCACGTGCTTCTGCTTCATATTCTTCAATATGAATAGATGTATATACATCATCCTGTACCAGTCTTTCACTTAACAGAACGGCATCCTCGTAGTTGTAACCTTCCCATGTCATGAATCCGATCAGTGGGTTCTTACCAAGGCCAAGTTCACCATTTGATGTAGATGGTCCGTCTGCAATAACCTCACCCTTTTCTACTCTGTCGCCCTTGAAGACAATCGGTCTCTGGTTATAGCAGTTGCTCTGGTTACTTCTCTGGAATTTTGTTAATTTATATTTCTTCAGTTTTCCGTCGTCCTGACGAACTGTGATCTCTGTAGAAGTAGAACGTTCAACTGTTCCGCCTTCTTCAGCAACTACACATACACCAGAGTCAACGGCTGCTTTTTCTTCCATACCAGTTCCTACTACAGGAGCCTCTGTGAACAGAAGCGGTACTGCCTGACGCTGCATGTTGGATCCCATCAGGGCACGGTTCGCATCGTCATTCTGAAGGAATGGGATTAAGGCTGTAGCAACAGAGAATACCATCTTAGGAGATACGTCCATGTAATCGAACATTCTTCTTTCATATTCCTGTGTCTCTTCACGGTAACGACCAGATACATTCTTACGTACGAAGTGTCCTTCTTTATCTAACTGTTCGTTCGCCTGTGCTACATGGTAGTTATCTTCTTCATCCGCTGTCATGTATACAACTTCATCTGTAACTACCGGGTTTGTCGGATCATCGTGATTGATCTTACGATACGGAGCCTCGATAAATCCATATTCATTGATTCTTGCATAACTTGCAAGGGAGTTGATCAGACCGATGTTAGGTCCTTCAGGTGTCTCTACTGGACACATTCTTCCATAGTGAGAGTAGTGTACGTCTCGAACCTCGAATCCGGCACGGTCTCTTGACAGACCACCAGGTCCTAACGCTGAAAGACGTCTCTTATGAGTCAGCTCACCAAGCGGGTTGTTCTGATCCATGAACTGTGACAGCTGGGAAGATCCGAAGAACTCCTTCACTGCTGCAGTTACAGGCTTGATATTGATCAGGGACTGTGGAGAGATTCCCTCCATATCCTGTGTTGTCATTCTTTCACGAACCACTCTTTCCAGACGTGAAAGACCGATTCTGTACTGATTCTGAAGCAGCTCACCTACAGAACGGATACGTCTGTTACCCAGGTGGTCAATATCATCATCAGTTCCGATGCCATATTCCAGATGCATATTGTAGTTAATAGAAGCTAAGATATCTTCTTTTGTGATATGCTTTGGAATCAGATCGTGGATATCTCTCTTGATCGCATCTTTTAACTCATCGATGTCTCCTGCTGTCTCCTCCAGGATTCCTGCAAGTACAGGATAGTATACCTGCTCGGTAACTCCTACTTCTTCCGGATCAACATCAACAACTGCGTCAAGGTCAACCATCATATTAGAAAGGACCTTGATCGGTCTTTCTGTTTCTTCTACGCTGATCCATACATATGGAACTGCGTTATTCTGAATTGTAGAAGCCAGTTCTCTTGTGATCTTTGTTCCGGCTTCTGCCAGTACTTCGCCTGTCATCGGACTTGCAACATCTTCTGCCAGGACATGACCGCTGATACGGTTCTTTAACGCAAGCTTCTTATTGAACTTGTAACGTCCTACTTTTGCAAGATCATAACGTCTTGGGTCAAAGAACATACTTGTGATCAGACTTTCAGCACTGTCTACTGCCAAAGGCTCACCCGGACGGATCTTCTTATATAATTCCAGAAGTCCTTCCTGATAGTTTGTTGCAGCATCCTTTTCAAAACTTGCCAGGATCTTAGGCTCTTCTCCGAAGAGTTCGATGATCTCTGGGTTTGTACCGATTCCTAATGCACGAATCAACACAGTGATCGGTACCTTTCTTGTTCTATCTACACGTACATAGAAAACGTCATTGGAATCCGTCTCATACTCCAGCCACGCACCACGGTTCGGGATTACGGTAGCTGAATACAGTTTTTTACCTAATTTATCATGTGCAATGGCATAATAGATACCAGGAGAACGTACTAACTGGCTGACGATAACACGCTCTGCACCATTGATTACAAAGGTACCTGTTCTTGTCATCAGCGGCAGATCTCCCATGAAGATCTCATGCTCATTGATTTCATCTGTCTCTTTATTGTGAAGTCTTACTTTGACTTTCAGAGGTGCTGCATATGTTGCATCACGTTCTTTACACTCATCAATCGTATATTTTACTTCATCTTCACACAAAGTAAAATCTACGAAATCCAGGCTTAATTTTCCACTGTAGTCTGTGATTGGGGAAATGTCATCGAACACTTCATTTAACCCTTCTTCCAGAAACCACTTGTAAGAATCTGTCTGAACTTCGATCAAGTTAGGCATCTGAACGACTTCTTTCTGTCGGGCATAACTCATTCGTGAACTTTTTCCGCTTTTAATAGGACGAATTCTGTTTTTCTCCATATTGACGTTTCACTCCTCATTTATTTTTCTGGCTGGGCTTTTTACCGCCCATATAACTTGCAGAGTCTCAAAAACAACGTATTTTTTGCTGTTTTTCATACGCAATCATGGCATAACTATCCACAATAGCGCATTTTTTACTATAGCATAAGCTTGTCAAGTATGTCAAGCAAATCTGTGTTATTTTTTCAGTTTTTTCAAGACTTTGCCGGTACTGCTGAACATAAGAAAAAATCCGCTTTGCAGGCTCTTTCTTATATTCAGCATCCCTATAATACGAAAGGGCATCCCGTCACCGGAATGCCCTGATAATTCAATCAAACTCGAATTATTTAAGGTTAACTTCAGCACCTTCTGCTTCAAGTTTAGTCTTGATTTCCTCAGCCTCAGCTTTAGAAGCGCCTTCTTTGATTACCTTTGGAGCTTCGTCAACTAATGCTTTAGCTTCTTTCAGTCCAAGTCCTGTTACTTCACGAACAACTTTGATAACTTTAACCTTAGCTGCTCCTGCAGAAACTAATTCTACGTCGAACTCATCTTTCTCTTCTGCTGCTGCTCCACCTTCAGCTGCTGCTGCAACTACAACACCTGCTGCTGCGGATACACCAAATTCTTCTTCACAAGCTTTTACAAGATCATTTAACTCTAATACAGATAACTCTTTGATAGCTTCAATAAATTCTTCTGTTGTTAACTTTGCCATTTTATTTTCCTCCATTTTTCTTATTTTCTTTTTGAAATAAAATATTATGCTGCCATCAGCTTATTCAGCTGCTGGTGCCTCTGCAGCTTCTTCTGCTGCCGGAGCTGCTTCACAAGCATCTGCTCCACCTTTTTCTGCGATCTGATTGAGAACGCGTGCCAGGTTTGTGATAGGTGACTGTAAGCTTCCAAGTAATTTGGAAATAAGCTCGTCTCTTGAAGGGATCTTAGCAAGTTCATTTAATGCATCTGTATCATATAATGTTCCTTCAACCACACCTGCTTTTAATTCAAGGGCTTTTGCATTCTTTGCGAATTTGCAAAGGATTCTTGCTGGAGCTGTTGCATCATCTTTAGAAATTGCGATAGCGCTTGGTCCTTCTAAGTGCTCATCTAATGCTGCGAAATCAGTTCCTTCAAAAGCTCTCTTCATCATTGTGTTCTTACAAACTTTGTAGACAACGCCTGCTTCTCTTAACTGTTTACGCATCTCTGTATCTTCTGCAACAGTCAGTCCACGGTAGTCAACAAGGACAACGCTTACTGCGTCTTTCACGTCCTCTGCAATAGCCTGTACAACTGGTTGTTTTAATTCAACTTTTGCCACGAATGGTGCACCTCCTTGTAGATTTGTAAGTTTACACCGCCGATAGATATAAATGTAAAAAAACCTCTATATCCAAAGACATAGAGGTTGATAAGTCATACTTTAGTATCGATCTTTCCTCGGTAGGCGTCCGCATAAAATGTGTTCTTACGCTCTTTCAAGCACCTACTGTCTTCGGCAGTCCTTTAATAGGATATCATATACATACGTTATTGTCAAGAGGTTTTTTCATTTTTTTGTTTTTTCTTTTACGAAAATTTTTTCAGCACACCGATCTGCATTTGTTCTGCTCCATCTTTTATGTTATCCGGTCTTTTATGCTTCTACCACGGCCGCTTTCATCTTCTGCACATATTCTTTTACATACGCTACACAGTCTGCTCCATGCTCTGCTACGATCCTTACAATTGCCGATCCCACAATTGCACCGTCTGAAAATGCCGCCATTTTTCTCCGCCCTCTACACTTTCCAACAGATAGTATCTTTTACTCACCGCCACAATCTTGCGAAGAAGCGTGATCGGTGTGATAACATCTGCATAAATCTCTTTGCATACCGGAATTATGTGGTAGTCCGGTGCAAGTCTCATGATTTCTTCACATTCTGGATACATAGATATGATTTCTCCTTTAAGTTCTGATTGTCTTGCTGCCTGTGTATGGAAGTGTTGGAACGGATTGTATTTTTCCACAAAAAAAAGCTTCTGTCCCTCTAAAGGGACAAAAACTTAATATCATTCTAAAATATTCAGGTATAAAAAAACTCTGTATACAGCATCACATCTGTATACAGAGTTCTTTATTCATTATTATCTTGCGGATTAAACAAGCTTCATTGGGTTGATCTTTACACCAGGTCCCATTGTAGAAGTAAGAGTTACGCTCTTAAGGTACTGTCCCTTAACTGCTGCAGGTCTTACTTTGTTAATCGCATCAATAAGCGTCTGGAAGTTGTCTGTAAGCTGTTCTTCAGTAAAGCTTGCTTTACCTACTGGCACATGGATAATGTTTGTCTTATCAAGTCTGTACTCGATCTTACCAGCTTTGATTTCCTGGATAGCTTTTGTAACGTCCATTGTTACTGTACCAGCCTTCGGGTTTGGCATTAATCCCTTAGGTCCGAGTACACGTCCGAGACGTCCAACAACACCCATCATGTCTGGTGTAGCTACTACTACATCGAATTCAAACCAGTTTTCATTCTGGATCTTAGGAATGAGTTCTTCTCCTCCTACGAAATCTGCTCCGGCTGCTTTAGCTTCTTCTGCTTTAGCGTCTTTTGCAAATACAAGGATACGAACCTTTTTACCAGTTCCGTGTGGCAGAACTACTGCTCCACGAATCTGCTGGTCAGCGTGACGTCCGTCACATCCAGTTCTGATATGAGCTTCAATAGTCTCATCGAATTTTGCTGTTGCAGTCTTTTTAACTAATGATACTGCGTCTGCTACATCGTAGAGTGTTCCTCTGTCGATTGTCTTCGCAGCTTCAACGTATTTCTTTCCTCTTTTCATTCTATAAACCTCCTAGTGGTATTGGCGGGATAACCCTCCCACATTAATCTTCATCAATTATTCTGTTACAGTTACACCCATAGAGCGGCATGTACCTTCTACCATGCTCATAGCGCTCTCGATTGTAGCAGCGTTCAGGTCAGGCATCTTTGTCTTAGCGATTTCCTCTACCTGAGCTTTTGTGATTGTAGCAACCTTTGTTTTGTTAGGTACACCTGAACCAGATTTGATGTTGCAGGCCTTTTTGATCAGAACTGCTGCCGGTGGTGTCTTTGTGATGAAGCTGAAACTTCTGTCATTGTAAACTGTGATAACTACAGGGATGATCATGTCTCCCTGATCTGCTGTCTTAGCGTTGAACTGTTTTGTAAATTCAACGATGTTTACACCGTGCTGACCAAGAGCAGGTCCAACCGGTGGTGCCGGAGTAGCTTTGCCGGCTGGGATCTGTAATTTAATATAACCTTCTACTTTTTTTGCCATTTCAATTACCTCCTTGTGGTGATGGCGGGGAACATATAACGCCCCTCCCACTTACTGTTACATTTTCTTAACTTCTGCGAAACCAATTTCAACCGGGGTCTCGCGGCCGAAGAGCTCAACATTAATAGTAAGGCTCTGCTTCTGCATGTTGATAGACTGGATTACACCAACCGTATCCGCCCATGCTCCAGCGATTACCTGGACTGTGTCGCCCTCCTCGTAGTCCATGACTACTTCCTCTCTCTGGATTCCCAGAGGAGCCATCTCCGCATCTGTAAGCGGCACCGGCTTAGATCCAGGTCCGACAAATCCTGTCACACCTCTTGTATTACGAACAACGTACCATGTATCATCGTTCATAATCATGTGTATCAACACATAGCCTGGAAACATCTTTTTCTGAGATACTTTCTGGACACCGTTCTTCATCTCAACAACGTCTTCCAGCGGTACTCTTACTTCAAGGATCTGATCCTCAAGATGTCTGTTCTCGATTGTCTTATCAATGTTGGCTTTTACTTTGTTCTCGTACCCTGAATAGGTATGAACTACGTACCATTTTGCCTCTGACATAATCTCACCTTTCTTGTCCGTTTTGAGTTATTTAATTAATAAATCTACTCCGTACTGGGCGAAAAAATCTACAAGTGCGATAATCGTTCCCAGGACCACGGATACAGAAACAACCGCTGCCGTCTCTTTTGCAACTGTCATCTTGTCTGGCCACACGATCTTCTTGAATTCTCTGTCAAGACCCTTGAACCAGCTCTCCTTCTGAGTTTTCTTACTACTCATCGACATTCACTCCTTCTTGCGGCGATTATTTTGTCTCTTTGTGCAATGTGTGTTTCTTACAGAATCTGCAGTACTTCTTGGTTTCCATACGTTCCGGATGAGATTTCTTATCCTTTGTCATGTTGTAGTTACGCTGCTTGCATTCTGTACACTCCAATGTGATTCTTGTACGCACAACTTCCACCTCGCTTTATAATCTTAGTTAACGTGTTTCGTGGCAACTTGCGATGCTGCCCGATTTTAGGCATAAAAAAAAAGCCTACTTCCATTCGCCCGAATATCGTATCATATCCAGGCTTAAAAAGCAAGCCTTTTCCTATATTATTTTCGCGAAAATTTATTTATTAAAACACTTTATCCGTAACTGCCAAACTATTTATTGCGATTCCCTGTACCAGATACTTCCCGGATTCACTGTACGAAGCTGATAGTTTCCGTCTTTATAAACGAATTCGGCACTCATCTGCGAACTTCCATCCACCGTTCCGTTCATATTGCCAACTGTAACATCTTCTTTCTGATATGTTACTCTATAATCATAAGACAACGTTCCTCTCACAACTCCGGTCACACCACTGATCACATATTTTCCTTCATAATTATCAGTTGTTATCTGATCCGCTTTATAACCATCTTTTGAACTTAACTGTTCTTTCAGATCATCATAGAATTCTTTATTCTCTTTTTCATATTTTGAATTCTTTTCAAATAACCCTGATATTTGTGAGAATGATTTTTCTTCTTTTGCCGCTTTGATATAACTGCTCAGAATTTCTTTCATTTTCTTATCCAGCTTCTTTTTCCCGCTTTGTGATACTTTCATTTTAGAGATTGTTGTACTTCCCTTATCGGATGCTTTGAATTCTGATTTATACGTCTTAAACCACGGAACGTCTATCCTTATCTTATGATCTCCTTCAAACAACGATATTTTATATTGATCCAGGCCATCGGAATCATCTTTTATCTTATCGTTTTTTGTAAGCTTCGTTCCATCGATCCAGGCCGTCGATCCAGCCGGAATATAAAGGTTAAAATCATTTGCAATCATCTTATCCGAAGATACCTTCCAGTTTGCAAATAACAGCAGTCTTTGTCTCTTTTGCTTTTGCAGAACAACGGTTTCTTTGTTCTTACCTTGAGTTTTCGTCTTGTATTCGACCGTAAATGCCCTTTGTTTTCCTCCGGACTCTATCTTTATCTGGCGATTTTCCTTCGTCTCTTTTATCTGATAATCCTCTACACCGGTAACGGCATTCTTCTTCATATATGTTGCATATTCATCCTGTGTTGCATATCCATTCTTCGGAAGATCAGACAGATGTCCCGTCTTTTTCCAGTCTTCCTTTACATAAGCCTTACAGTAACGTTCCGCCACTGCTTCCGGACGTCCATAGTAACTTTCAAAAATGCAAAATGCCGCAAATACAGCGGCTCCTGCCACAATTCTTTTCACAGCCTTCTTCTGCTTCGCTGTCAGATCTGACCAGGAATGCTTCTCTTTGATAAACTTCGGTATACGGCTTGGATCCTTCCCTTCACGCTCACGTTTTATCTTTTTTTCTTTGCGTTTTCTTTCCCATGACTGAAGGATCTCTTCATATGCATCTTCTTCCGGGACATCTTCATATTCTCTTTTCTTTTTTATAAAATCTCCGATATCACCGGTAAACATCCGTGTCGGCTCATCCGCCTCTTCCTCTGTCTTCTCTCCGATCATAAGCGTCGGCTCACTGACACCTTCAGTTTCATCCAAATGACTCTGTTCTTTACCGGATCCTTCTTTTAACTTGATCTTCCGGTGAAGTTCCTGCTCCAGTTCCTGTCTTGTAACTTCTTCTATCATCCGGTCCAGGTTCTCGGGAATTGTAAGCTGTTTTTTCAGCTGTTCCTGCTCTGTGTCTGTATCCTCATCTTCTTTTCTTTCTTCTTTTTTTTCTTCTTGCAGGAATACCTCTTTTTCTTCTTTCTCATCAGGATTAAGTAACTTCTTCGCTTCATCAATTACTTTTTCTGATTCTTCTTCGATCTCCTGATCAGAAAATTCTGTCTTCGGGGCTTCTTCAAGCTCATCCAGGTCACTGTATAATGTTTCCTCTTTTGATTCGGGAAGCCGCATTCCGCAATAATTACAGAATCTGGCATCGTCTGGATTGTTAGTCTTGCAATTCGGGCATTGACGCATAGAGCTCCTCCTTTTCAAATCACATTTTACATTATCATAACATTTTCTTTCTCTTAAATATAATAATACAGGTAATCATAACCACAACGCTTAAGATGATCACTCCCGGATATCCGTGCTTTAGTTCCGGCATATTATGGAAATTCATTCCATACCAGCTGGTGATGAGTGTAAGCGGGAAGAAAATCGTTGATATTACGGTCAGAAACTGCATGTTGTTATTCTGCTGGGCATCTACCTGCGCCTTATAAGCATCCCTTACCTGCTGGGCATATTCCAGAAGCTGCGATGCTTTACTCATCAGTCTGTCTGCACGGTCCGAGATAACACCGAAATATTTCACCTGTTTCTTGGCAAAGAAACCATTTTCATTCTCTTCGAGCTGTTTTCCCATGTCCATGATCTCATCATAATAACTGCGGAGTGTCAAAAGTTCACGTCGGATCGGCATGATCGCATTCTGGAATCCCTGGATCTTTCCGTCCATGACACCTTCTTCCAGATCCATGATCCGTTTCTCATAATGTCCCAGAAGTTCCAGATCCCGGCTTATGAATTCCAGCATAAAATTATAGATGAATTTTTCTTTCGATTCTCCCTGTCTCGTCTTCTTCCTCTTAATTCTGCGGATCAGACGGTAAGAAAATTCATCATCGTCCACAATCACGATATGATGACGGTTAATAAAAAATAAGATCTTGTATCGTTCTCCCAGAATATCCAGAAGCTTTGGAATACAAAGAGAACCCGCAAGACATTCCTGCTGAGTCTCCATCTTACAAAATCCTACATCTTTCAGATTGATCTCTCCTTCATACTGCATGCCGGCCTGTTCCAGGCAGTCTCTGGCAGTCTGCGATGTCGCCAGAAATACCGATGGTCTGTCCTTCTCCATGATTTCTTCCTGATATTCCTGCAGCGTTTCTCCTAATACGTATCTCATGCCTTCACCATCCTCGTTTGTTCATCCTGTTTTACTTCTTGCATTATAACACTAACTTGGAATTCTAGCACATATTCTCCTGCTGTTTTTCAAAATCCCGTAAATCTTATGTAAAATCTTGTCACAACACATGCATGGCAATAGAAAAATCCGGCAAGCCTCACAAAAAGCCGCCGGATTTTTACTTTTAACTACATTTACAATTAGAATAATCCTGTAATTCTTCCTTCATCATCTACATCGATTCTCTCAGCTGCCGGAACTTTCGGAAGTCCAGGCATAGTCATGATATCTCCTGTCAGAGCTACGATAAATCCGGCACCTGCGGAGACTTTCAGGTTACGTACTGTAATGTCAAAGTCTGTCGGTGCTCCCAGTTTCTTCGGATCGTCTGTCAGACTGTACTGTGTCTTCGCCATACAGATCGGTGCATTGCCAAATCCAAGATCTGTCAGTTGTTTTGCCTGCTTCTGGGCTGCTGCGGTAAGAACCACTTTATTTCCACCATAGATTTTCTGTACGATCTGGTTCAGTTTATCTTCGATCGTTCCTTCCAGTTCATAAGCATAGTGGAAATCACTCGGCTCATCACACAGACGTACCACTTCTTCTGCAAGCTTCAGGCCGCCTTCGCCGCCTTTTGCCCATACTTCGGACAGCGCAACATTGACTCCGACTTCTTTACATTTTTCTTCTACCAGATCCAGTTCTGCTTTGGTATCTGTCGGGAATGCATTGATCGCAACCACACATGGAAGACCGTATACATTCTTAATATTGCTGACATGCTTCATCAAGTTTGGAATACCTTTTTCCAGTGCTTCCAGATTCTCTTCATTCAGATCCGGTTTTGCAACGCCTCCATTATACTTCAGCGCTCTTACCGTTGCTACAATGACTACTGCATCCGGTTTGATGCCAGCCATACGGCACTTGATATCCAGGAATTTCTCAGCTCCTAAGTCCTCTCCGAATCCGGCCTCTGTAATCGCATAGTCTGCAAGCTTCATTGCCATTCTTGTTGCTGTCAGTGAGTTGCATCCATGTGCGATATTGGCAAATGGTCCACCGTGTACGATTGCAGGTGCATGCTCCAGTGTCTGAACAAGGTTCGGTTTCAGAGCATCCTTTAACAGCGCACACATCGCTCCCTCTGCATGCAGATCATGTGCGGTAACCGGTTTCTGCTCTGCGATCTTGCCATAAGTGTAACCTACGATGATCTTTCCAAGTCTTTCTTTCAGATCTGCGATATCCTTTGACAGACACAGGATCGCCATGATCTCAGAAGCGACAGTGATATCATATCCGTCTTCTCTCGGCACACCATTGACTCTTCCGCCAAGTCCGTCTGTGACGAAACGGAGCTGACGGTCATTCATATCGACACATCTCTTCCATACGATCTTTCTCGGATCAATATTCAAATCATTTCCCTGATAAATGTGATTGTCGATCATGGCTGCCAGTAAGTTATTCGCAGCTCCAATCGCATGAAAATCTCCTGTGAAATGAAGGTTGATATCTTCCATCGGTACAACCTGTGCATATCCGCCGCCAGCTGCTCCACCCTTCATACCGAATACCGGTCCGAGAGATGGCTCACGCAGTGCTACCACAGGTTTCTTACCCATTCTCTGAAGTGCATCTGCAAGACCTACGGTTGTTGTTGTCTTTCCTTCTCCGGCAGGTGTCGGATTGATTGCCGTCACAAGAATCAGTTTTCCGTCTTTTTTATCGGATTTCTTTAAGAAATTATAATCAATCTTTGCTTTATATTTTCCATACTGTTCCAGATATTCTTCTGGAATTCCTGCTCTTTCTGCTACCTCTGTGATAGGCTCCATAGTACATTCCTGTGCGATCTCAATATCTGTTTTCATCATTCATTTCCTCCTGATCGTATGTTGTCTTTCTGCATTTCCAGTCCTTTTGATACACTGCTTCCAACTCTTCCGATACCGGGCGGTGTAAAAAAAGGACAACACTCATCCTCTTCGGGATAAATGCTGCCCAGACGGTCGGCTCTTACCAAGTATCTGATTCCCCTGTGGTACTCCACATTATCCGTCAGTCATCAGATCTTCTCTTTGACTCTTACTATATTATAAGGACGCAAAATTGTCAATCCGGAAAATTCATCCGGATCATCGTAACACAGCCATTATTTTTTCTCTTTTTTAATAACCGTAGATTCTTTCCCCATATGATATTCTCTTCCCAGCGCCCGCATAATGCTTCTTGAAATCACATCCACAATGATGAATCCAAACGCAATCCCAAGGCATGTTTCCAACAGTACAAGTGCATGCTCTGCTGCCAGTGAAAAGTTCCTGCTGACTACGCCATACATCAGATAATACAATCTCGCTCCCGGCATCAACGGAAAGACGGATGCTGTCAGGAAGACGGTGGACGGCGCATGATTGACTCTCGACATGACAAATGCATAGCCCGCCACAAAGCAGGATGCAACTACTACCGCAAAGAAATTATCCGGATACCACGCATACACCAGTAAATAGATTCCCCATGTCAGGAAAGCTCCGACACTGGAATACAGGATCTTCTTTCCCCGTATCTTGAACCAGCTTGCATAACCGGTACATCCTATCGTACAAGAGATCAGCTGGATCACTGTATTATTATTCACATCGAATCCTTCCGCCAATATATTTCCCATCAGCATCATTGCAAGGGCAATACCGAATGCGATACCAAATGCACCGAGCATCGAATTCATCACTTCCAGTGAACCCGAGATAAAGTTCCTCTGCATCACATCCCGCATTCCGTTGATCGCACCAAGTGCACTGACTAACAGCATGACAATTCCGATCATGATACGGTCCGGATGATGTCCCAGCCCGCTCCGGACAGCTGTTACGATCACAACCTCTGATAAGAATGCCAGGATCAGATTATAGATCATCGGGTTACCTTCCCGCCTGCTAAGCCATCTGCCTACCAGAACGATCATCAGACAGACGATTAATGCAACAACTGCATCCTGCAGATCACATCCGAAGAATACAGCAAACGCCGTTCCCCCTGTAATCTGTGCAAGCCCTGTGATCAGTTCACTCTGATCCGGCCGCGCCATTACTTTCTTAAAGCGCCGGACCAGTTCTTTTTCATCCGGATTATGTGAACAGACATACCGCGACATGGCATTCAGATAATTCAATTTATCGTAATCTGCCCCTGTAGACTCTATATGCCGGATCTGTGTAATGATCTCACCTTCCGGTGTCTCCACCGTCACCTGAATATTGCTCGGAATCACATATACATCATATGTCATAAAACCATAACTCTTATACATACGATACAGACTGTCTTCCACGCGGAAGATTTCTGCCCCGCACTGTAACATTGCTTCTCCTATATTCAAGATTCCCTGTACTAATTTTTCATAATTCATAGGCAGCTGTCCTTTTATAATTTCATGTTTTACACGTTTGTTTCCATTTATATTTCCCTATTTTTCTTTATTTTCAATATATGTAGTACGTTCTGTATAAGCTCAGTTTAACACACACTTTTTCATTTTAATATAGCAAAGGAACACAGATTCCTGAAAATTATTTGTGTCTGTGATACATCTGTACCGGCGTATTTTCCTGCATCTTTTCCCGTAGCCTTTCGTATCTGCAGTTCCTGCCACTGGCAGTTTCTCTTGCATACTATGGTCTAAAAAATCTGAGAATATACAGGAAAAGATTGCTTCTCTTCCAGCATACTCTCAGACTCTCTGCTTATTTCTATTTTTTATTTCTATAATTATTTCTTTCCACCGATCAGAGGAAGATTCAATGCACTCTTACCAATATGATATTCTCTCTTCAGTGCATACATGATACTTCTGGATGCCACATCTACGATGATAAATCCGAATGCAATTGCAAGACAGGTTGCCATCAGAACAATCGTCTCATCGAATGCCAGTTGTGGATCCTGACTGACACATCCATACATTACATAGTACAGATTCGGTCCCGGAATCAGCGGGAATACCGATGCTGTCAGGAAGATCGTTGAAGGTGCCTTATTCACTCTGGACATGATAAATGCGTAAAATGCAACGAATACTGCTGCGATCATCGTTGCCAGGAAATTGCTTGGCTTCAGTGCAAATACCACAACATAGATTGCCCAGGTAAAGAATGCTCCGATACTGTTATACCATACCTGCTTTCCTCTGATCTTAAACCAGAAAGCAAATCCCGTACATGCAACCGTACAGGAGATCAGCTGGATCGGTACACTGTGATTCAGGATAAAATGATCGGAATATCCTTCATGGAACAACATGATCGCAAGACCGATTCCGAATGCGATTCCGGCAGCTCCAAGGAACGAGTTCATGATATTAATAAATCCAGAGATAAAATCCCTCTGAAGGAGATCACGGATTCCATTCGTCGTGCCCAGTCCACTGATCAGCAGCATAACGATACCGATCATAATACGGTCCGGATGATCTGCAACTCCCATCTTCAATGCCACTATAATGATCACTTCTGATATAAACGAAAGAATAGCATTATAAACCATTAAGTTGCTTTCACGCTTTGCCAGCCAGTCACCGACGGCCACGATCATCACCGATACGATCAATGCAACAATCGCATCCCAGACGTTACAGCCGAAGAATACCGCAAATCCGGTTCCACCCATGATTCCTGCTGCATATCTTGTAATTCGCTTCTGCGGTTCACGATTGATGACTTCGAGATATTTCTCTCGCATCTCTTTTTCATCCGGTGTATTCTGACAGACATATCTGCACAGATTGTTCAGGTAATCTAGCTGATCAAAATTCGGTTCTGATGACTCGATATGCCGGATCTGTGTAATGATCTCACCTTCCGGTGTCTCTACCGTCACCTGTATATTACTCGGAATGACAAATACATCCGATCTCTTAAATCCATAGCTTCTGCACATGCGGTAAAAGCTGTCTTCCAGTCGGAAATTCTCTGCACCACTTTGAAGCATCGCTTCTCCGATGTCCAGGATTCCCTGTACAATCTTGTTATAATCCATCTTTTTTACCCCTTGTTCTCTTCATAAAATTTCCATTTTCTAAATCCAACATTTGAATCATATCATGGATTTTCTATAAGTCAACAAAATTATTGTAAAATGTAATAACAGTTTGTAATACCCGTCTTAGAAGTTCTTATATTTTTTCTTCTTTCTCTCCTTTTTGCGTATGCTTTATGCAGAATTTCTCATAAGAACGGTTTCGATTATACCTGTTCTTTTACCTGACTTCTGTCTTCTTTTATATTTAAGCTATATTCTACACCCAGAAGCTGAACAGCGGGAAAGATTTTTCTTATAATTTATTAAGAAAACTTTCCCGCATTATCTTTTTATTATATGATAATTCTAATATTTTATTGGCTATGCTGCCTATGCTATATGTTACACTAGAAGCAGCATATCATCCACACGAAATCACCTCTATACATACAGAAAGGAAACATTATGTCTGATTACTATATTTCACAGATTTCACACTCTGATAAAACTGCAATTCAGGGTGTCACCGCTCTTCTTCAGGCTGAGGAAATCCGCCTGGATACCAACCTTGATTATACGTGCGGCATGTACGATGATGAGATGAATATCATCGCCACCGGAAGCTGCTTCGGCAATACACTGCGCTGTCTTGCCGTAGGCTCTGACCATCAGGGCGAAGGACTTATGAACCAGATCATCTCACATCTGATCGAAGTACAATTTAACCGCGGAAATACACACCTGTTCCTCTATACGAAATGTTCTTCGGCCAAATTCTTCGGTGATCTCGGATTCTATGAAATAGCAAGAATTGACGGACAGATCGTGTTCATGGAAAACAGACGGACAGGGTTTAAAAATTATCTGAAGAAACTGAAAGATTCTTCTGCCCTGCAACTTCAGACTCTTACAGAAAGCACATCTGCTACAAACCGTAAGGTTGCCGCCCTGGTCATGAACGCCAATCCGTTCACTCTCGGTCATCAGTATCTAGTAGAAAAAGCAGCCTGCGAAAATGACCTGCTGCATCTTTTCATCGTAAGCGAAGATGCAAGCCTTGTTCCGTTCAAGGTTCGAAAACAGCTCGTAATGGAAGGGACCGCACATCTTGATAACATCTGCTATCACGACAGCGGCCCGTACATCATCAGTAATGCAACCTTCCCGAGCTATTTCCAGAAAGATGAAAATGCAGTCATCGAAAGCCATGCTATGCTGGATCTGACCGTCTTCACCGAAATCGCACGGACACTCGGCATCAACCGCCGCTACGTCGGCGAAGAACCAACCAGTCTGGTTACTGGAATCTATAATAATATCATGTCAGAAAAACTACCGGGAAACGGCATTGAATGCGTGATCGTTCCAAGAAAAACTGATGGTGAAAAAGCCATCAGCGCTTCTACTGTACGGCAGGCGATTAAGGATAATGATATGAATACATTGAAGAAACTCGTGCCGGAAAGTACGCAGCGGTATTTTGAAAGTGAAGGGGCAAAGGATGTGATTGCACGGATAAGAAATGAGGAGAATGTGATACATTATTAATTGCTTCATTGCACTATTTTTTGCTTCATTGTGGCCTCTCAGTTCACGAGAAAGACCGGGTAACCGCAGCCTGATGCATTAAACCCCCAAAACACGGAGAGAAGGGACCGGCCCATCCAGACCGATCCCTTTTTGCAGAACCAATACCCTTAAGTCCTGCAATGGTAAAACTTTATGAGGAATAACAATATAATTGATAATGTCTATAATTTGATCACACCCAGGATCAGTCCAGATATCAGACAGATAATGCTGACACCCCATATCCAGAAGAAACTAATGTTCCCGCTATTGCAGGTCTTTTGATCTCCATGTTTGTATCCTCCTCTTTCATTTATCTTGTGACTTTGTTTATCTCTTTATGGGTTTATCATAGTCTTGGAATCTTACAGGAGAGAGTGGGGTTTTCTTAATATTTATTAAGGTACGGAAAAGACTGCAGCCATGTAACAGCTGCAGCCTTTGTTTTTATATATAATCAAATATTCTTTTTCTGGAAAATTTACTGGTAAAATCTTATAATGATTACAAAGAATATACTATGTAAACTCAATTTAAATATATACTTTTGATACGAGAGGAATTCTTTCAATATGAACGGAATAAACGTAACTATCACAGATATGATGAACTGCCGCGACCGACGCGTAAGCATCCAGAACGAACTGATCAGTAAATATGATAAACCAGTCCTGTCTTTTTGCATGAACATCCCGGGTCCGGTAAAAACCAACGAACAGATCCGAAAAGCTTTTGATTCCGGAAAAGCAGAATTATTAAAAGCTCTTTCTGCTCACAATATAACAATCCTTCACACCGAAGAATTCCACGAACCTTCCGGTGATGAACTGATCATGGCATTGGATGCACCCGCCGAAGATATCAAGACACTTGCTACTGAAATTGAAGAAAGCCATCCTCTCGGACGGCTCTTTGATATGGATGTCATTGGAACTGACGGTATGAAGTTATCCCGCGGCACCTACCGTAAATGCATCATCTGCGGATGCCAGGCACAGGAATGTGCGCGGTCACGGAAGCATTCCGTGGAGGAATTGCAGGCAAAGATTGAGGAATTATTAAATCGGTTTTCTACTTAATTCACTAAGCCAGATCCCCGGACCGTAATAAAAGTTGGAAAGGCATTCCTGTTCAGATTCCATCATCGGGAACTTCTAAGATAAAAAAATCGGCCTAAAAGCAGCTTTCAAAAAATCCAAACTCGCCATCTGGCTCAAACAGTGGATTTTTTGAAAACTAACGGCCGATTTTTTTATCTTAGAAGTACCAGCGATGACTTCATATTCACTGGAATGCCTTTCCAACTTTTATTACGTGTGTATCTAACGCTATAGTGAATTAATAGAGTGCCCGTAACCGTTGTGATACCAGAAGTGTATAGAAGCACCGGAAAATTAAAACTTTTACTATAACTTTCCGGTTACACACAAAGGTTACGGTTCTCCATTTAATTATTATGGCATGCGAAAACATAGGACCTTGTAAGTTTATTCCGATCGGTGACAGCCGACATGATAAATTAAATAGCAACTCACTCCCGGTTCTTATTATACACAAACATCCAAAGTGCCATCGCACATATGATCACATACCCCAACACGCTATACCTATCCGGCACCTGCCCGAACAGAAAGAATCCGAGGATCGTCGAAAAAATAATCTGCGAATAATCATAAATGGATATCTCTTTCGCAGGTGCATGATAATAAGCCGCCGTAATTCCGAACTGTCCGCCTGCAGCCGCAAGTCCCGCACCTAGAAGCGTTAAGATCTGCAAGCCGCTCATCGGATGGAAATCCAGAAGCAGATATGGCAGTGTAACCACACACGAGAATCCCGAGAAGAAGATTACAACCGAAGAACCTTTCTGTCCTCTCTGCCCAAGGATACGCACCATCGCATAAGCAATACCTGCGCAGATCCCGCCGCACAGTCCGATCAGTGACGGTACCAGTGCCATATTCGTAAATGTCGGTTTGATTACAAATAAGCTTCCGATGAATGCACCCGCAACCGCCAGTGCCTGTGCCGGACTCATCTTTTCTTTCAGCAATAAAAACGAAAAGATAATTACAAAAAACGGCGACATCTTATTCAGCATTGACGCATCCGACAGCACCAGATGATCCACCGCATAGAAATTACACAAGATTCCCACCGTACCGAATGTCGCACGCAGAATCATATATTTCAGATTTCCTTTTTCGATTTTGAATCCATCCTTGCTTCTTATGATCATGATCAGCGCAATAAAAAAAGCTACCAGATTTCTGAAAAAACTCTTCTGTACCGAAGGCAGATCACCGGATAACCTTACGAACGCATTCATAAATGCAAATGATAACGCCGATAATGTAATAAAAAATATTCCTTTGTATCTGGAATTCATAAACTTACACTTCCTTATGATTTATTTCTTTATATCTTATGTTATGTCATTTATCTTACCACGAAAACTTTTGCATGTGAACACATCCGACTGTTGGACTTGATTTTGTGCAACTAATACACTTCTTTCACATTGTCGCATTCCCCCATAAAAGCTTCCCTCTGTTGATAGAATTTCAACTACAGATATGCTAAAATATTTTTGGATAACGAAAGGAAAAATGCAACATGAGACCCCTTGAGACATTTATCGAACAACGCAAAGAACGCTTCGTCAGAAACAGTCTGATGTCTGACGAATTTCTGGATTTTGTTAATAAAAATATGAAACCAATAGAGAAACAGATGTCCTATTATCAATGTGCCATCATGGAAGTAGAGACAAAATTCAAAGTATTAAACGAACAGTATTCCCTGGAATATGACCGCAATCCGATTGAAGATATCAAATCCCGTGTCAAATCCATGGAAAGCCTGATCAAAAAGATCCGTAAAAAGGATATACCGCTCACCCTTTCTTCTATTGAAGAAAATATCCATGATATTGCCGGTGTCCGTGTCATCTGTTCTTTTCTGGATGATATCTATATGCTTGCGGACTGCCTACTTTCCCAGGACGACATCACACTTCTTGAGAAGAAAGACTACATCAAGAATCCAAAACCGGGCGGATACCGCAGTCTTCATCTGATCGTCAGTGTACCAATCTTTTTACAGGACGGAAAACGTAACATGACTGTAGAAGTACAGCTTCGTACGATTGCGATGGATTTCTGGGCAAGTCTGGAACATAAACTGCGTTACAAGAAAGATATCCCGGCTGACAAAGCAAAATATCTGGAGGATGAAATGCTTGCGTGCGCACAGATCAGTGCCGACCTGGATATGCGTATGCAGAATGTCCGTGATGTGATTGCTGAGAATACAACACCAGATGAGCGGCCTTTATTATTAAAAGAATTGTCATAAAAAGACATATTGAAAACTACACTAAAAAAGCACTGTGAAATCCGGTAATATTTCACAGTGCTTTGCCACTACGATATTCTAAAGTGCCCGACAATATCCGTTCTCTCCTGCAGGATATCTTCTTCATAATTCTTCTGATACGGATCATTATGATGAATCACATATGGTACACCTTCCACATTCCGTCTGTCAGAAATCACCCCGATATGATTCTTGAACACTACAATATCGCCGCCCTGCCATTGTTCAATGTCATTTACATCCGTGGTCAGGCTGATCGCTGTATGTTCAAAATATATTTTCAGGTTCTTTACTCTTCGGAAATCAATATTTTTATCCGGCTCATCGATATCATAATCCTTCGGATTCTTCCTGATATCTTCGTCTACCAGTTCCCGCAGATCATATCCGCTTTTCTTAAGCGCATATCCGACAACATCTGTACAGACACCATATCTGTCATCCGGATAACCGGTCTGATAATATCTGCTCTTGTAAACCGGCCGCTTCTTCACGTAAACCAATGCATTCGTCAAAATATCGGTCTGATCATCCGTACCGTCACCATCTTTATCCACACTGCTATGATACGGTGTGATCTCTGTGCCGTTATATTCATTCTTTGGCCGGTCTGTCTTCGTCAATCCTACCACATCACGTCCTGCCAGGAATCCGCCAAAGGTCAGCCAGATGATAATAGCGATCGGAACTAAGATCCGGAATTTCATCTTTCTTGTCTTATGATGAAATACAATCATCCCGGCAAATGCACCAAATGCACCGCCGACAAACGCAATCCCTATCAACACTGCCTCTTTGATCCGCCACTGATGATGCATTGCTTTCGCTTTATCCGTTCCATATAAAATAAATGCAACAATATTTACTACAACGAGATAATAGGATATCGGTGTCGCCGCCGTAAGTAATTTTGCCATCTTCCGCTCCCCTCCTTCGCATCTCCATTGTATCTTACCTTTGGTTAGCTTTCAATCAGAAAACGGATATAATTATAAACTTCCGAAAAATCAATCTCACATTGTCCACCCCATATATATACTGATACTTTAGAATCAAAGCCATAGATCACCGGATAATTTTCTTCATCAAAAATATATACGAATACACGTCTTCCTTCTATATCTACCATCCAATATTCTTTTACTCCTGCATTCGCATATTTCTGAAGCTTTATAACCATATCTCTTCTTCTCGTAGACTTTGATAATACTTCTAATATAAAATCCGGCGCACCATATATCCGATTCTTATATAGTTTGTCCCGGTCACATACAATCATCACATCCGGCTCCACGATCGTCTTATTATCACAGTCAAGCTGTACATCCAACGGAGCTATTAATGGTATGCAATTTCCTTTATTTTTGGAAATAAATTCAAGAAACCTTGCGTAAATATATCCTCCTACCATCTGATGTAATGTTTCCGGTGACGCCATATCATAGAGCACACCATCAATCAGTTCTGCTCTTTGCTCATCTGGAAGAGCGTAATAATCTTCTACCGTATACTCTCCTTGCCGCTTCACTGTATATGCTGCACTTGCATCCTTTACAACAGATGCATAATACCGTTCCCGTTCCATCGGCAAAAAAATTTTTTCCAAAGCCTTCAATGTATCATAACGAGGTGAAGTTGTCGTACCTCCAAAAATCTTCTGCACGGTTCCAAGTGGTACCCCGGAAAGCTCCGCAATCTGTTCATTGGTGTATCCTTTTTCCTTTTTCTTTTCTTTCATTTCTTGAATATTCATGGCGCACACTCCTTTATAACAAGCCTGGTTATACACCTTTTTTAGAAGTAATACTTATTTCCTAGTATATATACTATCATATATTCCATTTATATTCAATCATTTTCAATCCATTTTTAATCCATTTTAAATCCATTTCATCAATCTACATCCAATATCCGGAAATGATTCCGCTTCACTTCGATCAGCCCGTCCTTCTGCATTTTCCCCAGTTCATTCGACATTGCCGACCGGTCTACTCCCAGATAATCTGCAAGCTGCTGCCTGTTATACGGAATATCGAACTCTTCCTTTTCACGCTCCATTGCCTGATAAGACAGATAAGACAATAGTCTGCCACGGATCGTCTTCGATGAAGTGTGAAAGATGCGTCTGGACAGATTCAGGTTCTTCTGCGCCGATATCGCAAGCAGGTTCTGCACCAGATTCTGATGAAACTCACACGCATTCGGACACACTTTTAAGATCTTTCTCACATCCAGAAATAACACTTCGCAGTCAGACATCGCAATTACATTGACCATCAGCTTCTCATCCAGTGCACAGGCATACGTCTCTGCGAAAATCTGACCTTCTTTTACATAATCCAGGACACTTCTGTTTCCCCAGATATCATCGTTTTCAATCAGGGCATTTCCTTTTAACATAACACCGATCGATGAGACAATATCCCCCGCATGAAAGATAATCTCATCTTTCTGGTATTTCTTCTTCTTCGCACTTAAGCAATTCAGCATAGAAGATACTTCTTCTTCCGTTGCCCCTGCGAAGATTTCTGTCTTTGTTAATGCTTTTAAATTCACGCTTTCCATTTTTATTTCCTCTCTACATCATCGTCTGATACAGAAGCACCATAAGCGGCATCGTTATGATCGATAACAATGTCGTCATAACATTGATCGCACTGGCATATTTCGAATCATTTCCATACACCTGACACATCTGCGTGATCGTTGAAGCAGACGGTGTGATCACCGCAAGGAATACGATCAACAGTAATTTTTTTCCATCCGGATGTATGTTCACAAGCCCGCTTATTTTTAAAATTGCCAATGATATCACCGGTATCACGACCAGTCTCAGAAATGAAATAAAATACACTTTTACATTTTCAAATATATTCCTAAGATTCATCTCTGCGATCAGCATTCCCGTTACGATCATACTCGCCGGACCGATCATACTGCCCACAGAACTCAATGACTGATCTACGATTTCCGGCAGTCTGATCTTTGTAAAAAATAATACAACTCCTGCAAATACCGAAATCATATTTACATTAAAGACAATCTTTTTCCAGTCCCACTTTCCTTCCCGGCTGATCGTATTCTTGCCATGTGTCCACAGAAATACCAGTTGGACACTCATGAACACACAACCATATAATACCCATTCTTTTCCCAGAATAAAAGTCACCAGCGGTACGATCAAATTACCCGAATTTGAATAATAGATGGATGTCGCCTCTACTTCATTTAGTTTCAATACCTTTCCGGCACCCCATACTGCTGCCAGTAATATAACCTGTAATAATACCGACGCTGCAAATACCAGCAAAAGTTCCTTCACCTTTTCACTTGTATAGTCCACCTGAAATGCATTGATGATCACACACGGAATAACTAGATATAATACAATTTTAGAAATGACTTTGCTGTCTTCTCCCTTTAACAATCCTGTCTTTACAATAATATATCCCATCAGGATCATAAGAAACAGTTCTGCGATCTGTTCCATTAAAAGTATACTGATTTCCATAATAATCTCTCTTTCCTTTTACAGTCCTACCGAAAATCATATACACTTTCCCGATGATTGTCAATCTCGCAAAAACCTGACATCCTTCTATTAATCATACTTATATTGACATGTTATTTATCATTCATATATTGATTCCTTCTATCTATAAGGCTATAATAGTGTTTATAAAAATATAAAACAGGCTGTATAAAATACAGGGAGGAACTTAAGATGAAATACAAGAATATTATTTTTGATTTTGGAAATGTAATCGGAAAATTTAAAGGAGACTATATTCTGGGGAAATTTGCTTCTACACCGGAAGATTATGATATTCTTGCTGATGCCATCTTTAAAAACTGGGTAGCTTTAGATGCCGGAACTATTGACTATGACCAGAATGCCGAAGATACGATTGCAGGACTTCCGGATCATCTGAAAGATACTGCCCGTGATTTCTTCGAGAACTGGTTCCAGTATGTCGACCCGCTTCCGGAGACATGGAAATTCATCAAAGAATTAAAAGCCCGCGGGGTTCCGATCTACCTGCTTTCCAATGCCTCCACCCGTTTTGCGGAACGCGCACTGGAAGATTATCCGATCCTGAAAGAATTCGACGGCATCGTGTTCTCTGCTCCGCTTAAAATGGCAAAACCGGGGCACGATATCTATTATCATCTGTTCAATGAATTTAACCTTCTGCCGAGAGAATGCTTCTTCATCGATGATACGGTGGAAAATGTCATTGCAAGTAAAGAACTTGGAATGGAGAGCATCTTGTTTACGGGAGATATTGAGGCCGTTAAAAGGGCAATTGAGTTTTAATCAATTGCCCTTTTTTTATAAACGCTTCCCTGGTCACAATCATATGAATGATATATGGAATCAGAATAACCGGGCTTCTCAATTCCGTTACAGATATGCTTTACCATTGCCGCAACCATATTGACGGCTGTCGACACCGCACCGGGAATGATCAGAACTGAAATGAGAGGTGTCATAAATCCACTTCCGGATGTTATGTAAAAAAATACTTGATTTTTAGCTTTTCGTTTGGTATAATTCATATTCGGACAAAAAAATAAGATGATTTTGGTTTAATTGGAAACGACACAAGTGTATGCTTGATTAACGAACAACACAAGTGTCTTTTTTGTACCCATTTTTAAATATTTACATAAAAAGGAGAACAAAAATTATGCCAAAAAATCTATTTCAAAACGTTATTTTTACATTAATGATGTCATTTCTGATGGTATACGTCATGATCTGCTACAATATTTGCCTGAATGTGGGAGGAATGAGCAACGAAGTATTCCTGATGGCTTTCGGCGAACTGAAAATCATGTGGCCGGTTGCCTTCGTTCTGGAATTTGCTTTCGTTGACAAACTTGCACATATGCTTGCCTTCCGTATCGTTACACCACAGGACAGACCAATCTTCATCACTCTTGCAATCTCTTCCATGATCGTATGCATCATGTGTCCTTGCATGAGTCTTGTTGCAACGATTCTGTTCAAGAACGCAGGAAGTAATGTGATTGCTACCTGGTGTCAGACAACATTCATGAACTTCCCAGTTGCTTTCTTCTGGCAGATCTTCTACTGCGGACCATTCATCCGTCTGATTTTCAGAAAGATGTTTCCTGAGAAAGAAAACGTTGCCGCTTCCGCTGTAACCGAATAATTGATACAAAAAACCGAGCCTGTTTCTATACAGTGCCCGGTTTTTCTTTCTTCTTATTCTGTTCTTCCTGTCTATACAAAAAGCAATGCTATATTCAGCCCTGTTACAATCACAGCAATCACCAGAAGCAAAAAATTCAAACGTCTGCTGTTCACATATTTTCCCATTACCTTTTTCGAAGCCGTCAGATATATCTGTGTAAATATTGTAACTGGAAGCTGGACGGCAAGCAGCATCTGGGAATATACCAGACCTTCGAATGGCTGTCTGATAAACAGGATGATCACCGCCGCCGGAATCATCGTCAGCAATACTCCTCTTTTTGTTTCCTTTGTCTTAATATCATATGGCTGGTTAAAGATTCCGGAAAATATCGTTCCACCGGCCATTCCTGCAGTGATACTAGATGAGATACCCGCCAGCAAAAGTGCCAGTGCGAAGACCACCGTTGCCGCATTCCCCAACAAAGGCGACAGCATCTTTCCCGCAACAGTCAGATCATCCACCTGTTTTCCACTTCCGTTCTGATAAAGCGTCGCTGCCGCCATCAGGATCATCGCACTGTTGATTGCCCATCCAATGATCATGGAAAATAATGTATCTTTAAATTCATACTTCAACTGCTGCTCGATCACCGAACTGTCTTCCAGATTACACTGTCTGCTCTGAATAATCTCCGAATGCAGAAACAGATTATGCGGCATCACCACCGCCCCTAATACGCTTAAGATCACCGGCATGCTTCCCGACGGGAATGACGGTTTCACCCATCCGACCACAGCTGCTCCCCAGTCGATCTTCGCAATTCCAACTTCGAATAAAAAAGAAAATCCAATCATCGACACGAATAATATGATCAGTTTTTCTATTCTCTTATATGCATTCGTAAATGCACAGAATAATACCAGAACCAGGATCAGGATACTCCCCAGTCTGATTGGTATATGGAACAACATCTGCAGCGCAATCGCTCCTCCGAGTATCTCTGCCATCGCCGTTGCTACCGCCGCAAGCATTGCAGTCAGAAGTATCAGGTCTTTTAACAGCCTTGGCATATATCTGCTCGCCGCTTCCGACAGACACAGTCCGGTTGCAATTCCCAGATGTGCCGCGTTATGCTGCAGTACGATCAGCATAACTGTAGATAATGTCACCATCCATAATAACTCATATCCGAAACCTGATCCCGCCGCAATATTCGAAGCCCAGTTTCCCGGATCTATGAATCCTACTGTAACCAGAAGCCCCGGCCCCAGATAACGCAGGAAATTAAGTGTCTTATTCTTGGATTGATTCTTGGATTTCCGCTTCATATATAATGAACTCCTTTACTTAGTAGAATCTAAGTTAGTTACAACTAACTTAGATTCTACTAAGCATTTTCATCTTTGTCAATTCATTATATGAATATCATTTCTCATTTAGAAACAAAACGCTGAAAAATCCGTCCTCACAGGTTAAATAGCTCTTGTGTATTTCTTCAGCCACTCCTGCTCTTCCTCGTTCAGGTAAGGAGCAATCACTTCGTATACTTTTGCATGATAATCATTCAACAGTTTCTTGTCTTCCTGTGTCATAATATCCGGATTGATCGCATCCAGATCCATTGGAATCAGGGTAATTGCTTCGAAGTACATGAACTGACCATATTCATTCAATGTTCCTTTGCAGGTCAACAGTTCGTTCTCCAGACGGATTCCGTGAGATCCTTCAATATAGATTCCAGGCTCATCTGTGATGACCATGCCTTCCTGTAATACTTCTGTCTCACCCTTACGATATTTCCAGCGGAAACCTGCAGGTCCTTCGTGGATGTTCAGAAGGTATCCGACTCCGTGTCCTGTACCATGGTTGAAGTTTAAGTCTCTGTCCCAGAATGGTTTTCTTGCAAGGATGTCAAGAATCATACCGGTAGAACCTTCCAGGAATTTTGCACTGCCAAGCTGTAAGTTACTGATCGCAACCAATGTGAAGTGATCTTTCATGATCTGCGGAACTTCGCCGAGTGCGTAAGTTCTGGTTACATCTGTGGAACCTTCATAGAATCCAGCTCCTGTATCCGTTAAGAATAACTGTCCTTCTTTTAACTCTACATCTGTCTCCGGTGAAGATGTGTAGTGTACGATCGCACCATGCTCTCCAAATGAAGAGATTGGTTCAAAGCTTGGACGGATAAATTTGCCCATCTCAGCACGGAATTCATCCAATTTATCAGATGCGCTCATCTCTGTGATCCTCATCTTGCCAACATTTTCTTTCAGCCATTTCATGAATCTTACATGCGCAACACTGTCTTTGATCTGTGCCTTGCGGATGTTTTCGATCTCAACCGGGTTCTTGATTGCTTTCATGAGAATTGCCGGATTTCTCTTTTCTACTGTCTTAACATTTTCAGGAATATTGTTGAACAATGCATAATTCAGTTTTCCAGGATCGATCATTGCAACCACATCACTGCCAAATTTCTTCACGTCTTCGTAAATGTCGTTGTATGGGTGTAAGTTTACGCCATCTTTTGCAAGTTTGGCTTTTAACTTGTCATCTAATTTTCTCTCATCAATATACAGCTCAAAACTGTCCATTGTGATGATTCCGTAAGATAATACCAGTGGGAAGAAGTCTATATCATTTCCACGGATATTTAACGTCCAGCAGATGTCGTCGATCGTAGATACAACGTGCACATTGGTTCCTGCTTCTTTCATCTCTTTACGAATTCTTGCAAGTTTGCTTGCAACAGTTTCTCCGGCATATTTTACATCCAGATTAAATGCAGGCTCTTCGGATAATACCGGGCGGTCTTCCCAGATCTCATCAATTAAGTCTACCTGATAATTTACTTTTGCATTCTTCTTCCCAGCGATGGCTGCATAATCTTCTCCTTCACCGACAGATACGACTCTTCCGTCGAATCCAAGTGTCTCGCCTTCCTTTAATACCTCTTCAATATATGCATTCATCTCTGGCACACCAGGCTCACCCATTTTCATAAGTTCTACAGTTGTCCCCTCCAACTGTGCTGCTGCCTGGATGAAGTAACGTCCGTCTGTCCAGAGTCTTGCTTCTGTCTTTGTGATCACGGCCGTTCCCGCTGATCCAGAGAACCCTGTAATGAACTTTCTCGCTTTGAAGTGTTCCCCGACATATTCGCTCTGATGAAAGTCTGCAGTCGGTACTACATACACATCAATGTTCTTTTCTTCCATACACTTACGAAGTGCGGAAAGTCTTTCTGGTACTGTCATGTTTTTGTTCCTCCTTGATATATACAGTGTATTGTTATTATAACGCATTTCTTATCATTAATCTTCTATTAAATCAGATAATTTTTCTTATCTTTCATAAGTAATACTTCTTTTGAATGGATGACAAAAAAAAGACTTTGAAATAGATTTTTCCGAATCCATTTTAAAGTCTTTTTTACTAATATTATTCTATTTATTTTTATATCCGTCCTGCTTTTCCAAGTTCCACCATCACCGGTGTAAGCCCTGCAACATCCCAGCCTTCAAAACTGATCATACATAATGCACGGAATAATAACTTCACCGTCTCAGATTCTTCTATCTGATCTGCATGATACAATTTTGCTGCAGTCTGGCAGATTACCATCAGGATTGTATTCTTAAATGCTCCGATTTCTTCGGATTCTTTCCACAGATTCTCCATATCATAGTCATCCGTATTGCCACATGGCGCTGCACATGTTACACATCCCGGTGAGACTGTATATTTTTCATTTCTTACCTTTTCTAACATCTCACTCATATCAAAGATACTTGCCGACCAGTCTCCGGCCACCGTCAGTGCTTCTAGGAATACCCGGTTAGTGTTCTCTGTCTTTTCGTTATTCTCACAGGTTCTTGCAAGTCCGATGACTGCACCTGTCAGTTTCTGTCTGATCTCTTCTTTCACGATTTACCTCTCTTTCTTTGCCGGAATCACAAAGATAAATATCATAGAACTCACAAATAATAAAAACGGATAAAAAAGCTTCGGCATGATCTGAAATGCTGACACATTACATCCCAGTTCACTCGCCGCAGATATCGCAACCAGCATCTGTGCTCCATAAGGAATGATCCCCTGAAAAACACATGAAAATGTATCCAGTATCGAAGCTGCTTTTCTCGGTGTGATCCCATATTCTTCCGCCATATCCTTTGCGATCGGATTCGCCATTACGATCGCCACAGTATTATTCGCCGTTGCAATATCCATCGTTCCGACCAGAAGTCCCATACCAAACTGACCGCCTTTGCGGCCTTTGAATACTTTGTGGATTCCTGCCAGCAATGCATCAAAACCACCATATTCACGGATCAGTGCACACATCGCTGCCACCAGGATTGCCACCATACTCGTCTCGAACATCCCGGAAGCTCCGGAACCCATATTGGCAAGCAGATCTGTCGCCGCAATGTGACCGCCGGCCAGCATAATAATAGAACCAGATACAATCCCGATCAGAAGTACCACGAATACATTGATCCCGATAATTCCTCCTATGAGAACCAGTACATATGGAATAATCTGCACTAAGTTATAACTCTTACTTACCCGTCCTGCAATATCCGTCTGAAATGAAAGAACCAGGATCAATACCAGAGTTGCAATCGCTGCCGGAAGTGCAATTCCAAAGTTCTCCCGAAATTTATCCTTCATCTGGCATCCCTGTCCGTTGCATGCCGCAATCGTTGTATCCGAGATAAATGAAAGATTATCACCAAACATCGAACCGCCCATAACCGAGCCGATACAAAGTGCCATATCAAATCCAGATGCCTTGGATACGGACACTGCGATCGGCGTGATCAATGTAATTGTCCCAACCGACGTTCCCATGGCAACCGACACAAAACAGGCTACCACAAATAATACCGCAACTGAAAATCTTGCCGGGATCAGTGACAACATGAAATATGCCACACTTTCCGCACTGCTTCTTCCTACCACTCCGACAAATGCCCCCGCTGTCAGGAAGATTAGAAGCATTGTAATAATATTCTTATCCGCAAGTCCCTGTGCCATAATTTCCAGTTTCTCGTCAAAACTCACCTTACGATTCTGCAGACACGCCACCAGAATTGCCGCAAGAAATGCGATAATGATCGGGACATTATAGAATCCCATCGGAATCTTCATCACATATTCGAATAAAATTCCAAGTCCCAGATAGATACACAAAAATACGCCGATTGGCAGTAATGCTATTGCATTTCCTTTTTTCATTCTTTATCCTCTCATTCTTTCCAATAAACTTTTATGAACATTTCTTGTTCTTCCTTCGGCTTTTTCTACCCGATTCCTCCAAGTACAATTCCAAGAATTAACACAATAAAACATACCGGAACATAAAAATATTTACATACCGTATGATACCATGATACATATGGTTTCTCTCTCCCGGTATTGACCTGTTTTTCCACAAATGCCTTGCCACATACCCAGAAGAACATGATTCCCGCAAGTCCGGCTCCGAGCGGACAGATATAGATAGACAGTACGTCCATCCAGTCTGATACAATCCCCTGGATCAGGAGTGACACGACCACTCCCACGATCCCCGTAAGTGCACATGCCGGAACTCTTCCAAGCTTTAACTTCTCCTGCACTGTAGCAATCGGAGCCTCGTACAGATTGATCAGCGAAGTCATACCTGCAAGCAATACTGCGACAAAGAAGATGATCGCGATCAGCCATCCCCCAGGCATTCCTTTGATCAGATTCGGAAGGAAGATAAAGAGAAGTCCGGGACCTCCCTGATCCAACTGCGCTCCCGTTGTTGCCATCGCCGGAATGATAACGAGTGCGGCAAGAATTGCTGCAATCGTATCAAATAATGCAACTCTTCCTGCAGAAGCCGGAATGTCCTCTTCATCCGAAAGATAAGATCCATAGATCAATGTTCCATTTCCTGCTACCGACAGGGAAAAGAATGCCTGACCAAGTGCAAAGATCCACGTTGCCGGATCTTTGAATGCCTCTGGATCTACTCTGAAAATATAACGGTATCCTTCACTTGCTCCCGGCTGGAATCCGACATAGATTCCCAGAATCACGAACAATGCGAAGAATATCGGCATCATGATCTTATTTGCTTTTTCAATGCCGCTTCCGACACCTAACATCAGAATCAGCATACAGGCCACAAGCGCAAGTATCTGCCATATATTATTACCAAATGCTGACGCCATCTTACCAAATGCCGCCCCGAATTCATCCACATTTTCAGGCGAAAGTGTTGCTCCTGTAAATGTTCCAACGGCATATCTTAGGATCCACCCCATTACAACCGTATATCCGATCGCCATGGCAAGTGATCCGAATACAGGGATCATCCCCAGTGCTTCTCCGACTTTTCTCTTTCCTTTTTTCTCACAGGCAATTCCAAATGCATCGATTGGACCGGCCTTTGCCGCACGCCCAAAACTCATCTCCCCGATCACTCCCGTCGAACCGATCAGTATTACAAATATAAAATATGGTATCAGAAATGAACCGCCTCCATACAATGATACTCTTGTTGGGAACATCCAGATATTTCCCATACCGACCGCTGAACCGATACAGGCACAGATAAATCCCCATCTGCTGCTAAATGATTCTCTTTTATTCATAATTTTCCCTCTCCAGCCATTGGGGACGGGGTTTTTGGTCTTTTTACTGTCCCTGCCGGCTCAAAATATTCCATACACATGGTAGATTTTTCTATTTTAGCATGATTTCTATAAAAACGTCAAAAAAAAAGGGGATATAAACTTATCCCCTTAGTGTCGCCACCATCCTTTTCGGCATTGCAAGCACATCCAGTGCTTCCTCTATCGATCTGGTACAGATATCAACATTTGCAATCAGTCTTCCATACGCACCTTCCGCCTCTATAATTCCAACACTGAGTTCTGCTATCCTGCACATAGGCAGGTCATTCCGTCCGTTTCCTACTGCAATACACCGTTTCCCACCCAGTTGCTCTATGATTTTTCTTTTTTCTTCTGCTGCCGCATTACCAGGAAATGTCTGTATCTTTAACGGTAGTCCTTCACATATCTTTCTCGCAGTTCCATGTGTATCTGCTGTCAGAACATAAATCTCATATATTCCACTCAGCTTTTTCAGCCGTTCCTTTACACTTTCGGGTATTATGCCATCTTTCGCAATAGTTCCGTTATAATCCAGAATCAGATATTTCAGATCCATCGTTTTATATCCGGGAATTTCTATTCTCATACGTTCTCCTTTACTCTTACATATACTGTATCTGCTCTCTTGCAGGTTCGGATGACGGATGCTCAAAGAATGTCTTTGTGTCTGTCACTTCCAGTACTCTTCCCTGATCCATAAAGATAATCTGATCTGCAATTCTTTTTGCCTGTGCCAGATTATGTGTTACGATCACAAATGTATATTTTCCCTTTAATTCCAGAAGTGTCTCTTCTATCGCAATGGTATTCTTCATATCAAGCGCAGAACACGGCTCATCTAACAGCAGAATTTCCGGATTCACACACAAACTTCTTGCTATGGCAAGACGCTGTTTCTGTCCACCGGATAATTTTTTTGCAGACTTCTTCAGTTGGTCTTTTATTTCATCATATAGTCTTGCTTTCTGCAGACACTCTCTGGTGATCCGCTCTATTTCTCCGGCTTCTCTAATTCCATGATATTTCAGGACGTATGACAGATTCTTCTCTATACTGTACGGAAATGCGATCGGCTGTTGAAATACCATTCCGATTCTGGTTCTTAATACTTCCGTTGAAAGTCCTTTAATGTCTTCGCCGTCAAGAATGATTTTTCCTTTATAAAAGCCGCCCTCCTCTTCTATCATTCGGTTTAATGTCTTTAAAAATGTTGTTTTTCCACAGCCGGATTGTCCTACGATTGCCGTAATCTTTCCTTCCGGTATCGTAAGACTGATATCATGCAATATCTCCTGTCTGCCGAATCCACAACTTATCTGTTCTATCGTTAACATATCAGTAATCCTTTCGTATATAAGTAATACATTTACATATGATCTGTATGAGCAGTAAGAATAACATCAGTACGAACGCCGTTCCATATGCATAATCCAGAGAAAATCCATTATTTACCAGCATATACAGATGATACGGCAATGACATAAATGGATCCGTAAGTTTTCCCGGAACATCTGCGACCATAACCGCACCCGTATACAAAATCGGTGCAACCGCTCCCATTCCATATGCCATTCCAAGCGCCACCGTTCCAAGCAATTCCACTGCACAGACCGGAAGAATTAATCGTATGACCGCATATTCTCTGGACATTCCAAGTGCCAGTGAATTCTTCATGTATTCTGTTCCCTTTTCTTTCAGTATCTTTTCTGCACGGATTGCAATAAACGGCACGATCATAACAGCCACACAAATAGCTGAACATAAAAGACTTCTTCCCAGGCCAAACTGATAGATCAACAATGTATAGCCGACCAGTCCGAACAGAATAGAAGGAATTCCGGACAGTCCTGTAATGCAGGCACTGATTACATGGTAAAATATACTTTTCCTTGTATAAAACACAAGATAAACAGCCACACCGATTCCGATGATTCCCCCCATGAGTGCCGAAAGTGCGCCAAGATAGATAGATCCCATCAGTGCCGGATAGATTCCACCTGCTGTTCCAAGCGGTACCCCCGCCGGCTTATCCAGAATAAACGAAAGACTCATCACATTCTTTCCCTTCCAGAAGATATACAGGAATAAGAACAACGTCACTGCAATTGTAAGAATTCCAAGGATCCCTGCCAGGATGCGTATCACATACTTTGTCAGTTTATTTTTCATGTTCTGCAAACCTCCTCTTCAACAACTGCCCTGCCAGTGTCACTACAACAAGTATCACAAGCAGCACAAGATTTGCCACATAAAGCACCGACAGATGTATACTTCCGTATTCAATGCTTCCCATCTCAAGAGCTGTCAGCGCCGGAAGCGTCTGCCCGCGTCCCAACAGCTTCGGGAAAATTGCAGAATTACCGATCACCATCATTACTGCCATCGTCTCCCCAAGCGCACGTCCGAATGCCATCATCGCACTTGCTACAATTCCCGGCCGGATTGCCGGAAGTATCACTTTGATCAACACATATTCTCTTGATAAGCCAAGTGCCAGTCCGGATTTTTCATATATCCGTTTTGCATTTACTAGTGATTCCTGACATGTCGATACAACATACGGCAGAAGCATGATTCCCAGTACAATACCTGCCACCAGTACACACTGTCCCGCTGCCATCTTCAGATATTTTACAAATGCTTTTACCAGCACGGTTAATCCGATAAAGCCAAAGATTACCGATGGAATACCTGCTACCAGATCTATAAAGGCCAGGCAGACAGATGCAAGTTTCTTTGGCATGAAAAAAGTAAGAAAGCAGGCACATGCCACTCCCAATATCATCGCAAACAGTACTGCCAGTCCGGACACATACAAAGTACCTGTAACAGCCGGGAGAAGACCATACTGCGGGGCCGCACTTACCGGACGCCATTCCGATGACGGCAGAAACATTTTGATTCCTACTTCTCTTAATGCCGGAATACTTTCCATCAAAATATGTATCAGCATAATCCCCATCAGTGCCGCTACCACAAAAGCAATCATATATATCAAGACTTTACAAAATGTATTTGCTATTTTTCTGTACATAACAAAGTCCTTTCTTGCATACTTTGGTAAAAAAAAGGATGTATCTATACGACACACCCTTTTTCATATTTTTCTATTTCATTGGAATGAATCCCATATCTTCTACAGTCTTTTGTCCTGTCTCTCCAAGGATAACATCCAGGAATGCCTGCTGAACATCTGTCGGATCCCCTGAACCAACGATCAAAAGTGGTCTCTGGATAATGTAAGAACCATCAATGATATTTTCTTTTGTCGGCTCTACACCATTTACCTTCAGAGTAACTACTTTACCGGCGTTCTGATTTGCAACACCAAATGATGCATATCCGATTGCATATTTGTTATCAATGATATCCTGTACCAGTTCTCCCATAGAAGATGCCTGAATTGCTTCGCTGGATACCTCTGTATCACCCATGATGTTCTTCTGGAATACTTCATGTGCCCCACCATTGATATCACGTGTGATCACTACAACCTTTTCATCAGGAAGAGAAGGATCAAGATCCTTCCATGTTGCATATTTACCTGAGAATAATGAAACGATCTGCTCTGTTGAAAGATCATCCAGAACACCTGTTACAGGGTTTTCAGGATTAACAGCGATTGTTAATGCATCAATACCTACCTGATATTCTTTTTCGTCTTTAATTGCTTCTTTTTCCTCATCTTTTACACTTCTTGCCACCATACCAAATGTAGAAGTTCCATCGATGACTGCTTTTGTTCCCTGTCCGGATCCACCTGCTGATACATAGATTGCAATGTCTTCTTTTGGAAGTGATGAATCATATGCATCCCATGTTCCATATGTGTCGAAGAAATCTGTCGCAATCGATGTAATAACCGGTGCTAATGTAGATGATCCGTTAAATAAGATCTGGTTACTCTCTGTTTTCTTCTCTGTGCTCTCTGTCTTCTTTGTATCCCCAGAGTCAGAAGATGCCTTTTTGTCTGATCCACATCCTACAGCCATTGATGCAACCATGGCTGCCGCAAGAAGGACAGACATCAATTTCTTTTTCATAGATATTTTTCCTCCCATTAATAAATTTTATCTATATTGAATAGTATAGACTTGAATCCAATTATTTTCAAGTTAATAATGCCTATAAGTGCATCCACTTATAGGCATTATCAATATATTTATGTAAGTTTTTTCGGAATTTTGCCTTACTCTTTCAATTCTACCTTAAATTGCATCCAACGCATTCGAAATATCTGCAATCAGATCCTCTTTATCTTCCAGACCAAGACTGATACGAATCAGTTCAGCCGGTACTCCTGCCTCTTTTAACTGTTCATCCGTCATCTGTCTGTGTGTAGACGTTGCCGGATTCAGACAACAGGTTCTTGCATCTGCTACATGCGTCTCGATCGCACCAAGCTTTAATGTCTTCATGAAGATAGATGCTGCTTCTCTTCCACCTTTTAATCCAAACGATACCACTCCACATCCGCCGTTTGGAAGATATTTCTGTGCTCTTTCATAATATTTATTAGAAGGAAGTCCCGGATAGTTCACATATGCTACCTTTGGATGTGCTTCCAGGAATTCTGCGACTGCCTGTCCGTTCTCTACGTGCTTCGGCATACGTACATGCAGAGATTCCAGACCAAGGTTTAAGATGAATGCATTCTGTGGTGACTGCATAGATCCGAAGTCACGCATCAGCTGAGCCGTACATTTGGTAATGAATGCACCTTCTTTGCCGAATTTCTCCGCATATGTAATTCCATGATAGCTTTCATCAGGTGTGCAAAGTCCCGGATATTTGTCTGCATGTGCCATCCAGTCAAACTTTCCGCTGTCTACGATTGCACCGCCAAGTGCAGCTCCGTGTCCGTCCATATATTTTGTAGTCGAATGAGTTACAATATCTGCTCCCCATTCAAACGGCCTGCAGTTGACCGGTGTCGGGAATGTGTTATCTACGATAAGCGGCACACCATGTGCATGTGCCACTTTGGCAAATAATTCAATATCCAGTACGGTAAGTGCCGGATTGGCAATTGTCTCACCAAACATTACTTTTGTATTTGGCTTAAATGCTTCATTTAACTCTTCTTCTGTTGCATCCGGTGACACGAATGTTACATCGATTCCCATCTTTCTCATCGTTACATCGATCAGGTTAAATGTTCCACCGTAAATGGATGAAGATGCTACAATGTGATCTCCGCACTCACAGATATTAAACAGTGCGAAGAAATTGGCTGCCTGTCCGGATGAAGTCAGCATCGCTGCCGTTCCACCTTCCATCTCTGCAATCTTTGCCGCAACCATATCATTAGTCGGATTCTGCAATCTGGAATAAAAATATCCTGACGCTTCCAGATCAAATAATTTTCCCATATCTTCACTGGTTGCATATTTGAATGTTGTTGACTGTACGATCGGAATCTGTCTTGGTTCTCCGTTTCCCGGAGTATATCCGCCCTGTACACATTTTGTTCCTATTCTGTATTCATTCATGAATTTTCCTCCTTAGTGCATGTTTTTTCACGCACTCGCTAAATCATACCTTTTTAGTATACTTTAGCACTATACCGAGGAAATTTCAAGGAAAGATAATAAGACTAATTTATCGTCTTCTCAAATCATACAATGGGTTCTTGCCGAAGAACATGGGAATAAAGAAAAAACTGCCAAACATCTTGGCATAAGCAGAAGCACTCTCTGGAGAATGTTGAAAAAATAAAAAAAGAATCACAAACGGAAGAGGATGAAGTAATACGCCCCTCGTCTAATTAACAAGGAATATATTACTTCTTCCTCTTCCACCTGTGATTCTTTTTATTTCATATTCATATTATTTACTCGATCGCATCCGTCTCAATCACAAATTTTACATTACCATCCATTGCTTTATCCTTACCGCTGAATGTATTGTATTTGCAATCTTCTGATGTCAGCACATCGATTCTGTCGATTACATCACCAAGTTCATCTTCTACTGTGCTCTTTAACTTGCTTGTTCCTTCTTTGTCAAATTTCGCCATGCCTTCTGCAAGTTCTTTTGCCCCTGACTGAAGTTCGGAAGCTCCGCTTCTAAGTGCACCGCTGTTGGCTGCAAGTGTTGCAGATCCGGAAGACATCTGGCTTCCCAGTGTGTTCAGTCCGCTTGCCAGCTGATTGGTTCCACTCTTTAAAGTATTCACACCGGCTACCAGTGTCGGGCTGTTAGATCTCAGTTTGTTTGCACCTCCTACTAAGGAGTCATTATATCCACTTAACTGTGCGAATCCTTTATTCAATGCTGTGATTCCCTGGATTGCTGTCGGGAACTGAGCGGATGTTGCATTATTCAATGTTGCCAGATTGCTGTGCAGTGTTCCGATCGCACTGTTCAGTCCCTGCATACCTGCATTTAACTGATCTACACTTCCTGTTAATGTACTTAACTGTCCTGCCTGTGCAAGAACACCTTCTGCATCTTCGATACTCTTCAACTGTTTTTTCAATTCCGGAAGAGCTTTTGACAATGCTTCCGAAGATTTCTGCAATGTAGCTGCATTTGTCATGATCGTTGCAGCACCGGCTTTTAATGAATCTACATCTATTGTCGGCATCTTTGTAGTATCAATGCCTGTTAACTCTTTGAGATTCTGTACGGAATCTGTGGAAGCCTTTGCGCTCTTCAGTGCACTGATCGAACTCTGTAATTGTTTTGCTTCTTCGGAATTCTTATCTGAGATTTCTGCATACTTTGCTTCCAGTGTTTTTATAGATGCTGCAATAGAATCGGAACTGTTCTTCGCTGCTGTCTTTGCAGCCTTAATCGTCTGATTATCAGAAGCAACTACCTCATTGATATTCTTGCATGCATTCTGTAATGCTGTCTGAGCTGCATCTATATTTTTCAAGGATTCCTGCATACTCTGTAATGTCTGGCCGATTGTTGTAAGTGGTTTTTCGATACCTTCCGTAAGTGTTCCGCTTAATGTCTTCGTCTCTTCCATCAGCGTATTTCCAGTTGTTACCATAGAATTTACCTGAGACATCAGACTCTTTACTTCTTCTGTTCCAAGTGCTGCTTTCATCTGTGCAGTTCCTGCCGCCAGTGCTTTGGATGCTGCCTGAAGGTCTTCTGTCGTTGCACCCTTACCATCTGTTGCAGCTTCAAGCTGTGAGATAGCGCTTTGTACCTGCTTCAGTCCTGTACTTAACTGTGTCAGCTGTGAAGCTCCGGCTGCCAGCTGCTTCTCGCCGTCTACATAACTGCTCACGCCGTCTGCCAGCGTATTCACTCCATCCGTATAATCCTGTACCCCTTTGACAACTTTATTCACACCATTCACATACTCTGTAACGCTGCCACTTAACTCTCCGTTAGAACCAAGATATTTCTGAATACCGGCATTCAATGTGTCAACACCTTCTGTATAAGTATTCACACCATCTGCAAGTGTTCCTGCTCCATCTGCAAGTGTATCGGAACCACTTACTAACTGAAGTGCCGCATCCTCCAGATCATCCAGAGCGTTCTGAAGATCATCTACATTTACGATACTATCCATATCCACATCATCTAACAGATCAGATAATGCAACAGTATAAGTAGAAGACATTGTAAAATCTTTTACATCGGCTTCGATACTTAAGCTTTCCGGAATTGTAACTTTGTCTGTCTCTTCGCTGCTTAAGTTCAGGCTGTCTTTTAATCCCGGCATTCCGAATCCGACTACGATATTCTTATTACCATCAGAAATGATCTTGCCGTTATCAATTGTTACATTACTGAATGTCTCATTCGGAAGGATCATACCTGTCATCATGACGAATGGTGTATATACTTCTGTATTTTTTCCGTCTACAGATACATTCTTCTTTTCATTATTCTTATAATCCACCGTGATCTTCAGGTGTCCGCTCTTTCCTTTTAACTCAGATGGTTTCATCTCTTTTCCATCCAGGTAATATTTTAATTTAACAGATACCGGAAGTTTCTTATCTGTCGTTCCCTGATAGTAGATATCCTCGCTATCAGTAGACCATGTCAGCTTATCTCCGTCTACGGTATATTTTTCATCACCTTTTACGTTCTTGATATCGCTCAGTGTACTTTCATCTTCCAGATTGCCGGATACGCTTCCGGAATTCTTAAGCCAGTTAGATACGGTTACCTTATCCGTCTTACCACTTGCCTTGGCATTCACGTATACTGTTTCTTCTTTATATACATCACTGTCCGAAGTTCCACTTGCCGCGAAAGCTGGTGTCACACCCATCATCACTGACATTCCGACTGCTACAGATGCTGCAATTTTTCGTTTTATTTTTCTGTTCTTATTCATAATTCCTGCTTCCTTTCTTAATTATCATGGATTGTTAATAACAGGTTACTTTGCTTCACTTGTCTGTGCTTTTGCCTTTTTCCCAAGAAATCCGATGGATGTCTTGCAGATTAATTTGTCAAATATCATGAACATTGCCGGCAATACCAGAAGCACGACTACCATACTGATAATGGCTCCTCTTGCAAGCAATGTACAAATCGAACCGATCATTTCAACCTGAGAATAGCAGGCAACTCCGAATGTTGCAGCAAAGAAGCTAAGTCCACTGCTGATGATGGACGGCATACTCGTTTTATGTGCAATGCTGATTGCTTCCATCTTATCTTTTCCAAGGCTTCGTTCTTTCTGATATCTTGTCGTCATCAGGATTGCATAGTCAACGGTTGCTCCTAACTGAATCGCACCGATAACGATACTTGCCACGAACGGAAGGCTGACTCCCTGATAGTACGGGATTGCCATATTAATCATAATCGCAAATTCAATAACCGCTACCAGGATTACCGGCAGTGAGATCGATTTGAAAATGATCAGAATGATTACAAATATAGCTGCGATCGAGATAATATTTACATTAACCAGATCAACATCTGTAACATCCTGCAGGTCTTTCATCAAAGGTGCCTCTCCGATGACCATTCCCGACTTATCGTAGGATTTTACGATCTTATCTATCTTTTTGATCTGTGTATTTACCGGATCTGTTGCGGATTCATATTTCGTACTGACGAATGCCAGTTCATAATCCTTACTCTGCATCATCTTACGGACATCCTTTGGGATCATGGAATCCGGTACGCTAGGACCGATCAGTGAACTCATGCTGATGGTCCATTTTACACCTTTTACTTTATCGATCTTCTTGAACATCTGCTGCTTATCTTTGGCACTCATGTTCTTATCCATCATGACGATGTGCATGTTACTTGTACCAAAGTCATCTTTTACTTTTTTAATCGATACATTACTGTTCAGTGTTGCAGGAAGTGAATCTGCAATGTTGTAGTAAATCTTTGTATGATTATTACCGTAAATTGCAGGAAGTAATAATACAAGAAATGCTACGATCCATACTTTATAATACTTTGTGATAAAAGCGGATGGACGATCCATGTTGCTTAACAGTAATTTGTGTCTTGTCTTTTCAATCGGCTTATCAAATACAAGGATCAGTGCCGGCAGGATCGTTACACAACAGATAACGCCGATCACAACACCTTTCGCCATTACAATACCAAGGTCACGTCCGAGTGCAAATGTCATAACACACAGTGCGATGAATCCGGCTACGGTAGTAACGGAACTTCCGACTACTGATTTGAATGTGTTGGCAATCGCATGCCCCATGGCTCTTTCTTTCTCGCCAGGGAATCTCTTCTTATTCTCTTCATAACTATTCAGAAGGAAGATGGAATAATCCATCGTTACACCAAGCTGCAGGACTGCTGTCAATGCCTGTGTGATATAAGAAGTTTCACCAAGTATAATATTACTTCCAAGGTTATACAGAATCGCAAGTCCGATACTTAACAGGAACAGAAACGGAACAACAAATGATCCTGATGTAATCTCCAGAACTACCAGACTCAGAAGTGCTGCAATTACTACATAGATTGGAAGTTCTTTCATTGCAATGTTCTTAATATCTGTAACGATACCTGTCATACCGCTGATGAAACACTGTTTATTCGCAATCTTACGAAGCTGTGTCAGTGCCTCCATGGAATTATCGGATGATGTCGTATCATCGAACAATACCAGCATCATCGTGGCATCTCCATTGATAAACGCTTTTCTGATATCTTTTGGGATCATCTCAGTCGGAAGACTGATATCTGTCACATCGTCATACCAGAGTACATCCTGTACATGTGGCACTTTCTCAAATTCTTTTTCCAGCTTCTGTACGTCTTTCATATCCATGTTCTCAACCGCGACCATGGAGAACGCACCCATTCCAAATTCATCTACCAGTATATCCTGCCCTTTTACCGTCTCCAGGTGATCCGGCAGGTAACTCAGCAGGTCATAATTTACTTTCGTCTTTGCTATGCCGATTACTGACGGAATAATTAATAAAACTCCAATTATCAACATCAGTATTCTGTGCTTGGCAATCCATTTGCCAACTTTGACCATTATTTCCATCTCCTCTTATTTTCTTTATGCATTTATTATTATAGCCAAGAATGACCAGTAGTCAATATTTTATTTAAATTATTTTTTTATTTCGTTGATAATCTTTATCCATATTGGCGCACACAAAAAAAAGAAACAGCACATCCCGTGTTGTTTCTTTTTTGTTTCTTTTTTGTTTCTATTCTATAATTTATTGCTTCACACATTCCGAGAGCAGCTTAATGTGCTGCTGCCTCTGCATTTCCGGCAACTTTTTCTTTTCGTTTGTCATGCATTGCAAATAATCCGGCTAACAGAGTTCCTGAGATGGAATGCCATGTACAGGATACCGCACAGATAATTGCAGATTCCGGTGTAGATGCAAACTGGGCAGTTGTAGTTGCAAGATTCGTTGCAAGTCCGGCATTCTGCATACCTACTTCGATAGAAATGGTTCTCTTCTTTGACGTATTCATACCAACCAGTTTTCCTGCTCCATATCCAAGCAGATATCCAAGTCCGTTGTGCAGTAATACTGCTACGAAGATCACAACACCTGACTGGAAGAACTTGGCTCCCTGTGAAGATACCACACCACCGACAACACATGCAAGTCCGAGAACAGCAACTCCCGGCATAACTTTCTGAAGTTCCCGGAATGTTTTATTCTTTCCCAACAGATAATTTAATAAAAATCCAACACCAACCGGAAGGATAACAGTCTCAATGATTGATACGAACATCGGAAGTCCCTTGATCGTAATCTGTGTACCGCTTGCCAGTAAAGATACCATGAGTGGTGTCATAACCGGTGAGACCAGTGTGGATACTGTTGTCATTCCTACGGAAAAGGCTACATCCCCGCCGCACAGATAAGACATGATGTTGGAAGATACACCTCCCGGACAGCAGCCTACAAGAATCAGCCCAAGTGCGATTCCATCCGGCAGATTCAATACCTTTGAAAGCGCAAATGCAAGGAATGGCATGATCAGATACTGCGCAACCGCACCAACACAAATGTCAAACGGACGCTGTGCAAGAATCCTAAAATCTTCCGTTGTAAGTGTCAGTCCCATACTGAACATGATAATACCAATGATAATAGACTGACATGTGAACTTGTTCGATACCATGTCTGTGAACAGTGCCAGATTTACCCAGCCCATCATAGACGGAAGGAAAAATGTAACCACTGCGATTGCGATTACAACAATTGACGTGTAGTCTGATAAAAATTTGCTTACTTTTTGTAATGCTTTCATTACTCTTCTCCTCCTTTAAGCAATCACTGTCCACCAAAAAAAATCCCTTTCCAGAATATACTCTGAAAAGGGACGAAATCTATCCGCGTTACCACCCTAATTCTGTAGAATCTTTCTACAGCTCTCATACACGTACTATCATACATGCTCCCTGTAACGGGGGATACCGGCGAGGTTTACTTTGATATTGCTTTCAACCCGCTTCTTAGAGAGGATATCCTTATCTGCTTATTACCTGCTTCCACCAACCGCAGGCTCTCTGTGAAATAACGATAGATACGGCATTGTTCTCATCAACGAATTTCGGTGAACTATATGTGTTTTTTACAAGTCCTTATTATAAACCTGTCATTTCAAATGTCAAGTATATTTTTTCATGATTTTGCATATTTTTTCATCTCATCTTGCAAAATACTCCTTGCCTTCCTGGATTTCTACTCTCCGATCCTTGGAAGATTCCATCTGTAATGAGCCGCAAGAAAACGTATCAGCATAACGATCAGTGATGACACCACCATCGCCGGAAGTTCTCCGTAACTTCTGTATATGATCACACATATCCACGCCCCCGCAATGGATGCGCATGCATAAATATGTTTCACAAATATATACGGCGCAACTCCTGCCATCGTATCACGCAAGAGTCCTCCTCCGACTCCCGTCATTGTACCAAGGAAAACCAGCAGAAATGTATTGTCGATATAGCCGCAGCTGATGCCTTTTGTCACTCCCATCGCCGAAAAGATTCCGAGTCCTACAGAATCCATTGCTAACATAAGTTTATCATAGACCTCACCAAAACCATCCTGCAGATATTTCCTGCGGAAATATATAATACAAAACACAAGCACCGCAGCAAGTACGGCATAGATCACATATACCGGATGCAGAAGTGCCGATGGCACCTTCCCAAGTATAACATCACGAACCATACCTCCGCCAACTGCCGTTGACACACCAAGCACGATCACTCCGAATATATCCATGCTGCACTCAATTCCAACCATTGCCCCCGATGCTGAGAACGCTACTGTTCCGATCAACTCGATTGCAAATATAATCCACTCCTGAATATCCATCTTGTTTTCCCCATCTTGTCTTTTATTTTTTGTAAATTTACTGTCCTGTTCATGCTCTGTCATTCTATTTCCGAAGGTCTTCCAGCATCTCTCTGACCGTCTTTCCATACACCGGATGACGTTTATAAGGTGCAATCTCATGCAAAGGCTCCAGTACAAACGCTCTCTTATGCATCTCCACATGTGGAATGCATAAAGCATCCGTCTCTGCAACCAGATCGTCATAGAATATAATATCCAAATCCAGTGTTCTCGGTCCCCAATGAATGATTCGTTCTCTTCCTGCCTCTTTTTCAATTCGGTTCAGCTCTTTTAATAACTCTTCCGGATATAATAATGTCGAAAGCTTCAGACAACCGTTTAAGAAATCCGGCTGATCCGTCACTCCGTACGGAGGTGTCGTGATAAATGTCGATACCTTCTCCACCTTTGTATTCTTCATCTCATCCAGCGCCTGTACCGCGGCTTCCAAAATGCTTCTGCTATCCCCCATATTCGATCCGAGCGCAATATATGCCGTATGCCATTCACGCTCAATCTCTACACTGACCGTCTTAAGCGGCAGTCCGACCGGTGCCCACGGTTTCTTGATCTCAATCTGCACCTTCTGCAGACCTGCTATACGCACCAGCATCTCCTCTGCCAGTCCTTCCGCAACCTTCTCCAGAAGCTTAAACGTATGACTTTTCAAATACTCTGTGATAAATGCACTTGCTTCTCCATAATGGATAGATGCAGTCAGCTCATCTGTCAGTCCTGCCCGTCTGGTATCCGTATACATAACCGCAGACACCACAAATTTCTGCCCCAGTACATTTTCCTCCGGAAACACACCATGATTGGCAAATACTTCCAGATCTTCTATCTTTATCTTGTCCGGTTTCATCTCATTCCTCACTCTTTCTATACTTCGTGTCCCCGCATGATTGCTTTCGTCATCTGAATGGCTCTCTTATTTTTCTCTACATCATGGACGCGTACGAATGCACATCCCTTCTGTACCCCATATACGGTCGTAACCATCGTACCTTCTTCCCGCTGCGTCACCGGAAGATCCAGCGTCAGTCCGATTACGGATTTTCGTGATGTTCCGAGCAATACCGGATATCCAAGTTCATTTAATATCTCCATCTTATCGATAATCTCCAGGTTCATCTCATAAGTCTTTCCAAATCCGACACCGGGGTCAAGGATGATCTTGTCATCCTCAATGCCTGCTGCTTTTGCAAGTCTTACACATTCTTTCATATCATCTATGAAATCTTTCAGAAAGTCCTGATATTCCGCCTTTTCCCGATTATGCATCAGACAGCATGCAGCCTGATACTTTGCGATCACACTTGCCATCTTCTTGTCATATTTTAATCCCCAAATATCATTGACAAGATCTGCACCTGCCTGAAGTGCAGCCTCTGCGACATGGCTTTTGTAGGTATCGATCGACACCGGTACATCAAATTCTTTCTTAAGCACTTCAATAATTGGCGTCACTCTTGCAATCTCTTCTTCATCCGTGATCTGGATATGTCCCGGACGCGTAGATTCCCCGCCTACGTCAATGATATCTACACCTTCTTCAACCATCTGGTGTGCATGTGCAATTGCCGCATCCATTCCGTTAAACTTTCCTCCATCGGAAAAGGAATCCGGCGTCACATTCAGGATTCCCATAATGTATGTATGATTTGCTGTATCAAAATTCTTTCCACCTATGATCATATTATTATCTCCATATTTTTCTCTTCTTCATTCCAGTTACACTTCTTCTCTGCCATGCAGGAAAGACACATTCTGGAACGTTTATCACTTTCATAGAACAGTTCCTCTATCGGCTTCATATGCTCATGCCGTCTGCGGTGTCCCCTGACTGCCAGACAGATCAGTGCTTTTTCTTCATCCGTAAATGTAAAACCAGTCGGAAGAGAATCCAATATCCGCCTTGCTATTCTCTCTCCTGCGATCTCATGCGGAATCTGCTGTCTGTACTGAAAAGATTTGCCAATATCATGCAGCACCGCCGCTACGTAGATCAGTTCCTTATCGAATCCAAGTCCTTCTTCCAGATTCTTAATGTAAGCAATTCTTGCCACATCCAGAAGATGGTTCATCTGATGACAACAGAATACCCTATCCGTCTCACATTCACAGATACGCTTATAGTATGTCTGATACACTTCATGATTCACCACCGCATTCAGACGGGGCATCCCTTTTTGTCTTTCTGTTACTCTTTTCATCTACATCTGTATCTCTTTCTTTTTATCGTCCAAGCATCCGGAAAAATCTCTCTTCCAGTACCGGATCTGTCTCAAATACACCGCGTCTTGCAATTGTCACAGTCTGGCTTCCCGGCTTCTTGATCCCACGCATTGTCATACACATATGCTCTGCTTCGATCATAACGATAGCCCCTTTCGGCTGCATATGCTCCATCAAAGCATCAGCAATCTGTCCGGTAAGCTGTTCCTGAAGCTGCAGTCTTCTTGCGAATACCTCCACGGTACGGGCAAGTTTGCTTAATCCTACAACTTTCCCATCCGGAATATACGCAATATGTGCTTTCCCATAAAATGGCAGGAGGTGATGCTCACATGTCGAATAGAATGTAATATCTTTCTCTATTACCATCTCATGACTGTCAACGGTAAATGTCTTAGAAAGATGTTTTCCTGCATCCTCATCCATACCTCCATATATCTCTTCATACATTCTTGCGATCCGGTCCGGTGTATCAATCAGTCCTTCCCGGTTCACATCTTCTCCCATTCCTTCCAGAAGCAGCCGCACTGCCTGTTCTATCTTCTCATGATCTATCATATTCTTTCCTTTCTCTGCGGATTCTGTACGCATCTTTCCATACACCGGATTACTTCACTTAGATATGACAATGAACCACATGCGATCACCGCGCGTTTCCCACTGTCTTCTGTTGCATAAGTGTACGCTTTTGCAACAGCATCTCCAATACTCTTTTCTGCGTACACGCTCAACTGTTCTGTCATACAGTCTCTTACACATTCTGCAAGCTTCTCTGCCGGCAGTGTACGTTCCTTATTCGGCAGATCTACCGTATACACCCGCTTTGCTGACGGACACAGAATCTGTACGATCTTCTCATATTCTTTATCTTTAAATACACCCATGATCAGGATAAGTTCCTCTCCCGTAAAATACCGTTCAATGGATGTCTTAAGCTTCTTCGCAGCATCTTCATTATGCGCACCATCTACGATCACAACCGGATCTTCAGACAGACAAGTAAAACGTCCCGCCCATCTCGTTGCATCAAGACCGTCCCTCACTGCTCCTTCCTCAATCTGATATCCCAGCTTCCTGAGGCTTTCAATTACTTCCAGTGCCACAGAAAGATTTTCTCTCTGGCACTCTCCTGCAATGTGGTTCTGCATATTCGTATATTTCTTATATGAAAATGTAAGTCCTTTATAATCTTCTTTTTCGATACTCATCTGTTCCGGCTCTGCTTCTGTGTATATACAGTTCAGACTCTCTGCTTTCTTTCGCAGGATCAGTCTGACATTCTCCTGCTGTCTTGCTGACACTACCGTACATCCCGGTTTGATGATCCCGGATTTCGTCTGTGCGATCTCTTCCAGGGTATCTCCGATCACCCCCAGATGATCAACACTGATCGTTGCAAATACTGCGCAAACTGTATTCTTAATTACATTCGTCGCATCTGTCTCTCCGCCGAGACCGGTTTCCAATACAACCAGATCACATTTTTGTTTCTTAAAATACAAAAAAGCCATCGCCGTCTCTACTTCAAACACTGTCGGAACAGGTTCTCCTTTACATACAAGCCGGTCAATTGCTTCTTTTATCTCTTCCATGATCTCTGCAAATTCTGATTCAGAGATCCATTTCCCATCTATCTGTATCTTCTCCAGATAAGAAATGACTGTCGGTGAAACATATCGCCCGGTTTTGTATCCTGCCTTGCTTAATATCATTGAAGTGTATGCAAGCACAGATCCTTTCCCATTCGTTCCTGCAATATGTATGAACTTCAGATCATCCTGGGGGTTCCCAAGTTCACGCAACAGACCTCGAATCGTATCTAAGCCAAGTACACTTCCGTATTTCGACATCTCGTCCAAATATACCCTTGCTTCTTTATAGGTCACGTCTTTATTTTCCTTTCATCAAAAAAATAGTGCTGTCAAACAGACATTTCTGCCTAACAGCACTATCATACCACTATTCAATCACACTAACAAGTGATTGCTTCTTTAATTTATTAGATATTCAGCAGATCACTGAACACCTTCAGTGCACCATCTGTCTCGTGTGCAAGTACACGTTTTGCAAGTACTTTACCAAGCTGTACACCTTCCTGGTCAAAGCTGTTCACATTCCATACAAATCCCTGGAACATAACTTTATTCTCAAAGTGTGCAAGAAGTGCACCGAGAGATCCCGGATTTACCTGCTCTCCGATAATGATGCTTGATGGACGTCCGCCTTCGAAATTCTTATTACGGTTCTCATCGGATTTACCACATGCAAATGCAACGATCTGGGCAGCTACATTTGCACAAAGTTTCTGCTGGCTTGTACTATCCTGGATCACAACATCTGTTTCCATCTGGCTGTTCTTGTATCCAACGAACTGTAACGGCACGATATCCGTTCCCTGATGCAGTAACTGATAGAATGAGTGCTGTCCGTTTGTTCCAGGCTCTCCGAAGATGACCGGTCCTGTAGGATAGTTAACCGGCTCACCGAAACGGTTGACAGATTTACCGTTAGATTCCATATCCAACTGCTGTAAATGTGCAGGGAAACGGCTCAGTGCCTGGGAATATGGAAGTACGGCCGTACTTGGATATCCTAATACATTTCTCTCATATACACCAATCAGTGCATCCAGCATTGCAGGGTTCTTGAATACATCTTTGTTCTTAGAAAGTGCATCTTCTGCTGCAGCACCATCAAGGAACTGTGCAAATACTTCCGGTCCGAATGCCAGAGATAATACAGCGCCTCCAACTGCAGATGTAGAAGAATAACGTCCTCCGATATAGTCATCCATGAAGAATGCTGCAAGATAATCGTCACTCTTAGCCAGTGGAGATGTCTCACTTGTAACAGCGATCATGTGCTTAGAAGCATCCAGTCCCGCATTCTTCAGTGCATCTTTTACAAATGATTCATTGGTTAATGTCTCAAGTGTTGTTCCTGATTTTGATACCAGTACGAAGATAGAATGTGCAACATCGATAGAATTAAGTACAGCTGCCGCATCATCAGGGTCTACGTTACTGATGAATTTGGCTTCCATCTTGAATGTGTCATTCTTCTTAGCCCAGTTCTCAAGTGCAAGATACATTGCACGAGGTCCGAGATCACTTCCACCGATACCGATCTGTACAACCGTTGTAAATTTCTCACCGGCTCCGTTTGTGATCTCTCCTGCATGTACTTTATTTGCAAAATCTGCGATCTTAGCCTGCTGTTCTGTATAGAATGTACGCTTGTCCACTCCGTCAGCCTCTACAGCTTCTCCAAGCTGTCCACGTGTCATGTGATGAAGTACCAGACGTTTCTCTCCTGTATTGATCACTTCTCCGTTATAGAGTGCTTCGAATTTTTCTGTCAGCTGAGCTTCATCTGCTAATTTAGCAAGTGCTGCCAGCACTTTATCGTCAACCTGCTTTGCAGCATAGTTATAAGTAAGTCCCTCTGCCATCGGAACGCTGTAATTCTTTACTCTTTCGGCTCCGTTTTCTCCTGCCATTGCTTTTACAAGATCTACACGTTCTACGTTCTCAAGTTCTTTGAATGATGTAAGGGTATCTAAGTTGTTCCAGGTAATCATAATATTAGATTCCTCCTTAAAAAAATAAATATGTTGCTGGTCTGTGATCCAAACCGCATTCTATATAAATATTAGCATATTTTAACGATAATAACAATTCTTATGGCGCCCTTTCATTATTCGTTATTCCTGCTTCCGTAATCATAGCCATATTTTCCATATGTATGATCCGTATCATTTTTTCCTTCTACATCGTTCAACACAAATCCTGCAATTTTTCCCTGTACACTCTGCAGCATTTCCATTGCTTTTCTTATCTCACCTAAATCTTTATACATTGTCCTTACAACAAAAACATACCCGTCTACATAACTGCTTACGATTGCCGCATCTGCCACAACACCTACCGGCGGCATATCAAGAATAATATAGTCAAACCGCTTTCTGAACTGTGCAATTAATTCTCCGAATAACCGCCCGCCCAGAAGTTCCGATGGATTCGGCGGAACCACTCCCGCCTTTAGGACAAATAAATTTTCCTGCTCTGTATGTACGATATTGATCTTTTTCTCTATTCTTGCCAATATCTCACTCAGTCCTGACACCTCCGACAGCCGCAGATAACAGTGAACCGCCGGATTTCTCATGTCACAGTCTATCAGCAATGTCCTTTTCCCGGCCATCGCAAAAGACGTTGCAATATTGATTGAGTTCAGCGTTTTTCCCTCGTTCATATCTGTACTTACAACTGCATACACTGTCCCTCCGTCTTCGTTCTCTGTAAACATCAATTTTGTACGGATTTTGCTGTATGCCTCTTTTAATTTAAATGAAGAATCTTTTCCAAGAATTTTTTTATATGTTTTGAATGAACTCTCTTTTTTCTTACTTTTAACCACTGTCCTGCTCCTTTTTATTTATCTAATTTCGGGATTGTACCAAGAATAGGAATATCCATTCCGAAGTATTCTCTTAGATCTTCTTCTTTTCTTACTTTTGTCCGGAAGTATTCTTTGAGAAGATAAAATCCGCATACCATCAAAAATCCTGCCGCAGCGCCTGCTGCTGTGTTCATCCATACATTCGGAAATGTAGGTTCATCCGGTGTTTCTGCATAATCTACAATTTCTATTCCTCCGTTTTTAACTACACGCGATATTTCTCCCGGAAGGACTTTTGCAATTGTATTTGCTATTTCTGCAGCTCTTTTTTTGTCTTTATCCGTTACTTCAACAGACAGTATTTCTGTATTTTGTACGGATGCCGTCTTTATCTTTTCTTTTAATTGGTTCTTCGTCATATCAAGATCCAGACGTTTGATTATTTTTTCCATTACCGTATTGCTTTGTATGATCACTCCATATGTTTCTGCCAGGCTCTGCGATACTGTGATGTCTGATTCTGTAAGTGCTGTTTCTTCTGCCGCGCTTCTGTTTTTATTGCCATATACATACATACTCATGGAAGCTGTATATACCGGCTTTATCACAACCGTACTAAGCACCCACAAAACGGCCGCCCCAATCAGTGTCCCCAGCATAATTCTCCATTTTCTGTTCCACAACACGGATATAAGTCTGTTTATATTTTTTGAATTATTCTGCATTCTCTTTCTCTCCTTCTCCATTGTCTTCTTCCATCTGCCGGATGAAATATGCCACCAACAGCATCTCCAGTATTGAACAGGTCGCCGTAATCCTGAATGTCAGCAATATGACCGTACCCACTGCCATCATTAATAAAAAATACCGGATCCATCTGTCTTTGATATCCTGACAGATTCTTTTCACCATTCTGGCATAAAATAATATCATTACGATTAATCCACTGATTCCCTGCTTGAACAATATTGTATACCAGTAATTATGGAAAATAGTTCTTTGAAGCAGTTTCCCGAACATATACCGTCTGTTCCAGCTTGCAAGCCCTGCTGCCGTCAATGCTTCTTTGGTTCCCGCAGCACTTCTTCCAAATCCCCATCCAAACCACTTTCTGTACCACGGAATTCTTTTCATCAACTCTTTCACATACAGATTCTCATTCTCTCTGTATCCAAGGCTTTCGTCCAGACGTAATATCAGTTCAAAAGTTTTCCCATGATCGAAGATACATATCCATAAAATTACTATTGCCGCAACGAAAAAAATCACGCCAATCCTTTGTAACATCCGGTTCCCATGATCCGGTATATCCATGAAATATACGATCATCGTCACAGCCATTATCATAGCAAAAATAATCATATACCCACGAGTGCCTGAAAGAATGATCAGAATCATTGATATACCGTCATATAAAAGCATTTCTCCCGCACGGAACAGATGCTGCCGATAGCAGATTCCTACGACCAGTGAGATACCAAGAACAATTCCACCGCCGATTGGCTGATGATTCGTTACCACTCTTGCCCCGATTCCATCTTTCATCCACACCACTATTACAATCAACATCTCCGTTAATAATCCGGATCGTACCATATAACGATAGTCATCGGCACTTACCTTTTTTGTCCGTTTTATCTTTTCAGAAAATATCATACATATATAAATGATTATATACGTATATCTCGTAACAACCGTTGCCAGCGTCATATATGCATCCTGATACATAATTCCAACACCTGCATACAGACAAATTAAGATGCCTGTTATGATACCGCCAAGAGATATCTTCTGTAGTTTTCCGATCCCTGCTATCAAAAATACTGCATATAGCGACAGGCTCAAATCAAAGCTTCCCGCACACAAATATGACAAAAAATACAGCATCGTAATATCTGCCGTATAACGGATAAAATCATCTCTTCTTTTTATCAATGTTACAATTGATAAAAGTCCCTGTACTAAATATATAGCCATTCTCTCTTCCTTTTCTTTCTGCAATATATGAATTATAACATAGTTCATATTCTGATGCCATTCTCCACGCTCTTTATACATTGACTTTTTATATAAAAACATTTAGGATTTTACTATAAAACATATATACACAAAGGAGAAATTTTCATTATGGCGTCGGTCAACATGAATTTTATATTTATCCTCAGCGTTATTCTGAAAGGCATCGGCGCTGTCCTGGAAATAGCACTTCAAATATTACTTACAAAATTAATTGGTCTGAGCGGCTACGGTTCTTATTCCACCTGGATCAGCGGCGCCGATCTGTTATTCTGGGTCTTTTTCTCCGGACTTATAAAATGTAATACCTACTATCTTTCACGGGGATCCTCTTCTCTTTCTCATTTTAAGAAACTATATTACATCCGGTATATGCTCCCGCTTGCAGCTGTCTTTGTCCTGGTTCTTATTCTGTTAAAGAGACCTGCTTTCTGCATCATCCTTGCGATCACGATTGCAGAGACATTCATCATGGATCAGAGCAGTACGCTCCTTGCCAGAGGAATTTATCACACATCTCTTATCGGAGAATACATCCTTGGCAGATTATTTTTACTGCTCGGAGTCTGTTTCCTTGGTTTCACCGGTCATCTGGATCTTGGAAAAACAATTGTCCTGTATCTGGTTCAGTATGTACTTGTCTTCTTTTTCTTCTTGTACCGTTCAATGAAATGCGGCGCAAAAAGCAATAAAAAAGATATTTCCGATACAGTTTCCATTCCCAAGCTGCTCCAGTATCAGCGTTCTGATATCTTGCAGGCAATGATCGGGCAGCTTCCTGTCATTTTACAGTACTTCTTTGTCGGTGCGTTTGAAGCTGGTATCGTCAGTATTGTCCTGCTTGTAAAGAAACTGATTAATTTTGTATCCGGCCCTACATCCAAGATATTTCTTCCTGAATTCTCACGGTTGTATCAGGCCGGTGATAAAAAGGAACTGGCATCCAGCTTTTCTATGATCATGCGAATCCAGATGTTGTTCGTCGGTCCGCTGTCCGTTGTACTGATCGGATATCCCCAGGTCATACTGAACTTTCTTGCGAAGGAAATGTTAACCCAGACCGGGCTCTTTATCGGCTGTTCATTTGTCTTCCTGTTCGCTGCAACACTGGGACCATGCGGCGGTCTTATGCAGATGACGGATCATGAAAAAGCAGATAACGTCTTCCGTGAAGCGGCAATCTTCCTTATGCTCCTCGTCTTTGCCGTTATGCACCGCAATCCTCTGTTTGCACTGTACGGTCTGTGCATCCAGACCTTTGCCGAATCTTTCAGCAAATTCGTCTTTGTATGCAGATGGTTTGGATATATTCCTGTAAAGATTCGGACATACGTTTCCTGGTGGATCCTGCCGGGATTTTGCATCCTTATAACCTGCCTGTTCCATCTGCAGGCATCCATCCTTATGATGCTCCTTATGAGCGGCAGTGTATTCCTGTTCCGTCTTATCATGGAACTTTGTTCGGATAATAATCTCTTCCGTCTTCTGTCTTCCCGAAAGAAGTAAGCAGATCTGCCATTGGCAGTTTTTCCTGCATACTTTGGTATCTACAGAACCTGCCACCGGCAGATTCCTCCGGATGCATGACAATAAAAAATGTGCCGTAAGGTTCTATCCGATAACCTTGCAGCACATTTTTTCGTTTATGCAATAATTTTATTCTGTCATGGATACGCTGTTACAATACCCCGTCATGATTATTCGCTGATCACCGTCAGTACTGCTGCTTCAGATGTCACACTTCTTCCATCCGCTCCTGTGATCACGCAACGGTATTTCTGGCCGTTTCTCCATGATCCTGCCGGAACCTTGATGGTTGCTGTGTCGTTTCCTTCCATGCTGGATGTTCTCCACTTGTTAGAGTTCGCATTGCAGTATTCCCACTGATAAGTTACATTCTCCCATGAAGTCTCAACCGTAAATTCTGCTGTCGTTCCTTTGGCTGCTTCTACACTTACAGGCTGAACCTTGATTGGTTTCTGCATGGTTACAACGGCTGTCTCTGAGATCCGCTGTTCTCCGTCTCCGTTTGTTACTACGCAGCGGTATTTCTGGCCATCTCTCCAGTTTGCAACCGGAACTGTTACAGTTGCTGTATCGCTTCCGTCCATTACGGATGTTCTCCATTTTGTAGAATTAGCATTGCAATACTGCCACTGGTAAGTCAGGCCTTTGCCTGTTGCTTCTACTGTGAATTCTGCTGTCTCTCCGACAACGCCTTCTACGCTTTCCGGATTCTTGACAATGGCAAATTCTTCTTCCTCTGCCTTTGTACTTACAGCTGATACACCTTCCAGTGTCGGTGTGATCTGCATGTATCCGTTCTCATCAAATGTGATCTCATCGATACATGTTTCTCTGTGTTTTCCTAATCCGTCACCAGACTGGAAGATATCTAGTGGTGTGTAGAATCTGTGGTATGCCATAAAGTATCTGTCTTTTCCTTCACTATCTTTTACGTGAACGACTGACTGATGTGCAGATCCTAAGATTCCTTTTTCTGTATCTTTGGCAAGCAGGTTTTTCTTTACAAGTTTTACGGCTGCTTTACTATTTGCATCAAACAGACTGTCTGATACACCGTAATTTACATGATAATTCGGGCTGTTTGCATCGTCACATGACCATGTCCAGTGATATTTTCCGTTAGCCTTTGTTACTACAACAGATTCACGGAAATCTGTAAGTCCGGTGATCTGTTTCAGGCTTCCTTCTTTAATACTTGTCATATCATCGTTCAGTTCAGCGATTGCTGCTGATCCGTTACCAAATGTAATGTAAGATGTTCCGTCATCATCTGTGAAAATAGACGGGTCAATTGCCTGTCCCATGGATACGCCTGCATTTCTGCACATGCTTACTGTCAAAAGCGGAGTTCCAAGATCCGTATATGGTCCTGCCGGGTTGTCTGCCCATGCTACTCCGATTGCAGATGTTCCGTTTGAATCTTTTCCACAATAATAGAAATAATATTTATCACCTTTTTTCTCGATTGTCGGTGCCCATGCACTTCCTTTTACTGCCCATGGTGATGCAGCGATCTGTACTCCTTTTTCGTTTACACCAGGATTACTGTTGGCCAGTTCCATGATAATGCCTTCATCTGTCCAGTCTACCATGTTCTCGGAAGAGAATGCATGGAATACAGTTCCGCTCCATGACGGATATCCGTCTGTGGTAGGGAAAATCCAGAATTTACCGTCAAAGTAATCAATGTCCGGATCTGCATACTGTCCAGGAAGAACAGGGTTATTGCTGATCACAGGTGTCTTAACGGTCCATTCTTCATCTTTTCCATCACGTGTAATGGTAAGTGTTCTGTCTTTTGAAAGATCTACAGAAGATCCATTCACAAAGTCTACACCATCCAGTTTCAGAGAAGCTGCATCTACATTCATAGATAATGTAAATGGAATATTGGTAAGGTCTGTGCCTTTTCTTACATAAGATGTAATCGTCTTTTTCTCCTGATCGATCTGAGTCGCGATCGCAGTATGATCATCCGTACCTCTATAGTTCAGTGCTGTCTCTCTGTCCGGAGCTGTTCCTACAGATGCACCTGATACAGCCGGTAATGTGCTGACAAAATCAGAAGCTAATTCTTTGACCTCATCTGCGCTCAGTGCTTTACTTTCGATACGAAGATTATCGATCCATCCCTTGTAATATTCGCCGCTTCCCCAGTTCGCTTTACCAATCTGAAGGATACCATTCTTACCAACGATATCTGATAATGCATAACTACTATCTTCTTTGGATACGGCTTTTCCATTGACATACATTGTTGTGTCAGTTTCTGTCATGACGATGTCCACTCTCGCCCAGTCATTTCCCGTTGAAGCTGATGGATTTGTCGGTCTTGAACCACTGTTCTTATAACGTTCCAGTGTTGTGCTTCCGGATTTCTGCATAATTCCAAGATATGTCTCACTCTGGTAGGTCGGAGCACTGCTTCCCGGTGCCGCATACAGAACCCAGTTCGTTCCTGTACGGTCTGGTTTTGCTTCGTAAGAAATCGTCAGTTCTTTTGCGCCTGCAAGAAGTGCCTTTCCGTCTGTTCCTTTAACCGTAAGGTAATTAGAAGAACTTCCGTCCAGATAAAGTGCTTTTCCTGCTGCTTCGTTATAGCTGTCTTTTAATGTATAAGTACCTTCTGCCTTGGCATTCTCACTGGTGAATCCTGTACTGTCATCGTTGAAATTAAAGTCTGCCAGTACTTTTTCATCCATTACCGGATCCTCTGTATCATCTTCACCGTAAGCTGCCAGAATTGCTTTCTCTTCTGCTTTGGAAAGACGCATAACGGTACCGTGACGGAATCTTCCATCCTTGAAGTTCGCTGTTGTTGCAGTAAATTTACCGCTGGAAAGATCATCTGTTACAAATGCTTTATAACCACTGTGATCTCCCATTGCACACCATTTTCCATCCGGAAGCTGGTATACAGTAAATCCTTCTCTTGAATCAAATCCTGCAGAACTTGAAGAACTTCTGGTAACAATTCTCTTCCAGTCTCCGTTCTCACTCTGGTTTGCATTGACTCTTACATCGAATAAGTCTTCTGACAATGTGCTGCTTGTATCAATCACTGTATTCCAGTCAGAAGTTGAAAAACGGTAGTACTGTCCGTTATCCTGTACGATTGTTGTATCAATAATGTTAACTTCTTTTCCGGAATCCTGATCTTCACTTAACCATACTTTTGGTTCTGAGAATGTATTGAAATCTCTGGTTCTGCATACATACACACGAAGTGCGTTCTCATCTGTTCCTGCTTTGGACTTGTCACGTGCTGACCAGTATACCAGGTAATCGCCTGTTTTCTCATCATAGATTGCTTCCGGTGCCCACACACATCCTGCCTGGTCAAATCCAGCATAGACAAGCTTTGGTTCACTCCAGTTCACAAGGTCTGTAGATTCCCACACAACCAGATTCTGGCTTGCACTTAACTGATTCCATCCGCTTCCGCCGCTTCCGCCGCCTTCTGCATGAAGGTCAGTTCCAAGAATCCAGTATTTATCTCCGTCTTTGGAACGGATGATATGTGGATCTCTGACACCAAGGTCACTTCCGGATGCATCATTTACAAGAATCGGCTGTGTATTTCCATTCTCATCTTTGTTGAGTTTTTCCCATGTCAGTCCGTCTTTGCTGTATCCTAAGAAAATCTTCTCATAACCGCCGGATGCCTCGAAGAATGTCCAGAGATATCCTGCATCATAATCCGTATCCAGGTTCGCTGTCTTTGGCTGTACTGTTACAGTGAATTCTTTTGTCTGTACTTCTGTTCCGATCGTGATCGTTGCAGTCAGTGTTACCTGCACCGGATCAGATCCTGCTTCCGGACGCGTAACAACACCTCCGTCATACTTGTCATCTGCATTCTCGGAACTGTCTGTGATCACTTCCGGATTGCTTGATTTCCAGTCGATCACTGCGCCGTGCTTTCCTGATTTTACAAGCGGCAGGTTACCTCTTACATCATCGGTATCTGTAAGCGTCAGCGCATCGTACGCTTCCTGAATGTCTGACGATTCCATTTCGCTTTCAAATTCTTCATATTCCTTAGCAATGGCTTCGTCTGACAACACTCCTCCATATACACGGAAGTTATCGATCCAGGCCTTACTGTATTCTCCGCTTCCCCAGTTAGCCTTTCCGATATAAAATACTCCGTCTTCTCCGACAATATCCGGAATACTGATATCACTTGCTTCTTCTGCTTTCTTCTCACCGTTTACATACACAGATGTCGCATTTTCTGATACAACGACGTCTACATGTGACCAGTCTGAACCTGCTTCGCCTTGTGGTGATGCCGGTCTTGACCCACTGTTCTTATAACGTTCTGCTTTTACTTTGCCGTTTTGCTGCATTACTCCAAGATACTGCTCACTGTTATACTTCTGTGTCCCCGTGTCTGCTGCTGCATAGCAAAGCCAGTTTGTACTGGTCCGTTCTGCCTTGGTATCGAATGAAATTGTAACCTCATCCTGACCTTTCAGCAGACTGCTTCCATCTTCGCCGGTTACTTCCAGATAATTCTGACCTCCGTCCAGATAGAGTGCAGTATTGTCTCCGATCTTGGTTTTGATCTGGCAGTTACCATTGATCTTGGCTACCGCATTGGTTCCTGCGATCACACCATCCGAAGCTTGCGAATTAAAATCAAATTCCGCAAGAAGATCCGGTTCTGTTTCCGCTGCTGTCACGGCCGCAGCCGGAAGTACACCGCCGGTCATTGTCGCTGCCAGAGCTACTGCAATTCCCTTTTTTACACTTTTCCTCTTCATGTTTTCCTCCTTTTTATAGATTTTTATATATTATATCTGGTTTCATTTTTTATAAAAATGTAGTTTTTTTTGAATTCTGTTGGTTTTCTTTTGAATATGATCCTGCATACAAAAAATGGGTGGATTTTTTATCCACCCATACATTTTTTTACGTTTTTTGTTGTCTGTCCAATAATCTTGATACTTATTTTACTGTCAGAACGGCTACTTCGGATACCACCATTCTTCCGTCTGTTCCGGTTACCACACAGCGGTATTTCTGACCGTTTCTCCAGTTTCCTGCTGCCACTTTGATCGTCTCTGTCTGGTTGCCTTCCATGCTGGATGTTCTCCATTTATCTGATCCTGCGTTGCAGTATTCCCACTGATAGGTTAAGCCTTCTCCTGTTGTCTTTACGGTGAATTCTGCAATCTCGCCTTTGTTTTTAGTTACGCTCTCCGGCTGTGTTGTGATCACCGGTGCGGTGTCTGCTTTGCCGACTGTCATTACTGCTGCTTTGGATGTCACAGTGTTACCTGTTGCATCTTTTACTACACAGCGGTATTTCTGACCGTCTCTCCATGTTCCCATTGGAACTTTGATCGTTGCAGTATCGCTTCCTTCCATGCTGGATGTTCTCCACTTGGATGAACCCGCATTGCAGTATTCCCACTGATAGGTCAAATCTTTTCCTGTTGCTTCTACGGTGAATTCTGCAGTCTCTCCTACGATGCCTTTATAATCAGACGGATCTGTTACGATCGCAAGCTTGTCCGGCGTACCCTGTACGTTAACCGTTGCTTTTACCTTGATTGCACGGGAACTGTACAGTTTCTTATCTTCTGCAAGATAATTGGTTGATCCATCTTTTCCTGTCCATGCATCCTTATTGCTGCTGATAGACTGTACGGTACCTGTTACCTCATAAGTACCTGCCTGATTCAGATCTGCGGATTTAGTATCCCATACAACCGGAAGACTGGAAGTTCCCATATCATATGCAAGATTTACCTCTGCATTCTGTGGCAGTGCTCCTGCAAGTGCCTCTTCTGAGCTTCCCTTGCTAATCTCTACGGTTCCGAGATTCTCATTCACTACTGATGTTGCATCTGCTGCACGGAGTGCATCATACTGTCCCTTTGTAAGAGAAATGACTCCACCATGTTTTGTATAAGAAGTAAGGAAATAATCGGATGCATCCAGATAATCCCATCCCTCATCCAGATTCGTAGATACCATTGGCTGATATCCCGGTGTCGGAAGATCGTCTACGAAGAGATACCATCTGTTTTCCTGACTATGGTCTTTGAACGCTGCTGGTCCTTCTACGGATCCGAATCTGCTCTGTCCGATATGACTCTGGACTCTTGTCCACTTTGTCGTATCATAATTCCACCAGTCTTTCGCAGTTGTCACTTCCATGATGATCTGCTCACTGTTACTCTTGGTGATATGGTAAGTCTTATCTCCATCCTGGATAATGTCTGTATCGATCCATCCGGCACTTCCACCTTCCAGGAATTTTCCACCATATTCCCAGGTTTCCTGTGTGAAGTCGGTTGTTGCACCCCACATAATATCCTGTCCGCCGTCACGGGTTGTCTGTGCTTCGTCTGTGTAGCACTGAGAAGTCCAGTATACAACGAATGCGCCCTTTCCTTCTCCGTAATAATCGTCTACCCATGTAGCCTCCGGTGCCCACATCATACCAAGGTTATCCTGTTTTTCTCCTTTGGTATTCAGGTTGACATCAAACTGGCGTACATCACTCCATGTGATCAGGTCTTTGGATTCCCATACATTCATCTTAGTGCTGTAATTGGTTGTCCAGGCAGTCCATCCGGCATTGTCTGCCCCGAATACTCTCAGGTCCGTTGCAATGATGTAATAAGTCTTCGTCTCCGGATTGTAAGTCAGGAACGGATCCCTGCTTCCTGTTGTTCCAAGATTGGAAGTCAGGATTGGATTTCTTCCGTTCAGCGGATCCCACTGTTCCGGATTATCTCCTCGGGAAATGTCCAGATACATTTTTTCTGCATATCCTTTAGAATCTTCTACGAAATGAACCATCAGATATCCGTATTCATCATTTTCACCGATAACTGCTTTCACCGTTACCGGAACTTCTACTTCTTCGCTCTTTCCGGCCAGTGTGATCACGGCTGTCAGAGTTCCCTTTACTGCTTCTTCACCAACTGCAGGCTGTTTTACCGTTGCAGTCAGTCCGTCTTCTGCAATGACAACTTCCGGCATAGACGATTTCCATGTTACCATTCCATTGTAATCCGGAAGCACTTCCTGGCTGTCAGATAATACGACATCTTTAATCTTTTCTTTTACAGAAGCAATTGCATTTGTAATAAATGTTTGCGGCACTTCATTTTCAACCTCTGTCTGTGTCAGTGCTTTTCCATAAATCTTTAAATTGTCAATAGATGCCTGTGCATATTCCCCATTTCCCCAGTTCGCTTTTCCGATCTGGAGAATGCTAGAATCTCCAAGCAGTTCCGGCAGTGTATAGCTGCTTTCTGCCGAAGATTCTTTGACACCATTCACATAAATGGTTGTATCTGTCTTACTTAAGACTGCATCTACATGCACCCATTCACTTCCAACTGCTGCCGATGGATTCGCCGGTCTGCTTCCGGTGTTATTGTAACGTTCTACTGTCAGATTTCCGGACTTATGAAGGAAACCTATATATTTTTCTTTTCCATATGTCTGCGTACCTGCTGTAGGTGCTGCATAGACCGCCCAGTTCGTACCTGTACGTTCATTCTTAATGTCATAAGACACCGTCATCTCTTCCACACCTGTCAGAAGGCTGCTTCCATCACTGCCTGTTACCGTCAGATACTGAGAAGAACTGCCGTCCAGATGTAAGGCTTTTCCGCCATCATAGCTGTCTGTCAGTGTGTAATTTCCGGATGCCTTTGCATTACCTCCTGCCAGTGCATCATTCTCATCATCAAATGAGAAATCTGCCAGCAAAGAAGTACCGGCATCTTCTTCCGGTTCTGCCCATGCCATGGACGCAAGTCCCATGTTGCACACCATCGCCGCTGTCAGCGCACCGGCGAATACGGATTTCCACCTTTTCTTTTTCATTCTTTTTTCACCGCTCCTTTTTTTGAAATTCGTTTCTTTGTTTCTATATATACAAATCAGGAACAGGGAAGCCCCATTTCTGATCTGTTTTTCGGTTCATAAAACCGGCCTGAACCGTAGCAGTACCATTTTCGATATTGTATATTATGTTTTACCATCAGTACTGTCATTTTGGATACTGCTATTTTACTTTACCGTCAGAACTGCGGCCTCTGATACCACGATTCTTCCGTTCGTTCCAGTTACCACACAGCGGTATTTCTGACCGTTTCTCCAGCTTCCTGCTGCCACTTTGATCGTCTCTGTCTGGTTGCCTTCCATACTTGAAGTTCTCCATTTGTCTGATCCTGCGTTGCAGTATTCCCACTGGTAAGTCAAGCCTTCTCCAGTTGCTTTTACCGTAAATTCTGCAGTCTCTCCTACAATGCCTTTGTAGTCAGACGGATCTGTCACAATTGCAAGTTCCTGCTCTGTCTTTTTCACTTTTTTAATTGTGATCTTGTATTCCTGCGCCGTCTTGTGATCCTGTGCTTTACTTGTCAGATTTACAACGGTTTCTTCGCCGGTCAGGTTAATATTTCTCGGATGTTTGTCATCGATCAGAACATCTCCTACGTATACAAGTCCGCTTTCTTTCTTTGGTGTTGCTGTCATTGCAACTGTCTCTGTATCTTCCGGCACTTCCAGTACATACTCTGTTGTATCTTTATCATATGCCGGCGTCATAGTTCCTTTATCAAATGAAAGTCCTGATAAAGAAGCATCGGTATCATATTCTTTTGCTGAAGAAGTGCTGATACCATACAGTCCACCTACATAACTGTTCTTTCCTGCAATTGCCTGGAATTTTACTGTGATTGTATCCGATCCCTCCGTCAGATATTCTGCAGGTATCTCTGTTGTATCCACATAGAACGTATTCTTTCCCGCATCTGTATTGATTGTAACCGTCTTTAGTTTCTTTCCATTTACATAAAGATCAAACATTCTACCACTGTCTCCGGAATAATATGTACAATTCAGATAGTTTGTCTCTGCTGACGGATCGATCTTAAGATCATAGCTGAACCAGCCTGTATTCTTTTCTGCATGACGGTATCCTTTTCCACTGTATACACCTACAGATGTATTCTCGCCTTGCTGGTTCTTTGCAGCTTCTGAGTTATTGTCATCGAACGTATAGAGATAATCCGTGCTCATCTCTGTATCTCTGATCGATTCCTTGTTCTCCAGGATACGGTCCTGTGAAGACTTGGAATCTGCTTCTTCCATGTACATATACAGACCATAACGTTCTTTGTAACGCATATAATGTGGTGTATAGATCAGGCTCTCGGATTCAGAATCTACATTTTTCAGTTTGAACTGCACCTGTCCGTCTGCACTGTCTTCGATTCTCACCATGTTCTTTTCCAGATCCTTAAGCCATGTCTCTACAGAATCGCTTTCTACTGTGATAACTGTCTGGCAGGAAGAATCATAAGTTCCTACTCTGACAAGAATTCCGTTCGGATTTGATGCCTCGATGTTGTTCGTGGAAAGTGCGGTACTTAATACGACAGGTCCGTACTTGAATGCTACCATGTTGCTCTTATCCGGCATGGTGTATGCGGTCACTTTCATCGGCATCTGGTATGTGATCTCATCACCAGCTTTGACATCTGCGATCACAAAATATCCGTTCTTTTCTTCTGCCTTCACGGTCTTACCATTGACAGTGATCACTGCATCTCCTGCGATCCAGTCCGGTTTTCTGAGCTTCAGGTCTGTTCCTTCTGCTACCTGTCCGCCATCTGCTGCAGATACCTGTAACGTGATCTTGTCCTCGTTCGGCATATTTGCAATCTGTTTTAATTTCAGATTATGTGTATCATCTTTCAGTTCTGAGGAATAGAACATCTGCACTGCAACGCTGTCTTCACTTACGGTGTAAATATTATCTCCCAGTTTGGAGAAGTTCTCCATACCGGTTCCTGTACAACACCAGAACTCATCGAATGGTCTGTTGAATACTTTATTGTATCCAGGTGCCATCGGCTGGAAATACATCGTTGTTCCTGTCTCCGGATTCTGTGAAGAAAGGATTGCATTGGTATACGTTGTCTCGAAATAATCCATGTATTTTTTATCACCGGTCACCTGATAGAGCGCTTTTGAAAGTTTTAACATGTTATACGTATTACATGTCTCACATGTCGTACTTGCATCATATTCACTCTTGGTTGCGTCATATCCGATCTTATCTGCCGCATGGAAATGTTCAGACTGACTATTGCCTCCGGTTACATATGTATGATGGTCAACCGTGATCTGCCAGAAGTTCTCTGCTGCTTTCAGGTACATCTCCAGTGATGACTTCTCACTGTCGGACAGCGAATTATAATAGTCCTCATTCTCTGTCAGGACTGTATATCTCTTTAATGCACCGGTCAGTTTTGGAATCGTCGTGTTGGCATGTAATCCATTTAATACATCCTGATTATTGGCAAGCTTTTTGAAAAGATCAGTCTCGTCAAAATACTGTGCTACTGTCTTGTAATGATCATTGCCTGTGATGTTATAAAGCTCGTATAATGCTTCATTCATTCCGCCATATTCGGTACGGAGCATCTTGTTTTTATCAGTCAGTTTACTCAGACGATTGTTCAGATATTCTCCGAATCCTTCCGCAACACTAAGCGCTGTTTCCTTGATTTCCTGATCATCGACGTTCTTTGTCACATCGATCAGACCTGCAAGTACTTTATGAAGATTATAGTATGGAACATATACGGTATCACCGCTGCCCTTCTTGGTATTGGCAAGATTTACACCGTCTTTGTCCTTCAGCCACTCTTCCGGGAATGGAGATACGTATCCGGCACTGTCCGGATATTTTGCCGCATAAGCATCCTGGCATTCTTTTAATCCGTCCACTGCTTCTTTTATCTCTGTCTTTAATGCAGCTTTGGTATCTCCGTCCGCACTCAGATATGCCTGTGAAAGTGCTGACATATAATGTCCGAATGTGTGTCCGCGGAAGTTATTGCCATGACTTCTTTCCCATCCTTCGTATCCGGAATCAGTCTTCGGTGTCAGTCCGGATATTTTGTAGAATTCATACAGGAATTTCTCTGAGTCCAGGCTTAAAAGATATTCGTCTTCTTTCTGTGCTGCATTTACAAGATAATCATCTTCCAGTGTCACATCGCCCATGATGCTGCTTGTTGTAATATTGATCTCCTGTTTTGCTGTTACGGTTACTTTATAAGTCTTCGTTACTTTCTCGCCATTCAGGTAAGATGCTTCTGCTGTCAGTGTTACCGTCACGTCCTTCTCACCCACACCCGGTCTTACAACAGTTCCGTCCGCTGCAACCATTGCTTCATTGTCTGATGACCAGCTGATCACAGAACCACTTTCTCCTGTTGTCGGAAGAGAAAGGTTCTCCTGCGTCGTCTCTGGAATACTGATCTTGTCCAGATCTGCCTGTGCAACCGCCTTGCGGTCAAATGTCTGTCCGGATTCTTCATACAGAGCAATGACCTCCTCCGGAGTTGCCACATCATTATAAAGCTGGTATTCATCCAGGGATGCTTTCAGATATGCACCTTTGTATTTTGGTCCGTTATAACCAATCGACTTTTCCATCGTTGCATCTGAACCGAGCACTCCGGTTGATTCCCCGCTGATACCATAAGTTGTTACCGTGCTGCATTTTACACCATTTCTGTAGAAACAGATCTCTTTGCTGTCCTTATCATAAGTAACAGCAATGTGTGTCCACTCTCCGGTTGGCAAGAATTCGCTTCTCTTTCCTGATACGGACACTCTGTATGGCTGACCGTTTGTCTTCGCCGGTCCGACCGAAAGTGTCAGTGGTGTGTTATCATTTTCTGATGAAAGATACCATCCGTCTGTATACCACTCATTCTTATTCCAGGAGATCAGCTCCTCTCCTTTCATATCCGAATCCGGACGGATCCAGAATGATAATGTAAGATTTTCCGGCTGAAGATCCGTACTGTTACCCAGATTCACATAGGAACTTCCGTTCATCTTCAATCCTTTTCCAACCACTCCGTCCACATATTCCGCTTCTCCGGACGAAAGTGTTCCGTTATTTCCCTTTCCACTGGAATCCTCCAGACTGTTCTCGAATTCCAAATCCAGCACCGCATTCTGAAGGCCTTCTGTATTCTGTTCTGCCCCCGCTGCTGCTGCCGGAGTTACTGGAACGACTGTCATTGCCAATGATATCGAAAATGCTATCAGCTTTTTCCGATTCATACCATTTCTCTCCTTTCACACTTTACCCTTTTTACAGATATATCAAAATTTTATTATGCATTCCGATTATTTTAAATTGGATTTTTTGTGAATTTTGTGTGATTTTTTATAATTTTACGTAATTTTAAAGAGGAGACGAAAAAATTCTATCTCCTCTTTAAATAATATTTATTTATCTGTCACTGTCAGGGTTGCTGCTTCAGATGTCACACTTCTTCCATCTGCTCCTGTGATCACGCAGCGGTATTTCTGGCCGTTTCTCCATGATCCTGCCGGAACCTTGATGGTTGCTGTGTCGTTTCCTTCCATGCTGGATGTTCTCCACTTGTTAGAGTTCGCATTGCAGTATTCCCACTGATAAGTTACATTCTCCCATGAAGTCTCAACCGTAAATTCTGCTGTCGTTCCTTTGGCTGCTTCTACACTTACAGGCTGAACCTTGATTGGTTTCTGCATGGTTACAACGGCTGTCTCTGAGATCAGCTGTTCCCCGTCTCCGTTTGTTACCACGCAGCGGTATTTCTGACCGTCTCTCCAGTTTGCAACCGGAACTTTTACAGTTGCTGTATCGCTTCCTTCCATTACGGAGGTTCTCCATTTTGTAGAATTTGCATTGCAATACTGCCACTCATAAGTCAGTCCTTTACCTGTTGCTTCTACTGTAAATTCTGCTGTCTCTCCGACAACTCCTTCTACGCTTTCCGGATTCTTGACAATTGCGAATTCTTCTGTTCCTGCAATCTCATCCTCTGATAATGCTCTGTTATAAACCTTTACATTATCATAAGCGCCCTTGAAATATCCGTCAGCACTGTAGAATGATTTTCCAAGATATGCTTTCAGATCTTTTCCAAGATCTGTAACATCTGTTGACATTCCTGTCTTTTCTGCAATCTTTTCGCCATTCAGATATAATGACATCTTTCCTGCTTCTTTTACGATTGTAATATTCTGCCACTCATTCAACAGAGTCTGGTCAACACTCTGGTCGACTCCCTGTTCTGCACTCCATGAACCGGACGTGATCACACTCTTGATGGATCCGGATTTCTGACGCATGAACAGGTATTTGTTACTGTCTTTACCAACTGCAAATGTAAAGAAGTTACCGTCTACCTTTTCCGGTTTTACGTCCATGGAAATGGTGAATTTGTTTCTTCCGTCGAAGAATCCTGTCGGAAGGGAAGCGAATGTTCCGCTTGTTCCATCCAGATATAATACGTTGCTTCCGTTTTCTTCTTTTACGGCTGCATTTCCGTTCAGTGTACCGTCATTATTGTGTCCACTGACATCTTTGATTGTTGTTCCATCTGTATTTTCAAAATCATAAGAAAGAACCGGATCTTTTTCCTCTTCTTCTGTATTCTCCTGAACAAGATTGGTTCCCCATTTTGCCATTAAAGCATTGTACTCTTCCTGCGTTACAGGGATTGGTGTACCATGTCTTGCACGGCTTGGCATCTTATAGCTGTCCGGTTTTGTGAATACACCGGAAGACAGGTCATCGGATACCAGTGGGTAATATCCACCGCCGCCATAGTTATCGACTAACAGACACCACTTACTGTTTCCATCTGTATCCTGTGAGTTGAACTGGAAGATTGTCGGACCTTCTACCCACTGGTTACTGTTCAGGGAATCTGATGCAATATGTTCCCACTTGCCAAGAAGTGTTGCACATCTTTCTACATATACCGTCTTTGTCTTTGCACCGAGGCTATTCGTACTTCCGCCTTCATTCTTGGTGTATCGGTAGTACATCTGGTCATCGTTATTATAGATGATCGTTGTATCGATACTGGACTGATCCATATCGATATAAACCTGTGGCTCTGTAAATGTGTAGAAATCTCTTGTCTTAGAGTAATATAATCTCTGTTTTGCATAGTTGTCACCAGATACTTTTGATGCCCAGAATACTACATATTCACCTGTCTTATAATCATATGCTGCTTCCGGTGCCCATGTACATCCGGCTCCGATAGAAGCACTTACTTCTACCATGCGCTCGTCAGACCAGTTTACAAGGTCTGTAGACTCCCATACCATCAGGCTCTGGCTTCCTGCAGTCTGTGCTGCACCCCAGCCATTTCCACCGTTGATCTTCAGGTCTGTTGCGATCATATAGAACTTATCACCTTCTGCAGAACGGATGATGAATGGATCACGTACACCCTTTTCTCCAAGTGTAGATGTAAGTACCGGTTTGTTATCGTTCAGATCCTGCCATTTCAGTCCATTCTTACTTGCTGCGAAGTAGATCTGCTCTCCGTCAGAATATCCTTCACCTGCGAAATATGTAAAGAAGTATGCACTATAATCATCGGCTGTCTTCGCCTTTACTGCTTTCTTAACTGTAAATATAAAGTCTTTTGTTGCTGTTGCATCGCCCAGTTTCAGTGTTGCTGTCATTGTAACATCGGTATCTTTATCCGGTCTTGTTACAGTTCCTGCCGGTGTTGCATCATAGCCTTCGTTCTCATGAGACTGTACGTCCACGATCTCCGGCTTATCGGTTGACCATGTTACGGCAACGCCATCCCCTGCTTCTGTAGGAAGTGTGATATTTCCATATACAGCCTGATTGGTTGTGTTATATGGAAGTGTCAGTGCTTCTTTTGCTTCTGCAACTTTTGCTTCATCGGAATGATCTTTCTCTGTTGCAGATAATTTGAATGATTTTAATGTTCCCTTGTAAGCCGGGTCCGGGCTGTACAGGGATTTTCCGATATATCCCAGTGCAGTTCCGTCTGTTCCTGCTGAGATGATGTCCTGGATGGAATATCCACTGTCTGTTGTCTCGATCAGTGTATCATTCAGGTATACGCTTACCACACCTTCATTGAATTCATATTTTACAGTATTGTAAGCATTCTCTGTAATCTTTCCATCCTGTGCAAGAAGGACTTCTTTGGATCCGTCTTTTAATCCCGCACGGATATTTCCGTCTTTGCTGTTACCATTTCCTCCCTGTGTCGGGCAGAAAAATACATAGTTTTTTACATTTGGCCATTTGTCAACTTTGTTACCAAGACAGAATAACCACTGGTTTCCCACCTTTTCTGTCTTAAATGTAGCTTCGATCGTGAAGTTCTCTTCTTCGATCAGTCCGGCCGGAATCTCAACATATTTTCCGGAATCTCCGGAGAAATTCAGAACGGTTTCTCCATCTTCCTCTGTGAAATCTGAATCTGTGAGTCCTACCAGTTTTGCATTATTTCCGTTACCGGAAATGTCTGTAAGCGTTCCGTCTGCATGTGACATATCATATTCTGCCATCACTTTCTGCTCCGGGGTTCCGCTGTTTCCTGTGACACTGCTTTCTTCTGCTTTTACAGAAAAAGCCGGAAGCAGTGTCACTGCCATTGCCGCACTCATTATGAGTGCAAGAAATCGTCTTTTCATAGTTTCCTCCTTTTTCATTTATTTTTTAGGGAATGGAACTTAAGGATCTCCCTTTTACGTTCTGTCCCATTCCCTTGAATTACAAATGAATTTACTGGGTAACCGTCAGTGTCGCTGCATCTGATATCAGCGTATTGCCTTCTGCGTCTTTGATCACGCAGCGGTATTTCTGTCCGTTTCTCCAGCTTCCAGCTTCCACTTTAATTGTGTCCGTCTGGTTTCCTTCCATAGAAGATGTTCTCCACTTGTTGGAAGATGCATTACAGTATTCCCACTGATAGGTAAGGCCCTCTCCGATTGCCTGTACCTTGAATTCTGTCATGGTTCCTTTTGCTGCATTCACACTTACCGGCTGGCTTACAATAGCCAGTCCGGCCGGAAGCTCTGCCACTTTTACTGCCACAACGGCAGATGTAACTGTCTTTCCGTTTTTATCGGTTACGATACAACGGTATTTCTGTCCGTCTCTGTATTTCTGTACCGGTACTTTTACGGTATCTGTCTTGCTTCCTTCCATAGAAGATGCATACCACTTGCTGGAATTAGCATTGCTGTATTCCCATTTATAGGTCAGACCTTCTCCGGTTGCTTTTACTGTAAATTCTGCTGTCTCTCCGATTTTTCCTACATAGTTCTTCGGATTTTCTGTAATTGCAAGTTCTTTTCCTTCGCCACTGTTATCTTCAACAGTTACCTGAACCGTTACATTCTTGTAAGCGTCATTTAACTCTTCTTCGTAGCTCATGTTCAGAATCGGTGTTCCGTCTGCTGCCCAGTGTACACGTTTTACTCTTGCATGACGGCATGGGTCATACAGAGAGCTTGCGCTTGACCACTGGCACTGATTCTTGTAACACTCTTCCGAACGTGCATGGTATACGAATACTGCATTTCCATTCTCATCTACGGTAAATGAATTGTGCCCCGGTCCGTATTCTCCCGGTACATCTGCGGATGTAAGAACCGGATAAGCGGTCTTTGTCCATGAATCCGGATCCATCAGATCTGCGTTTTCATCTGCGGTCAGAAGTCCGATACAATATTCCGGACCTGTTCCGGCTGCTGAGAATGCAATAAAAATCTTTCCATCATGTTTCAGGATCGTAGGTCCTTCATTTACACGCTCTACATTACGTTCCCATCCGTATTCCGGAGTTGTAAGCATGATAACTTTTCCCTTGCCTTCCCAAGGTTTGTCCGGGTTGATCTCCTGCATGTAAAGTGCAGACTGTCCGATAATGTCTGCCCAGATCACATAATGTTTTCCATTATGCTCAAAGTATGTCATATCCAGTGACATGTGTTTGAAGTATGCGGATTCTTCGCTTGTAGCTGCGTGAATCTCTGCAGTTCCGTCTGCCTGTACCCATGAAGATGCATCGTATGGATCATCTCCCTGGCATACCAGGACATATGGTCTGATATTCCAGATGTTGCCGGAATCGCCGGCTGCAAAGAATACATACCATTTTCCTTTGATCTTATGAATTTCCGGTGCCCAGACGTGTCTTGCCATCTTGCCTGTAGATGGTGCTTTCCAGATTGTAATCTCTTTTTCCAGTCCGCCTTCTGCGTCTGAAAGTCCCTGGATCGTATCTGCCTTACGCAGGATAATTCTGTCATAACCGTTGTCCGCATTGTAGAATGCCGGATAAGAAGCTGTGAAATAATAAGCTTTTGTATCTTCGTCATACTTGATCTGCGGATCGGCTCTCTGCTCGATCAGAGGATTTGTATACTCGGTCTGATTAACTGTACCATTTACGGTATAAGTACCTGCTTTACTGAAATCAATGCCGTCTGTATTCCATGTAACTCCCATATTGGCAGTAGAACCGTCACTGTAATATGCTGTAACAGATTCTGGAAGTTCTACGTCTTCCCCGCTCTTTACAGTTACATCTTTGACTTCGCTGATTCCTGTATTGGTTACTTTTGTGAATTTGTTAATGATCTTATCATATTCTGCTTTTGTAACACCGATCACATTACCGGTTACAGCACCCTCTGGAATTGTCTGGATTCCTTCGGTTGTTTTTTCTGTATAATCGTATGCCTGTGGTGCTTCCAGTGTTGTAAGATCTTCTGTCAGGTTCGAATATTTTACTCCGTTGCATGTCCAGTTCACACGGTATGCGCCGGCTTTTGAATCATATACGACCTGTGGTGATAACGGATTACCGATATCTGTATTCGTCTCAACCATTCTCTCTCCTGTATAGGTAAGAAGGTCTTCTGAGTCATACATATAGATTGATTTTTTGCTGTTGCTCTGTGTTGCTGTGAATCCGAAGCTTCCGTCTGCCTTTCTGAACAGATATGGGCTTGTAAAGCGGATTCCTGTCGTTAAGTTCTTATTGCCGTTATTGGTATCAATGGTTGCAAATAAGATTCCTGTGTTAGAGTTCAGTGCTGTAAAGTTTGCTCCGTCCGTGCTGTATGCAAGATGCAGACTTCCGGTCAGGTCGTTATTACCGGTTACATAACTCATGATATAACCGTAGAACTCTTCCATTACTTCGATCTTGAATGGCTTTTCTACTGATTTGCCATTCAGGCTTAAGGTTGCTGTTAATGTTACCTTCTGATTGCCTTTTCCGCTTTCCGGTCTGGAAACGATTGCTCCCGCATCGGAAAGAACACTGTCATCAGATGATTTCCATGTGATCGTGCTTCCGTATTTTCCTTCTTCCGGAAGTTCTATATCTTCGGAAATGACTTTCGCAAGCTTTAACTGTGCTGCAGCTTCTGCAAGGTCTTCATCCAGATTCCATGGAACAACAGTTACTTCGAATTCTTTCGTTACTGTATAACCGTTCAGGCTTAAAGTTGCTGTCAGTGTGATTGTCTCAGAAGTCTTTCCTTCTTCCGGACGTGTTACCTTTCCTTCTGCAGTGATCACAGAAGCTTTGCTGGTCTCCCAGCTTACGCTCACACCATTCTCCAGTGTTGCCGGCAGTGTAAGGTCTTCTTTTACTGCACTGGTATCACCGATGGAAAGTCCGTCTTTTGCTGCTTTTAATACTTCGTTATAGTAATCACTTTTCACCTGTTTGTAAGACTGTGCTCCATCGTAGATCTTTACTTCTTTGACACTTCCTTTATAGAACATATCAGAATAAGAAGATTTTCCGATGTATGCAAAAAGGTCTGTTCCGAAGTTCTCTACTTTGTTCGTAATTTCTACTGTACCGATCTTCTGATCGTTGTAGTATCCGGTAATGCTGTTTTCTGTAATAACAGTTGTGTATTTTGCCCAGTCACTTCCCGTCTTCGGTCCTGCAATACCATATGCGGAATTTGTCGGAGAGATACCATATTCTGTATTGTACGGTGCCGATTCATTCACACTGTTTGTAATAACGGACTTCATCTGTCCGCTTAAGTTTGCCGGATTTAAAAGCCAGTACTGTGTCGGGAAACCATTGCTGTTCTTGTCATTTCCAAAGAACATTGCTGCATAGTTACCGCTTCCTGTCTGGTTCTTAAGCCATGCAGAGATTGTAACAGTATTTTTGCCATCGAACATTCCCTTTGGAAGTTCTACATAGGCTGCGTCACTTCCGGATGCTCCGCCAGGAAGTGAAAGACTTCCGTCTGTGAAGATTCCGTTCTGTCCTTTTAATTCTGCATCTCTGTCATTGCCGGAAGCATCTTTGGTATCCTTTTCCAGTGGATAGTAAGCAAGATACGGAACATCGGCTGTCTGTGCTTCTGCTACCAGAACTGTGAAGTCCTTTGTAACCGTGTAGTCGTCCACAGATAATGTCGCTGTCAGCGTTACTTCCTGTGTTCCTTCTACATCTTCGCCTCTTGTAATCTCACCTTTTTCATTCAGGATCTCCGGATTGCTGGAAGACCAGCTGATCTTTACGCCGCCGTCAGATGTTGGCAGCTGGATGTCATCCGTGATCGCACTGTCATTGGCAATCGTAAGGTTCTCTTTTGCCATCTCAAGTGCTTCCCCGGCATATAATTCTTTTACCTGTGCTTCGGTCAGTTCATTTTTATAAATCGCAAGCTCTTTTACGCCGCCTTTATAGAATTTGTCCGGATAAGAAGATTTTCCAATGTATGCAAGAAGATTCTCTCCAAAATTTTCTACCTTATTGGATGTCTTCACGGTACCAATCTTCTGGTTGTTGTAATATCCGGTAATGCTGTCTTCTGTGATTACCGTTGTATACATTGCCCAGCTGCTGTCCGTTGTTGGTCCGCTGATTCCATTAGAGGAATTCGTCGGAGTGATTCCGTATTCCGTTGTCCATGGATTACCTGCTGATACCGAATTAGTGATGACACTCTTCATCTTGCCACCTTTACTTGGATTCAGCAGCCAGTACTGTGATGGATATCCGCTGCTGTTCTTGCCTGTTCCAAAAAACATTGCTGCGTAGTCCCCGGCACCGGTCTCATTCTTTAACCATACGGAGATGGTCAGTGTGTTCTGTCCGTCGAACATTCCCTGTGGAAGTTCCACATAGCCGGCGCTGCTGTTTGCTGCTCCTCCCGGAAGATACAGTGCTCCGTCTTTGAACGCTGCACCCGTTCCTTTCAGTTCTGCATTCTGCGCCGTCTCATTGCCCGAATGATCCTGTACATCTTCCGTAAGCGGATAATATGCAAGATATTCGAGGTTCTCATTCTCTGCCGTATCCGACAGAGGAGCCGCCTGGACTACACTCGATGCAAGCATAGTCCCAAGCAAAGTAATCGATAATAAGCGTCTTATCTTTCCCTTTTTCATAAGCTCCCTCCTTATTATTTTACGCTGACTTTAATCTTCGCCAGCCCTTCTTTTCCTACCTTTGCAAATACAAACGTAGATCCTTTTCCAACGGCCGTGATCTTTCCATCTTTTACGGTTGCCACTGTCTTATCCGCACTCTTCCAGGTCATCTCTTTTTCCTTTGGAGTTACAGTCGCTTCCACCGTTTCGGAATAGCCTTCCTTTAGTGTTACTGCCTCTTTTGAAAGTGTGATCTTCACCGGGTTAGTGATACAGTCTACTTTCTTATTGATCGCTTCTACCGCATCTGTATCCACCGTCGGTACTTTTGAAAGACTGTCTGCCCGGATCAGTGCCTGATTCAGACTCTCTTTCTGGCTGTCTGTCAGTGTGTTATCTTCCAACTGATCTTTGATCTCATTTTTGATGTCTTCCAGCTCTCTCTTATCGCAATCGATATATTCAATCTTATGATAATTATCCACTGTCGGATCTGCGTTGTAGGTATCGATCAGAGTATTGTATTCTTCTGCCGTAACAGGGATCATCCCTCCATGGCATCCTACATCGCCGCCAGTTCTTCCGTATCCGCTTGTCAGTTTCTTTACGCTGTCCGCTTTCGAAAGATCAGTTGTTGTATATGGTTCATACCGCACACTGCTGCTGCCATAATAGTCGATCATGATGCACCATTCGTCACGGTCATTGAACTTAAACATTGTCGCCCCTTCATAGGCTCCTTTTTTTGCTTCCATATTCTTCTGGGAAATGTACTTGAAATGGTTACCTGTACTTTCGTCTTTGAACCAGTTCCATACTACCTCCGCTTTCTGGAAGTCATTTAATCCGTTCAGGTCTCCAAGGCTGGAATAATTTTTCCCATTCATCGTATATGAAGTGATCCTGTTCGGATCTGAATTGTCATAATCAACGTCTGGATCTAATACTGTATCCGCACTCATAAGTTCAATGTGGTTATTCGTCTCATCTTTTACGACACGGTACAGTGTTCCATATGGATTTCCGTCTTCGTCCGCTACCCATAACTGGGATGTATCAATATTGCCATATCCGTCATTTGACGATACGAGCTTTCCCCATTTCTGATAGAAGGCTTCTTCCTCATACATCTTCGTCGGTCCAAAGGTCTTGAAATCTTTTGTCTCGTTGCAATATAATCTGTTTCTTGCATATCCGTCTGTTCCCACACGACAGGACCAGTACACAAGATAGTTGTCTTTTTCCGGATTATAGACTGCTTCCGGTGCCCATGCTGCCCCGGCATCAATCTCGTTTCCTACATCAATGTATCTTCTTTCCCAGTGCACCCAGTCTTCCGTCTCATATACGAAAAGCTTTGTACTTCCGGCACTTGACATCGTTCCCCAGTTTCCTACGGAATTGTTGCTCAAATTGCCGCCGTACTTGGATGCCATCGTATTCAGATCTGTTGCCAGAATCCACACCTTTCCGGAATCTTCTTTTCTTGCACCTCTGATAAGGTAAGGATCACGCACACCCTGATCATTCCCTTCAAATGGGAATAATACCGATGCATCTCCGGATGTGGTTGACTTTATATCCGTACCGGCTTTCACTGCGTAGTTGTGTGTGCCCACAGTCTCAATATCGTCCGCATAATCGGTTCCCACTTCAAACAATGGGTGAAAACCATTCAATGCTGTCCAGTTCAGTCCATCTTCACTTAAGAAGAAATGAAGCTGCTGTACATCGGAACCTTTTACATTACCAAAACACACATAGACATATCCGGCTTTGGTATCTGCAGAAGTTCCTTCTGCGATCGTCAGATCAAAGCTCTGCTTTGTCGTGTCACTTCCATTCGTGACCGTTGCGTTCAGAGTAAATTTATAATTGCCCTTTCCTGCATATGGGCGTGTTACTTTTAACTTATTTCCCTTTACCGATACATATGCAGGATTGGCATCTCCTACACTGTAGCTGATCTTTGCATCCGGTGCACCTTCAATACTGTCCGGGAGTGTAAGATCACCGGTCAGGAGCTGATTGATCTGCGCTTCTTTGATTGTAAGTTTTGTATCTGCTGCCATCGCCCGGCTGCCCGCTGCCGGCCCCGCAAGTACGAGGGCCGTAACAGCTGCCAGACCGAAGGAGACTGCTTTCTTTACATATTTTCTTTTCATAGCATTTCTCCATCTGTTTGTTTCGGTTGACGGTTTATTTTACAGTCATAACTGCCACATCTGAAACTACGATTCTTCCGTCGGTTCCTGTTATCACGCAGCGGTATTTTTGTCCGTTACGCCATGTTGCTGCAGGTACAATCAGATTATTTGTCTGATTTCCTCCCATGGAAGAAGTTCTCCAGGTATTAGAGTTGGCATTACAATATTCCCACTGATAGGTTGCATCTTCTCCGGTACCTGCTTTCAGTGTGACTTTGAATAATACAGTATCACCTTTTGCTGCAGTTACGCTGACTGGCTGTGTCTCGATCACCGGTGCGGTCACTGCTGCACCAATCGTAACTGTTGCTGTATCAGAAATTACCTGGTTGCCATATCCGTCTGTAATCACGCAGCGGTATTTCTGGCCGTCACGCCACTTTGCTACAGGTACGCTGATAGATGCTGTCTGGCTGCCTGTCATGGTAGAAGTTCTCCAGGTATTAGAGTTGGCATTGCAGTATTCCCACTGATAGTTCAGGTCTTTTCCTTCTGCTTCTACAGTTAATACGGCTGTTTCGCCCACCACACCTTTATAGCTTTCCGGATTCTTAGTGACCTTAAGTTCTTCCTTTGCACTGTCTGATCTAACATCCAGTGCTGTCGAATATTCTACGGCATAGCCGTCATATTTTGCTGTAACGATTGCTGTAACGGTTACTTTTCCTTCTTTTAATGCAGTTACGGTTCCATCTACATAAGTAGCTGCACTGTCGTCGCTGGATACATATTCAACATCAACCATGTCCTTTACACTGTCCGGAATTGTGAACAGTTTTTCGCTTTCGCCGACTTTCATTTCTTTCGTGGTCTCCGGTGCTTCCGGATCGATTACGCTGAATGGATCTACATATTCTTCTACATAGGCAAGACCTGCAATGGCTTTGTTCAGTTTGGTATATGCCGTATCTACTTTATCAAAGCTGTCTGCATCTTTTGCTTCCTGAATCGCTTCTTTCAGGCGGTCTGCCGATACGGTTGTACAATATGTTGTATCAATTGACTCTGCGGACTTGATCAAAGCATCCAGTTCTGCACGTTCCAGTGCTTTTACTGTTACTTTGATCTCTTTGGATGCTTCCAGTTCTCCTGATTTTGCTGTTGCGATAAGTGTAACTTCTTTGGACTCTGCCGGGCTTGTTACGGTTCCGTCTGTTCCGATCACACTCTCATCAGAACTTGTCCATGTGATCGTCATGCCGTTATCTTCTGTAGGAAGTGTCAGGTCATATTTTACATTATCCAGACTGTCGTTCTTTCCAAGCAGGTTCTCATCTGCAACTGCTTTTTCCAGTTTTTCCTGGAGTATCTGGGTATAATCTGCTTTGTTCTGTTCCTGTACTTCTTTTTCTGTCAGTGCAATGTCGTATACATTGACTTCATCGACCAATCCTTCGAATTCTGCATCCCAGTTGGTAACTCCAAGATAGATTCCCTGATTTTCTCCGTCTAACGGATCATTGGAATCATGTGTTCCGAGTTTGATGCCATCTACATAAGCAGTTACCTGTCCGCTCTTTCCGGACAGTGTGATATTGTGCCATCCTTCTGTATCAATCTCCGGGGACCAGAATGTAGACCACTTGTAGCCATTTCCATTTTCCCAGATCTTGCACGTGTTCGTTCCGGTCTTTTTACCGGATACTGCCAGCCATTTTTCCGGATTGTGATATCCGAGGAACAGTACGTTCTGGTTCTCTGCCAGTGTTCCGTCCGGTTTTACCCATGCAGATACCGTGTATTCTTTTCCGAGATTCTCTTCATCCAGTTTCAGTCCGTAGTCTCCTAATCTTACGGCCTTTCCGCTCTTACCTTCTTCGTATACAACATCTTTGGAATAAGCCGCCAGCTTTGTTGTAACTGCTGTTGCGTCCTTATCTGTAATACTGTTCGTCAGATTGTCTTCGAAAGAGTATGTTGCTTTCAGGTTCTCTTCCAGTCCGCTCTTTACTGTAACTTCTGTCACAGCTTCTTTGGTCGTACTGCCAAGCGTAACCTTTGTTGTGATCTTTGTTGTTCCGGCTCCGGTTGCGGTAACCTTTCCAGTCTCGTCTACGGTTGCAATATCCTTATTATCGGTCACATATGCAACAGAAGGATTTGCTTCTTTTACTACCGCCGGCATCGTTACTTCGATGTTCTCTTCTCTTCCGACAACCATGTTCAGAGATTTTGTTGCTTCAATTCCGTTTTTTTCAAGAAGGCTCTCTGCTGAAGAATCATCATATAACTGATATACTTCTCCTTCTGTCAGAGTCTTGTTATAAACTTTAATGTCATCTGCAGATCCGGTGAATTCTCCGTCCCAGTTTGTAACACCGACGTAAATGTCCTGGTTGCTTCCGGTCAGTGGTGCACTCGTCTTATTCTCTGCAGTCTTCTCTCCGTCTACGTATACTTTAACATTATCTTTGTCGCCGGTAATTGTTACACAGTGCCACTCTGCACTGAGGTCTTTATTTGCCCATTTCGTCCAGCTGTATCCGTTACCATTTGCCCAGATCTTGGTGGTACTGTTGTTATTTCCATCACCTGCAATAGCCAGCCATTTTTCCGGATTATGGTATCCGAGGAATAATACGCTCTGGTTATCGCTGATATTTCCATCCGGTTTCAGCCACATAGATACTGTGAAGTTATCTCCCAGATCCTGCTGGTTCAGTTTCAGTCCATAATCTCCGAGTTTTACAGCTTTTCCGCCGTTTCTGTCTTCTGTGTAGGTAACAGTTCCGGAATAATTACCAAGACCTGTTACGATTGCAGATGCAGCGGTTCCTCCTTCTACATCATTCTCCAGTGTTTCATTCTCAAATGTCCACTCACCTACCAGTCCGTCCAGACTTGCGGACTTTGCAGCGAATGCCAGATGCGGTGGAACCATCATGGTAATTACGAGTGCACCTGCAAGTGCTGCAGACATTACTTTTTTCCGTTTCATAGCAATTTCTCCTTTCCATCAGGACCTTTTATTTCTTTTTATATGCGGAATCAACAACTGTGATCTGAATATTGTCAGTCTTCTTCTCGCCGTTGTATTCATATGTCACTTTCAGTGTCTTTTTACCTGTCGTTGTCATGTCAATCTTATCTGCATTCGTTGTATAATCCGTAATTTTAACCGTTTTGCCTGTCTCAAGATATAACTGAATACGGATATCGTTTGTCTTCAGTTCCTCTCCGACTGTGTACATACGTTTTGTCTTTCTTGCTTTTCCTGATTTAATTTCTGTATCTGTAGATACAAAGAATGTTGCGTCTTTGTCAGACGGATCCTGTGTCATGGAAAGGACTCCGTTTTTACTTGTCAGATAATAGCCAGGATATTTGACACTTTCAAATGTAACACCGCTTCCGTTAAATCCTTTTAAGGTACGGAATGTCATGCTCTCGGCTTCGGCTGTTGTTCCTTTCACATCCTGTGAAAGTACCGGTGTGATCACACCGTTCTTCGGATCCTGTGCCGTGATATAAAGTCCCGGTTTGTTGTTCGACTCAATTGATACATATTCGTCTTTCTTGCTGGATTTACCAGGATTGATCTCCCAGCTGCTTTCTTCTCCATCTTTATAAAAATCAACCTGAAGTGCTTTTCCTGTGATCGGATAGTCTGCGTCCAGCAGTGTATTCACGAATGATTTGTGAGAAATGTAATTGCCATCGGAATCTGTAATCTGTGATGCTGTTCCGGTAAGTCCTGTTGCGGTCTTTTTGATTGGATCGATCGTTCCGTCTTCATTGATCGTAAATGGCTCACAACATGCAACTCTGCGGTATCCGCTTCCGTGTGGAAGGCTTCCGTCATGATATACGAAATATGTCTGTCCCTTGAAATCAAATACTGCCATGTGGTTTGTGTTGGCTGTTGCAGAAGGTTCCATAATGATTCCACCGAACTCCCATTCATTGCTCATGATGTCATCGGTCGTAGCATATGCCATCTGCTCTCTCCAGTCACATGCAAAGAACATATAGTACTTGCCATAATAATTGCCGTTTTCATCCTTCTGACGGTAATACCATGGTGCTTCCGTATAAGTATGTCCCTGTAAATTGTTAATCTTTCCGATTACGATATCATTTCCTTTGCCGTATCCGACAGAAAGATTATCCGGATTACCATCCTGATCCTTTATGGATATCATGTCTTCATTCAATTCACATACGAAGAATCTTGTATTTCCCCATCCAAGATATCTGTGTTCGACACCATTTTCATCGGTTTCGACCCATACCGTCGGGTCGATGTCTTCCCATGAATGTACGCTGTTCGCGGTCTGGCTGTTACTTACCAGCGGTTTCTGATTCACATCTTTAAACGGACCTGTCGGACTGTCCGAAACACCGACTCCGACTCCTTTTCCATCTGAAAACTGTGTACAATAATAGAAGTAGTACTTTCCATCAGAACCTTTTGCCACCTGTCCTGCCCAGGCCTCATGGTTATTACCTCCTTTGATATCCGAACTGTTCATGATCTTGCTTTCATATGTCCAGTTTTTCATGTCTTTGGAAGAATAACATCTCCAGTCCGGCATCCAGTAAGACTCATTGCTTGAGGTATCGTGTCCTACGTAGCAATATACGGTGTCGCCGTCAACCAGAACCGACGGATCTCCGCCGTAAAGAATGTCCCCGTTCTCATCAAACCCAAGCATCGGGTTGCCGGAGTTACTCTTTTTCAATGTCTTCGTCTCGACATTGTCTTTCGCATATACCAACGGTGTACACAAAGATACCGATAACACCGCTGCCAATGCTCCTGTTAGTAATTTTTTCATCTCTTTTTTCCTGCTCCTTTCTTTTTGCTTTTCTTCTTTTTACTTCTGCTCCTTTCTTTTTCGTTTCATATTCACCCGGGATTGCTCCCATGAAACTCTGATTCTCGAATCCCGGCATACGCTTCCTTCTCTATCACACAATACTTTCCCTCTTCTTCCAAAAAAGTATCTTTAAAATGAAATAACACACCTGTAGCCGGTGTAAATGTCATCTCTCCGAAATAGATTTTTCCATCTGCCAGATATAGATCCACTCGTACAAACGGGATTCCCTCTCCCAGCTTTTCCGCCATACTGATCATCTCTTCCAGCTCATCTGGCCGCTTTATGGACTCTCTGTCAACCTCTGTTCCTTCCACAACATCCAGTTCCTTCCAGTCCCTGTCAAATACATTCTTATATCTTTTTCCATCTTTTTGATTGCACACAAGAATAAAGCGGACTTTCCCGTTACTACAGTGAAATTTATAATCCGGAAGTCCGCCTTCTGCTTCTATATATTCTTCACAGATGATCCGGCGCCTTATATCGCGATAATGCATTTCCAGTGATAAATAAGCTATATGAAAACTCAACCAGAAATGCATCATTTTTTTTAATCTTCTCTGTTCATTTTTATCTAATTTGTTTTTATCCACACATACGTAATTCATATCACAACCATGTGTAGCTTTTAATACGAATTTTTTCGGAAGTCCGTCAAATGGAACTTCTTCTGCTTTGTCATACACACCCAGAAGAGGAACCAATGTATCTTTATATCCCTTTTGTTCCACAAACTTACGGACTTCATATTTATCCGTCAGCAGACTTCTCATCTTTCCATCCGTATTGTATTCCGTCCACAGAATTTTCTCATTCAGTTTCCTCGGACAATTCAGATCAATTTTTTTATGGAAATGAATTCTTGTCTGAATCTCTTTCGTCCTCTGGATGCCGAATATCTTACTCATTCCATAGTTCCATGCCATTACAGCTCCTCTGTAACACCATTTCCCATAATAGCCTATCCTACTCACACACCATCACTCCATTTTTAGAAAACCTTCAGTCTGGCCGCATACACCATCCGCAATACAAAATCCGGCATAATCCTGGCAATCTTAAGCCCGGCCTGTACCATCTTTGCTTTCCGGGACAACTGCCCCTTCCACCTCTTCATTGCTTCTCTGGCTTCTGCCTTATTTCCCGCAAGAATACTGGTATATATATATACTGTCATCTTCATATTGTATTTGCGCTGAATCATTGCAAGTTCTTCTTTACTATGTGCAGAATCTTCAAGCTCTTCTTCCAGATTCTTTATAAACGCATCTGCTTTTGCTACTTTTACCCTTGTTCTGGCATTCGCTTCTGCCATCCTGTGATAATTCACACAGACTTCGGAAGAATATGCAACCTTCGGATTATTTCTGGCTACTCTTGACCACAGATCAAGATCCTGTCCGATCTTTTCTCCCGGTCTGAATAATCCGGCTTTTAAGACTGCCGATGTCCGGATCACGGTCGCCGATGTCCAGACAAAATCATAAGCATACTGATAGGTAAGCCAATAACTTTCAAGACATCCAGTTGTCGGAGTCAGTCTCGCTGAATAATGGCTTTTCCCATTTCCCATATCTACTCTGTACGCAGTGACATACATATCACTTTCCGGATATTTTTCTATAAGGTGATCGATCGTCTTCAGATAATCAGGTTCCCATTCATCATCTGCATCCAGAAATGCGATATATTGTCCTTGCGCATGTAAGATTCCTGTATTTCTTGCAACGGATACTCCCTGATTCTGCTGATGGATGATTGTTATATTTTCACTCTTTATCTTCCTGGCTTCTTCAAGCGAGCAATCCGTCGATCCGTCATCAACCACGATTACCTCATAGTCTTTAAAGCTTTGTTTTTTTACACTTTCCAATGTCATGCGGATACAATTTTCTTTATTATATAAAGGAACCACAACGCTGAATCTCATGCAGTCTCTCTCTCCTTTATCATCTTATACGCTTTGTTTTCTGCTCTGTTTTCCGTCTTGCTTTCTGTTACGACACCTTCCGAACTTTCTTTCATAAAAAGGACTTTCACTGTTGCCAGAATCAGACGCAGATCCATAAGTACCGATGCTTTTCTGATGTAATAAGCGTCCATCTGTGCTTTCTCAATGGCCGGTGTATTATATCTTCCATAAACCTGTGCAAATCCTGTAATTCCGGCCTTTACCTTCAGACGCATTGCAAATTCCGGATTTTCTTCTGTGTATTTTTCTGCCAGCTCCGGTCTTTCCGGTCTTGGTCCCACAATGCTCATATCACCTCTTAACACATTGATAAACTGTGGAAGTTCGTCAATTCGTGTCATGCGGATCCATTTTCCAACCGTTGTAATTCTGTCATCTGATTTTTCTGCCAGTCTTGCTTTTCCGTCTTTTTCCGCATCCATCTTCATACTGCGGAATTTGTAAATTTCAAATATCTTTCCATCTTTTGTCAGCCTCTTCTGACTGTATAAAACAGTTCCTCTGTCCTGTGCTTTAATCAATCCGGCTGTTATAAGCATAACCGGCGATGCCAGGACCAGCCCCACTACCGATATACAGATATCCATCATTCTTTTTACCAGCTCATACACCGGTCTTTCATTCTTATTTCCAATCTGCAGCAGCATAGTACCATTTACAGACACCGACTTCATGCTGCACATCAGTACATCTTCCATTTCTGGTTTCAGATAAACTTCTATTCCATTTGTAGCACAATACCGGAGAATCTGATCCTTCTGTACTCTGTCAATTTCCTGCAGGATAACAAGATCCACATCTTTTAACTGTTCTAAATTCTGCGGTGTAACCTCAAGAACCCGGATCCACATTTTTACATGAATCCAGTCTGACATATGTCTTAAGTCTTTCATTTTCTCAAACATTTCACTGTTTCCATAGAGAACAGCTGCCTCTTTCTTTCCATACAGATGGCACATAATCTGGCTGCTTCCCAGTGTATATATAGCTGCAAATGCAGTCTGTGCCACTAACTTAAGAAGCATCATCCAGATATCATTTATACTCGTTTTTGTAACGTATCCTGTCAGATATGTAACTGCATCCGCCAGAAACAATGCAAGCCCCTGCGAATATATCAATTCCATGCTTTTCTTTGTCTGTGTTTCAAAAGCTTCATATGTACGAGCCATAAAGCAGTATACAATTACAAAAAGAAGTAGTTGATACAGCATATCTTTGCCGGATATATATCCGGTATGCCCCCCCACAAAGATAAAGGCCATTCCTGCAATATTAAAAACTTTAAACAGTCTTTCCATTACATATTTTCCCATAGCTGCATCCCTTCTTCATCATACGTTAACTATTTGCTGATCGTAACAACATTTCCCTGATCACCTTCTGTTAACACAACGTTTCTGTCTTCGTAACTCCAGCTTGTCTTATCGGCTTCCTCAGTACCATCCGCTCCAAGCTGTTCTGAAATTGCATTAACCAGAGAATCTTTTGCAACAGACGGGAATGTAAGCTGCGCACTTGCTACATTTCCATCTTTGCTTTCTACAACAATCTTTACATCTGCTCCAAATAACTTTGTATCATAAGAAGCTGCTGCCTCTTTTGCTCCCAGAAGTGCAATCATATCCGCATCTGCTCCTCCGACTTTTGTCACGAGATCAGCCATCTGGAATGTATCTTCTGCAACATTTAACGCATCAGAGCTTTCCACTACTTCACCTGCATCCTGTGATTCTTTTTTGGAATCTTTCTCCTCTTTCTTTTCATTGCTTTGTGTTGTCTTCTTGTCTGGCTCTGCTGCTTTTTTATTATCTGAACCGCCACATCCAACTATGGACATTACAACAATTGCTACCGCCATTAACATTGCAAAACATTTCTTTTTCATTTAAATTTCCTCCTTCAGAAATATATCATACAAAATCAATGCGTACCCTTTCAAACTGCTCGGTATTCTGATCGCGCCGCTTGAAACGATATGATCTTAGCACTCCTTATCTTTGAGTGCTAAGACTATTTTAGCCACTTGCTGCTGAAAAATCAAGGGGTTTTTCCCGAAAAAATGCAATTTCATAAATTATTTACAATTCGTCCAGAAATATGCAAAAAAGGGCCGGATTTCCAGGAGAGCTTGATGAACTGCACATGCAATTCCGGCCATTATGTCTTGGCACTGGCGAATAAGTTGCTTTGTACCAATCCGCGCTCCCTTTTGGTCCGGTCCTTTTTGTCTCTTTACACGGTATACCCCGTCTTTTCACCATAGCGAACGAATTCCCTATTTGCTAAATCCCATTTTATAGTACTGATAAAACTGGCATTTAATCATACCGTTGTATAGTTTTCTGCGCCGGTCTGCCTTTCTACCATAACATTCTTCAAAGGTCTCATCGGGGCTTATGATATTGTAACTCCACTTTTTCTTTGGGGTAAATACCTTCCCCATTATCCGATAGAGTTCTTCTGCCGCCCGGATGTCCAACAAGCGTTCCCCGTAGGGTGGATTACAGATCACATCGCCGCGTTCTCCCAAAGGCTGGAAAGAGGCCACATCCCGCTTTTCCGCATGAACGCAAGAAATCACGCCTGCCTTTCGTGCATTCTCCAAGGTTAGATGAACCGCAGCCCCATCAATATCATACCCATATGCGCTAAAATCCGCATCCCGGCGCACCAAGTCCTGCGCGCGTGCACGCTCCTGTTTCCAAACCGCGGATGGAATATTCCTCCAACGCT
>OJAI01000032.1_pt1 | contig 104279 bp, 96 predicted proteins | sample 1588891 | NCBI WGS metagenome assembly OJAI01 (sample SAMN03283255) | human gut metagenome | biome: human-associated habitat; material: feces | host: Homo sapiens | place: USA | collected 2013 | reverse complement strand
GTACCCAAAATTCAGCCAAAATAGTTATTTTTGCGATCTGGCATAAAAAAGAGTCAAGATTTCCCAAAAGCAGGAAATCTTGACTCCTTGAGCGCTGTTTTTTTTACAACGCCTTTTTTTGCCCTAGTGACAAAATGCAGAAGATGTGATATAATCAGATAAAAGAGAGGTGAAAAAATGCTCAATATATACGAAAAATGCCAACAGTCTAGGTTTTTCACCTGCGGCTGTCTTGAGAATGATGGTGGTTTTCTGCACATCAGGAGAACGCTTAACTGTGATGTGCTTATTTTTGTGACAGAGGGGACGCTTTTTATCACAATGAACGACACCGATCTTGCCGTGTGTCCGGGAGAATATGTCCTCCTGCCCTCCGGCACAGAACATTGGGGCACAAAGCCATGCGCAGGCAGGCTTTCATATATGTGGGTACACTTCTCTGCTCCGAAAACCCGTGGGGAAAGCTGTCCTGAGAGCGGCTTTGCATACGTTATCCCTGAGCATTTCACCGCCGCAGACCCTGGACGTGTGAGCATCATTTTCAGACAGCTTCTTGACTATCAGCGACAGGAAAGGCTTTACACTGAAATGCTCCCTGTCTGCACACTTTCAATGCTTCTTATGGAGATAACACAGCAATATCTTGCCGCCGGGAATGAACATGAGATATCCCCGAAGATATACAACATCTGCCAATGGATAAGATCGAACTGTCAGAAAAAGCTCACGGCAGAGATGATAGCACGGCATTTTCACTACAACGCTGAATATCTTTCCCTTATCTTCAAGAGGGAAACAGGCTGTACGCTTATAAAATATCTAAGCCGCACTAGAATAGACATCGCCAAAAGGCTTCTTGAAACAGAGGGCATAAGCATAAAGGAAACCGCCTATTCAAGCGGTTTTTTTGACGAAAAATACTTTATGAGGACCTTTCGCAAGCTTGAGGGCATGACGCCTATGCAATATCGTGAGGCGTTTAGGAAAAGGAATATAAACAGTAAATAAAAGAAGCGATACCACACGGCTTTTTGTGCGGTATCGCCTTTATTTTATATTAACTAAAGGTTGATAAAACAATTGAGCGGACATTGGTTGCACCTACAGGAGGTTTGATAAAAACTTACTTCTTCTCAGAGAAATAAACTGTGTATTCCTCGTCCATAACGTCGTAAAGTGGCTTGAATGTGATGTTATATTCCTGTCCATTTGTGATATACTCGTTCTGCTTCCATGGGAATGTGCTGTAGGTGTGTTCTATCTGTGGCTCGAAAATATCGGCAGGCTTTGAGTAGTCACCGTGTAGACCGCAGTCACAGCCTGTTATGCCGGCAAGAACTATCGGCCCGTCAACTGCTGCCGCAAGGTATGGCATATCTTCAAGACGCTCCATTCTTATTTCTGACGGGAAGAAAAGACCAACTGTGTCGTTCTGCCACTCCCCTGCCAGCTTTATATAGCCGTTTGCGATCTCAGCCTTTACTGCATTGCCGTTCACTGTCACTTCAGGCTCACCGCTTACCCATTCAGGCAGGCGAAGCTTCAGAACAAAAGCTGTCTTTTCTTCACAGCTTACTGTGAACTTCATTGACCAGCGTGACATTGTGAAGTCAGAATGTTCGTCAAAGAAAGTCTGGCTGTTGTAGTTTTTCATATCAGTTGTCTGCTCAATATGAACAGGCTTGTCTGATACTGTGATATCAGCCTTTGAAGGTATGTACTGGCTGACAATAACGCCCTCACTGTCTGTAAAATAGACAAGGTCAGGATAAAGAGTCTGAGCCTGCACCATTGTTCCGTGACAGCACCAGAAATCGTGGGTCTTGCTGCCCCATTTTTTCTTTGAGCCGTGTTTAAGAGGCAGGAAATATGTTGGCATACCGGTAGAAGCATTCTGCTGTGCAAGGAAGCCGTTATAAAGGCAACGCTCGATATAATCTGCATACTTTGTGTCACCTGTCCACTTGAAGAGGTAGTCGGCAGTTCTTACCAGGTTGTATACAGTGCAAAACTCCTGATCTGACGCACCAAGGAAATGACCCTGCTGACGAGGCGGAACCCAGAACTCACCTGAGTTTGCACCGCTTGTGGCATATGTTCCACGGTCTGTGACAGCGCACTTGAAAAATCTCTCTGTGCGCGTTTTCCACTTTTCATTCCCTGTTATCTCATACATTCTTGCCGCACCATGAGAAAGCGGGATACCTGCGTTTGCGTGGTCGTTTGTGAGAGCGTCGCCGCCCTTATCAAGAGTATCGAAAACGCAGTTTCCGCTGTAGCGTTCTGCAAGCTTCATATACTTTTCGTCTTTTGTTATGCCGTAAAGGTCAGCCCAGACTTCGAGCATACCGCCCTGCTCGCCCTTATAGATGGCGTCGGGTGAACGTTTGAGCATCTCGTCTGTCCAATGAACATACCAATCTGCAAGCTTGCCCACAACGTCAAGAGCCTGCTCATTGCCTGTGTATTTATACACGTCAGTAAGACCCATGACAGTTTTGTGCATTACATACTGAGGCGACCACACATACTGACCTCTTGTCATCAAATCGAAATACTTTTCAGGGATAGAGCCTATCCACTCGCCGCCATTGAGCTTCTGACAGCGTGCAAGCTCGCTTATTATCTTATCAAGCTTTGCTTTAAGCTCAATATCCTCATTTGAAGCGCAATAAGCTGCCGCCGCAGACAGCCAATGACCGAGAAAATGACCTCTCAACTGGCAGGTAGGAGCTTCCCAGCCCCAGTGGAGCTTTGCTCCTGCAGGATCGTTCGCCACCTGAAGCCCCGGCATTACAATGCCTGCTTCTAGGTAGAAATTCTGCAAAAGGCAAGTGGAGTCAAGCTCAAAAAGATAGTTTCTGTTAAGGTCGGCTCTTTCACGAAAAAGTCCTGAAAGAAGCGACACGTTATGTCTGTTCACTTTATCAAGCATAGAAGATACCTCCGAAATTTTATTTTTTCTATACTTGATTATAACAGTAAACCGCATATCTTTCAAGTGGACAAAACCCGAGATTTTATGGACAAAGCTTAGGTATTTATAGCCCAATTACGATACAAAAAAAGCGGGCGACCACAGGTCGCCCATACGCTTTGCTTTGTTAGGTTATAATAAACTTTTTTACTTCGCCTTTGCCGAAGCCACAAAAGATTTGAGCTCCTCCTCAGGCATATAGCCGACAGTTGAAGCAACTACCTTGCCATGTTTCACAACAAAAAGGGCAGGTATGCTCGAGATACCGAAAGCGGCTGCAAGCTCGTTTTCCTCGTCAACGTTGACCTTCCCCACCTTTACAGAACTGTCCTCCTCAGAATACTTATCCACCAGCGGTGAAAGCATTTTGCACGGACCGCACCATGCTGCCCAGAAGTCAAGCAGGACAGGCTTTTCCGAGTGCATTACTTCGTTTTCAAAATTATCCTTTGTTATGACCTTTACAGACATTTTTCACAGCTCCTTTTCTAGTCCTTGCTTTTGTAATAGAGCATACAATGGCAGAAGCCTTCAAAATTCGGGTCGGCTATCTGCTCACGGAACTCTTTGCACATACACTTGTTTTCCTCTGTGCGCTGTATCCTGCACGGACAATAGCCACCTGTGCGTTTAAGCCCCTCTTTTATGCTCTTTACCATTTCTTTATCATCATTAAGACGTACCATTACTACCTATCCTTTGCAGATATGCTTAGATTATTCCTTGACAAATGCCTTTACTATCTCGCCGATATACTGATAGTGATAATCCTTGTCAGAATACCATTTCTCATCGTTTTCGGTATCAACAAAGCACTCAGGCTTCATCTCCTGAACATAAGCCTTTTTGCACACAAGCACCATATCAGCTTCCGCAAAAGCTGTTACCTCCACGCCGTTTTCAGACACGAACACAGGGGTCAGACCTGTTTCCTTTGCCTTGTCGCAGTCACGTCCACTATGTGAGCCACAGAATGAAAGTGCCTTTTTATAGTCCTCTTTGAAAAAGCTTATGGTGAAATATTCTGCCTTGTCGATAAATTCCTTTGTATATCTCTGCGGTCTTATAACTGTGGTGAAGGTGTTCTTTCCCCACATAACGCCTGCAAAGCCCCATGAAGCTGTCATTGTGTTCCAGCCACTCTCGTCGCCTGCTGTTACAAGAAACCACTCCTTGCCTATCTTTTTGTATGGATTGAAGTCAAGGGTATCAAGCTTATCTGCCGCTACCTCTTTGAAACCGTTGAAACTGCTCATTTTCATTACCGCCTTTCAGTATTATGTCAGACTTATCATACTTATTGTACACCAATATCGTATAGAAAACGTCTTAGTATATTATATATCATTTCTTATGAAATTGCAACCCCTTGAAAGCCCTGAAATATTGTACAAAAATCGTTAAACAGGGCTTTTTTGTGTTGCTTTTTTTGAAGAATAGTGATATAATTGAATTAAGTATTTGTAAAGCTGTTTTTGTGTTTTTGGTTTAGCTGTTTTATTTTATGCCGTTACAATACCCGATATGTATATCTTTTGAAATTTATACAGAATAAATTGTATATTGTCTGAAAATATACATTAAAAAGTCTTAAAATGTGTATAAATATAAAATTTTTATGCAAAAGCACTTGACAATGCTGTATAAAGGTGTATAATAATTTTATCGGCATGAGAGCCGTGAAAATATTATACAAACATACTTACTACAAACAATGGAGGAATTTTGTTATGGCAAAAGAGATCAAAAAGGTTGTCCTTGCTTATTCCGGCGGACTTGATACATCTATCATCATTCCGTGGCTCAAGGAAAACTACAACAACTGCGAAGTAATCGCTGTTTCAGGAAACGTTGGTCAGGGCACAGAGCTTGACGGTCTTGAAGAAAAGGCTATCAAGACAGGCGCTTCTAAGCTCTATATCGAGGACCTTACAGAAGAGTTCATCGAGGATTATGTATATCCAACAGTACAGGCTGGCGCTGTTTATGAAAACCAGTACCTCCTCGGCACTTCATTTGCTCGTCCGATCATTGCAAAGAGAATAGCTGAGATTGCTATCAAAGAGGGTGCCGACGCTATATGCCACGGCTGCACAGGTAAGGGCAACGACCAGGTTAGATTTGAGCTTGCTATCAAGGCTTTCGCTCCTGATATGGAGATAATCGCTCCTTGGAGAATCTGGGATCTTAAGTCAAGAGAGCAGGAGATCGAGTATGCTGAGGCACACAACATTCCTCTGAAGATAAACAGAGAAACAAACTACTCAAAGGACAAGAACCTTTGGCACCTTTCACACGAAGGTCTGGATCTTGAAGATCCTGCAAACGAGCCACAGTATGAGAAGCCGGGCTTCCTTGAAATGGGCGTTTCACCTATCATGGCTCCTGACAAGCCAACTTATGTAACTATCCACTTTGAAAAGGGTATCCCAACAGCAGTTGACGGCGTTGAGATGAACGGCAAGGAGCTTGTTACAAAGCTTAACGAGCTTGGCGGTGCAAACGGTATCGGTCTTGCTGACCTTGTTGAGAACAGACTTGTTGGTATGAAGTCAAGAGGCGTTTATGAAACTCCAGGCGGAGCTATCCTTTACAAGGCTCATGAAGTTCTTGAAACTATCACACTTGACAAGGAAACTGCAAGAGTTAAGCAGTATCTTTCAATCAAGTTTGCTGACATTGTTTACAACGGTCAGTGGTTCACTCCTCTCCGTGAGGCTATGAGCGCATTTGTTACAGAAACACAGAAGACTGTTACAGGTGACGTTAAGCTCAAGCTTTACAAGGGCAACATGATAAACGCAGGTGTAACATCTCCATATACACTTTATGATGAAGAAGTTGCTACATTTGATGAGGACAATGTTTACAATCAGGCTGATTCAGCAGGATTCATCAACCTCTTCGGTCTGCCTATCAAGGTAAGAGCTAAGCTCGAGCAGAAGAGAAACGCTAAGAAGGACTAATAGCGTCGCTCTGGTCAACAGAGCATAAAGGTGTATAACCTTAAAAAGTTTGTATAATATTTTTCACGGAGGTTTTGATATGTCAGATAACAACAGCATTTTTGAGCCTGCAATAGACAAGAAGGTCGAGATCTCTTATGACAGCCTGCCGAACTCCTCTTTTGAGGACGTAAACCTCGGCGGAGCAAAGTTCTCGAACGTAAATCTTAAGGAAGCCGTTTTCGATGACGTTAATATGGATGAGACACATTTCAACAACGTCAGCATGAAAGAAAGCGACTTTGCAGATATGTATATGGTAAACACAAAGTTCTTGGGCGTAAATCTCAGCAACTCGAGATTTGGCTGCTCTATCATGAACAATGTTGAGTTTAAAAATCCTGATCTTAAGAACTCACAGTTCATTCACTGTGACCTTACAAACGTTGAGATAAACGATTGCAAGATAGACGGTCTGAAGATCAACGGCGTGGATATCCAGAAGCTGCTTGAACAGCACGAAAAGGAAATTTGATCCGCACTTATTGAAATGTATCGGGGCAGGATGATCCTTTGGGGTCATTTTGCCCATACATTTTTTATATTTGATAACTTGAAATAAACATAAAGGACGGTTTTAAAATGGCAGGAAAAATGTGGGCAGGAAGATTTACAAAGGAAGTTGACGAAAGAGTCAATGATTTCAATTCATCTATTTCCTTTGACGCAAGAATGTACCGCTATGATATAGAGGGTTCTATGGCGCACGCCACTATGCTGGGCGAGTGCGGTATAATCGAAAAGCACGAAAGCGAAAAAATAGTCCAGGGACTTAAGGGTATTCTTGCGGATATCGACGAGGGAAAATTACAGTTCGACCCTACTGCAGAGGACGTTCATATGTTTGTTGAGGCTGAGCTTACCAAAAGGCTTGGCGACACAGGCAAAAGACTTCACACGGCAAGATCAAGGAACGATCAGGTGGCACTTGACGTGAGAATGATACTCAGAGCCGAAACAAAAGAGATAATCGAGCTTGTGAAAAAGCTTGAGCACACTATCCTTGACATTGCAGAGAAAAATCTCACAACTGTTATGCCGGGATATACTCATCTTCAAAGGGCACAGCCTATCACATTTGCTCACCACCTTATGGCGTATGCAAATATGCTTCTGAGAGATATTTCAAGACTTGAGGACAGCTACAAGAGAACAAACATCATGCCTTTGGGAAGCGGTGCTCTTGCATCTACAACTTACCCTATAAACAGACAGAGAGTTTGCGACCTGCTTGGCTTTGACGAGATAACACAGAACTCACTTGACGGCGTTTCGGACAGAGATTTCTGCATTGAGCTTTGCTCAGCTATCTCACTGCTTATGATGCACCTTTCAAGATTTTCTGAGGAGATAATACTTTGGTGCTCATGGGAGTTCAAATTCATCGAGCTTGACGACGCTTATGCAACAGGCTCGTCTATCATGCCACAAAAGAAAAACCCTGATGTTACTGAGCTTATAAGAGGCAAGACAGGCAGAGTTTACGGCGACCTTAACACACTGCTCGTTATGATGAAGGGTCTGCCACTTGCATACAACAAGGATATGCAGGAGGACAAGGAAGCTATCTTTGACGCTATTGACACTGTTAAGCTTTGTCTTAAAACGTTTGATCCGATGCTCGCCACAATGAGAGTTATCCCTGAGAACATGAGAAACGCCGCAGCCAAGGGCTTTATCAATGCTACTGACTGTGCTGACTATCTTGTTAAGAAGGGTATGCCTTTCAGAGATGCCTATAAGATAACAGGTACTCTCGTTCACACCTGCATTGAAAAGGGCTGTACACTTGAAACTCTCCCATTGGAGGAGTACAAGAAGCTCACTGACAACTTTGACGAGGACGTTTATGACGCTATCAGCCTTGATACCTGCGTAATGCAGAGAAAAGCCGCTGGCGGTCCTGCGCCTGAGTCTGTAAAAGCTCAGATAGAATATGTCAGAAATAAGCTTTGATAAACGCCGCTCCCCTGTTAAATCGGCACTGCTATATCTTGTGCTGTGGGAGCTTGCGACAGTTATAATGTGGCTTTTTACGGCCAAGCTTTTTGTGATATATCCGCTGTTTGCGGTGGGATTTACAGTGGTGTACCCTGTGTGTACATGGTGGGCTTGCTACCGACACGCTAAGAACTACGGCTTGAAATGGTATGTTGCGCCTGTGATGATAGGGGTTTCGGTGATAGAATACATCTTTGTGGAGGAAGCAAGGTCGGTAGTGCCGAACTTTATCGTACTCACTGTTTTGACCGCAGGCTTCGCCGCAGGTATAGGAAACTGCTTTGCGGACAAGGACGCTATAAATGCCGCAAAGGAAGATAAGAAGCGTAAAAAGCTGAAAAAAGAGCCTGAATACAAAAATATTCTGGACGATTGATTTTATTATAAAGGATATGAAGAAAAATGAAAACAAGAGTTTTTATTGACGGCAAAGAGGGAACAACAGGACTTCAGATATATGAGCGTTTTCAGAACAGAAATGACGTTGAGATAATGCTCATTGACGAGGAAAAGCGCAAGGACGTGAACGAGAGAGCAAAGATGATAAACTCATCGGATATCACTTTTCTCTGCCTGCCTGACGCAGCGGCAATAGAGGCGGCTTCACTTTGCACAAACCCTGATGTCAGGATAATAGACGCTTCTACCGCCCATAGAACAAACCCTGCTTGGGATTACGGCTTCCCTGAGCTTTCTGAAAAGCATAGAGAGAACATCCGCAATTCAAAAAGAGTTGCAAACCCAGGTTGTTATGCAAGCGGCTTTATAAGCCTTGTTTATCCTCTCGTAAAGGCAGGAGTGCTTCCTGAGGATTATCCTGTTACCTGCCATGCAGTTTCAGGCTACAGCGGCGGCGGAAAGAAAATGATAGCCGCTATGGAGAGCGAAAATAAAACAAAGGAAATGTATTCTCCACGTCAGTATGCACTTGGGCAGAAGCACAAGCATATCCCTGAAATGCAGGCGGTGTGCGGACTTAAATATAAGCCTATGTTCAATCCGATAGTGGACGACTATTATAATGGTATGGTTGTTTCTGTGCCGCTGGTGACAAGATGTTTGACAAAGAAGTATACACCTGAGAATATCCATGAAATAATGGCGGAGCATTATCTTGGTCAGCATTTCGTTAAGGTAATGGAGCTTGGTGGAACGGAAACGCTTGCCGACGGATTTATCGCAGCAAATACATTGGCAGGAACAAATAATATGCAGATACTCGTCTGCGGAAATGAGGATCAGATATTGCTTATGTCGAGATTTGATAACCTTGGAAAAGGCGCAAGCGGCGCAGCAATACAGAATATGAATATAATGTTGGGGATAAACGAAGCAACTGGTCTGGAATAACAAAAAAGCAAAAAACAAACCAAAAGCACCGCACAAAAAATCGCCGGTGCAGGGCGGCGTTAGCCCTGCCGAGGGACGGGGGCGAGCAGCCCCAGCGGGGGCAAAATAAAGCCAAAAGCAAAATCAAACCCAACAGGGGGCAGAGCCCCCTCCACAAAAGTACGGTCTAAAAAAAGCGGCGGACAAAAAAATAAAACAAACCAAAGTAAAATTTCTCAACCAAGCCTAAAAACCAACAAAACTCCGCCGCTTTTGTCATTTGAACAGCGAAGCGTCTTCAAATGACTCGCCAACGGCGACAATAAGCTCCCCACAAAGGAGAGCAATTCCCGACCAATGAGTGCGAATATAAAAGTGCGGAAAAAATAAGCGGGCGAACGCTGTTCGCCCCTACAGAAATAATTAATAGAAAAAATTCTGTCCTGATCTAATTAGTGTGAAAATTTTGTAAGGAGTTTTGAATATGAAAGAGATATCAAAGAAAAATTTCGACGGCTATAAGTATGTAGACGGCGGCGTGTGTGTTGCTAAGGGCTTTAAGGCTAACGGTCTTTATTGCGGCATAAAGGAAAACCCTACAAAAAAACCTGACCTTTGCCTCGTTGAGTCTGACGTTATGTGTTCAGCCGCCGGCGTTTTTACTCAGAATAAGGTCAAGGGCGCTCCTGTTACTGTTTCTCAGAAAAATCTTGCTAAAACTGGCGGCAAGGCTAAGGGCTTTATCCTCAACTCCAAAAACGCTAATACCTGCAACGCTGACGGTGAGGAAAAGGCTTACAAAATGTGTGAGATGACCGCCGAGAAAATGGGCGTTAAGCCTGAGGAGATCCTTATCGCTCAGACCGGCGTTATCGGTCAGATACTCCCTCTTGAGCCTATCGAAGCTAAAATAGACGAGCTTTATGAGGGACTTTCCTATGAGGGCAACGAAAAAGCCGCTATCGCTATCATGACTACTGATACAGTGAAAAAGGAAGTGGCTGTTGAGTTTGAGCTTGACGGCAAGATCTGCCACGTTGGCGGCATGGGCAAGGGCAGCGGCATGATACACCCTAACATGGCAACTACCCTTAACGTTATCACCACCGATTGTGCTGTTTCCTCAGAAATGCTCAAAAAGGCTCTTACTGATATCGTCAAGATAACATATAACTGCCTGTCTGTTGACGGAGATCAGTCAACGAACGATACCTGTGCTGTTATGGCTAACGGACTTGCAGGAAATGCTGAGATAACAGCCGAGGGTGAAAGCTACGAGGTGTTCAAAAAGGCTCTTTATATCGTTATGATGAACATTACTAAGATGCTCGCAAAGGACGGTGAGGGTGCAACTAAGCTTCTTGAATGTACTGTTACCGGTGCAAAAGACCTTGACACCGCTATAATCGTTGCAAAGAGCGTTATATGCTCGCCGCTTTTCAAGTGCGCAATGTTCGGTGCTGACGCTAACTGGGGCAGGATACTCTGCGCTGTTGGATACGCTGATGCTGATTTTGACATAAACAAGGTTGACGTTTCACTGTCATCAAAGGCAGGAGAGATACACGTTTGCCACAATGGGGCAGGCATAGAGTTCTCTGAGGAAGTGGCTAAGACCGTTCTGCTTGAGGACGAGATAACAATAAGCGTTTCTATTGGTGACGGCGAAGGCACTGCCACTGCATGGGGCTGTGACCTTACATATGATTATGTTAAGATAAACGGCGATTACAGAAGCTAAGACATAAAATCAGTATAGGAAAGAAGAATGAAAAATGGACATAAGCAATAAAATCAGAAGTCAGATACTTATTGACGCTCTGCCACACATTCAGAAATACCACGACAAGATAGTCGTTGTAAAATACGGCGGCAACGCTATGACAAACGCTGAGCTTAAAGAAGCTGTTATGAGCGATATCGTGCTTCTAAGCGAGGTAGGAATAAAGGTAGTTCTTGTTCATGGCGGTGGTCCTGAGATAAACGCAATGCTCAAAAGAGTCGGCATTGAAAGCAAGTTCATAAACGGTCTGAGATACACTGACGCTGAAACTATAGATATCGTTAAAATGGTGCTTTGCGGCAAGGTAAACAAGGAGCTTGTTTGCGCTTTGCAGCTTCATGGTGGAAAGGCTCTCGGTCTTTGCGGCTGTGACGGGCAGATGATACTTGCGCAGAAGCTTGACAGCGAGGTAGACCTTGGTTTTGTGGGCGACATCAAAAAGGTAACAACAAAGCCTATAGTTGACGCACTTAACAACGGTTATGTTCCTATAATCTCCACAGTTGGCGTTGGCGAGGACGGACAGTCTTACAATATCAATGCTGACACTGCGGCGGCGAGAATTGCTTCTTGTCTGAGAGCGGAAAAGCTTATCCTTATGACGGATATAGTTGGTCTGCTGGAGGACAAGGACGATGATTCCACACTTATCCCACAGGTAAACGTCAGCGATGTGCCTTATCTCAAAAAGAAAGGCATCATAAGCGGTGGAATGATACCAAAGATAGACTGCTGTGTTGAAGCCGTAAGACGTGGCGTTAAAAAGACCACTATCATTGACGGCAGAGTACCGCACTCGATACTTATCGAGCTGCTCTCTAACGAGGGTATCGGTACACAGTTTATATAAAATATCAATACATATTGAAAAGAGTGATAAAAATGAACACCATAGAACAGTTCAACGAACACGTTATGCAGACCTATGGCAGAATAGGTCTTGTTATGGAAAGCGGTCATGGTCAGACGGCTGTTGGCGAGGACGGAAAAGAGTATATCGACTTCGGCTCCGGTATCGGCACAAACAGCCTTGGCTACTGCGACGAGGATTGGGTGAACGCTATCTGCGAGCAGGCACACAAGATACAGCACACTTCAAACTACTATTACACAAAGGTACAGGCTGACTTTGCAAAAAGACTTTGCGAGGCAACAGGCTATGAGAAAATGTTCTTCGGCAACTCAGGTGCAGAGGCTAACGAGTGCGCAATAAAGCTTGCAAGAAAATACAGCTTTGACAAATACGGCAAGGACGCTGAGAGAAATATCATCATCACCCTTGTAAACAGCTTCCACGGCAGAACGCTTTGCACTCTTTCTGCAACAGGTCAGGAGGTTTTCCACAACTACTTCTTCCCGTTCGTTGGTGGATTTGAGAATGTTATCGCTAATGATATCGACGATCTTATGGACAAGCTCAACAAGCTTGACAACAAGGTCTGCGCTGTAATGTTCGAGTTTGTTCAGGGCGAGGGCGGAGTTATACCTCTTCAGCAGAGCTTTGTAAACACTATCATGCTTGAGTGTGCAAAGAGGGATATTCTCACTATCGCAGACGAGGTACAGACAGGTGTTGGCAGAACAGGAAAGCTCCTCACATCTGAGCTTTACAACGTAAAGCCTGACATAACCACACTTGCAAAGGGTCTTGCAGGCGGTGTTCCAATAGGCGTGTGCCTTGCTAACAAGAAGTGCAGTGAGGTACTTAGCAAGGGTACACACGGCTCAACGTTTGGTGGAAATCCTATTTCCTGCGCAGGCGGAAACGCAGTGCTTGACAAGGTGACAAAGCCTGAATTTCTTGAAGAAGTTCGCAAAAAGGGCGAATATTTCAGAGAAAAGCTTGCAGAAATAGACGAAGTTGAGGGCGTTGACGGACTTGGTCTTATGATAGGCGTAAGGCTCAAGACAAAGAAAGCCGCTGATGTGCTCAACAAGTGCTTTGAAAACGGACTTCTTATTCTCACAGCAAAGGACAAGCTGAGATTTTTGCCGCCGCTGAATATCTCATATGAGCAGATAGACAAGGGACTTGCTATACTGAAAAAAGTTCTTGACGAGAAATAACAAAGTGTGTAGGTGCGAACAGTGTTCGCCCGTTGGCTACGCAATACTAAATAAAAATCAAATTACGGAGGAAATATTATGAAACATTTACTTAAAATGCTCGACCTTTCCAAAGAGGAAATTCTCGACATTCTCAATCTTGCAGACCAGCTCAAATACGAAAACAAAAACGGTATAGAGCATCACATTCTCAAGGGCAAAACTCTCGGAATGATATTCCAGAAGTCCTCTACCCGTACAAGAGTTTCTTTTGAAACAGGTATGTATCAGCTTGGCGGTCAGGCACTTTTCCTTTCAAACCGTGACCTCCAGATAGGCAGAGGCGAGCCTGTTCAGGACACAGCCCGTGTTCTTTCACGTTATCTTGACGGCATCATGATCCGTACTTTTGAGCAGAAAGAGGTTGAGGATCTTGCTAAATACGGCTCTATCCCAATAATAAATGGTCTGACAGACTTCTGCCACCCTTGTCAGGTGCTTGCTGACCTTATGACTATCAGAGAGTTCAAGGGACGTTTCGAGGGTCTGAAAATGTGCTACATAGGCGACGGCAACAACATGGCAAATTCGCTTATCGTTGGCGGACTTAAAGTAGGCATGGAAGTTTCTATCGCTTGCCCTAAGGATTATCAGCCTGCTGCTGAGGTTCTTGAATTTGCCAAGGGCTACGGCGACAAGTTCTCAATGACAGACGTTCCTCTTGAGGCTGCAAAGGACGCTGACGTACTTTTCACAGACGTTTGGACTTCAATGGGCGAGGAAGCTGAAACAGAAAAGAGAAAGATCGCATTCAAGGGCTATCAGATAAATGACGATATTATGGCTGTTGCAAAGGCTGACGCAATGGTTCAGCACTGTCTGCCTGCTCACCGTGAGGAGGAGATAACAGAAAAGGTATTCGAGGCTCACGCAAATGAGATATTCGAGGAAGCTGAAAACAGACTTCATGCACAGAAAGCCGTTATGGTCAAGGTAATGGGTCCGCAGGAATAATTCGCATATGACAAAAGCCGTCCACGCTGGTGGGCGGCTTTTTTGTGTTGAACACATCAAAAAGGTCTTTGATGTGACGGGATAAAAAGATCCGCAGTCCTCAAAGAACTGCGGTCATAGTTAAATAACATTTTCATTTACGATATGGTAGCTTTGCAGAATTTCTGGGTCAAACTGAATGAGTGAGATCATTCTGCGTGCAGGACCGATAGGCTGGTTCGTACCTGTTTCCCACGCCTCAACAGTTTTTGTCGAAACTCCGATCACTGCGGCAAATACCGCCTGCGTAAATCCCAGCTTTTTTCGGATCGCTTTTATATCTTCAGCAGATATATCAGGCAAAGGCTCTATTCTAAGAGTTGTTTTTTAGCAGAAATTTTACCTTTTTCGTAGTCAACTGCCTCGTTAAGTCCAGTAATTATGCTGTCAAACACATTCATATTAAAGCTGGTCTCCTTCGTATTTATTATTGAAGTTGTAATATACTTTCTCATTTGGAAGCACTGCCTTAATCGGATAAACTGACATCCCAAAAGAATCTGTAAAAATAACATCTTCTCCAATATGTTTTTCAAGAAACTCATCAGAAAAATCAGATATTAAACCAATGCTGATAGCTCCATTCCTTGTAAAATTCAATCCTTCAATTTGTATACTCTTTTCAATCAAAGAACAATCTGAAGTGTGAAAAAAATTCAACAACATTTTTTGAATATCTCGTTCGATTTGAATCTGATTATCAAGATAATATCTGATTGCTTCTTCTTGTTCAAATGAAATTACAGCATCTTTTTGATTTGAGTATATACATAGATACAGGTCAAAAGTTTTATCCCATAATGTAATGATAAAGCTCTTCTTTGTGTACCAATCTGTTTTTTTAATCAAAGTTCCTAATACAGGATGCTCAATTGTAGTTGGTTTATTTTTTTTCTTTGTCTTTCCAAAAAACATAATCTCGCCTTTAAAATTTGTATGGCTTAGCCCATTACTACCTCAACATTTACTGTTGCACCATTTTCAGCTACAGGGAGAACATTGCCCTCTACTGCCTTGCCGTCAACAGTTACGCTCTTTATGCCCTTGCAAACGTGGTCAGGGTTCTTAACAGTGATGTTGTATGTTGCACCTCTGTACTGACGTGTTGCTGTCATGCCGTCCCACTCGTGAGGGATAGATGGATCTATCTTCAAGCCGTCAAAGTCAGCCTGTACTCCGAGAATGTACTGTGAGATAGCTACCATGTTCCAAGCGGCTGTACCTGTGAGCCAGCTGTTCTTGCCCTCGCCGAATCTGCTTGCGTCCTTACCAGCGATCATCTGACCGTATACATAAGGCTCTGTCTTATGAAGATCAGATATCTCCTCGTTGAATGCAGGAGCTATCTTGCTATAATACTCAAACGCCTTGTCGCCTCTGCCTGCATATGCTTCTGCACAGATTATCCAAGCGTTGTTATGTGTGAAGATACCGGCGTTCTCCTTATATCCGCCCGGATATGTGGATATCTCACCATACTGGATATAATACTTTGAGTATGCAGGGTTGTTAAGAACAAGACCATACTTTGTATTGAGGTACTTGTCGATAGAATCAAGTGTCTTGATGTCAGCGCCCTCGTCCTTGCCTATTTCAGACATAACTGCAAAGCCCTGAGGTTCAATGAATATCTTGCCCTCTTCACATTCCTTAGAACCCATTTTTGCGCCTGTGGAATCGTAAGCTCTCAGGAACCAATCGCCGTCAAATGCAGATTCCATAACGTTCTTCTTCATCTTGTCTATCTCAGCCTGTGCTGCGGCAGCTTCATCGTCCTTGCCAAGGTGCTTGAGGATAGACACATAGTTAGGGCCTGTGTATGTAAAGAGTGTTGCCACCATTACGGACTCAGCTACCTTTGAGTAGCCGCCCTCGGCTGAAAACTTAGGGTTTGTATAAGTCTGGAAGCTCTCGCCCGGAGTGTCAGAGTAGCATGAAAGGTTGATACAATCGTTCCAGTCAGCTCTCATTGCAAGTGGCAGACCGTGAGGGCCGAGGTTATTTACAATGTGATAGAATGATACCTTAAGGTGGTCGAGCATTGGCTTAGCCTTTGACTCGTCATTATCGTATGGTACCATTTCGTCAAGGATAGACCAGTCGCCAGTTTCCTTGATGTATGCGGAAACTGAAAGGATCATCCACAGTGGGTCGTCTGAGAAGTCGCCGCCGATATCGGAGTTGCCCTTCTTTGTAAGAGGCTGATACTGATGATAGCAGCCGCCGTCAGGAAGCTGTGTAGAAGCGATGTCGATGATACGCTGTCTTGCACGGTCTGGTATCTGATGAACGAAGCCGAGGATATCCTGGTTGGAATCTCTGAAGCCCATTCCTCTGCCGATACCGCTCTCGAAATATGATGCGGAACGTGAAAGGTTGAATGTTACCATGCACTGATACTGGTTCCAGATATTTACCATTCTGTTTACCTTGTCATCAGGTGTGTCTACATTGATAACGCTGAGAAGTCTGTCCCAAGTTGCCTTGAGTTCTTCAAGACCTGCGGCTACCTTTTCAGGAGTGTTATACTGCTCGATCATTGCGAGAGCCTTTTCCTTATTGATAGTAACGCCGTCAGCCTCGAACTTCTTGTCAACAGGCATTTCAACATAGCCGAGGATAAATACAAGAGTCTTTGACTCGCCCGGAGCAAGTGTTATCTTCTTGTAGTGTGAAGCGATAGGTGACCAGCCGTCAGCAAATGAGTTGTTAGCCTTGCCTGCTTCAACAGCCTGTGGGTTATGGAAGCCGTTATAAAGACCGATAAATGAATCTCTGTCTGTATCATAGCCGTCTATCTCGTCATTTACTGTATAGAATGCAAAGTGATCTCTTCTGTCTCTGTATTCTGTTTTGTGATAGATAGTTGAACCTACTACCTCAACACGGCCTGTGCTGAAGTTTCTCTGGAAGTTTGTGCAGTCGTCCTGAGCGTCCCAAAGACACCACTCTGCAAATGAGAAGAATGAGAATGTTTTTTCTTCATTGCTCTCGTTTGTGAGAACTACCTGCTGAACTTCGCCGTTATAGTTCTGAGGAACAAAGAATGTAGCCTCAGCCTTAAGTCCGTTCTTCTTACCTGTGATGATAGTATAGCCCATACCGTGACGGCACTCATAAAAATCAAGCTCTGTCTTTACCGGTGACCAGCCCGGATTCCAGATAGTTTCGCCGTCTTTGATATAGAAATATCTTCCGCCCATGTCGATAGGCACGTTGTTGTAACGGTAACGAGTTATTCTTCTCAGTCTTGCGTCCTTATAGAAGGAATAGCCTCCTGCTGTGTTGGAGATAAGTGAAAAGAACTCCTGTGTGCCAAGATAGTTTATCCATGGATATGGCGTTCTTGGATTGCTGATGACATATTCCTTTTTCACGTCATCAAAATGACCAAATTTCATCAATAATTTCCACCTTTCGTAATTTATCTATTGTTAATTAATTTCTTAATTATAACCATTGTGAAGTGTATAGCCGTCACAAAGTAATCAAGCCAACGGGCGAACACTGTTCGCCCCTACATTTACAGAGCTGTTACATAACTCTCATTCTGCATAATGATAGTTTTTTTATTATTCAGTAAAGAATCTCTGCCAGCACTTGAATGTGTGACCCTTTGTTATCTCCTCATATCCGCTCACTTCGTTAGGCAGGCTGAGATTAGGAGAGTTTATCATAGCTGTCATTGGTTCAGGGCAGAAATATCCTTTATTGCCCTTATCGTTCCACATATTCCAGAACTTAAATTCTTTTGACACCTCGTTGCAAACCTTATGACCATTGTCAGTATCCACAACATAAGAGCCATGGAAGTCCTTACCGTCAAGCTTGTTCATGCCTGCGGTGTACATATCGTTTGAGATATTGTGCAGGGTAGGCATTTTTGTACCCTCTTTATATTCAAGGTCTTTCTTTTTAAGAGGCAAAAGCTTTTCTGTTGGCAGACATCTCTTGTCAAGCTCGCACTTTTCGATTATCGGCACGCACATTCTCATTGATTCCTCCATGCCGCCGTCGCACATTGGCGCATTAAGGCAGGTATGAGTACATATGGAAACAGGCAAAGCCTTGTCGCTGTTGTTTGTCAGATATATTTCCTGCAAAAGACCGTTTTCAGACAGCGTAAACGTATAAGATATTTTAAAATCCACCGGAAAATAAGAATACATCTCGTCATTCTTGTCAAAGGTATAAGAAGTAACAAGCACAGCTTTTTTATCCTGTGTTGAATAACACTCTATTTCGTGTTCTCTCTTATGCACCCAGCCATGGATAAAATTATCAAGCTTTTTTTCATTTACAGGCATTTGATACACTGCGTCAGAGGTCTTTATAATGCCCTTATCAAAACGATTAGGCAAGAAAAGAGTAGGCAGTCCCCATATCTCTCTCGCCTTATTTATAGTCTTGAGAGTGCAGTCATCACGATATCTGAACACCTCTATGCCGTTTTCCTCGTCACGAAGCCTCAGCACAGAAGCACCAAGTTTTGGTGCGATAACGCAGGAATACTTTCCCGACTGCATTCTGACACATTCCGTATCTTTAAACATGAATTTAAGGTCTATATTATTCAAAAAAGTAACGCCCCCATAGTGCAAAGCGATGATCTGCCTCCCGCTTTACCATACATTTTTACTTAAACGATTAACATACAATCATTATAACATAGCCCGTCGCTTTTGTCTAGTACAAAACGCAGATTTTTATATAGAATTTTCGCTGTGTTTTTTAGTAGTTTTTTACCAAACGTTTAATGAATAATCCAAAAAAATATGACAATACTACAATCAACAGCCCGCTGACAGACGGACTGCTCTATATCTTAAACAATCAAAGGAGGAGTTTCTCATGATAGATAGGATCGCACTGCTGCTTCTCATAATAGGCGGCATAAACTGGGGGCTTGTGGGCATTTTCCAGTTCGACCTTGTGGCATTTCTTTTCGGAGGCGCTGCGGCGATACTAAGCAGGATCATCTACGTTTTGGTAGCTATTTCGGCTATCTGGTGCATTTCACTGTTTTTCAAAGACAACAGACTTGTCACCGAGCAGTAGTCCCCTGCAGGTCATGACGGCAGGAGAGGGAGCTTGTTTCAGAGGGCAGCATTTTATCACGGGTTTGCCTGCTGCATATTCTAAAATCGGCTCTCTTTCCTGCTGTCATGACCTTATTTTTTTTGATTTAAACATTAAAATTTGAACATCACAGACACTAAAAATGGATAAGATATTTTACTTTTTTAAGTCGATTTAAGTTCAGACCTCACGCAGATGTCATTGTTAGCATAATGTCAACGAAATATTTGTGCAAAATCCCGAATTTTCAGAAAATTAACAAGTTCTTTGCAACTTTTTCTTGACTATCGCTACAAAAGAGGTTATAATTTAATTGATGTTAAGGATATTGAACATAATTTGTTTGATTTAACATCCGTTTTGTTGTCTCCTTTCTTTTGTTCTACACATAGTTTTTTTTATTTTATTTTCTGCTGAGCACCGTTGCTCAGCATTTTTTTTTTGCCCATTTTATGCAAACGTTGAAAAATTCATATTTTAGGGTTATAATGTTACCTTATGGACTAATAAAACAATATGTCAGTTCTTATCTGTCAAAACGTTTTCGTCGTGAGAGAAAGGAGTAAATAGAATATGAGATATCTTATAGTTGTTGATATGCAGAATGATTTTGTCACGGGCAGTCTTGGTTCAAAAATGGCAGAAATGGTCGTTCCTGCTGTCTGTGAAAAAATACGCAGTTACAAGGCTCAGGGCAGCACTGTATTCATGACCCTTGACACGCATTTCAAGGATTATCTTGAAACGCCTGAGGGAAAAAAGCTCCCTGTGGAGCATTGCATAAAAGGCACCGAGGGCTGGCAGCCTGAGACTCAGGTAGCTGAGGCTATCGGTGGAAGCGCAGAGGTCTATGAAAAAAGCACATTCGGCTCGACTGAGCTTGCACAGCACCTTGCTGAAATAACAAAGGCAGGGGACGAGATAGAGCTTTGCGGACTTTGCACAGACATTTGCGTGGTATCAAACGCTTTGCTAATAAAAGCTTTTTGTCCTGAATGCGAAGTCATAGTTGACGCAAACGCCTGCGCAGGAGTAACGGAAGAAAGCCACAAGGCGGCTCTTGTTACAATGGCATCATGTCAGTGCAGGGTAGATAATTTTTGATTTGAGGGGGAACACCGCTTCGGTGGAATGATTTATGAGTGGTTTCAAAAAAGGTCTTAAAGACGGCATACCTATTGCTTTGGGGTATCTTTCGGTATCTTTTACATTCGGACTTCAAGGCGTAAAAGGTGGTCTGAGCTGGTGGGAAACTGTGCTTATCTCTATTTGCAACGTGACCTCGGCAGGTCAGTTCGCAGGACTTGACATTATGCTGTCGGGGGGCGGTTTCTGGATAGAAATGGCTTGTGCCCAGTTTATAATCAACCTGAGATATGCCCTTATGTCAATATCTCTTTCACAGAAAGCTGACAAGTCACTGTCGGGAATACACCGCTGGCTGGTAGGCTTCGGAGTAACAGACGAGATATTTGTCATGGCAATGGGAAATATAGGGGAAGTTTCAAGGCAGTATATGTATGGGCTTATCGCTTTACCTGTAGCAGGCTGGTCGCTGGGGACTCTTATAGGTGCGGCGGCAGGAAAAATACTTCCTGAGATAGTCATAAGCGCACTTAGCATTGCAATATACGGAATGTTCCTTGCAATAATAATACCGCCTGCAAAGAAAAACAAGGGCATTGCAATGGCGGCGATATTTGCGGCTCTTCTTAGCTGTTGTTTCAAGTTGCTGCCTATTCTTAATAAGGTATCCGGAGGATTTTCCATAATAATCTGCACCGTTCTTTCCGCAGGGATAATGGCGGCTCTCATGCCTGTGAAAAATGAGGAGGACGGTCAATGCTGAGTATAAGAGATTTCTTCATTTATCTTTTCATTATGGCAGGAGTGACCTATCTTATTCGTGCCCTGCCGTTGGTGATATTCAAGGGCAAGATAACAAACAGATTTGTGCAAAGCTTTCTTTACTATGTGCCATATGCTGTGCTTGGAGCAATGACGTTCCCGTCCATACTATTCTCAACGGGGAACCTTGCGGCTTCCATAGCAGGACTTATAACAGCCTGCGTGCTTGCATTCAAGGAAAAAAGCCTTATCATAGTTGCGGCATTTGCCTGCCTTGCAAGCTTCTGCGTGATACTTATTTGTCAGCTTATCTAAATGTAGGGGCTGGCGTCCTCGACAGCACACCAGCTAAGGACGTTGCATATGTTCTTTACTGTTATTTAGACATACTTTGACCTTTCTGCTATATGCGGAGAGGTCTTTATTATTACTATTTTTATATAGCATATGAAATATCGTAAATGGAGTATAAAATTTTCGGCTAGTTTCATATTCTTTTCTTGCAAAAAATTCTGGGCTGTGATATAATCTTATTGTGTGAAAACGTTTACTGTTTTTGATCTATGACAAAATATATGGAGGTATTGCAATGTCAGACACAATGAACATTTCTCCTGAGCTCCTGGAGAAAATGAACAGGTATTGGGAAGCTGCCAATTATCTTTCGGCAGGTCAGCTCTATCTGCTTGACAATCCGCTTCTCCGTGAGCCGCTCACAATGGATCACGTCAAGAAAAAGATAGTTGGTCACTGGGGTACTGTACCTGGTCAGAACTTTATCTATGTTCACCTTAACAGAGTCATCAAGAAATATGACCTTGACATGATCTATATTTCAGGCCCTGGTCACGGAGGAAACTTCATGGTAGCCAACAGCTATCTTGAAGGCTCTTATTCTGAGGTATATCCTAACATTTCAAGAGATATTGAGGGTATGCAGAAGCTGTTCAAGCAGTTCTCTTTCCCAGGAGGAATCTCATCACACGTTGCACCTGAGACACCAGGTTCTATAAACGAAGGCGGTGAGCTTGGTTATTCACTTGCACACTCATTCGGTGCTGTATTCGACAACCCTGACCTTATCACAACTTGCGTTGTCGGCGACGGTGAGGCTGAAACCGGTCCTCTTGCAACAGCATGGCACTCAAACAAGTTCCTGAATCCTAAGACTGACGGTGCCGTACTCCCTATACTTCACCTTAACGGCTACAAGATATCAAATCCAACTGTATTCTCAAGAATTTCTCATGAAGAGATAAAGAGCTTCTTTGAGGGCTGCGGCTGGAAGCCATACTTTGTCGAGGGCGACGATCCTATGACAATGCACAAGCTCATGGCTGAAACTCTTGACACTGTTATCGAGGAAATAAAGGCTATCCAGAAGAACGCAAGAGAAAACGGCGTTACTGAAAGACCAAAGTGGCCTATGATAATATTCCGTTCACCAAAGGGCTGGACAGGTCCGAAGGTTGTAGACGGCAAGCAGATAGAGGGTACATTCAGAGCGCATCAGGTACCAATGACAATGGAAGCTCCTGAGCATTTGAAAATGCTTGAGGATTGGCTCAAGAGCTATCACCCTGAGAAGCTTTTCACAGAAGAGGGCAGACTTATCCCTGAGCTTGAGGAGCTTGCTCCTACAGGCGACAGAAGAATGGGCGCAAACCCACACGCCAACGGCGGACTTCTTCTGAGAGATCTCAGACTTCCTGATTTCAGGAAATACGGCATTGATGTGCCTGCTCCTGGTGCAGTTGAAGCACAGGATATGATAGAGCTTGGCGGATTTGTAAGAGATATATTCAAGCTTAATGAAGAAAGCAGAAACTTCCGTATCTTCGGACCTGACGAGACAATGTCAAACAGACTTGGCAAGGTCTTTGAGGCAACAAACAGAGATTGGAACGCTGACAAGCTCGACAACGACGAGTTCCTTGCCTCTGACGGTCGTGTTATGGACTCTATGCTTTCTGAGCATATGTGCGAGGGTTGGCTGGAGGGCTATCTGCTCACTGGCCGTCACGGTTTCTTCGCAAGCTATGAGGCTTTCATCAGAATAGTTGACTCAATGTTCTCACAGCACGCTAAGTGGCTCAAAGTTACTTCACAGCTCCCATGGAGACAGAAGATAGCTTCACTTAACTACATACTTTCTTCCAACGTATGGCAGCAGGATCACAACGGATTTACACATCAGGATCCAGGCTTCCTCGATCATGTTGCAAACAAGAAAGCAGACGTTGTAAGAATGTATCTCCCACCAGACACAAACTGTCTGCTGTCATGCTTTGACCACTGCATACGTTCAAAGAACTATGTAAACGTAATGGTAACATCAAAGCACCCAAGACAGCAGTGGCTCACAATGGAGCAGGCTGTTAAGCACTGCACACAGGGTATCGGTATCTGGGAATGGGCTTCAAACGATCAGGGTCAGGAGCCTGACGTTGTTCTGGCTTGCTGCGGCGACACACCTACACTTGAAGCACTTGCGGCAGTAACTATCCTGAGAAAGAATCTTCCACAGGTAAAGATAAGATTTATCAACGTTGTTGACCTGTTCAAGCTTCAGCCACAGTCAAAGCACCCACACGGACTTTCCGACGCTGACTTTGACGCACTGTTCACAAAGGACAAGCCTATCGTATTTGCATTCCACGGCTATCCTACACTTATCCACGAGCTTCTCTATCACCGTCACAACCGCAACCTTTATGTATGCGGCTACAACGAGGAGGGTACGATCACAACTCCATTCGACATGAGAGTTCAGAACGAGATAGACCGTTTCCACCTTGTTATGGAGGTTATCAAAAGACTTCCACAGCTCGGAAACACAGGCGCTTATCTCCACCAGCTCATGCAGGACAAGCTTGTTGAACACAAGCAGTATATTGCTGAGTATGGTCTTGATATGCCTGAGATCAGAGATTGGAAATGGGATATCTGATAAAAAAGCCTTTCTATTAATTAAATATACCCACACAAAAAGGGACTTCCGTTTATTCGGGAGTTCCTTTTTTGTGCATAAAAATATCCCCCGCCTTGCGACGAGGGATAAAATACTCTAACACATAAATTACTTTCTGTTGTTTGCTATCTTTGCAAGAAGGTTCAGTATTTTAAGATAAAGATAAATAACGCCTACGATAAGGCCATAGCTTGCATACCATTCATACTGAGCAGGAAGCCCCTGTTCAACTGTCATCTGGATAGTTTCAAAATCGCACATAAGAAGCGCTGCGGCGATAAGAACGCCGATAACAGCGAAAAGTATGCCGATAGGGCCGTTGTTTATTGCAACGATTGAAGTGTAGATAGCTGAATGAGGTGCGAGCCAGGCAAGAAGCATGAAGAGCAATCCGCCTATGATAGACACCCAAAGGCAGGTGATAAGAGCAGTTTTCATTCTGCTTCCCACACGAACGCCCTTTGAATAGATAACTGCAAGCACTGCAACTGTGAGAAGCGTCAGTGTAACGGCTTCAACTATTATGCCTTTCCACTGCATTGCGTAGATCATTGACATAAAGGTGAGGGCATATCCCATGCCTGCGGAATAGATAGAGCCTGTTACCGCTGTTGTTTTCGGAGCGAATGAAGCCACAAGTCCTGCTATTGCTGTTGCGATAAGAGCACCGACAAAGATGGTATACTCAGTGGAAAAAGCCTGCGCACCGCCGCCGAAGAAGTTGTGAATGTAAAAATATGCTCCCATGCCTGCGGCGAAAACTGCAACAAAATACAAGGTCTTCATTGCGATGCCCTTATAGCTTGCCGCCTCCATGCCGTAAGTGGACTGTGCAAAAGAGCGCAGCTTTTTCACTCGTGGATTTGAATAGCTTTCAGAAAAATTATTATAATCGTTCATGAATTTGCCTCCTTTATTTTTTCGCCAATATTTATTTTTTGGCTTATATACTATTATACATATTTTCTTAAAAAAGTCAATATGATTTTTCAGGCAAAAGTGCAAAGTTATTTTTTCGGACTTGTCCGCATATGATATAAACAAAGGCAAAAGCCAAAAAATCGGAAAGGAAGATACATTGTGCTGGATATACTTGAAAAAAAGCTTACGGAAAACCAGACCACAAGAAAGGGGCTAACAACTGCGGAAGCCGAAAAGCGGCTCAGTACGGACGGGGAAAACCGCCTTGCCAAAAAGAAAAAGACCTCTGCGGCGAAAATTTTTGCAGGGCAGTTCCATGACGTTATGGTGATGATACTTCTTGTGTCGGTGGTGATATCCGTAGCACTTGGGCAATATGCTGACGCTGTGCCTATCGTGCTTATAGTTATCATTAACGCTGCGCTGGGATTTATTCAGGAATACCGCTGTGAAAAAACTCTGGAAAAGCTTGAAAACATGACCGCCCCCACCGCCATGGTATATCGTGACGGCAGGCTTGTGAAAATTCCTGCATCGGAGGTCGTGGCAGGAGATGTTTTTACTCTCGAAGCAGGTGACAGAGTGCCTTGCGACGGCTACATAAACTCATCAAGGGCGTTATCATGCGACGAATCTGCACTCACCGGCGAAGCTGTGCCTGCGGTAAAGAAATGCCGTACATCTGAGATAGATTTTACCGCTTTGAATAAGGATTACATGGTCTACATGGGAACGGTGGTAACAAAGGGCGTTGGCGAGGTCACGGCGGTGGCAACAGGTGAGCGAAGCCAAATGGGCAGGGTCTCAACCATGCTTGATGAGATAAAAGAGCCTGAAACTCCATTGCAAAAGAAACTCGGAGAGCTTGGCAGAACTCTTGCTATAATCTGCCTTGCAGTGTGTGTGATAGTCTTTATTGCAGGCGTACTAAGGGGCGAGCCTGTTCTCAATATGGCAATGACAGGAATAACAATAGCCATTGCCGCAATACCTGAAGGCTTGCCTGCCACTGTGACAATAGCGCTTGCTCTTGCGGTCAGAAAAATGCTAAAGCGTCAAGCACTTGTACACAGGCTTCATTCAGTGGAAACTCTTGGCTGTGCCACTGTTATCTGCACTGACAAGACAGGCACTGTGACAATGAACAAGATGACCGTCACTGACATTTTCACCTGCACCGAGAAAAGCCGTGCTTACGGCGTAACAAAAGAGGGAGCAAGCTTTGATGACAACGCCCTCAAAGCATGGGAAAGCCCTGACCTTGGCAGGATACTTTTGTGCGGCGCAGCCTGCAACAACGCAAGGCTCTGCCCGCCTGAGAAGATAAAAAAGCGTGACAGGGGCGGCAGGCAAAGCGAACTTTGTGCAGAGGGCGACCCCACAGAAACAGCTATACTCATAGCCTGCGCAAACTCAGGTATAAACGTCAGCTCCCTTGGTTACAGACGAACTGACGAGCTTCCATTTGAAAGTGAAACACGCTCCATGACGGTAATATGCGCTGACGAAAAGGGGGTTACAACGGCATTCAGGAAAGGCGCTTTTGACGTTATCATAAAAGAATGCAGCCACGTTTTTTCTGACAGCGGCGAGCTTTTGACATTTGGCGGAGCAATGAGGAAACTGGCTTTTGACAAGTGTAACGAATACGCTTCAAAAGGTCTGCGTGTGATAGCATTTTCACAGCAGGTGGACGGGGAATGGGCTTTTCTTGGACTAATGGCAATGAAAGACCCTCTCAGGGCTGAAGCCGCAAAGGCGGTGGCGGAATGTCAGCGTGCAGGCATAAAGACAGTTATGATAACAGGCGACCACAAGCTCACTGCTCAGGCTATTGCAAAAGAAGCCGGCATTATGAAAGCAGGCGCTATCGCTTTGACAGGCGACGAGCTTGACAGAATGGACGACAAACAGCTTGACGAGGTAATAGAAAACTGCCGTGTGTTCGCAAGGGTCACTCCTGAACACAAGCTCAGGATAGTAAAGGCTTTCAAAAGCCGTGGACACGTTTGCGCAATGACAGGCGACGGGGTAAACGACGCACCTGCTATAAAAGAAGCCGACATAGGTGTATCAATGGGAATATCAGGTACAGAGGTCACAAAGCAGGCGGCTGACGTGATACTGCTTGACGATAATTTTGCCACCCTTGTGAACTCCGTTGAGGAGGGCAGGACCATATATCAGAACATAAGAAAATTCGTGCGCTACCTTATTTCCTGCAACATAGGCGAGGTCATAACAATGCTCGGTGGAATTTTAATGGGGCTTCCAATGGTACTGCTTCCAGCGCAGATACTTCTTGTAAATCTTGTTACAGACAGCCTGCCTGCAATTGCGCTGGGGCTTGAGCCTGCGGAAAGCTCGGTAATGAAAAAACCACCTAGAAAAGAGGACGACAGCTTTTTCAGCGGCGGTCTTATGTGGCGTATCGTCATAAGAGGGCTTCTTATCGGTATCTGCACCCTTGCAAGCTTCACTGTTCTGCTCACTAACACCCATTCTCTCGGCACTGCAAGGACAGGTGCGCTTATAACACTTGTACTTAGTCAGCTTATCCATGTGTTTGAATGTAAATCGGAAGATAAGACACTTTTCACTGTGCCCTATCTTTCAAACCCATTCCTGCTTTTCTCTGTATTCATATCAGCGGCAGCGCTGTTTGCAGGCATATGGCTCCCTGTTCTGCAAAAGGTATTTTTCACAGCCGTTCCGAGCCTTGGAGAGTTTCTTGTGGCGGCGGCAGCGGCGGCTATCGTGCCTGTTGGGGCAGGCATAATACCAAAGCTTTTTATGGGCAAAAAATCTCCTGACGTAACAGTGAACGCCCCGCAGGGATAACAAAAGACCGACAGGGCAAAGCTTTGTCGGTCTAATTTTTTAATCCATATTTTTTATCCAGCCTTTTAAATATCCTGCCAAAAGGTTTTGATAAAACCAGCAGGAAGAACACGTTGGAAACTGCGTATATAAGGGTAAAAAAGGCTGACGAGCCAACAAGGGCAAGGTATCTGCTGAGAATAAAGGCGTTATCAGCCCACAGACAGCTCCACAAGTCCATGATAAGAGAAAACGCCGTTCCTGAGATTATGCCGAAGGTCACAAGGAGTGGCTTGCTTTTTATAAGCTTATCAGCCAACATTCCTGCAAAATATCCGGTCAGACCCCAAACCAGCATTTGAAAAGGCGTCCACGCACCCTGTCCGAAATAGAAGTTTGAGATAAGGGCTGTCATTGCGCCTGTCATAAAGCCCGATTCTCTTCCCATATAAAGGGCGGTTATAATAACGATTGCGGTGCAGGGTTTGAAACCCGGCAGAAAGCTGAAAACTATCCTGCCGAAAACGGACAATGCGGTCATGGCGGCTATTATCACAAGCTGTGTGCTGTCGGAGTGCTTTTTTTCAAAGTGGAGAAAATAGCCTGCCACAGTAAGAATGGCAAGTGCGGCGGTGACGAAAGAATAGAAGCGTTCTCTGAAAAATATTATGCCGCCAAAGCACACAAGGGGTATGACAAGAAGATAGATAAGCCCTGACACAAGTTTTTTACTGCTCATTTTGACCTCTTTTCACCATTGCGAGCCGTTCTCTTACGGCTGTTGACGTCACTGCACCACTGAAAAAGCCCCTTGTGAGCCTTGCGGCGGCGGTGGTGTAAAAGCGATTGTGAGAGAAAAACTCCACGGCATTATCCTCTGCGACTATCTTCCCGTCAAAAAGAAGTCCGCACCTGTCGCAGTATTGTGCGGCAAATTCAAGGTCATGAGTCACGAGAAGTATCGTCCTGCCCTCGTCTTTTAGGTCCAAAAGAATATCACCAAGAGCCTTTTTAGCGAAACTGTCCATGCCCTTTGTACACTCGTCGAGGACTATTATTTTCGGGTCAGCAAGAAGAATTTTTCCAAAAGCACATTTCTGTATCTCGCCGCCGCTGAGATCCCAAGGGTGGCGGTCAAGAAGATGTTCTATGCCCATGCGCTGTGAAACATTTTCCACTGTGACTTTGTCACCGCTTTGCAAAAGATCCTCACGGACGCTTTCTTTTACAAACATTGTCACAGGCTCTTGGGGCAAAAATGTAAGCATTTCACGGAAAAGCGAGCCGTTTTTATAGGCTTTCTGCTTTTTGCCAAAAAGGGATACTGCACCCATATAAGGCTTGCAAAGTCCACATATAACACGCAAAAGCGTTGATTTTCCACCGCCGTTTGAGCCTAAAAGCCCATAGCACTCCCCTTTTCTGATACCAAGATCACAGCCTTTGAGGATATCGGGGGAGTTTTTTTCATATCTCTGCCACAGATCTTTGCACTGCAGGGCATAAGGCTCAGCACGTTCTGTATCATTGACAGCCTGCTTTGGAATATCCGTCACGCCAAGCTTTTCAAGCTTCGCCCTGCCTTGTCTTACATTGAGGGGCAGGTCGTCGCAAAGCCTTGCGAACGCCTTGGCGGTTTCGGGAAGAAAGCCATCCAGCGCATTCTCCACAAAATATTTTGCAGTCAAGGTAGGCGTACCGAAAAACTCGGTTTTGCCCTTTGCAAGATACAAAATTTTGTCGCAGGAGTCAAAAAGCTCCTCGGGGTCATGCTCGGCAATGATGATAGTCACGCCCATTTCTTTGTTAAGGCGATCTAAAATGCCAAGAAGCTCCCTTGCGGCAACGGGGTCGAGCTGTGCGGTAGGCTCATCAAGAAGCAGGATATCAGGGTCTGTGGCCATGACAGAACACAGAGCGACGAGCTGTTTCTGACCGCCCGAAAGTGTGGAGATATCCCTGTCATAGAGTGGCTCGATACCGAAAAAAGCCGCCATTTCACCAACACGGCTTTGTATCTCACCACTTTTCACACCAAAGCTTTCAAGCCCGAAAGCAAGCTCAGCCGATACTTTGTCGCACACCGTCTGGCTGTCAGGGCTTTGCATTACAAAGCCTATCTTTTCGGCACTTTCTCTATCAGAAAGCTCGCTTCTGTCCTTGCCCATAAGGGTGATGTTTCCAGAAAGCTCGCCCCTTGGGGAAAGCTCTCTTTTCAGAAGCCTGAGCAAAGTAGATTTTCCGCTTCCCGAAGCACCGCAGAGCATTATTTTTTCGCCTTTTTTCACTGAAAAAGTGCAGTCAGAAATGGCATAGTCCGTGCTTTCGATATATTTGAAAGCTACATTTTCGCAAGACAATATTTCCATTTTATGCTCTCCTTTACTTCAAGAATAAACGGGAAAACGCATAGTAATGCGAACATTCCCACAGGAAAAACGCTGTTTTCAAGCTTTATCACAGGGTAAAAAGCGGCGGACAGCTCGCCCCTTGCGGAAAATATCAGCACCAATGCAAAGATAACCGCAAAAACCGCCATAAAAATGCCGTCCCATGCTCTGAACTTGAACGAATGTGCAAAGCTTCGTTTCTGGATACCATAACCACGGGCTTTCATTGAAGCGGCTGTGTCCGCTCCCCTTTCAAGCGTGCCTGCACAAAGGGCTGTGAACACTGTGCAGTCTTTTTTCAGGCGGTCAAAACGGCTGTCAGAGATGTTCGCACCAGAGCAATTCAAAGCGTCCAAAAGCTGTCTGTGAAGCCTTTTGAGCTTTGGGATAAAGCCCATTGTCATTGTTATCACAAGGGCAGCTTTTGGCGTCTTTCGACCAAAAATGTATAGGAGCTTTTCCCTTGTAAGCACCTTTCCAAGAGCTTTGCACCACATTATCACAGCGGTGAGGGATAGTCCAGCGGTCAAGCCATAAAAAAGGGCTTCCTTTGTGTAAGCCTTGCCGTTTACGAAAAACAGCGGCGTTACGCCCTTATGTGAAAAAAGTGGATTTGTGACAGTCAAAACGGCGGTAAGAAAGATGTAGAAAGCAAGGTCTGATGCGGTCTGTCTACAGCTTTGAGTTACGGCACAGAACAGGAACGCTCCCACTGCCGAGCATATACCAACGGCTGGTGAAAAGCAGAACATTGTCACCGCAAGCACAGCCGCAAAATACACAAGGGCGGTCAAAGGGTGAAAAGCTGACAACCTCATTTCACCGCCTCCTTTGTGTAGTCGCAAACGTAGTAAAACTCCACGCTGTCACCGTCATTGAGGACATACTGTGAACAGCCCTTATCGGGGCTTTCGCCATTTACCGTATATGTCCACCCTGAGGACGGACCGCAGGAAAACTCGTAGATATTGTTTATGCCACGGACATACACAGTGTTGTAAATATTATCCTCTGAGCCTTGATAATCAAGGGGTATCTTCTCACACCTTGTAGCTTTTTCCAACAGATCAAAGGCGGTGTCGCCCTCACGGAGGACATATTTTTCCGCAGGCATAACAATGCCGTCTGAGGGAACATAGCACTCGTCACGAAGATTTTTGTCAAGCATATCGTAATTATCCAAAATATCAGAGCAATCCACTGTCAGAGTGACAGTGTGAGCGGCATTTGCGGTATCGTCGCTGTGCAGGCTGTAATACTCGTCAACGGACTGAATATCAACGCCCTTTATGACCGCTGCCACTGCCAAAATTATGACTATGAGCAGAGCGATATCCTTTTTCACTTTTCTGCTCCCTTCTGACCTTTGAGCTTTTTGGCTTTCTTTGCCTGACCTGCGAAATTTTTAACCACTGCCATTTCCTCTTTGGTTATCTCGAGCCTTGAAAATCTCGCCTTTTCGTATATTTTCTCGCACTCTGCGAAGCTTTCCGTCATATCAGCGCCAAAGGTCTTTTTTATGCTCTCGGAAAGCTCCCTTGGCGTATGGTCTGAGAAATCCCTGCCGCAAAGCTTTTTTCTGCCTGCAAAGAACAGCTTCTCCACCTTTTTGCTGTCAGGCAGAGCGGCAAACTTTCTTTTTCTTACCAAAGCTATTATTGCCACAATAAGGCAGAGTATAAGTATTACCGCACCTATAACGATATATACCGCATAGCTTTTCTCCGCAGGTTTAGTCTTGTTCTCCTCAAAGATCTCTTCCCTTGGTTTGTCCTCGTCCTCGGGAGCAAGGGCTTCGCCGCCTTGGTTGGTGGGCTTTGCTTTTACAGAGCTGTCGTCAGTTTTTATCATGCCAACATAATCGGGGCAGACCTCGAAAGGCTGCCAGCCTATGCCGTCTTTGTAATACTCCGCCCAATAGTGGAGCTGTTTTGAAGTGACGGTCAGGGCTGAGTTATCTGTAAGGCCTTTGGTCATATCTGATGTGATAAAATATCCTCTGCAAAGCCTGGCAGGAACGCCCTTTGCACGGAAGATCTTCACAGCAGCGGCAGCAAAATCCTCCTCGCCCCCACGGCAAGTTACCTCAAGCATATCTGCAAAAGAGCTTTCGCCCCCATAGGTCTTTGACCTGTCAAGCACTGTGTCTGACACAAAAAAGCTTAGCATATCAGACCGCAGTTTACCCTGAGAACCTTGCAGATCAAAATGGTTTGCGGCAAGCTGTTTGTCCTCGGCTGATATGTCAAGGCAGGTGGAATAAACATAGTCACGATAACCCTTTTCTGCGGCAAGATAATCCGCAGGCTCAGAAGTACGCAGGGTATCAAATGTGCCAAAAGGCTTTGTGAGATAGCCTTCCGACACCGCAAGCCTGTAATAGCTTTTGGTGTTCTCAAAGCTTCCGCCTATTATCTTTGGGTCGGAAAAAGCGTTCTCTGCGGCGGTCATACCATAGGTATAAAGGGGCTTTCCGCCATTTTTGATGTTTACTGTAACATTGCCGCTATCGGATATACCAAGGGCATTGTCAAGGGAAGAAGTCTGAAAAGCCGGTGAGAAATCAAGCTTATCAAGCCAATAGAACTCGTCTGAGTAGGCATATTTCTCCTCACCGCTAAGCTCCCCCCACACGCCGTTAGTTTCTTTCTCAAAACGGCTCTCCAGAAGATACAATGGCTGTGGGTGCTCCATTATGATCTCATACTCACTTTTCGTATTAAAGCGATCGGCAAAGGCAAAGTTGGAAAGCTTATCAAAAAGCCCTGTCAGGCAGGCTATAAGCACTGCGCAAAATGCTGTAAGTATAAGCACAAAGGGCTTCAAATCGCCTTTTATGCTGCCGGAAAACGTCAATGCAAGGATACCTAACGCCACTTCTGCAGTGGCATAGTACAGAGGGATATCAATAAAGATACCTGCGCACAAAAACAGCGCAAGCATTGCCACTGTAAAAACTCTGCTGTCAAGACGGCTGAAAATGCTCTGCACTGTGGAAACTATCACTGCACCCACGCAAAGAGCAAACCAAGGGTCTGAGCTTTTTTCCACAAGCATTTCCACTACTCCTGCGCTTTTACCGTGGGCGGTCAGGACGCAGTTCAAAAGACCTGCAAGGCTTGTTAAAAACTTCTTGTGGAATATCACCGCCGACAATAGTGCGGTGAAAAATGGTATAGGCAAAGTCTTTTTTGATACCCCTGCAAGGGCTGTCAATATGCACACACCTACCAGGACAAAGGCTCGCCAGCCCATACCAAGCGACAATGACAGCAGGAGCATTGTCACTGCACCAAAAAGGCTCTGCATGATATAAACACCCTTTGAAAAGTGCTTTTCCACATAGCAAACACTTGCTGTCAAAATTGTCACCTCTTTTACTATTTTATCTCGATAACACGGCTTATGCCGCTTCTTTCAAACAGCTCTGAAAACTCCGTCAGTCGCTCTTTTCCCTGCTCAGGCTGTGAAGAAAGAAGGCTGTCCAGAGCGACAGTGAAACTGTCTGCGCTGTCGATATGCTCGAAAACTTTTCTCTGCTGAGAAAAGCTGTAAAACGCCATATAATGCCCTATACCGCCGTCTGAAAGATACATTGAAAGGCTCAGTGCCTTTGCGGCAATGCGGTCATAATCCGCTGCGGGGACATTTCCGCCTGTTTCAACGTAGATACAAAGGCTGTCAGTAACAGGCTCGCCATATTCACGGACGTAGATATCGCCAAGTCTGAAAGACAGCTTCCAATGCACCGATTTATAGCTGTCCCCCTGACGATATTCTCTTATTCCGATAGGCTCGCTGTGGTCAAAGCCCTCGTTTTCATTGCTGAAAAAGTCGCTTTCAAGAGTTTCCTTGAGCTTTGCTTCCTCGCTCTCATCTATCTCTGCAGCATCAGGCATTATGTTTACACTGCCCTTTATTTCGCACCGCGCCTTTTTCCATGTTAGCCCTGTAAAGTCAAAGGCTCTAAGTGTCAGAAACTCTGCTTTTATCTTTCCGCAGGTGTCGCTTTTTACAGTGATATCCACCTGAGCAGGCTCTCTGCTGATGATAAAATGCACCTTTATGTCCTCGCACTGTCCTGTGAGCATATTTCTAAGCCCCAGTTTACCGTTGTATTCACCGCAAGTTCCTGTGAAGATAAATTTAAGGCTCATGTCCTTATTTTTCAAGCCTGTGCCGTCGCTTACCAGTGTTGCTGACAGCCTTTTCTTCGAGAATACATTTACACATACTGACAATACAAAAAGCACTGCGCACAAACCAAGCACCGATATGCCAATGGGCTTTTTCAGCACAAAAAGCAGTATGCCCAAAGCTGTGCAAAGGCAGAAGCATAGCCTCTTCATCTGCGTTTTTCCTCATTCTCAGGGCATTTTACGCTTTTAAGTATCTCGTCAAGCACACTTTCTGCCGCAAGTCCTGAGAGCCTGCCCTTTGCAGAAAGTGATATCCTGTGGCTGCAAACATGGGCAAAAAAATCTCTTACGTCCTGGGGAACGACATATTCTCTGCCCTTATAGCACGCCCACGCCTTTGCTATCCTGCAAAGTGCCAAAGCACCTCTTGGGGATACGCCCAGAGAAATATTTTCATTATGCCTTGTGGCGTCGCAAAGGTCTGAGATGTAGTCATAAACGCTGTCGTCAACAAAAACAGCCTTTGCCTTTTTCTGCATTTCTATAAGCTTTTCAGCGGTGCAGACGGCTTTCACATCTACCAGTGGGTCTGAACTGCTTCGGTCTGACATTATGCTTCGCATTGCCGCCTTGTCAGGATAGCCCATTGAAAGCTTTATCATAAATCTGTCAAGCTGTGAAACGGGCAGTGCCGCCGTGCCAACTGTGCCTGTAGGGTTTTGTGTTGCTATCACTGCAAAAGGCTCAGGCAGAGGATATGTTCTGCCGTCAACTGTGCAGGCCCGCTCCTCCATGACCTCCAAAAGGGCAGATTGCGTCTTGCCTGAGGTTCTGTTTATTTCGTCTGCAAGAAGTATATTCGTCATTGCCGCACCGCTGTGAAAAGTAAAGCCCTGCGCCTGTCTGTCAAAAGCCGTATAGCCTGTGATGTCGGAAGCCACAGTATCAGGGGTGAACTGTATCCTCTTTGTTTCAAGCCCCAAAGCCTTTGAAAACGCCACCGCAAGAGTAGTTTTTCCCACGCCCGGAACGTCCTCCATAAGCACATGACCCTGCGCCAAAATTGCGGCGAACACCATATCCACCACTTCGTCCTTGCCGATTATGACCTTTTTCACTTCATCTGTTATCTCACGCATTTTTTACCCTTCTTTCTTACCACTGTGAAAACTCCCACTGCGCACAGCACCGCTGCCGCAGATATCACATACACTGTCACGTTTTTATCCTCCGCCTCTTTTATTATCTCATCAGCAGAAGTGACCTTTTTCCGCTCGCTTTCAGGAAGCTTTTTTATCCTCTCTGCGGTCTTTTCCAAAAGCTCCTTTTTGTCTTTTCCAACACTATCAACAGGATAAAGCTCACGGCTTATGATACTGTTAAGGTCTGATATCTCACTATAAAGCTCGTTTGCTTTGGCGTTCATTTCTTCAAGCTCTGATATTATCTTATCCCTGTCGGAAAGGCTCTCGTCAGCCTTTGCATGGACTAAAAGCACAGCCGTAGCAGTGCAGTCCCCCGAAGTAACACCGTTTTTTCTCAGGGCTTCAAGCTTGTTCCTGTCGCTTTTTGTAAAGCCTTTCTTGCCCTTATATATTTCCGTTTTCTTGATACTGTATACACAACCGTTTCCATGGTCTGTCTGTGCAAGCTCCACTGTGAAAGCCCTGTCGCTCAAGGTCAGGCTGTATTTTTCTGCTGCATTTTCAAGCTCTGCACCATATCTCACATAAGTTCGTTCGTCACAATCAAGGTCATTGAAAAGCTTCAAGGCTTTTTCTGCGCTCTCCTCGTCTAAGATATCCGAAAGCCTGCCGTTTATGCCGTCAAGCTTTTCACGCTGTAGAACTGAAAGCTCCTCTCTCATATCGTAAATACGTCGCATCGTAAGTTCAAAACGCTTTTGTGCCGCAAGTGCGCAAAGCGCCTGCCCTGTGGCAAGCTCGTCAGAATCGCCGCCCTTTTCATGTGAAAATCCACCGTCGCTGTTCTGATAGGAAAGCAGGGCGGTCAAAAGGTCGGCATTTTTCACAAAACGGTTGTCAGCTTCGGGGTCTATACCAAGTGAACAAAGTGCTATTACTACCTGCGAATCAGCTTCTGCGCTTCCGAACGTACCTGAGCTGTCCTGCTTGCCGCTTAGATACTCCACCGCTTTGTCAACGCTTTTTCTAACATCGTCACGGGAAAAATCATTGTAATATGGGGCGATCGCCTGCAAAGCCATTGCGGTGATGTCGATATCGCTTTCACCTTTTGACAGCGAAAAGCCGCCATCGGTATTCTGTGAAGAAACTATCTTGTCAAGTATACGCTCTCTGTCAAACTCTGCACCCTCTGGGGTCTTGTAGCCCATTGTATCAAGGGTCAAAAGTGCAAATATCCATCCGTTAAGGCCCTGTTTGCCTACGGAATTATTTTCATCTCTGCCGTAAACACCGCCTTTTACAAGGTCTATGCCCCCAAGGTCGGCAGGGTCGCCTCCCATTGCGGAGGCTGTTATAGCGCACCTCTGCCACTCGGTAGCGTTGTCGGTATCAGAAAGAGCTTTCACACGCTGAGAAAGCGCAGTGAGATAAGCCTCATAGTCCTCCTCAAAACCAAAGCGTGAAATGCCTATGGCAAGCCAATCGGAGCTTCCTATGCCTGCGTTTTGCAGAAAATTCCCCGAAAAAATGCTCTCGTCCTGAGAAATGCCCATTTTGTCACGCTGCCACTGACAGACCTTTTCTGCGCTTTCAGTTATCATGTCCCTTTTATCTGCGTTATCTGCATTCACCGCAGGAACATTTGTCAGAAGCATTACTGCCCCTGCAAACACCGCCACTAATCTGCCAAGAAAACCTCTCGTTTTCAACGATATCCTCCTACCATGTTTTGTCATAGCTATCCTGTGAACCTGTTATATCTCTGCCGTAGGCAACTGTGAACGCAAGCCTAACAGTGTCGCCGTCGGTGAAGTTCACCTTGCCCATGCCGTATGCAGGCATATTGCCGTTTACAGTGTACACCCAGCCTGAGCCGTAGGTGTAGTCAAATTCTCCAAGGCTGTCGGCATACTGTGTGTTGCTGTCTGCAATGCCATCATTTTTTACAAGCTCCGCAAGCTCGCTGTTTACTGCTCCACCTGAAAACGCACCGCTTTTGTGTATTCGGCTTAGATATCTCTGATCGCCCTTGCCTGTAAAGTCGCCTGTGAAGCCGTTTTGCTGAAGAAAACGCTCTATAACGTCAACGCCTGTGTCCCCCTCGTATATTGCCACCTCAGAGCCTGCGGCAAGCTGTCCAAGCCCTATGGTATCGGCGTCAAAGCTCATTGTTATAACGCCTGTCTGCTCGCCCTTTTGTGCGCTGACAGAATTTATGGTATAGGCATGATCCGCATATCTGCCCTCGGGGTCATACACCCTTATTTCAAGAAGATTTGCCCCGCCAGAAAGCTGGAGATAATAGGCTGAGTTCCTGTCCTGTGCGATACACTCAACAGAAAGCCCATTGAGCCAGACCTCGGTCTTGTCGGCATATATCCTTCCGCCCTGATAGTCCTGTGCGTTAAATCTGAGGGTGAAGCCCGAGCCTTTCACTGTCTGTCCGTTGGTGACGTTTATATACGTTATCTCAGGTCTTGTGGTATCGTCAGCAATGGGTACATAGGTGACGGTGAAATATCTGTCTATTTTTTTGTCACCGTCTTTTGCATAAAGCCTTATACGGTTATCACCGCTTTGGAGGGTGCAGGTATAATTATCTCTGCCCGAAAGCTTTTTGCCGTTTAGAATAACGCTTAGCTTTGCACTGCCGCTTTGACCTTTCATTCTCGCATAGAAGCTAAAATCGACATCATTTACAGTGCGGTCATAAAGATCGGTATCAATTGAAAACTCCGCAGGAGTGTATTTTATCTTAAAGCTTTTTTCAGCCTTTGAGCCGTCTTTTTCCGCAGAGAGAGTTATGGTATTCTCGCCCTCTGAAAGCTGTGCTGTAAAAGTTTCACCGCCTGAAAGCTTTTCACCGTTGACTTTAACTGTCAAAGGTATTTTATCACTGCCGTAAAAAGCTGTGGCTGAAAATGTTATGCTTTCTGTGTCAGTATCCTTATCCGCAAGGTCGGTGTCAAAGGTTATCTCCTTTTTGTCAAAATAAACTGTATAGTCCTTATAAGCCCTTTTCACCTGACCGCTTTTGTCTGCATAAGTGCAGGCAACACGGATAGTGTTTTTTCCTGCGTGAAGGGTAACGCTGCCCGAAAACTGATTTACAACGCTGCCGTTCACAGTGACCTGAACTTTTTGCACTGTGAGAGCCTTGTTTTTATGTGTTATTGTGAACTCATAAAGTGGCTTTTTTACACGCTCGCCCTCTTTTATAGAGGTGGTGAAATATTCTGTGTCGGTGTTCTTTGTGACAGTTTCGGTCTTGCTGTCAGGCTTTTTCTTTACCTCGTCAGACTTATTTTCGCCTTGGACATTTATGGTAACATTCGTGTTCCCGCCATTTACTGTCGGGGAATTTCCGTCGCTTTTGTCAGCCTGCGGAGAGCTTTCTGTTGTATCTGTATTGCTGTCGCTACTATCAGTGTTATCACTGTCATCTGCCTGTGAGCTGTCCATATCTGAGCTTTCGTCCCTTGTCTGAGAGCTTGTTTCATAGCCTTCTCCGCCCTGTCCGTCCTCCTCCGCAAGGCTTTCAGACAGTGCTGAAAACGGATTTTCAGGAGTCTTATAACTGCTCATATTATAAAAACGCATACACAAAAAAGCCGCTGCGATAAAAAACGCCACTGCTGACAGCATTATTATTTGCCTGTTTTTTTGTGTATGCTTTTTCATAATATTCTCGCTTTTCATATCACAGAAAATGCCCGCCCCCTGAAAATAGAGGGCGAGTATCCTGCAAAATAACTTATATCTTAATTGTCTTAATTTTTTACTTTCTCTTTCTTGAAACTGTAAGCGCTCCGCTGATAAGAAGTGCAAGACCTGCTACGCAAACGCCTGCTGTCGCACCTGTGTTAGGGTTAGCCGCACCTGCGTTATTTGCTGTCTTTGATGAGCTGTCAGCCGCCTTTGATGTGTCAGCACTGCTTACTGACTCTGCGGCTGATGAAGTGGCAGAAGATGTATCCTCAGAGTTTGCAGAAGATACTGTGCTTTCGGAAGATACGTCAGATGAGCTTACAGAGCTTTCTGCTTCTGATGAAGAGCTTGGTGTCTTGAGTTCTTCAAGCTTTTCCTCTGCGGCCGTAAGAGCGTCAACATTGCCTACATATTCCTTAAGGTCGCCAAGAGCGTCATAAGCGGCTCTTGCTGCCTTGATGTCATTCTCACTGTCAAGTGTTATCTCGCCAAGATCACTGATAAGCTTCTCAACAGCCTTTACGCTGTCATAATCCTCTGCTGCAAGAACTGTTACGTCGATAGTTGCTTCAACAGGTGAAACGGCAACGCCTGTTGTGTTTGCAGCGCCCTCGTTTGTCTTATCTCTGTACATACCATACTTGTATGTAACAGTAACGAAATCATCGTCTGCTGTAAGAGCTGTATCGTCGATAGTCACATAATCTGTAACGTCCTTCTTCACACCGTTTTTGAGAACTGCGTAAACCTTCAAGTCGGAAGCGTCATAAGCTTCGCCCTCTTTGCATACTGTCTTAGCATTCTCGGTCACAAGCTTTTCCACCTCTGAGCCGACAGCCATTATGTAGCCTGAATCGTTCTTGAAGTAGATAGTGCCGTTTTCGTCTGCAACAAGGTCAGCTATAGCGTACTGTGCCTGAGCACCCGTTGGTGTGAAAAGTGACGGAGCTGTTTTCTTTCCGTTTACTATCTGAGCGTCAAGAACTTCTGTTACGCCCTTTTTATCCTTTACATAGCGGATAGCACCTGCTGATGCGTTCTCTGAGAAGTAAACATAGTTATAGCCGTTCTCATTCACAACGCCAAGACCTGATGTCTGTGGATAGCCCTTTGTTTCTGCCTTGTATGCTATCTTAAAGCTGTCAAGGTCTATAACTGCAATAACACTGCCCTTGTAGTCGCCCCAGCCTGAGCCGTTTACGCCAACATAAGCTCTTCCGTTAAGAACTGTAGGAGTTGATGTGCTTGCGCCACCAAGTGCAATGCTGTCAAGCTTTGTGAAATTGCCCTCATCGTCTATTGTTGCCTTATAGAAATATCCGCCGTTAGATGTGAAATAATAAGCGTCTGTATCCTTATCGTAAGAAATAGTACTTCTTACTCCTCCGCCTACTGTATACTCAGTATCTATAACGCTTCCTGAGTTTTTGTCAAGAGTAACTATTCTTGCAGGGTCGGTAGTGTTTGCCTTTGCATTTTCCATGCCGAGAACGACAAAATCATCAGTTGCATATGCGCCTGCCCAATAGAAACCGCTTTTGTTTGTGAATGTCCACTTTGGTGACTTCTCTTCATCTGTTGTGTCAGGATCTTCGTCCTTAACGTCTATGCAAACATACTGATCGTTTTTTCCTGAACCATAGTTGCAGAAGCCTGTGTAGATACAGCCGTCATTATAGTAGATAGGGCTTACAGACTGACCACCCACGCTGTCCTTGTATACCCACAGCGACTCGAGGGTGTCAGCGTCAAATGCCTGAATTCCACCGTTAAAGGCTGAGAATATCATGCCGTCTGCATAAGTAACAGGCTGGATAGCGTAGCTGTTTGTGCCTGCTCGCTGTCCAACTACTGAATCAACAACGCCCGTTTCCTTGTTCATTCTCATGAGCTTGTCGCCAGATGTATAAACGATATCATCTCCAACGATAGCCACAGGCGACGGACCATCGTTCCAGCTTTTTCCTACCTTAGTTGCCCAGTTAAGCACTGCGTTATCCGCACTGTCAGAGAGAACTGATGTTGTTACGTTGTTGTTTGTTCCGTCTGAAACAAATGCGCTTGCACACACGCTCAGACTAAGAGCTGTCGCAAGAGCGAAGCTGGCTGTTCTCAAAATTTTCTTCTTCATTCTTTTCTGTCCTTTCGTTGATACACACTGTTCCGCCGTCAATGCACTTTTTTATGAACACCCCGACCACAGCAAAAAATGCCTTTCCGCCGAAACGAAAAAGCATTCTATCCGCTTTACTGCCTGCACAGCGATAAAGCAGACCGTCATCTTCATCGCCCAAGACAGAAATAGTCAACGAAAACACAGCAGATACCTGACTTATGACAGCACACAAAAAAAGCCTGTCAAACACAGTAATGGCGGTTGTGCAGGATTTGGACCTGCTTCCCTGACGGCAAGGCTTTTGCCCTGACACGCTCTACTCAGCTAACAACTTTTCAAACTGTGCTTTCTTAATATTCACATCATGATAATTATACCATATCGCTATGGATTATTCAATAACCTTTTTACACCACTAATAAGTCCGATACAACGCCGTTTTTGTGGCATTTTCATAAACTCATAGGCTGAAACTTTATTGGATATAGTTTTAGGCTATACCCTATGTGTCATCGGCAGAATTTAAATTTTCCAATGCATACTCACAACACTGTATAACGAGCTGATTAAAAGAAATATCATTCTGTGCCGCAAGCTTTTCAAGTTTTTCTATTAGTGTGTCAGGCATTCTTATTGTTTTATTTGATGATGTCGGCTTCTTTATCTCAAACATTTAGCACACCCCGCTGCTTTTAAACTTGTTCCTATGCTATAATTCTAACTAAAAACATTCATAAATAATAGACTTAAAATTGCAAGTAAAAAATACTTGCAATTTCAAAACAAGTATGCTATAATAAGCGTAAAGCAACGCTTTAGTAAAAATAAGAAAAGGGGCATTTATTTATGAAAACAATAAAGTACAGGATATCACTTCCAACGGCATATCTCAAAGGAGAGGTAACACACGAACAAAATTTTGTAAAACTCAAAACACCGAATATTCTTTTCTCCCTTCTTGCCATAGGCACAAAAACTGACGTTATACCTGTAAATCAGATTGCAACCGTAACAAGAACGTTTAATTGTATAGGTGTGATTCTTCTCTTTGGCATAATACTTATGTGGTCTGGATTTAGTGTTATTTCAGCTTCAAAGATACTTTCACTTTCATCATCACTTGCACCTATCATACTTATTCTTTTAGGTGTTTTAATTATTATAACTTCGTTTCAGACTGTTATTACGATAAAAACAACATCAGGAGAAGCACTGAAAATACCAGTCCTGATATTTGATCGGTCAAAAGCTCTTGAAATAGAAGATCTTATAAATCAGCTTATCTCTAATCGACTTGACGACACAAACAATCGTCAGCAAACCGACAGAATAGTTGAAGCAATAACCAACAAATAACAACAAAAAAGCCCCCATATGTATTGTAAACATACGGGGGCTGAATTATACCCTCAGTTTCTCCTCCAGCTCCGTGTCAGGCTTGACAGTGATAGTGTAGTTGTTTGTAAAAATAACCATGCCCGGCTTTGAGCCGTTTGGCTTTTTCACGTTTCTTATGAAAGTGTAGTCAACGTCAACCCTGGAGGAATTTCTTCCCTTTGAGTTGCAGGCGGCGATTATTGCCGCTTCCTCTATTGTCCTGTCAGGTGGCATTTCCCCATCGCAGGTGACGATAACGTGGCTTCCTGTGATATCCTTGACGTGGAGCCAAAGGTCAGTTTTCTCTGCCTCCTTGCAGGTCAGACGGTCATTCTGCTTGTTGTTCCTGCCAACCCTTATTTCATAGCCGTCAGAAGAACGGTATCTTATAGGCGGCAGAGCCTTTGGAGGCTTGCCCTTGAACTTTGAGCGCTTTACATAGCCCTCCTGAAAAAGCTCCTCACGAAGTTCGGCTATATCCCCCTCCGTCTGCGCCCTCGTTAGAGAATCGAAAACAGAATCAAGATACTTGACCTCCTGCTCGCCCTCTGCAATAAGCACAGTGAGCTTTTTCTCTGCGGTGTCGAGCTTTCTGTACTCCTTATAATACTTCTGAGCGTTCTGTGTTGGCGTAAGCCTTTTGTCAAGTGGTATCTTCACTGTAGGGCAGTTCTCGTCATAAAAGTCCTGCACCTCGGCATATGCCATTCCCTTTTCAAGCGCATAGAGATTTGAAGTGATAAGGTCACCGTAAATGCGGTATTTTTCCCTGTCCTTGCACTCTTTAAGCTCCTCATGCTGATTTTGCACACGCCTTTGAGTTCTCTCGGAGGTGTTAATAAGAAGCTTGAAAAGGTCGTTGGCTTTCTGCTTTATTCTTGAAAGTGAGTCCCTCTCCGCATAGAAATAGTCCAGAAGAACGCTTGGTGACTCGAAGCCTTTTGTCACCATGAGCGCACCATATTGTGCAATATCGCAGAAGCAGAAATCTTTGAGATTGCCCTCTTTTGTTTTCAGCACTGTGTAGACGTTAGTGCCGTCATTTATGCTGTCACGGACTTTCGAGAAATAAAACCACAGCCTGTCCGCAGTGTCTCCGCTTAGCTGTTCGGCTGTTATCTCAGCACCCCTTGCCGCAAAGAACACAGCTTCCCTTGCGAACACAGGGGATATGCCCTCAAGCGTTTTCATTATTGCCTTTGAAAGCTCCGCAGTAGGATTTTCGGCTATCTTTGCAAGAAATTCTTCTTTTGTACATTCCATAAGATTCAGCCTTTGCTCTCTTGGGGGCAAAGTATACTGCGCACCGGGAAGAACCATTCTCACTGATGACATTTCCTGTCCCACACGCTTTATGCTGTCTATTATCCTGCCGTCCTCACGATAGAGGATAAGATTTGAACGCCTGCCCATTATCTCCGCCGCAAGTGTGAGATTCACCCTGTCGCCCATTTCGTTGGTGGCTTCAAAGTCAAAGAAAAGTATACGCTCAAAGCCGTCCTGCCTAATGGCAGTGAGTCTGCCCCCTGCAAGATGCTTTCTCATGAGCATACAGAACATAGGCGGTGTTTTCGGATTTTCTATATCCGCCGTGGTGATATGCACCCTTGCCGAGCCTGCACCTGTGCTGAACATAAGCTTCTGCGCACCCTCTTTAGTGCGGATAGTCATTATAAGCTCCTCTCGTGAAGGCTGGTGTATCTTATCCACCCTGCCGTCAATAAGAGGGTCAAATTCTTTTCTGAGCAAGCTCAGATAAATTCCGTCCAATGCCATTTTACTTACCTGCTTTTTATATTACTTCAACTATATCCCTGTTGCTTACGGCTATCTCTACTCTCAGACCGCTGAACTTGTTTTTCAGCTCACCAGCGATAAACTCGCAGAAGATATTTTCCGTATAGAAATGACCTGCGTCTATAACAGAAACGCCCATATTCCCGCCGTCTATAAAAACGTCATGCTTCACGTCACCTGTCAAAAGCACCTGACAGCCTTTTTCTGCTGCATCAGCAAGGAACGAACCGCCTGAGCCTGAGCACACTCCCACACGCCTTATCTCACGCTCTCCGCCGCTAAAACGGACTACCCTACAGCCGAGAACGTCCTTTGCTCTCTGTGCAAGCTCACGAACATTCATGCCGTCACACTCGCAGACATATCCACAGCCAACGCCATGCTCCTCGTGCAAAGCGCTCTCAGGTTTCAGACCCAGCATTTTGCAAAGCACGTCATTCATTCCGCCCTCTGCGGAATCGAAATTTGTGTGCATGGAAAGAGCGTTCTTTCCCCCTGCCGCAAGTATAACAGCAGGGTCGTTCGGCACGAGGGTCTTTAGTCCTCTGAAAATAACAGGGTGGTGGGTGAGAACAAGGTCAAAGTCACGCTGACAAGCTTCTCTTGCCACCTCAGCGGTACAATCAAGCGCCACAAGCACGCTCCTTACCTCAGCGGACATTTCCCCCACGTTAAGACCGCTGTTGTCATAGCTCTCCTGCAGGCGGTATGAGGCTATATCCTCTATAAAACTATAAATATCATAAACTGTCGTCATTTTTGTCAGCTCCTTTGTGTGTCAAAGTCTGTCAAGCTCGCTCTGTGCAAGTTTAACGAGTCTTTCTCCCAGCTCCTTTTTGTCCTCAGACTTCATCATTCCGCTGCCTGCAACAAAAATTCTTTTTGCCTGCCTTGCGATATACTCTTTCCCCTCGCCCTCAGGCTTAACAAAGCCAAGCTGCAAATATCTGTCATCACATTCATAGGACGGCGTTTTGCCTGTATACACCGCCTGCATAACAGAATATGCAAATTGACCCTCTGTGCAGGCAAGCTCTTTTTTCACCTCAAAGCCGTTGTCATAAAGCCACTTTCTAAGCACGTCCCACTTTGTCATAGGCTGTAAAACGAGGTTTACGCTGTTTTTCACCCACGGACATTTTTCAAGCAGTCTTGCAATAAGCTCACCGCCCATGCCCGCCATAACAACGTCCGTTATACCCTCCGGGGGAACATTGTCAAGTCCGTCTGAAAGCACCGTTCCAATGCGGTCTGAAAGCCCCTCACGATTGATATGCTCCTCAGCCGACTTTAGCGGCAATGGTGCAACATCACAGGCGAGAGCCTTTTTGCACATATTTTCCTTTATCATAAAGCAGGGCAGATAGCCATGATCTGTTCCCACGTCACATACAAAATCTCCTGTACAAAGCTTTGCACAGGTCACAAGTCTTTTATCCAAAGCTTTCCTCCAAAGAAAAAAATCGCCGCTCGCCCCCTGAAAAGGCGGCTGGGCGGCGAAAATAGTTCCAAACGCTTATTCTGCAAAATGCTTGTTGAGCTTTTCGAGCATTTCCTCAACAGGAACGCCATGAACAGCACAAGCCTCCTCAAGAGTTTCGCCTCTTGACGCAGGGCAGAACAGACAGTGCATACCCATTTCCATAAAGTATGGTGCTGTATTTTCATCAGCGTCCATTATATCGCCTATAATAGTATCCTTTGTAACTGTGAATGCCATTTTATATTCCTCCTATCATGATAGACCACGCACCGCAAACGCTTTGCGTTATACCTATATTATAACCAATCCTGCGAAAAAAAGCAAGCCCTTTTTAAGGCAATACCGCACAAAGATTGTGCGTCAGATGCGTAGTCAGATTTTTTGTCAGATTGCATAAAAATTCCGCAGGCATACTGTCGTATGTCAAGGGATTTTTGTGTGATATGACGGAAAATCTGCAAGCAGATGGCGTGCAAAGCCGTCAGGCGGGCTTTGTGCGGTGTTGCCTTATGTATTATAATGTATCTCCCTTATCAACATTTATAACAGCGTTGTATCTTCCGTCAAATTCTGTGAGCCGTTTTGATATTTTTGCTTTTACCTCGCTGTCTGAAAGTCTGAAATCAAAAGGCACTACCACGTCAAAGATAAGATTTTCACGGTTTTCTCCCTTTGTCATTCTGAAATCGTGTATTGACAAGCACTGATCAATAGACTTCACAACGTCTGTTACTATCTTTTTAGTTTCGATAGTTTGCTCGTCATGATCTGCCACCGGATCCATATGTATAGACACTGCGCAGTGATATTTTTCTTTCATGCTATCCTCAAGATCGTCTATAAGCTCATGAGCCGCCATAAAGTCCATTTCGCATGGCACTTCAGCATGAAAGGAGATAACGGTATTCCCTACGCCATAATCATGTATGAGCAGATCATGGATACCGATTATCTCAGGAAAGCTCGTTGCGGTATCAACAATATCCTGAACGAACTCCTTATCGGGTTTTGAGCCGAGAAGCGGCGAAACGCTGTCCTTGCAGGTCATAAAGCCTGAGCGGAAGATAAAGAGAGCAACGAGAACGCCCATATAGCCGTCTATGTTTATGCCTGTGAACGCAGAGAATACCATTGCAAGCATAACAGCTCCTGTTGCGGCACAATCGGAAAGGCTGTCAGCGGCAGAGGCGAAAAGCGAGGTAGAGTTTATCTTTTTTCCAAGCTTTCTATAGAAATACCACATCCAAAGCTTCACAGCCACAGAGCAGGCAAGTATCACAAAGGTCATTACCGAGAAAGCAAGCTTATCGTGGGCAAAGATCTTTGAAAAAGAAGATTTTCCAAGCTCAATGCTCATCATCATTATAATAAACGAAATGACAAGACCTGAGATATACTCCATTCTGCCATGACCGAAAGGGTGATCTTCGTCTGCGGCTTTGGCTGCCATTTTAAATCCCACCAGCGACATTATAGACGAGCCTGCGTCGGAAAGGTTGTTAAAAGCGTCCGCCATAACGGACACAGCCCCTGACACAAATCCTGCAATAAGCTTACCGAGGAAAAGCATGATATTAAGGATTATACCAGTACATGAGCCTAGGTATCCATATTTTTTTCGGACGTTTTTATCTTTCACGTTATCTCTGTCTTTTATGAATAATCTTATAAGAAGTGCTGCCATATGAATATCCCCTTTTGTTTACCAAAGTAAACTTATAAGTTTATCTACTATTATAACACATAATATTACAAAATCAAGTGCAAATGCTTATTTATATGGATATTCACCGCAGCAGGCAATATGCAGCCATTTATTTCTCATTTCAACCACATAATAAAATTTTCTTTTCACTATTGAAAAAATTTGTGCAGTGTGCTATAATAGTCATTAGCGTTAATCGTTTACATACGCAAAAAGGAAAGAGGTTATATAAAAAATGAGAAAATTCATATCGAGAGCTGCGGCTCTGCTTCTGGCAGGAGTTATGACAGCGGCTGTGGCAGGCTGCGGAAAAAACTCCGACAGCGAGGCAAAAGACACAGCAAAAAAGTGGACAGAGCTTGACCAGACACAGATAACAGAAGCCATGGGGCTTGGCTGGAACTTAGGCAATCAGCTTGAAGCTTCCAGCGGCGGACTTCCCAGCGAAACTTGCTGGGGCAACCCTGAGATAACCAAAGAGCTTATCGACACTGTCAAGGCGCAGGGCTTCAAGACAGTAAGAATACCTGTTTCTTATCTTGACATGATAGGCGACGGCCCTGACTACAAGATAGACACTGACTGGCTGGACAGAGTTCAGGAGGTCGTTGACTATGTTGTTGACAACGATATGTTCGCTATAGTTAATATGCATGGTGACGGATATTACACTGTTGACCACTCTTGGTTGCTTTGTGCTGAAGACGATGACAAGCAGACCGAGATAAAGGACAAGTACGGCAAGGTTTGGACTCAGATAGCAGACCGTTTCAAGGACTATGACCAGCACCTTATCTTCGAGTCCATGAATGAGGAATTCAACAACGATTACGGCAAGCCTGACGAAAAAGCATATGATAACATCAACGCATACAATCAGATATTTGTTGACTCAGTGAGAGCAACAGGCTCGAACAATGAAAAACGCTGGCTGCTTCTCCCTGGTTGGAACACAAATATCGAATATACAGCAGGAGATGATTACAACTTCAAGATACCGACCGACAACGGCTGCAAGGCTGACGGCAAGCGTATCATGATATCAGTTCACTATTATGACCCATTCAATTTCACTATTGACGAGAACAAGACCGCAAAAACTCAGTGGGGCAAATATGCGGTAAAGAATTATGACAACTGGGGTCAGGAGGATTATGTTGACAGCCAAATGGCACTTCTTAACGAGAAGTTTGTAAGTCAGGGCTACCCTGTTGTTATCGGCGAATTTGGCGCACAGGACAAGACAGAAAAGTTTGCAGACTACAATGAGTTCAGACGCTACTGGGCTGAATATCTTATCAAGGCGGCAAAGAAAAACGGCGTTGTTTGTGTATACTGGGACAACGGCTACAACGGCAACAAGGGCTTTGGCATCATAAACAGATTTGACTACACTATCACACAGCCTGACCTTATCGCAGGCATGATGAGAGCCATAAACTCCACAGACGATTATGAGATACCTTCACCGGCAGGCTACACAGAGGTCAGAAAGAGCGCAAAGGCGTCATAAGTTTTTCACACACATATATGCTGATACATTTGTAGGGGCGAACAGCGTTCGCCCGTTTGATCTGCATGATGAAATAATAAAAGCAGTACCTTTTTGGTTACTGCTTTTTGTTTGTGTCTTACGAAACGAGAGGGGGCGAATTGCGGGCGAACGCTGTTCGCCCCTACTTTTTGCTATTCTATTACAAGTTCCTCTTTTGTGGAATCTGTTCCCTCGATATGGAAAGAATTGAGCACAGGCTCATCTTTGTTCATAAGTGAGAGTATCATATAGCTTGCTGTCTTGTCATAAGCAAGCCTTTTATCCTCATCAGAAGGACGAGAAGGTGACTCAGGGTGTGAGTGCCAGTTGCCCAGAGGAACAAGTCCCTCTGCTCTCATATTCTTGATAGCAGCAAGCTGTTCCTTAGGGTCAAGAGAAAAATGCTCGTTTGAGTGGTCTATGTTCGTGAGAAGATAGACCTTTTTTATTATCTTGTCACTGCCCTCTTTTACTCCGCCGATAAGACCGCAGGCTTCGTTCGGAAGCTCGCTTTCAGCGTGGTGCAGTATCTTTTCATAATCGCTTTTGCTGAGTTTTATCATAGATGTACACCGTCACATTCTGCCTGTTCATAGTCGATAAGCTCTGTGATAGTAGGGTTTTCACCGCATACTGCACAGCCCTTTGTATCCTGTGGGAGCTTTACCTTTCTGAACTCCATTTTAAGTGCGTCATAAGTAAGCAGATAGCCTGTGAGAAGCTCTCCAACACCAAGGATATACTTGATAGCTTCCATTGCCTGCAAACTTCCGATAACGCCACCCATTGCACCAATAACGCCTGCCTGCTTGCAAGTAGGAACAGCGTCCTTCGGAGGTGGGTTCTTGAACACACATCTATAGCATGGTCCCTGACCTGGAACATATGTCATGAGCTGACCTTTGAATCTGATGATACCGGCGTGTGAAAATGGCTTTTTAGCCATTACGCAGGCGTCATTAATAAGGAACTTTGCAGGGAAATTATCAGTGCCGTCGATAACGAAATCATAGTCCTTGATTATATCCATGATGTTCTCGCTGTCGATAAAGGTGCGGTATGTATTCACCTTGACGTCAGGGTTGATAGCTTCCATTGTTTCCTTTGCGGAAAAGACCTTTGCCTTGCCAACGTCCTGAGTTGTGTGGATGATCTGTCTTTGCAGATTTGAGAGATCTACCTCGTCTGCGTCTGCAATGCCGATAGTGCCAACGCCTGCTGCGGCAAGATACATAGCGGCAGGTGCGCCAAGTCCGCCTGCGCCTATGATAAGTACCTTTGCGTTAAGAAGCTTTTTCTGTCCCTTTGCGCCAACTTCTTTAAGAATGATGTGGCGTGAGTAACGCTCAAGCTGTTCGTCTGTAAATGCCATTACTGTCCGCCTCCCATGAAGTAAAGAAATTCTACAACGTCGCCGTCTTTAAGAACTGTGCTTTCAAAAGCACCGCTCTCTACAAATTCGTCATTGATAGTTACTGTAACGTACTGTGGTGTTTCAACGTTCTCGTCGATAACGAGCTGTGCCACTGTAAGTCCCTCTGCAACGTCCTTTTTATTGCCTGCTACTGTTATAGTCATGATACATTTCTCCTTAATCTATAGAATTTATTGTTTCGGCAAGCTGTGCTTTCTTTACAGCTCCCGTAAGTCTTGCTTTTTCTGCTCCGTCCTTGAAGAACACAAGTGTCGGAACGCTTGTGACATTATACTTCTGAGCGGTTTCCCCGTCAAAGGTGATATTGAGTTTCACAAGCTTTATGCCCTCAGGGTTCTCCTCCTCAGTTTCCGCAAGAAGCGGTGACATTCGCTTACACGGAACGCAGGAATCTGAATAGAAATCTGCGATAACAAGCTTTCCTGCCTCGTTTATCTCGCTCTCGAAAGTATCCTTATTTGCTCTTACTGACATTAATCTCCCACCTTTTGTACGATAAGGTCATAAGTGCCGTCCTCATTGTCAATGAGCTTCAATATCTTGTGACCCTCTTCCTTAATGCTTCTTGGAACGTTCTGAACAGGCTCGCCGTCATTCATTTTAATGGAAAGTATCTGTCCTTCGTCAAGCTCCTCAAGAGCTACCTTTGCCTTAACGAATGTTGTCGGGCAAACCACTGTGGTGATATCCACTGTATCGTCTATTTTAAAATCAGCCATTGTTATAAACCTCCAGTATAGTATTTGTAAATTTCTCTCTGCCCACTCTGTCGATAGTGAACTTGAATCTTTCGCCAGCTTTTGCGTTATCGTCAAAGAACTGTATAGCGGTATCGCAAATCTTCATAAGAGTTTCCTTATCCTCGATAAATGGGATAACAGTTTCGCCCTTGTTGATATGGTTGCCGAAAAGTCCGCCGAATGAAACTATATAACCGTGGATAGTATCCCACGCTTCTGTAGGACAAGCCTTAAAACAGCGTCCGCAGAAGTTGCACTTTTCTTTGTCAAGAACTATCTTTCCGTCCTCCATTGTAAGCGCACCCTGACGGCAAGCCTTTACGCACACGCCACAGCCGATACAATCAGCTTCACGCCACTCGACCTTTATGCCACCCTTGATACCAACGTCATTTTCTTCCGCTTTAAGGCAGTTGTTCTGACAGCCTGTGATGCCGAACTTGAACTTATGAGGAAGCTCCCTTGCGAAATATCTTTCGTCAAGCTCCTTTGCAAGAGCATATGTATCTATACAGCCGCTTGGACAGACCGCAGCACCCTGACAGGCTGTGATAGTTCTTACTCTAGGTCCGCACACGCCCGGCTCTGTGTCGCCCTTTGCAAGAGCCGCCTTTACCTCGTCGATATCGTCAAGCTTTATAAAAGGTATCTCAACGCTCTGACGTGATGTAAGATGAACATAGCCCTCGCCGTATTTATCTGACACCTCAGCTATCATTGCAAGCTGTTTTGCCGTAAGGTTTCCGCCCACAACTCTAAGTCTAAGTGAAAAATTATTCTTCTGCTTCTGGCGCATGAAACCGCCTTTTTTAAGTGTTGCGTAGTCAACTGCCATAGTAAATTCCTCCTAAAGTTTTTCTATGGACTGTTTAAAGTCCTCGATCAGATCCGATGTGTCCTCTATTCCGACGCTTATCCTGATTGTGTCGCCGAACACGCCTGCGTTTATCTTCTGCTCCTCGCTTCCGTGAGCGTAGATCGTACTTGCAGGGTGTATAACCAGCGTTCTTGTATCTCCGATATTAGTTGCATTTGTTGCAAGCTTCAAGCCGTTTATAAGCTTGAAGGCCCTTTCCTTTGAACCTGCTCTTATGGTGAGTATAGCACCGCCCTTGCCGCCAAGTTCTTCCTGACAAAGGTCATAGAACGGGCTGGCTTTCAGTGCAGGATAGTTCACTTCAATGCACTCACAGCTTTCAAAAAACTCCGCAAGCTTCAAAGCGTTGTGACAACATCGCTCCATTCTAAGACCCAGTGTTTCAAGTCCTACGCTGTTCATAAACGCGTTCATCGGAGCAAGACAGCCGCCCACGTTTCTCCATATGCCGTTTCTCAGCTTTGCGATATAAGCAAACTTCCCGAATTTCTTATACTCAACTAGACCCTTGAACTTATCATAATCCCATTTGAAGTTTCCGCTGTCTATTATAACGCCGCTTATGGAATTTCCACCGCCGTTTATATACTTTGACGTGGAATGTACCACGATATCAGCACCGTAGTCAAATGGATTTATAAGATAAGGTGTAGCCGTTGTACTGTCAAGTATAAACACTGCACCGTTTTCATGGGCAAGGTCAGCCACCGACTTTATATCAACTATTTCAAGATTAGGGTTTCCGATAAGCTCGGCAAAGACCGCTTTGGTCTTACTATTTATAATAGGGGCTATTTCCTCTTTTGTAACGTGCTTTACGAACTTGGTCTTGATACCGAATGCCGCAAGGTCGCCGAAAAGGTCGATAGTGCCGCCGAAAAGACCTGCGCCGCATATTATCTCGTCCCCTGCTTCAAGAATGTTCAGAAGCGACATTGTAACAGCCGCCATGCCTGATGAACACGCCACTGCGCCAACACCTTTTTCAAGTGTATTCATTCGGTTCTCAAAAGCCGCCACTGTCGGGTTGCTTATTCTTGTGTAAGCATATCCCGGTGCTTTATTATTGAATACTTTTTCAAGCTGCTCAGCCGACTCCTGCGCAAAGGCACTCACCTGATATATGGGAGTGAGCGTTGAGCCTGTTGTTTTCTCAGGTCCAAATCCGCCATGGAGCAATTTTGTATTGAATTTCAAAGGAAACGCCCCCTGTTTTCTTATTATATAGCTATCACCGCAAGCCTGTCAAGGTGCGATGTTCTTTGTTACTGTAGATATTATACAACATAAATCATATAAAGTCAATAGGATTACTATAGATTTAACATTTCTTTTAAAATATGCCCTTATTTTTATGAAAACTCTTGACAGTTTGCTCAAAAAAGTATAAAATATATTATATTGATAGGATTACTATGAATAACAGGACAAGTATAAAAAGCATGAGAGCAGACAATATTTGTTTGCTAAGGGAGGTGCGAAAATGAAAATTTCAACAAAAGTAGAATGTGGCATAATTGCCATTGCAGACATTGCAATGAACTCAGAAAACGGCGAAACAGTGACAGTATACAGCGTGGCAGAAAGACGTGGACTTTCAGGAAAATATCTTGAGCAGGTGCTTACTTCTCTGAGACAGGCAAGGCTCATAAAAGGCATAAAAGGCTCTAGGGGCGGATATATACTCAACAAAAAGCCGGAGAAGATAACACTCAAAGAAATAATCGACGCTCTCGACCCATCTGTGCTTGGAAGCGATGTTGCGGTAGTAAATGACGAAAACACAGAATTTGCACAGGTGCTTGACGATTATATATGGCTGAGATTAGAGAACAAGCTGAAAAGCTACACTGAGTCTATCACCCTCAGACAGCTCGTTGACTTCTATAATAAAGAGTCAGCAGAGAACGTTTCAGAGCCTATGTATTATATCTGATTGACAAAAATCGGTTTTCATTTTATAATTAGGGACAGAGAGTGTATACTATATATAAAGGATGTGTTTTTATGTATGACGTTATAATAATAGGCAGTGGTCCTGCGGGGCTTACTGCGGCGATATATGCAGGCAGAGCAATGCTTTCCGCACTGGTGTGCGAAAAGGACTACATGGGTACAGGTCAGATATCTGTTACAGACAGAGTTGAGAACTACCCTGGTCTTTACGGCATAAACGGCTATGACCTTGGAGAAAAGTTCAGAGAGCAGGCTGAAACTCTTGGTGCTGAGTTTTACGAGGGTGAGGCTGAGAGCTTTGAGAAAACAGCCGAGGGCTGGAAGGTCATATTCAAGGACGGCTCTGTAAAAGAAGGAAAAACTGTTATTTACACCGCAGGCACTTCATATCGTCATCTTGACGTGGCAGGCGGTGAGAAACAGCGCATTTCTTACTGCGCAGTGTGCGACGGCTTCTTCTATAAGGATAAAGTTGTGGCTGTTGTGGGCGGAGGAGATACTGCACTTGGTGACGCACTTTATCTTTCAAAGCTTGCAAAAACTGTTTACCTTATCCACAGACGTGACGAGTTCAGAGCAAATAAAGCTTTGCAGAAAAAGGTCGCTGAAACAGATAATATCGTGCCTGTTATGAGTGCAGTTATAAAAGAGGTAACAGGTGGCGAAAATGCAGAGGGCATTACCTATACGCAAAACAACGAGGAAAAGAACATTGCCGTGGACGGAGTGTTCTGCGCAATCGGAAGCGTGCCGAATACACAAGCTTTAGAGGGCGTTTGCGAGCTTGACGAAAGCGGATATGTGAAAGCTGGCGAGGACGGGATCACCACTGCAAAGGGTCTTTTTGTGGCAGGAGATGTCCGTACTACACCTCTCAGGCAGGTAATAACAGCAGCGGCAGACGGTGCAAACGCACTTTCTTCTGCGGAAAAATATATAATGGAGCTGTAAAAAGCAAAACAAAGCGGTGTCGGAGCGTAAAACTCTGCACCGCTTTTTCTATTCTATAGCACAAAAAGGACGCTGTCACCAACGCCCCAAATTGCTTTTATATATTCACGCTTTCCTTTTCAAGCAGGCTGTCTATAAACCTCTGCACAGGCTCCGGAGTTTCATACTGGGAAGCCGTCACCGCACATATGCTCCTTGGCGGTATCTGCTCTTTTGTGTTCACCCTGAAGATGTTCCCCGCCTCTATCTCCGCCTTGGTGGTGGCATACTGCATGAAGCCTATGCCAAGATTGTTCTTTACCATCGGCATTACAAAGTTTATGGAGGTAAGCTCAATATCAGGTCGCAAAAGCAGATTGTGCTGTCTGAATATATGGTCAAGATAGTTTCTGGTGGTGGTGGTGTTTTTAAGACAGATAAGAGGATATTTCACAAGCTCATGCAGGGATATCTCCTTGTCTTTAAGATAGGAAAAACCGTTTCCTGCGGCAACGATATCCTGAAGCTTCTTTATCACATTTATGTTAAGCCCCGTTTTGTCTGCAAACGGCGAGGTAACTACCGCCACGTCTATTAGATTTGCCCTCAACGCTTCTATAGCGTCAGGGGTGGACATACTGTCTATCTTTATCTGTATCTTCGGGTGTTCTCTGTGAAATTCTACAATGCGGTCTATAAGAAAGCTCTGCAGTGCCACCTCGCTTCCTCCAAGCCTTACTATCGCCCTGTCACGCTCGCTTATCAGCGCAAGCTCCTCCTCTGCCGAGAATATATGCTTGCAGGCTATGGATATATGCTTAAAGAGCATCTCTCCGCCCGTTGTCAGCTCTACACCCTTTTTTGACCGCACAAAAAGCTTGCACCCAAGCTCGTCCTCAAGATTTTTTACGCATCGGCTTATGCTCGGCTGCGACAAAAACAGATAGTTCGCCGCCATTGTTATGTTCTGGAACTTTGCCACATAATAGAATATTTTGTAATGCTCGAAATTTATCTCTCTCATAAACCATTCCTCTCCTCTCTATCCATACACTATGAGTATGTTTACAATAGAAAATATCTATTTGACATATGCTTATGATTGTATTATAATATATTCGTAGACAAAAAGCAAGTCTTACATCACTGCGCCCATAGGGGGACGCATACAAAAAATGTTTTATCATGATAAAATCAATGACGATTGCATTCGACCGCTGGGGGTGAACGGTATAGACCTTATTATACCCTTATGAGGCTGGCATTCTTATTGGTTTTATTTTTTTGGAGGTGATAAAATGCTGGAGAGAATTTCCGAAAATCTTTCCGAGGCTATGCAAAACAAAGTAGCTTTCAGGATACCGATTTTCGGAGGCATACCCGTTCCTGTGTCCTGCGTGGTAACATGGATAATAATGGCGATACTTGTGATAGCTTCAATACTTCTCACAAGAAACCTTAAACTTATCCCTGACAGGAAACAGATGATGCTTGAATCATTCGTAGGCTTTCTCAGAGATTTCTTCAGAGAACAGCTTGGAGAAAAGGGTATGGCGTATTTTCCGTTCCTTGCAACTGTCATTATCTACATAGGCTTTGCGAACATCATCGGTTTGCTGGGCTTTACACCGCCTACAAAAGACTTGAATGTTACCGCAGGACTTGCGATCATGAGCATTGTGCTTGTGGAGGTTGCAGGAATAAGAGCAAAAGGAACAAAGGGCTGGCTGAAAAGCTTTGCCAAACCTGTGGCGATAATCGCTCCGCTGAATGTAATGGAGCTTGTTATCAGACCGCTGTCGCTTTGTATGCGACTTTTCGGAAACGTGCTTGCGTCTTATATCATCATGGAGCTTATCGACGCCGTTTGCCCGATAGTGATACCGCTGGCATTCTCGGCATACTTTGATATTTTCGACGGCTTCATTCAGGCATATGTTTTCGTGTTCCTCACGTCCCTGTTCATAAATGAAGCAATAGAGGACGACGACTAAGATAACAGAAATTCGGAGGTATGATCTATGTTAGTAGCAATAGGTGCGGCTGTAGCCGTTATTACAGGAATAGGAGCAGGTATCGGAATCGGTCTTGCAACAGGAAAAGCAACAGAGTCTATCGCAAGACAGCCTGAGGCTAAAAAGGATATAAGAAGCTCACTGCTTCTCGGCTGCGCACTTGCAGAGGCAACAGCTATCTACGGTCTTATCGTAGCTATCCTTATCATCTTCTTCCTGAAGTAAGAGAATAAGCGTAGAAAAGTAAAAGAATAAAAACGGAGGTATATATCATGTTAGTAGCAATAGGTGCGGCTGTAGCCGTTATTACAGGTATAGGCGCAGGTATCGGAATCGGTCTTGCAACAGGAAAGGCAACAGAGTCTATCGCAAGACAGCCTGAAGCTAAAAAGGATATAAGAAGCTCGCTGCTTCTCGGCTGCGCACTTGCAGAGGCGACCGCTATTTACGGTCTTATCGTAGCTATCCTTATCATCTTCTTCCTGAAGTAATAAAACAAAACATCTTTATGAAAGGAGCATAGCTATGATAAGTCTTGATATAAGTTTGGTATGGGTAATAATAAATCTGCTGGTACTATATCTGCTCCTTAAAAAGTTTCTTTTCAAGCCCGTGTGCAAAATGATGGACGAGAGGTCTGCAAAGATACAAAGCGACCTTGACGGTGCGGCACAGGCTAAGGCGGACGCTGAAAAAATAAAAGCTGACTATGAAGCTGAAATAGCCGACGCACACAGTCAGGCTGTTGAGATAACAAACAAGGCTAAAGCACAGGCAGGCAGAGAATGCGACCTTATGCTTGAAAATGCAAGAGCCGAGTCTGCTAAGATAATGAAAGAAGCTGAAAAGTCCATTGCAAACGAAAAGGAAAAGGCTATGGACGACGCAAAATACCAGATCGCAGACCTTGCTATACTGGCGGCTGCTAAGGTCATTAAGAAAAATGTGGGAGGCGACTCCGACAGAGAAACTGTTGATGAATTTCTCTCCGAGGTAGGTGCTGCCAAATGATCTTTTATCCCGAGGAAGTCTGCGGCAGAGTGCTTTTTGAGCTTTCGCCAAAGGCTGAGAGCGTAAAAGCTTCAAGAGAGCTTTTTGAAAGCTGTGACGAGCTTAAGGACGCTCTTGCAAGCCCTGCTGTGGAAATAAAGGAAAAGGAGAAAGTTATAGACAGGCTTTTTCCTGAGGACATGAGAAACTTTCTCAAGGTCATGTGTCAGTGGGGTCACATGGATAACATCATGGACATTTTTGACGCATATGATGAGGAAGTCCTCAAAAGCAAAAATATACTTAAAGCTGAGCTTTACTGCGTCTGCCAGCCTGAAAAGGCACAGACGGATAAAATAAAAGAAACGCTGAAAAAGAAATACGGCGTGAGCGATGTTCTGCTGGAAGTGAATACCGACGAAGCCCTCATGGGCGGCTATCGTCTTGAAGTGAACGGGGTCGAGTATGACAAGAGCGTTCAGGGTATGATAAAAGCTTTGCAGAACAGGATATCAGGGAGGTGAACGGCTTGGCAGGTTCAAGCAGAAGCGATATTATCTCGGTGCTTAAAAGTGAGATAGCTGACTTTGATGCGAAAACTCAGGTCAACGAAACAGGCAGGATAATATCCATAAATGACGGTATCGTAAATATTTACGGTCTTAATCATGCAATGTATGGTGAGCTTGTTGAATTTGAAACAGGCGTTAAAGGAATAGTTCAGAATGTGGAGAGAAAAACTCTCGGCTGCGTTCTTCTTGGCTCTGACCATGGTCTTACGGAAGGTTCAAAGGTAGTCAGAACAAAGAAAAGGGCAGGTGTCGGCGTTGGCGAAAAGCTTCTGGGCAGAGTTGTTGACGCTCTGGGCGCTCCTATCGACGGCATGGGCGAGATAGAGTATGACGATTATTACCCTATCGAGCGTGAAGCCGCAGGCGTTTGCAACAGAAAGTCTGTTACAGTGCCTCTGGAAACAGGTATACTTTCTATCGACTCAATGTTCCCTATCGGCAGAGGTCAGCGTGAACTTATCATAGGCGACCGTCAGACTGGTAAAACTTCCATTGCTCTTGATACCATTCTTAACCAAAAGGGCAAGGATATGATATGCGTATATGTGGCTATCGGACAGAAAGCCTCCACAGTCGCAAAGTTCGTTGAGGATCTTAAAAAGCATGGTGCTATGGATTACACCATAGTTGTAACAGCTATGGCCAGCGACCTTGCGCCTTTGCAGTACATATGCCCATATGCAGGCACAGCAATGGCTGAATATTTCATGGATAAGGGCAAGGACGTTCTTATAGTATACGATGACCTTTCAAAGCACGCAGTTGCATACAGAGCAATGAGCCTGCTTCTGAAACGTTCTCCGGGACGTGAGGCTTACCCTGGAGATGTATTCTATCTTCATTCAAGACTGCTGGAGCGTTCATGCAGACTTGACGACGCTCACGGCGGCGGCTCTATCACTGCCCTGCCTATAATCGAAACACAGGCGGGCGACGTTTCCGCATATATCCCTACAAACGTTATTTCTATCACAGACGGACAGATCTTCCTTGAAACAGAGCTGTTCTTCTCAGGCGTAAGACCTGCTGTAAACGTTGGTCTTTCAGTATCCCGTGTAGGCGGTGCGGCACAGACCAAGATAGTAAAGAAAGTATCAGGCAATCTGCGTATCGACCTTGCACAGTTCAGAGAAATGGAAGTGTTCACACAGTTCAGCTCTGAGCTTGATAAGACAACGCAGGAGCTTCTCGACCATGGTCACAGGCTCGTTGAGATACTTAAACAGCCGCTCTATCACCCTTATTCAATGCACGAGGAGGTAATTATCCTCTGCTGTGCACAGCACAAGCTCATGCTTGACGTGCCTGTTAAGGAGATAAGAAAATTCACTCTCGATATGCTTTCCTACTTTGAGGCAAATCACAGCGATATAATTGCCGAGATAAACGACAAAAAGGTCATGACAGACGAGCTTGACGCAAAGATAGTTGCTGCCGCAAAGGAATTTAAGCAGGGCAGATAAAGGCTCTGCACCGAAAGGAGGCATAAGGCATGGCAGGAATGAGAGAGATAAGAGAAAGGATCGCAAGCGTAAGCGAGATCATGAAGATCACAAACGCTATGTACCTTATCTCTTCCTCAAATCTGAAAAAAGCCAAGAAAAGGCTTGAAAACACCGAGCCTTACTTTGAAAAGCTCCAATCTACCATTCACCACATACTTCTTCACACACCTGAGTTCGAGCACAAGTATTTCGACCAGCGTGAGGAGAAAAAGCCTGAGGACAAAATGATAGGCTACATAGTGGTAACAGCCGACAAGGGTCTGGCAGGAGCTTATAACCACAACGTTTTAAAGCTTGCAGAGCAGGAAATGGCTAAGCACAAGAACACCTGCCTTTTCGTTGTGGGACAGATCGGAAGACATTATTTTTCAAGAAAGAACGTGACAATCGACGCCGAGTTCCTTTACACGGCTCAAAATCCTACCCTTTACAGGGCGAGGGCGATCGCCGAAACTGTCACAGATCTTTTTGAGAGAAAATATCTTGACGAGGTTTATGTTATTTACACCAAGATGATAAATTCCATGGATATGGAGCCTGAGATGCTCAAGCTTTTTCCGCTGGAGCGTGAGGACTTTGAACACCCTCTGCAAAAGCAGGATCACGATATCGTAACATTCAGACCAAGTCCTGAAAAGGTAATGGATCATCTTGTGCCGAACTACATGAAAGGTCTTATATTCGGCGTTTTGGTAGAGGCGTTCTCCAGTGAGCAGAATGCCAGAATGACCGCCATGAGCGGTGCTACCACAAGTGCTTCGGAGATGATAAAGGAGCTGTCATTGCAGTATAACCGAGCAAGACAGGCGGCTATCACACAGGAGATAACCGAGATCGTCAGCGGAGCAAATGCTCAAAAGGACGAGAGTTAAGGCTTTCGGGAAAGGTGTTGAGATTAAAATGGAAAAAGGAAAGATCGTTGAAATAATGGGACCTGTCGTTGACGTTGAATTTGAAAACGGCAAGCTACCTATGATAAAAGACGCTCTTACTGTACAGCTTGACGGCAAGACAAAGGTCATGGAAGTGGCTCAGCAGCTTGGCAACAACACTGTCAGAGCTATCATGCTTGCTTCAAGCGACGGACTTGAAAAGGATATGGAGGTCACTGCCACAGGCGCTTGCATAAAAGTTCCTGTAGGCGACGCTACCCTTGGAAGAATGTTCAATGTCCTTGGTGAGAGTATTGACGGCGGCGAGCCTGTTAAGGCTGATGATTATTGGGAGATACACAGAGAGCCGCCAAAATTTGAAGATCAGAAACCTGCAACAGAGATCCTTGAAACAGGCATAAAGGTAATAGACCTTCTTGCACCATATGCAAAGGGCGGTAAAATAGGTCTGTTCGGCGGTGCAGGCGTTGGTAAAACTGTGCTTATTCAGGAGCTTATCACAAACGTTGCCACAGAGCATGGCGGATATTCCATATTCACAGGCGTTGGAGAGCGTTCAAGAGAGGGCAATGACCTCTGGCACGAAATGACAGACTCAGGCGTTATCAAAAAGACAGCCCTAGTGTTTGGTCAGATGAACGAGCCACCTGGATCAAGAATGAGAGTTGCTCAGACAGGACTTACAATGGCTGAATATTTCAGAGATAAGGAACATCAGGACGTACTGCTTTTCATAGACAACATATTCAGATTCGTTCAGGCAGGCTCTGAGGTATCGGCACTGCTGGGCAGAATGCCGTCAGCCGTTGGTTATCAGCCAACCCTTGCAAACGAAATGGGCGCTTTGCAGGAGCGTATCGCTTCCACAAAGCAAGGCTCTATCACATCTGTTCAGGCTGTATACGTCCCTGCGGACGACCTGACAGACCCTGCACCTGCTATCACGTTCTCACATCTTGACGCAACAACAGTGCTTTCAAGAAAGATAGTTGAACAGGGTATCTATCCTGCCGTTGACCCACTGGAGTCAACTTCAAGAATACTTGAGCCTGACGTAGTAGGTCAGGAGCATTACGAAGTTGCAAGAAAGACTCAGGAGCTTTTGCAGAAATACAAGGAACTTCAGGATATCATTTCTATCCTGGGCATGGAGGAGCTTGACGACGCCGACAAGACGGCTGTTTACAGAGCGAGAAAGATACAGAAATTCCTTTCACAGCCTTTCCATGTTGCAGAGAACTTCACAGGCATAGAGGGCAAGTATGTTCCGCTGAAAGAAACTATCAGAGGCTTCAAGAAGATAATCGACGGCGAAATGGACGAATATCCGGAGGCTGCATTCCTTAACGCAGGCACTATCGACGATGTTATCGAAAAGGCTAAACAGCTTGAAAACGAGTGATGACCCTCACCGAAAGGAGAAGCTGAAATGGTAAAGACATTCAAGCTTGAAATACTTGCCAGCGACCACGTTTTCTATTCGGGAGAATGTGACGAGCTTATATTTCCGGGTCAGGACGGCTCTTTCGGAATATTGCCTAATCATCAGCCCATGATAACCTGTCTTAACGCAGGTGAGCTGCGTTTCAGGACGGGCGACCAGTGGCACTATGCGGTGGTAAGCGATGGTTTTGTGGAGATAATGCCGTCATATGTGTCGCTCCTTGCGGACACTGTGGAACGCCCTGAGGAGATAGACGAAAAGCGTGCGGAAGCCGCCAAGGAGAGAGCTGAGGAGAAGCTCAGGCAGAAGCAGAGCATTTCAGAATATTATCACACGCAGGCGGCTCTTAACAAGGCTGTGGCAAGGCTTAAGATATCAAGCAAGTATACAAAGCATAAGATAAATATTTGATACAAAAGCTCTCCGTCCATTCGGGGAGCTTTTTTTATATTCGTGTTACCTTTTTCAAAAATGCGTGTATATATTAGTGAAAGCCAAAAGACAGGAGGTGGAAAGCTTGAACGAAAAACATCTGATAACAAAGCTGAAAAAGAGATCCCAGAAAGCTCTGGATCAGCTTATAAGCTCCTATTCGGCTTATGTGTATACCATAGCGAGAAACATTCTGGGAGGTGCGTTCACTGCAGAGGACGCAGAGGAGATAACATCAGATGTGTTTTTCCGTATCTGGCAGACCGCCGACAGCCTTGACGAGGAGCGGAGCATTTCACCTTATCTTGCAGCCTGCACACGAAACTGTGCCTTGAACAAGCTCAGGTCAAAGGGCAAGGATATGCAGTGCGGTGAGCTTATGGAGGACATCTTATCCTGCGGCAGCATTGAAAATGATATGGAAAACGCCGAGCAGCTTGAACTGATATCCGACGGTCTTGAACGGCTTTCAAAACAGGACAAAGAGATCTTTATAAGATTTTACTACTACGGAGAAAGGCTTGCCGCCATAAGCGGAAAAATGGGCATTACAGAAAACGCCTGCAAAACAAGACTTTCACGCACGAGAAAAAAGCTTAGAGAATATCTGGCAGAAAGGGGCTATAAAAATGAAAAAAAATGATAACTGGTCGCAGAGCTTTGCACCGCTCAACACGGCAGAATGTGACCCCGTCCGCATTGCAGGCTCTGTCAGAGAAAAGATAAACGCAGAGAAGGGCAGGAACATAACGATGAAAACAAACAAAAGAAGAATAAAACCGCTTGTTATCGCAGCAGCAGTTGCAGCCACCGCCGCAGTTTCTATGGTATCAGTAAACGCCGCCACAGACGGACAGCTTGTTGAGAAGATAAGTCTATTCATAAATGGCAAAGAGCAGGATATCGACAACTCAAATATCAAGAAAGGCGTTGACGAGAACGGCGATCAGTATTATGAATTTCACGTCAATGAGGACACGGACAGCGAAGTATCTGTGGAGCTTAGGGGAGATGTTTCCGACGCTGATGATAACGGCATTCATTATGAGATGGATGTTGACTAGGCTGAATAACGCCAGTTCATAAAATATTTACATTAGAAATGTAACAGGCTCTTGACAAAAGGTCAGGGGTCTGTTATAATATTAGAGCATTCGTATCTAAAGACAGTTGGCAGCAGGAAACTGCAGAAGTCCAGCCGAGGAAAGGAATAGCAAAGTAATTATGACTTTGTATCTCTTTTGTCTTGCGACGAAAGGGATTTTTCTTTTGTTAGTTTACGGTTTGCGTAAATTAGTTCAAAGAGGTGAAATTGAAATGCCAAGCGAAAAGACATTGTCCGCTAAGAAGGAAAGAGTTGCACAGCTCGTTGAAATGCTCAAGAACTCTGCTGCAGGCGTACTCGTTGATTACAAGGGTATCACTGTTGAAGAGGATACAAAGCTCAGAAAAGAGCTGAGAGAGGCTGGCGTAAGTTATTTCGTTGAGAAGAACACTATCCTGAGATTTGCTCTTAAGGAAGCTGGTCTTGACGGTATCACAAACGTACTCGAGGGTACAACAGCTATCGCTATCTCAAACGACGACCAGACAGCTCCTGCAAGAATACTCGGTAAGTTTGCTGAGGACTGCAAGGACGAAAAGTTCTTCCTCAAGGCTGGTTACATTGGTGAGGACGTTTATGACGAGGCAGGCGTTAAGGCTCTCTCGAAGATCCCTTCAAGAGAAACTCTGCTCGCACAGCTGGTTGGTTCCCTTCAGGGTCCTATCCAGAAGCTTGCCGCAACACTTCAGGCTGTTGTGGACAAGGACAACGAGGCTGCATAATTTATATGCTGCTTAACGAATGGGCTTTGACCCGAAAAATTATTTAATAAAAAGGAGATTTTTATCATGGCTTCAGAGAAGATTATGAATTTTGTAGAAGAGATCAAGAAACTTTCCGTTCTCGAGCTTTCAGAGCTTGTTGACGCTATCCAGGAAGAATTCGGTGTAACAGCTGCTATCGCTGCTGCTCCAGCTGCTGGTGCTGTTGGCGCTGCTGCTGAGGAGAAGACAGAGTTTGACGTAGTTCTGACTTCATTCGGCGATGCTAAGATGGCTGTTATCAAGGCTGTTAAGGAGATCACAGGTCTTGGTCTTAAGGAGTCTAAGGAACTCGTTGAGGGTGCTCCTAAGGCTATCAAGGAAGGTGCTTCAAAGGCTGACGCTGAGGAGATCAAGACAAAGCTTGAGGCTGCCGGCGCTTCTGTTGAGCTCAAGTAATCCTGAGTTTACACAAATAATTAAAGGACTTCGTAATGAAGTCCTTTTTTTGTTGAGAAAATTCATAATGAGTGAAACTGTCCCACCTTTGGCAGCGGAGTGGTTTGAATTTTTTTACAAGGTTGTGTAGATGTGCCGTGTGATATGCTTAGGTTTAGAATATCTAGCCCAACAGAACTGTTATACTGCCTGACTGATTTGTCAATAGCGGAGCTTGAACATATATAAATAAGTATGTGATATGTATATTTATAAATAGTCAAATTTTTTTGAAAAAAAGCCTTGACAATAAGAAAAATAAATGCTATAATAATTAAGCTGAATGACACGGAACACGAACAAAACGAAAGAGTTCAGCGAAAAGAATAGCAAATGCGGCAGTGCTGGAATTGGCAGACAGGCACGTTTGAGGGGCGTGTGTCCTTGACGTACGGGTTCAAGTCCCGTTTGCCGCACCATACTTGTGCAATAAAATAGATGCACACCTCGAAAAGCTCGTATTTACGAGCTTTTTTTGCGTTTTGAGGGTAAAAATTTCAGGTGTAAAACCGTAGATGCTTTTTCGTAAAAAAAGGATCTGAACCCTTAACAATTAAACATCGTCAAACAAAACGGCAGACTTTGAGTATATTATGCTCTAAGCCTGCCGATTTTGTTGGTATCTCTTAAAATAGAGAAACCAATAGGATCGGCTTTTTTTGTTTTTTTACAGCGGTTACTCAGAATTCCTTAATGTAAACGACATGACTGTTGTTTATCCTAATGGAATATTTGATATTATTCCGTGGGAAAACGGAAATGTGGACAAGAAAAATATTCAAAGATTCTTACCGGCTCTTTTAAAAGACGGCGAGTCTGAAACAATCAGTCTGAAACCCGGAGAAAGTATTGTCAGACATTATTCAGCAAGCAAAAAAACACTTTTTTCTAATTTTGATGACTAAAAAAATATAAGAAAGCATTACCATAGGAGCGGCAATCATATTTCTGATCATAATTTTTCAGCATGGAAAACTGTGCGTCGGATTCCTATGAAAACAAGATTTTACATATCAGGAGAAAAATCAAAAAGAAGAATCATTTCAATTTTCATGTCTGTTATTGTCCTCATCAACATAATTGTTCCGGTCTACGCTTCGGCAGCAAATGTCGCTGATAACAATTCGTGTGTGACAGGAGAAGGTCTTGAAATTCCAAAAGCTTTTGAAATCTGTTCACAAAGAACCGATAAAGCAGAAAATGAATATATTGTTTCGCTGAATGTTACCAACGATTGGGGTAACGGTTTTACCGGTGAAATAAAAATACAAAATCTCTCAGCCGAACCAATAGAAGCTTGGCGACTCAATTTTGATACTAATTTTACAATTGAGGATATATGGAATGCGAGACTGGTATCTGCAGATGCAAATTCATATTCTATTGCAAACGACATTACAACAACCCCGATAGCAGCTAATGAAACTAAAACATTTGGATTCAAGGCTTCAAAGGAAAGAGGTGTAACAGCGGAAATATTCAACTGTATAGTTAATGGAGTGACTATTAACGAAAACTTTGAAACTCTTGAATTTCTTGAAACGGGTCTTGTGCTGACTTCTTTTGCACAATACAATACAATTAAAATACGATACGGATGACGACGGTATAAGCGACGGCGATGAAATAGCTCTTGGACTTGACCCATTAAATCCCAAGACTTTTGGCGTGCCTGATTCGGAGTATATATTTGAAGTTGACGTTCCGCCAGATGTCGAAAACTTTTCAAATATTAATACCGATACAAATCCTTTCGAGGTATCGGTTAAAATGAAAGCTGCAGGAAATATTCTGTCAAATCTTGATGTAAGAGAAAGCCTTTACTCAAAAGCAATGACAAATGATGCAACTTTAGGAATTTTCGGAATTTATTTACGATGAGGGTTGCAAAATTGAAGAAGCTGTGATACAATTTAAAATAGATGACGAGAATGCAGTCGAAGCAGATACTAAAAAGGCTGAAGATTCTGAATTCTATACACTGTTTCCATTGATTATTTCAGTATTAGAATTAGGCAATCAAGGCATATCTACTGCTTTTTCATGTATATCGGACCTTTTCAGTAACACGGTCAAAAATATTGATATATATGAAATCTCAAACGGAGAATTATCAAAAGCAAGTAAGAAATTTATATCTAGTCTTTGCAATGATTTGAGTAAGGTTGCTACTCAAAAATATTCATATTCAGGTAATGGGGAAGCTCATTATATATATGAATACTATGATGATTGGTATACTGAATATACTGGTGCATATGGTATTATGAATGAATATGGTTACTCTGAATACTTATATTCCGTAAATCATATGCTTGGTTTGAGCATGGCAGCAAAATTTGTTGTAGAGAGAATAAGATTACTTGATTTTGCTTAAGAAAAAATAAGCCTTGGTACAGATTGTACCAAGACTCAATTTTAGGGAGGTTTTATTAATGACAAAAAGAATATTGGCGTTAGTATTGTCAGGAGTTATGATTTTGTCAACAGGGTGCGGGTTGTCAAGCGGTACAAAGGATATACTTTTTGGGGATTCAGATATAACAGATATAGTTGAGAATGCTGTAAAAACCGGAAATTTTGAACTGCTTGATGAGTATTTTGAAGCTGATAAAATCAGTCAGGACCTATTAAACGAATGCCTTAATGTAGCAGTATTTGCAGATGATCCATACGAAAGTATACTATACTTATTGGAAAAAGGTGCCGATCCAAATAATGATAATATAATTTGGGATTTAGCATATAATGCACGAGCTGAAGCATTGCGTGCTCTACTTACAAGCGATAATGTGGATCTTAACAAAAAAAATGAGGTTGGTCATGACGCATTATATATGGCTCTTGAGAATGAGGGTGGCGGTTCAGAATATGGAAATTATCAAGTTACTAAACTATTGATTGAAGCGGGTGCAGAACCTTATCCCGAGCTATTTGCCAATTATAAAGAGGATACAAAACAAGAACCATACGAGCAGCTATTAGCAAGCCCGTATTCTAGTAAATTTTTGTTAGAAAAATTATTGGAAGCAGGTAAAGAAAGCGGTTTATCTAAGGCTTGTGAATTAGCCATTTTAGGAAAAACAGATGATGCTCTTAAAGAATGCACTAAAAATCCAAACGATTACAATGAAGATGACGTTGTATTGCTAACAACATTTCTAGCTTATTGGGGTACGCCTGAACAATGTGAAACAGTGTGCAATATGTACGAAACACAAATATACAGTGGAATGCTGCAAAGAGTAGTTCAAACTAATAATGGTGAAATGCTGGACTATATTGTGAAAACAAATGATATAGATCTGACCGATCAATTTGAAGCGGGACTTTTGCAGAGAGCTGCAAATTTTGATAATTATGAAGCCTGTAAATATTTATGCGATAATAATGCTTATATGATAGTAAATGATGAAGGAGAAGCAAGTGGATTATATCAATTGAAATCCGCTGCTTTGTACGATGATTTAGAACTATTCAAATTACTGTATGATTACGCAAATAGCCGTGGTGCAAGAATAACTGAAAAATACTTAGCGGAATCTCTTGGAACTTCATTATCATGTGATAATAAAGATATTATAGATTTCCTTTTTGCAGAGGGATACACATTATCTGCAATTGATATTTCAAGATCTGATTTAGAAAGCGTTAAATATTTTGAAAAATGCGGAAAGATCTTTAACGGTATTGATTTGATAAATGCGGTCAAAGGAGAAAATATCGAAGTAATAAAATATCTTCTTGATAAAGATGTTGATGTAAATACTATCGGTGAATATGAAACTACGCCTCTTAAAACTGCTTTAAAGGGAAAGTATGATATTCTGAAATTACTTATAGACAATGGAGCAGATATTCCGGAGAACATATTGGAAAACGCCGTATATGCCAGCAAGAAAAATACTAAGCTTTTAATTGACAGCGGTGCAAAGACCGAGTTGAAATTTGATAAAATAAAAGCAGCAGATGGCAGTTACAAATCCGGAGATTATGACCTAAAAGATTACTGGGAAGCATACGGCAGAGACGATTTAGCAGAACTTCTTTAATATTGTTTTATATAAAAAAGGATAAATTTGATATTATCAGTTTACTTATGACAGCAGTGATATTATTTTTATTATTCTCTATGTATACGCCACCATTTTTATATCTGTTTGTGTTTACCGACTCGATAACGGGTTTCTTGTTTAATGTTTTACAGATGTCTAAGCTAAAATCTTCGATTTTGATATCATTTCAATATTCGATAATAATTTTTCTTACAGCCAAAATTCATAGAGTAAAAGCAACATAAGCTATATTATTATATAACAGTACATTATACTAATAAATTGACAATTGAAAGTATTGCGATCAAATGGAAAAGCAAAACAGCTAAAAGTAATTAGAATAATAAATTATAGGAGGATAACAATGGATATTACAAAAAGATTTTCGGTTTTATTGGTGACTGCGGTAACGGCGGTATCATTGGTTTCTTGCGGACAGGCTACAAGCTCTAAAGTTAGTTCTGATTCAGAAGTCAGCTCAGTTGTAAATGCCAAAGTTTCGGCATGGGATAATCTTAACGATAAGGAAAAAGATTTCTACAAAGGTTTGGAGAAAAAAGGTCATACCATAGATAAAGATACAGGCTATGTATATATCGACGCAGCAGGGTTTCAAGACGATTGGGGAGATACATTTGGAAATGAGGGTATTGTAATATCCTATTATTTCGGAAATGATGAAGTAGTCCATGTTCCTGATAAAATTGACGAAAAAAAAGTCGTTAATGCCGCAACCCCACCAATGTGGAGATACGGCGATACAAATGATGATTATCATAATCTTGACTATACATTTAATATCAGAGAACTTTATTTTCCTGAAGATTTTCAAGAAATTCGTAACGGCTTTAATTTTTGTGAAACTTTAGAAAAAATAGAGCTGCCAAAATCACAGACGGAAATAGGAATTGCGTTCTTTAAGCAGTGTACAAATTTAAAAGAATTTACCTGTCCAGATTCAATAACTATCATTTGTAAAGACGCTTTTAGAGGCTGTGAGAATTTGACATCAATAACATTTAATGATGAATTGAAAACGATCGAAAATGAGGCGTTTGCCGATTGCAAAAGCTTGGAAAAACTTGAATTACCTGATACATTAGAATCAATAGGAAATTCGTGCTTTCAAAATTGCACAGCCCTTAAAGAAATAAATATCTCGTCGAAAATCAACACTATTCCCAAAAGAGCATTTTTCTATTGCGAATCCTTAGAAATTTTAAATCTTCCAGATAGCGTTACAGCTATAAGCAGTGAAGCTTTTGCACGTTGTAACAGCCTAAAGGAAATCTACATTCCTGAGTCGGTCAATGAAATAGCGGAAAATGCTTTTGATGAGTGTGATAGCTTGACGATAAAGGGAAAATCAGGCTCGTATGCTGAGGAGTATGCAAAGGAAAACGATATTGATTTTGCGGCGGAGTAATGAACGTATAAATAGGTTTAATTGATAACACCGTGTAGATTATATATTAACTAGTACATTTGATAGTTTTGTATTGTCAGATATACATAGTCGGAGGATAATAATGGATATTACAAAAAAGTTTTCGGTTTTATTGGTGACTGCGGTAACGACAATATGATCTGGGATTTAGCATATAATGCACGAGTAGAAGCAATGCGCGCACTTTTGACAAGTGATAACGTAGATCTAACTAAGAAAAACGAGGTAGGGCATGATGCTCTGTATATGGCACTTGGAAATGTGTTTTTTAATATTTCTGAACAATGTGAATATGCCGTTAAAACATATGCAGCTGCAAGTATTGCAAGTGTTTTAAATGAAATGCTTAGAAATGATTTATATGGAATTGCATATGATGATAAATATTATAAAATTATTGCAGTAGAAGCTCCGATTAACTATTCTAGATTAATCTATGCAAGACTTTATGCTGAGCAAATGTATATTGATTTCAGAGATGAAGCACCAGATTTCATTAAATATATTTTTTACAGTGATGATATTACTAATTCAAGAATAATAGTGAATCGCTTACAGAATATGATTAGTGTCGAGGAGTGAATCATATGTCGAAAAAATGGAATGACCCAGATGCAAGAGATAACTATGCTCTGTTAATAACATTAGACAATATAATTATTTCATTTATTTTTATGTATGTTAATTATAGCGTTGCAACCAATTTTTTATCAGGGAAGTTTCTAGAATATTCAATCCATAATTTAAAAGTACTATTTATTATAAGATTTATATGTATTTTAATATGTAGCTATAACGTTTCTAAGATATTATTTTCTGTGATAGAAATGTATAATAAATATGATAGAACATTTAGCAATTTCGATGACTATAGGTTTAAAAACAAGTTTAGTTATTATCAGTTTGTTAAAGCGTTGAGTATTTCATCAATCAACGCCATGAAGAAACAATCTATCAGAATGGCTCTATATTCTATATTATGGATTGTCACAATAATAGTTTTGTCGATGCAGAGTTTTGCTTCATACGGAACGAAAAATTCAATTCAACAGGTCATGTGCCTGAATCAAATTGATAATGATATTAAAACTAATAATATTATTGAATATGATATCATTAATCCTAATGTGTATACATCATCAAATGGGCTCCATTATATTATTTCATACTATAATCAAGATGATACAGAACTTATTTTGACAAATTCGCAATATGATTTGTTGAAAAATGATAAAAATGCATCTTATCGCATTACATACTATCGTTCATCAGGATTTGTAATTATTGTTGAAAAAACAACTATAAATACGTAGGAAAAACAATGACACAATTCACAAAATCATTCCTATGGCGGTTCATATTAGACATTATCTTATTGGGGATATTTGTTAGTCTTTGTCAAAATATTATTTTGACAATTACGTCAAGATTTATATCAACCTATTCGACACCGTTTCTTATTATTGAAGCAGTTGTCGTATCGGCAATCAGTATGTTGTTTATCTGTTTTATTACATACTGGAATATCGGCGTTATTTCAAACAAATGGAGAGCTATGAAGCTTTGAGGGGTTTATAAGCTTCATTGATAAGTGGATAGAGAAAATGACCAGATTGGTGATTGCGTGAAAAATACAGGATAGTTGTAAATATGTTGAATTATCGATACTACGAAAAAGACCGAGTAAGATGTTCCGGTGGAACATTTTGCTCGGTCCGATTATTATTTGACTTGAATAGTTGCTATGTTGTAATATCAGACCTGAGCCGCATATACTCCGTAGATCTCGGTATAATTAGAGGTAAATATGTGAAGCTGTCCCATATCATAAATGCTTGCTCCGTAGTTGCTGAAAGCTTGTGCAATGTCATCGTATGAGTAGAAAGCAACTCCTGACGACACCTCGCTTGCACTAATGCAAATATCCCAGCTATATGAGTACTTGTTTTCAAGGACAAGCATAGGAGCACTGTCACCGCTGTAAACAATAGCAATTTTATAGCTACCGCTTATATGCTTTAACCCGTCAGAAATCGTAAGAGCTGACCAGGCAGGTATGCCGCTTCCCATTTTATTTTGTAATAGTCACCAATCACATAACACTGTTATGTTGCAATATCATATAATATGCTGAAAATATAGTAAATGTATTGACATATCGAGCGTTATATGTTAAGATAACAGTGTTATGTGAAGTGGAAAGCGGGGTGCAGTAATGGGTGACGAACTTGAAACAAGGGAAAAGCTGTTGGAAAGTGCAATGGCCGAGTTCTCTGAAAATGGTTATATGAAGGCTTCTCTGAGAAAAATATGCGCTGACGCAGGCGTGACGACCGGTGCGCTGTATTTCTTCTTTAAAAATAAAAATGACTTGTTCAAGGCTATTGTCGATGAGCCGCTGAAAGAGCTTTGCAGGCTTCTTACGGAGCATTATATGCAGGACGCTCAGGATATGGATAGCGATGACCCTGCGGTGCTGTCTGCTGAGTATCACATTGATACTCACACCGACCTTGACAAGCTTGTTGATTATATGTATCTCCACTATGACGTTTTTATGCTGCTGCTCACGGGTGCGCAAGGGTCTGAGTATGAAAATACTGTGGATATGATCGTAGATATGACAGAACAGGGCTTTAGGATATCAGCGGAAAAAGCTGCCGCAAGAATGCCTAACTGCCACGTTGATGAATATATGCTTCATTGGATAACCCATATAAGTGTTGACGCCTACACTCATTTGCTAACTCACGAGAGAGATGTGGAAAAGGCAAAGTTCCATATGCGCAGAGTAATGGAGTTTCTAATAAAAATATGGTTTACAATGATAGTCGAGGATTAGAAAATTGCCGCCTGCGGGCGGTAACTTTTAGAAACCTACATAACAACGTTATGTGTGAATTTTGTATCTCAAATGTCGATGAAATGTGCAGATATGCACATTTTTATATAAAGTAAAGTTAGCTAAGTCTAACTTATAAATGGAGGAAATGATATGTATTTGGAGATCAAAGATGTGAAGAAAAGCTACGGCAGTGACGCCAGCTATATTCAGGTGCTAAAGGGTATCACCACAAGTCTAGAAAAAGGTCAGATGTGCGTTATTCAGGGTACGAGCGGCTCTGGTAAATCCACGCTCCTTAACTGCATAGGCGGCCTTGACACTATGGATAGTGGCTCTGTTAAGGTCGACGGCAAGGAGATTTTCGGTCTTAAACCAGATAAGCTTGCCGACTACAGAAAGGAAAATCTGGGCTTTATCTTTCAGTTTTATAACCTCGTTCCAAATCTGACAGTTGTGGAAAATATTCAGGTTTGTGAATATCTTTCAGATTCGCCACTGGATATGGAAGAACTTCTCACAACGTTGGGACTTTCTGAACACAGAAACAAGTTTCCGTCACAGCTTTCAGGCGGCCAGCAGCAGAGATGTGCTATAGCAAGGGCGCTGATAAAAAATCCAAAGCTGCTTTTGTGCGACGAGCCTACAGGCGCTCTTGACTCGAAAACATCAAGGGATATTCTTATCCTTCTGGAAAAAATCAATGCAAAATACGGCACAACAATGCTTATCGTTACTCACAACAACGCTATAAAAAATATGGTGCATAAGGTAATAATCGTTAAGGACGGACTTATCAAAAAGGATTATCTTAACGAAACACGCATACCTGCCGCAGAGCTGGAGGACTTGTAATGAACAGGGTACTCAGAAAAAGGCTCGGACGTGAGCTTAAAACAAATTTCGCACGTTATCTTGCGCTTGTATTGCTTATCGTAATGGGAATGTACATAATAGTTTCCGTGGTTGCAAGCGCAGACACTATCATAGACGGAACAGCCGAACATGGTAAGCAAAACAGGGTTGAGGACGGACAGTTCGGCGTTTTTATTCCTCTTACAGACGAGCAGGAAAAGGAAATAACAGACAAAGGAATTACTCTTGAACAGCATTTCAGCATTGACGTTACCGCGAAGGACGGCTCAAAGCTCCGTGTTTTCCGTAAAAGAAATGACATTGACCTTATCGAGCTTGACAGCGGCAGACTTGCTGAGAAAAAGGGTGAAGCGGTAGTCGAAAAGCGTTACAGCGAGGAACATTCTCTTTCAGTGGGCGATAAGCTTACAGCAGGCGGAGTTGAGTTTGAGATAGTTGGAATAGGAACTACACCTGACTATGACACACCTTTTGAAAATTTCTCTGATACGGCTGTTTCAAGCAAGGGTTTTGGTCTTCTTTTCGTAAGCGATGATCAGTACGACTATTTCAAAAATGACAGTGAACAGAAAGCGGAGGACCTCTGCTATGCTTACAGACTTAACGGCAAGGCAACTGATGACGAGCTGAAGAAAATGATCGAGGATTTCGACTTTGATTATAAAAAAGTCACAGACAAGTATTATCTTGAAACTATCAAGGACGTCTTGAAACAGCGTGACGATATTTCAAATGGTATCGACAAGCTCTATGACGGCTCTCAGACCCTTAAAGACGGTGTGAAAGACCTTTCTGAGGGAGCAGACGTTCTCTATGACGCAATGGGCGGACTTTACGAGGGTGCAAAGGCACTCCCAGAGGGTGCGAACGCTATCACGGCAGGAGTTAAGGCCGCATATGACGGCTCAAAAGATCTGTCAGAGGGTGCAAGATCTGCATACAGCGGTGCAGAAAGCCTTGCAAATGGTATTGATAGCTTCAAAAAGCAGGCTGACGAGCTTCTTGACGAGGTGTTCACCATCGATCTTGACAACCTGACAATGTTTGTGAAAAAGGGCGACAACGTTCGTATAGCTGGTGCGGCAGGTGACGTTGTCATGAACAAATATGCAGGACTTGGTGTGGGTGTTATACTTATGGCACTTCTTACTTATGTTATCTCTGTTTTCGTCATTCATCAGGTCCAGCGTGAAAGCAGTGTTATAGGTGCGCTTTATGCTCTTGGCGCAAAGAAAAAAGATCTTATCCGACACTACGTAACATTGCCGACTATAGTTGCATTTGTTGGCGGAATAATCGGTGCGGTCATAGGCTTCTCACCTGTGGGGATCGATTATCAGCTTCTCGACAGCTACGCATATTTCTCGCTCCCTGATTTTACCCCTGTTTATCCTTTGTATCTTATCATTTACAGCGTTGTAATGCCTCCTGTTGTTTCGTTTATAGTTAATACCCTTGTGATAAACAAGCGGCTTTCTCAGACGGCTCTTTCACTTATCAGAAACGAGCAGAAAACAGGTCACTACAGCAGAGTGAAGATAAAGAGCAGGAATTTTATCCGCAGATTTCAGATACGCCAAATGCTTCGTGAAATGCGCACAGGCATAACAGTGCTTCTCAGTATGCTGTTTTCACTGTTCATTCTTATGCTTGGCGTTGATTGCTACTATCTCTGTGAAAACGTGAGAAAAGACACTATAAATGACACAAAGTACGAGTATATGTACACTCTGAAATATCCAGAAGAAAGCATTCCAGAGGGTGGCGAGGCTTGCTTTGTAAAAACGCTTTCAAAAGAACAGCTTGGCTATAACCTTGATGTCACCGTTATGGGTATGGACAGCGACAACAAGTATTATGATGTGAAAACACACAAGGGCAAGAGCTTTATAACAGTGAGCCAGTCAGTTGTGGAGCGTTACGGAGTGGCAAAGGGCGATAAGTTTATCCTGACAGACGATGCGACCTCAATGGATTACGCATTCACAGTGGAGGATATCTGCGACGAGCGTGGCGGACTTATGGTGTTCATGGATATTGACAGTATGCGTGAGCTTTTCGGTGAGAGCGACACTTACTACAACTGTTTGCTCTCAGACAAGAAACTTGACATTGACGAGGGCAGACTTTACAGCACAACAACAAAATCTGATATCGAGCGTTCAGCGGCAGTTTTCACGGATCTTATGATGTCGATGATAGTAATGCTTATTGCGGTTGCTGTAATAATTTTCTGCTCTGTGATGTTCCTTATGCTGAATGTTACAATAGAAAGGGCTTCCTTTGGAATATCTCTTGTGAAGGTGTTCGGCTATAAGACCAAGGACGTGAAAAAGCTTTACCTAAACGGAAACGCAATTATCATCACATTGGGCGCACTTATCGAGATACCGCTTTCAAAGATGTTTATGGACAAGGTTTTCCCAGTGTTCATTCCAAACGTAACAAGCGGAATAAACCTTGCATTCCCATGGTATGCTTACGTTATAATTTTCGCAGGAGTAATGGCAACATACTTTATCATCACCTCAATTCTTGTAAGAAAGCTTGGCAAGATAACCCCTGCCGAGGTGCTTAAAAACAGAGAATGATTTCTTAATATACAAAAAACGTACAGAGCGTAATGATGTGACCTTCAAATCGTTAGATTTTTGGTCTAACTTTTTGGGGTCGGATCATAAAGCTTTGTACGTTTTTGATTATGCTTAATTTGTATTATTGTCTATTTTGGTTATGATAACTGCGGCAATGGTAAGGACAATATATCCTGCTGTGACCTCAAATGGAAATTTTATTATTGCCGTTTTGGGGATTATAAAAGGCAAGGTAGATATTGCACAGCATGGAGGAAAATAAAGCTTTGCTTTTCGGCAAAGGACGAATATCACAGCCGAGGATAAAACTGCACCAAATGTCATGGTAAGCCCAAGCTTTTCAGAAATAAAAAATCTTGCCATAACGCCTGCGAACGCAGCCGCCGCCATGAGAGCAATTGCTGTGTATTTTCTTTTCATAAGCTTTGAGCCTTTGCCGCTAAGCTCAAAAAATGCAACTATAAGCGGTGGAGCAATAAAGAATATCTCGTGAAAATTAGCAGGCAATACACAGATAACAAGCGCTGTGATGACTTGTTTTGCTCTTAGTTTGAGAAGCTCTGAGTTTGGTTCGATAGGTCTATATTCATACTTTTCATGCAGACCAAAGTATTCAAGAACTTTTTGAAAAACAAGTATAAATGCTGTCATGACCGCAACGGAAATGACGTAAACAGGGCTTTTTGTACCCATAAGTATCGGGAGTATGCAGGCTGAAATGGCAGGAACGAAGCTAGTTTTTGACAGTGTTATAACGCTCACTGCTACAAGAAGCCCCAAAGCTATACGAAGTATAAGTATCTCAGGGATAAACCGCACTATGCACACGCCTGCGACAGCGGCAGAAACTATCGCCGCAAAAAGCCGTATTCGAGAGGTGTTCCAAGATTGCACAGGCGCAATTAGCGCACCCATTGCCACTGCCGTTATCTCAGGGAAAATTATCTCCTTTTCCCCGAAGATCTCCGCCGAGCCGACCATAACAGCCACCACGGCAAGGGATATCCCCATAGCTATATTTTGATTTTTATTCATTGCTTCACCTTGATGTTTTTTTCTTTATTATAACATAAAGGGGAGAGGTTTTCAATCGGCAGTATCAAAAATACTCGTCTGACCGTTATGTGCAGTCACGATATAAATTCATGCCGTTTTTTGCGAGAGTATACCTTTTGCCGTTGTGAAGTGCATAACTTTTTTCTCCATGATTTGTTACTAATATCATAACACATATGTTCTGCAATGTCGAGGCTTGAAAAACAACTTCAAAGGTGCTATAATGAATTAAAAGCCAAAAGGAGCGTTGAAAATGAGAAATATACCTACAGATATTTACATAGAAAATGGAGCGGTAAAAAATCACGTGGGCGAAATAGCGGAACTTGGCAAAAAAACCATGATAGTCACAGGCAGACATTCTTCTGCGGTGAATGGTTCTCTTGATGATGTCAGGGCAGTGCTTGAAAGTCAGGGCATTGGATATGTGATATATAATGATATTGAGGAAAACCCGTCTGTGGAAACTGTTTACACAGCGGCAACGGCGGCGGTAAAATACGGCGTGGATATGTTCGTGGCAGTGGGCGGCGGTTCGCCAATGGACGCAAGCAAGGCGATATCAATGCTTGCTAAGAATGGGATAGTTTGCGAAAATGCCGAGTTTTCCGAAAGCGAGAGCGTTGTAAAAGCTGAGAAGTGTGAGCTTTCAGACAGCATTGCCAAGGTGGAGGAGCTTTTGTACACTCCTGCGAAACTACCTTTTTACCCTATAGTCTGTGTGCCTACCACCTGCGGAACAGGCTCGGAGGCTACACCTTATTCTATCCTGACTTCCCACATCAAGCAGACCAAGAAATCTATTGCCCACAAAATATTCCCGTCACTTGCATTGGTTGACTACGGCTATCTTAAAACCTCCTCATACAGCGGTATGAAAAGCACTTGCGTTGACGCACTTGCTCACATGATAGAGTCACGGCTCAACACCAACGCAAACGCGTTCAGCCGTGCATATGCAGAGGAGGGTATGAGGCTTTGGGCAAGCTGTAAGGGCTGTCTTGAAACTGAGGAGAGATTTGCTCATATGACCGATGATGAGTTCTCAACTTTCATGCAGGCATCAGTGCTTGCAGGCATGGCGATAGCCTACACAGGCACAAGCATACCTCACGGTCTGAGCTATACTTTGACCTATGAAAATGGCATACCCCACGGCAAGGCAGTAGGCGTTTTTCTGTCAGGCTTTTTGAAAAAATACGGTGACAGCACCGAAGCTGGATATGTTGTAAAACAACTTCTTGGCTTTGATGATCTTGACGCTTTCCGAGATTATATCAGGACGCTTTTTGGCAAGCTTGATATGTCAGAGGAGCTTTGGAAGAAGGACAGAGACGGAATACTTGCCAACCCTGCCAAGCTTAAAAATTATCCTTTTGAGCTTACGGCAGATATGCTTGACGATTACGTTCGCTATTATAACGCATAAAAAAGCTGTCAGGGTGGTGGCTCTGACAGTTTTTTTATTACATCTTTGCAAGCCTGTCTATCTCTGCAAGTTCAGCTTCTGTGAAGTCAAGGCGGTCAAGACAGCCTATGTTTTCCGTTATCTGCTCAGGACGGCTTGCGCCGATAAGCACAGTAGTAACAGCCTTGTTGTGAAGCACCCATGAAAGTGCCATTTGCGAAAGGGTCTGTCCCCTCGAAGCGGCGATATCATTAAGCTTGTTGAGCTTTTCTATCATTTTGTCGTTAAGCTCATTGCCTATCCATGTTTCGCCTCTGCCTACCCTTGAATCTGCCGGTATGCCTTTTAGATATTTGCTTGTAAGGAATCCCTGATACAGCGGCGAGAACACTGCAATGCCAAAGCCCTCAGAAAGTGCAAGGCTGTCAAGCTTATCGTCCTCTATCCAGCGGTTGAGTATGGAATATGAGGGCTGATTGATAATAAAAGGAGTTCTGAGTTCACGGAAAATTTTCAGCATTTCGGCTGTGTCGGCTCTGTTGTAATTTGATATGCCAACATATAGCGCCTTGCCCTGCCTTACTGCATTGTCAAGTGCAAGGGCAGTCTCTTCAAGAGGCGTTTCGGGATCTCTTACATGGTGATAGAAAATGTCAACATATTCAAGTCCCATTCTTTTTAGAGATTGGTCAAGGCTTGCCGTGAGATATTTTCTCGAGCCGTTTTTGTCACCGTATGGACCTGCCCACATTTCATAGCCTGCCTTGGTGGAAATGCACATCTCGTCACGGAACTCTCTCATGCCACGGTCGAGTATTCTGCCGAAGTTTTCCTCTGCCGAGCCGTTGTAGGGATTGCCATAGTTGTTTGCAAGGTCAAAATGTGTGATACCGCTGTTGAACGCAGTGTGTACCATTCTTTCCATGTTCTCAAAATTGTTTTTCAGGCTGAAATTCTGCCAAAAGCCCAAAGACAACGCAGAAAGCTTAAGCCCGCTTTTTCCACAGCGGTTGTATATCATTTTGTCATATCTTTTATCGTCAGGTATAAACATTTCAAAAAACCTCCTATATAATCGTATTAGTGCATAAATTATCCCACTTACTTTTATGATTATAGCATATTGTATTATCTATGTCAATGTGCTATAATTGAATAAGTTATATGATAAAAAATATGTGTGTGATGCACAATGAATGGAAAGATAATAATATGAGGAATGATATGAACAGAAGAATTATCGCTGCTGTATGTGCTGTGGTCATGATGGGAGCAATGCTCACAAGCTGTGCTAAAGAAACAGGGGAAAGCTCAAAAGCAGAGAGTAGTCCTGCCGGATCTCAGGCTGTGACAACAACGACTGAGCCTGTTGTAACTCTTCCTGCCACCACAAAGCAGGTCATAAATCCTGAGCCTGCTACTTATGAAAGCCTGAGTGCTGACAAGGCTGAAAAAGAAAGTTTTAAGAAAAAGATACGATCAGAAAGTAAGATACCTGTTATAAGCGTCACAACTGCCCCTGACGATATGATAGCTTCAAGGGAGAAGTATACTTCCTGCGTGGTGGACGTTTTCAATTGTGATGAAAAATTGAAGATAAACGAAGCCTCAGCAGGCATAAAGGTAAGAGGAAATTCAAGCGCATATTACGGCGATGTTAGTCAGATCCTTGCAAACAAAGTGCCTTATAGGATAAAATTTGATAAAAAGACAAATATGCTTGGGCTTAATAACGGCGCAGAGTGCAAAAGCTGGGTGCTGTTGAAATCAGATTGGGATCTAATAAGAAACGATGTCGCATTCCGTTTTGGCAGAACTATCATGGGTGACAGCAATTTCTGCTCAGACGGTCAGCTTGTTCACCTCTATGTGAACGAGGAGTTTAAAGGCGTTTATGAGCTTTGCGAACAGTGTCAGATAAATCCAAACAGAGTGGATATCTCCGAGCCTGCGGAGGGCTACACCGACACTGATATAGGCTATTATCTTGAGCTTGACAACTATGCAACAAGCGATGAGGATAACCATTATATAAGCATGGACTATGAAAATGCCACTGTCACCGATATAAACGGCGAAACAAGGCAGTTCGTTCCTGCGGAATATTCTATCAAGAATGACCTATATTCGCAAAATCAGATAGACTTTGTTGACAAGTATCTCAAAAATCTGTTCAAGATAGTTTATGAAGCCTGCGAGAACGGCAAATATTACAAATTTGATGAAAATTATGACCTTGTTGACTCTGATGTTACCACCGCTGAGGAAGCCATTTCCAATGTTATGGATATAGACTCAGTGAGAGATATGTATATTCTTTATGAGATCGTACATGACTATGACTGTGGTGAGGGAAGCTTCTATATGTGCGTCGATCTTTCAAAGGACAGTAAATGTCCTAAGCTGAAATTCACTTCTCCTTGGGATTTTAACTGGGCATATAATGACAGCACTGAGAAATATTATGCTGGTGCTTTCACAGACAAGAATTTTGTGGCTAAAAAAGGCGACCGTTCAAACCCATGGTTTATCATTCTTTGTAAGCAGGATTGGTTTATGGACACTGTCAAGGAAAAGTGGACGGAGATGAGCCAGGAGAAGCTTTTACAGGGCTGTATAAAAGCAGAGCGTGAATATCTCAAAGAGTATGACGCCGACCTTAGAAAAGGCGAAGAGTGGGGTCCTGACTCTGCGGAGGATCTTTTCAATTGGATCGAAAACCGCATTTATTGGCTCAATAGTCAGTGGAAAATAAAGTCTGACGTTAGTATCAGTGCTTCTTAAATGATAAATTTTATTCAATTAAGGCAATACCGCGCAAAGATTGTGCGTCAGATGCGTAGTCAGATTTTTTGTCAGATTGCACAAAAATTCCGCAGGCATACTGCCGTATGTCAAGGGATTTTTGTGTGATATGACGGAAAATCTGCAAGCAGATGGCGTGCAAAGCCGTCAGGCGGGCTTTGTGCGGTGTTGCCTTAATAAATCAGGCTTGAAAAATGCTGTAAAATCGGTATAATAAGATAGTATCCCCATATTGAAAGGAGGAAATGTCTGCAACGCAGGCATAATAAAATATGACGGAAAAATTATTCAAGCTGAAAGAAAATCACACCGATGTTAAAACTGAGATAATGGCGGGCGTGACGACTTTCATGACCATGGCATATATCCTTGCCATAAACCCGAGCATTCTCGGCAGAACGGGCATGGATCCTACAGCCGTACTTCTTGCCACCTGTATCGCCTCTGTTATTGGAACAGTGTGCATGGGACTTATGGCAAATCTGCCTTTTGTGCTTTCCGCAGGCATGGGACTTAACGCTTACATGGCTTACACTGTTGTGGCAGGCTACGGCTATCCATGGCAGGTTGCACTGCTGGCGGTTTTCGTCGAGGGTATCGTCTTTATCGTGCTTTCTCTTACAAACGTCAGAGAAGCCATTTTCAATGCAATACCTGTGGTGCTCAAAAAGGCGGTGTCCGTTGGTATCGGTCTTTACATTGCCTTTATCGGACTTCAGAATGCCGGACTTTGCGTTGACAGTTCAGCCACTCTTGTTACCATAACAGGCTTTCGCAAGAATTTCACAACTTCGGGCATATGTGCGGTTCTCACTATCGTGGGACTTTTCATCACTATTATCCTATATATCAAAAAAGTCCGTGGCTCTATTCTTATGGGTATAGTGGCAACATGGGTAATAGGCATGATATGTCAGCTTGTAGGGCTGTATGTTCCTGACGCTGAAAGCGGCTATAATTCGCTTTTCCCTACAATGTCGCTTACGGATTTTTCAAAGCTTGGCGAAACATTTGGTCAGTGCTTTAAGGTGGATATGCACAGCATTGGTATCTTCAATTTTATAGTCGTGGTATTCTCCTTCCTGTTCGTTGACCTTTTCGACACTTTAGGCACTCTTATCGGCGTATGTTCAAAGGCAGATATGCTTGATGAAAAGGGCAGACTTCCGCAGATAAAGCCTGCGCTTCTTGCTGACGCCGTTGCCACAACAGCAGGCGCAGTTCTTGGTACTTCCACCACCACAACATTCGTTGAGTCCTCAGCAGGCGTTGCCGCAGGAGGCAGAACAGGTCTTACCTCTGTCACAGCCGCAGTGCTGTTTGCACTGTCAATGTTCTTTGCACCTATCTTCACGGCTATACCATCCTTTGCAACAGCTCCGGCACTTATAGTAGTAGGCTTTTTGATGTTCAGCTCTATCACTGACATCAAGTTTGATGACGGTAATTATACAAAGGCTATCCCTGCGTATCTTTGTATTCTTTCAATGCCTCTTTTCTATAGCATTTCAGAGGGTATCTCTCTTGGAATAATCTCATATGTTGTTATAAATCTTGTTTGCGGAAAGCGCAAGGATATCACACCACTTATGTATGTGCTTGCAGTGCTTTTCGTGCTGAAATATGTGTTCTTATAAGGAAAGCTTTCAAAGAACAGTTCTGATACTAGCCATGCTTTCCTGTTCATTCTGCTACAGAATGAGAATTGGCGTAAAATGACAAAAAGCGGCAGCCGTTATCGACTGCCGCTTTTGTTATATGCTTTTTATTATCTCTCTGAGCTTTTCCGTAAGCACCGCCGCCGCCTTGGTGTGGGTCTTTTCAGTAGGGTGCCAGTTTGCCGCAAAGCCGTCATTTGCGCCGTCCTGCTCATGGAACATCATTGAGCTTATCTTGCTGTCAGCGTGGCTTTTAAGATATATCTTTATTCCCTCCTCAACAGCAGGGAATATCCTCTCGCCCATTATTCCAACAGTGCAGAGAATGTAAGCCTGCGGATTTTTCTCACGAACGACCGCAAGAAAATCAGCATAAAGCTTTGAGAAAACAGCCTGCCTGTCCTTGTAGTCACGGCAGTAGCTGTCGTCGTTTGTGCCGAGGTTTATAACGATTATCTGCGGAATATATTTGCTGAAATCCCATGGGATATCCTGCGGTGCAGTTCCTGCAAAATTTCCCCTTGAAAAGCCGTAGCTGCAATAGAACTGTGGAATTGTCTGTTCGCTGATAGGCTCGTCACCTTCTGTGTAGCCTGAGATTATACCGTAACCGCTGGCTGAAAACATACTGTATTCAGCGTCAAGTGCCTTGGCGGTCTTGTAGGCGTAGGCTTTTGTAACGTCCTCTGTGGCGGTGGTGAACTGGTGGTTTTCATCCTCATCATCAACACCATAGCCGCAGGTTATAGAGTCGCCGATAAATTCTATTTTGAGCGGTTTTTCAGGCAAAGCCTCAGCACTGCCATCGGCGAAAGCTTCAATGCCAATTGCTGACATTGGAGATTCTGAAAGCTTTATTATCTCCACAACTGACTTTGCACTTTCAGTGCGGTCTATTACCGTGACCTCTTTTTCTGCACAGTTTATCATCTCGTCAACTACTCTCTTGCCGTCAACATAAACGGCTATCCTTGCATAGTCGATAGGGTTTTCGCCCACTGCGATATTGTCGCCTTTGAGATTCAAAACAAGCTTTGTGCCGTCAAATGCGAATGACGCACCGCTTCCTGAAAGACCGAGCCACATTACCTCGTCTTTGAAATATACTCTGCCTGTGAGCTTTACATTTTTGTCAAGCTGTAATCTATCCATACTTTTTCCTCTTTTTCATCTATGATCTTCTTTAGCTGACGCAAAAAGACTGCGTGTCAGCTCCGTAACAATAAGAGTATAACACACAGCCATATTATTGTCAACTTATGCAAGGGAATTTACATCACCCTTACGTTTTTGCTTAACAAGCAGAGCAGCCACAGTAAAGAATGCCACTGCGAACAGTACCTCGATACCAACGCAGATAAGATATTCCTTTGTGCTGAATACTCCACCGCTCATGCCGAAAAGCATATTGTTGGCTTTGGTGTACCAGTATGCAGGGAACAATCTTCCCACTGCAAGAACGCCTCCTGTGAGCAATTCCTGCGGCACGAAAACTCCGCAAAGAAAGCTCATGCCAAGACCGATTATGTTCGATATAGCATTTATGCCGTTGTCGCTAAGGTCAAACTGCGCTATTATCATTGCTATGCCTGCGGCGGCAATGATATATACAAAGCTGTTAAGGCAGGCGAGCCAGAATTTCACGTTGAGCGTTTTGCCCCAAATAATTGCGACTATCATAAACAAAAGCCATATGCTAAAAACCAAGATACTTGCCCCAAGAGCCGTCTGTTTGCTGTAGTTTGCTGACGTCAGGCTTGAACACATTGTGCGTTCACGAACGCCTTTTCTGTTTAGCGTCAGTATAACGGGGCAAAGGGTAACAATGAGCATGGAAAGCATAACGTATGCAAGATACTGAAAATAGTAGCCGAATATTGCCGGCATACCTGTTCCGCCCTTGTTGTTAAAGTTTTTAAGCTCCGCCTTTACTTGCTGAGAAACTGCCGTTTGGGCAAGCTTCATAGCGTTTTCTGCGCTTTCACCTGCCGTCATGTACGCCTTTACGCTTGAAAGATAGTTGTCAAGTTTGCTTTCAAAAAGCTGTCCGCCGTAGCTGGAGGGCATTTTGAAATTCTCAAAAAGTTCGTCAAAATCCCCTGCATTTATCTTGTCGCCAAAGCCCTTGTTTATATACAGAACATAGTTGGCACGCTGATAATAAACAGCGTCGATGATCTCGTCTTCATCATCTGCAAGCTCCACCTTTTTGTTGTCGCTGAATATAAAGTCCCGCAAACGCTTGCTTTCGGCACTGTTGTCACGGTCAATGACGGATATGGACATTTTATAGTCCTCATAGCCATTGTTATCTTTTGCAGTATCTGCCATTATTACTGCTATGACCATAAATATGACAAGATATAATATAGCAGACGTAAGCCTTGTTCTGAGTATTTTCATAAAGGTCTTAAAGACTTGCATATTTACGCCTCCTTGTAAGAACATATCCACCAAGGGTGAACAGCACTGTGTATATCGCCATTGAAATTATCTTCACTGTGAATCGCCTGTAGTCCTCGTAGAGATTAAGACAATAGAAGCTGTCTGAGATAATGGCGGCAGGGTTTATTTCATTGAATATCGGGCAATGCTCTGCAACAGTGCCTTTCATGTTGTTTGACATAAGACCGCTGAAGAAACAGCAGGTCATTGATACCGCCAGGACTACAGACATTTTTAAACCCTCTTTTATGCGGAAAGAGCCAACGAAAAATCCCATGGATATTCCCATTATTCCGCCTAGCACTGCGGCAAGGTAAACAAGGGGGAGCTTGCTGCCGAAATCCACTTTAAGCACAAATCTCAGGAACGTCACCGATATCACCATGCATATCATTTCCACCACATGAAAAGCTAGGAGCGTTGCCGTTATGCTTGTAAGCTTGTTCACTGGAGAACAGCAACGTCTTGCGCCAAGTGCAGACAGGTCGCCCTGATTTTCCTGTGCCACGAACAGACCTGACATCGAGCCGAAAAGTGCCGTCATAGCAAGAAGATTATAGAAAAACTGTATCGTTATATCAGGATTGCCGTGGAGAGGTATATCCTCATTTGGGCTTATCTTCTCAGAAAGGGAAGCTATGACCTTATCAAGCTTTTGCGGAGCGTTCTTTGCAGTGTCGGTTATTATCTTTTCCTGAGTTTTGTATTGCTGTATGAAAGTCTTTACAATGGTCTGCTGGATACCTGTTGAGCCAAACTCAAGGGAGAGGTCTGAAGCCTTTATAATGCCTTTTATATCTTCGCTTTTAAGCATTTCTTCTGCCTTGTCAATGTCTGTATACGTCACCTTGAAAAGAGCCTCATCACCCTCTGATATCTGTTCAAGCACCTGCTTAAGGATATCGTTTTCTTCTATATTTGTCACCGCAACAGGTATCGCATTGAATACAACATCTTTTTCGTATATCCCTGAAAACGCCATCTTAAAAAAGCAACCCAGTATTATAGGAAAGGCTATGAGCCAGAAGAGTATGGCTTTTTGACGCAGACAGCTTTTAAATTCGTATTTGAATATGTGTGAGAACATTCTATCACTCCTTATCCCTGAGAGCCTTGCCGGTTATTTCAAGGAAAACGTCATTGAGGGTAGGCTGCTCAGAATAAACGCTGCCGAAGCCCACCTGATTTTCCTGCAATATTTTCAGTATCTCAATAAGATTGTGCCGTCCCCCTGTACAGCGTGCAACGAGCTTGTTGTCGGCATAGGAAACATTATAAACGTGTTCCAAAGCTTCTATTTGTTCACGGACGTTTTCAGGAAGCTGGAGTATCTCTGCGGTGATAGTTTCGGTGTTTTTTATCATTCGTTTGAGTTCCTCTGTAGTACCATCGGCTATTTTACTGCCCTTATCCATTATGGCGATACGGGTGCATATCTGCTCGACTTCCTCCATGTAGTGGGAGGTGTAAATTATAGTCGCCCCCTCACGGTTGAGCTGTAAAATGCCCTCCAGTATCTTGTTTCTTGATTGTGGGTCAACAGCAACTGTCGGCTCGTCGAGTATGATAAGCTCAGGCTTGTGTGCGATACCACAGGCAATGTTAAGTCGTCTGAGCAGACCCCCTGAAAGCTTTTTAGGGTGGAACTTCACGAAGTCCTCAAGTCCCACAAAAGCTATGGCATCGTCAACATATTTCTTTCGTGTGGCTTTGTCGGTGATGTAAAGCCCGCAAAAATAGTCAATGTTCTCATACACAGTCAGCTCGTCAAACACCGCAATATTCTGCATTATAACGCCAATACGCTTTTTTACCCCATAGTTCACAGGGGACATTTTGTCACCGAATATCTCGATGTCGCCCTTATCGTATGCCAACAGTGAGAGCAGGCAGTTTATAGTGGTGGTCTTGCCCGAACCGTTAGGACCGAGAAGTCCGAAGACCTCGCCTTTTTTTATTTCAAGATCAAAGTGGTCAAGAGCAATAAGCTCCTTGTATCTTTTTACCAAATTGCCTATTTTTACTACAGTTTCAGCCATAAGAAAAACCTCCCTTAGTTTGTATTATCATTATACAATACTATCCGCCAAAAAGCTAGTGAGCAAAGTCACATCTTCATGTGACAAATGTCATATTATAAAAAAGCAGAGTGGCTGGTGACCAACTCTGCTTTGCAGTTATTTAAGCTGTGCTGTAAATATCATCATGCCGTTTTCGGCTTTGCATGATATCTTGCTTTTGTGCGACCTGACTATTGCCTGTGCAATAGAAAGCCCAATGCCGTAGCCGCCTTTTTTCTCTCCCTTTGACCGAGAACGTGAGCTGTCGTCACGATAAAATCTGTCAAAAAGTTTTGTTAGGTCGCCTTGCGGTGGTTCTTTGCAGGTGTTTGAAACTTCAAGGTCTGTTTCCTTGCCATTATGAGAAGTGAAAAGCTTTACTATTATCTCGCCGCCCTCGTCAGCATATTTCACTGCATTTTCCGTGAGGATAGAAACAAGCTGTCTTATCGCACCCTCGTCGCCGTGATAGGAAAGTCCGTTGGCAACATCAATGGTGAGTTTTTTGCCCTTTGTTTCCGCAAGGGTAGTAAAAGGCGAAGCGGCGTCATAAACAGCATCAGAGATATTGAAATCAGCCATGGTAAGAGCAGGCTTTTCCTCCTCCATTTTTGCAAGGCTTAAAAGCTCTTTCAGCAGACCGTTTAGCCTTGTTATCTGATTTTTTATGCTCACCGTCCACTGGTTTGGCTCTGACACCATTTCAAGAACTTCCGTGTTTGCGGAGATTATGGCCAGCGGCGTTTTTATCTCGTGCCCTGCGTCGGTGATGAACTGCTTTTGCTTTTCAAAGCTTTCCACAACAGGTCTTATGGCACGCTTTGAGAAGATTATGATAAGCAGACATACAAGTATATATCCTGCCGCACCTATAGCGCACGACACCAGCAAAAAGCGATTTTTGGTGGCACTGTCACTGCGGCAGTCCATGAAAACTATTATCTTGCCTTTGTCAGTGTCGCCTGTTTTGTAGCGGTAGTTTCCTGATGTGCCTGAAGTTTTGCCGCTGTCAAGAACACTTTTGCCGTATTCTATAGCTTGCGAACTTGACACCGCCGCAACGTGTCCTGTATCTACCTTGGTTATTTCGCCATTGCTGTCGGCGTATACAACAAAATACCTTGTCTGATACTTAGTTTCCTCGTTAAAGCCTCTGTGCTTATCAGGCTTTTTGCTCTCAGGGGGAGAGGCGCTGTCTGAATTATCCTGCGGCTTGTCATGCTTCATGCCCTTGGGGTCGAACTCAGGAAATCTGCCGTCATTTTCGATTATTATGTTCAGCAGATCGTCTGCATTCTTGTTGGTCTGATAGATGTTCACTCCATTTATGCCGCCTATTATGGCAAACTCTACGATAAGAAGGCACACAGCGGCGATAACAACGAATTTCCGCTGTAAACGCTTAATCATTATGCTTTTCCTCTAGTGTGTAGCCCACGCCCCTTGTGGCTTTTATCTCGATATCTGCACCGATAAGACCAAGCTTTTTACGCAGATATGAAATATATACCCACACCACGTTTATCTCAGCGTCAGAGTCATAGCCCCATATCTTTTCCATGAAACGCTCTGTGGAAATAAGCGTGCCGTGATTTAGCATAAGGGCTTCTATCATTTGAAACTCTTTGTTGCCAAGCTTCTGAGAGCCGTTAGGACCTGAAAGCTCAAAGCTCTGTCTGTTGAGAGAAACGTTTCCGAAAGTAAGGGTAGAGGGTGCAAACTCAGTGCGGCGGCGTGTCATTGCCCTTATTCTCGCAAGAAGCTCGCCCATTGCAAAGGGCTTTGTAAGATAATCGTCAGCACCCGAATCAAGTCCGGTTATCCTATCGTCAATATCAGACTTTGCAGTAAGCAGAAGAACAGGGGAGTCGATACCCTTTTCACGGAGTTTTGTAAGCACCTGTATGCCGTCCATACCAGGCATCATAATGTCAAGTATTATGCCGTCATAATCCTGTGCAATTGCATAGTTGTATGCGTCGATGCCGTTGTAAACAGCGTCAACGGAATAGTTTTTGTGTTTAAGCACTGCCGAAAGCGCATTTGCAAGCTCCACCTCGTCCTCTGCAAGAAGTAATCTCATTAAAATTCCTCCCTATAAGTCAGTATAATATCTTACGATATATGATAACCTATGAACTTAAAACTCACTTTAAATGTATTATACCATAAATATTCTTTTCGGGCAATAAAAATCTGCCCCCGAAAACCGAGGGCAGATAAAAGATTTTTGAATTAGAATGCTGTCTTATAAATGCCGAGGATAGACTCAACTGTGCAAGGTCTTGGATTTCCTCCTGTGCATACGTCTGCAAATGCAGACTCTGAAAGTGCCTGAAGATCCTCTTCCTTAACGCCTATCTCGTGGAGCTTCTCAGGGATTCCAACGTCCTTTGAAAGCTGCTTAACTGCGTTTACTGCGGCTGCTCTGTATTCAGTCTGGCTCATGCCTGTTGTGTCAACGCCCATTGCTTCTGCAATGTATTTGAACTTTTCGCCTGTGTATTCAGCGTTGTACTCCATTACATACGGAAGAAGAACTGCATTTGCAATTCCGTGAGGTGTGTCATAGAATGCACCGAGCGGGTGAGCCATGCCGTGAACAACGCCAAGACCAACGTTTGAGAAGCCCATGCCTGCGATATACTGACCGAGAGCCATATCTTCTCTGCCCTGTGGGTCATTCTCAACAGCCTTTCTCAGTGAACGTGAGATTATCTCTATTGCTTTAAGGTGCATCATGTCTGTAAGCTCCCATGCGCCAAGTGTTGTGTAGCCCTCGATAGCGTGTGTAAGAGCGTCCATACCTGTTGAAGCTGTAAGTCCCTTTGGCATTGATGACATCATCTTAGCGTCGATAACTGCAACAACTGGGATATCGTGTGGATCAACGCAAACGAACTTTCTCTTTTTCTCCTCGTCTGTGATAACATAGTTGATAGTTACCTCTGCGGCTGTGCCTGCTGTTGTAGGAACAGCGATTATAGGAACACTAGGATTCTTTGTGTCGATAGCGCCCTCAAGAGATGTAACGTCAGCATACTCAGGGTTGTTTATGATGATACCGATAGCCTTTGCAGTGTCCATTGATGAGCCGCCGCCGATAGCGATAAGATAGTCAGCACCTGCTGCCTTGAAAGCTTCGATACCAGCCTTTACTACCTTTACAGTAGGGTTAGCCTTTACCTGAGAGAATATATCATAAGCAAGTCCTGCTTCCTCCAAAAGATCTGTAACGTTCTTTGCAACGTTAAATTTGATAAGGTCAGGGTCTGTTACAACAAGAGCCTTTTTAAAAGCTCTCTTCTTTGCCTCTGTAACTATCTCGCTGATCGAGCCTGCACCGAAATATGAAGTTTCATTAAGTATCATTCTGTTAGCCATTTGATTATTCCGCCTTTCAAAATATATGATCTCTGTTATCAAAGTTATATCTTTGATTATTGATATTATACAACTTTTATACTATGATTTCAACTATTTTTGTGTAAAATATTAGTGGCGTAATATTGTGTAAAACAGCCAAAAACATAAATCATTTAATCTAAGGCACACCGTACAAGGCGTAACCTGTGAATGATACTTTTTTCTTGACAAATCGGCAAAAATGTGCTATAATTCTCAATTAGGAAAGTTACCTTGCGGAAAATTTCGCAAGGTGCTTTTGTGTTTTATAGGCTTTTTGTGAAAAATTACGATTTTCTTTCCTTTGATGGGAGAAAATATATTTATAATTTTTATTGTTTATAATTTTTGCGAAATATATTAAGCAAATCGTTACAGAAAGCATTCGCTTTGCTGTGTCTTGATAAATCGGAGGAGTATGTATGATTAGAGAAGATTTAAGAAATGTTGCTATTATTGCCCACGTTGACCACGGTAAGACTACCCTTGTAGACCAGATGCTCAAGCAGAGCGGTACTTTCAGAGAAAATCAGGCTGTAGAAGAAAGAGTCATGGATTCAAACGATATCGAGCGTGAGAGAGGAATCACTATCCTTGCAAAGAATACTTCTATCAAGTATAAGGACGTTAAGATAAACGTTATCGACACCCCAGGCCATGCTGATTTCGGCGGTGAGGTAGAGCGTGTTCTTAAAATGGTAAACGGTGTTATACTGCTTGTGGACGCAGCCGAGGGTCCAATGCCACAGACAAGATTTGTGCTTCAGAAAGCACTTGAGCTTGGTCATAAAATAATCATCGTTATCAACAAGATAGACAGACCTGACGCTCGTCTTAACGAGGTAGGCGACGAAGTTCTCGAGCTTCTCATGGATCTTGACGCTACTGACGAGCAGCTTGACAGCCCTATTCTTTATTGCTCAGGCAGAGCAGGCACAGCTACTCATTCGCCAGATGAAGAGGGCAAGGATATGATACCTCTCTTTGACGAGATACTCAGCTATATCCCTGCACCTGAGGTAGATACTGAGGGTCCAATGCAGTATCTTGTTTCCGCTATCGATTACAACGAGTATGTAGGAAGAATAGCTATCGGCCGTATCGAGCGTGGCGAAATGAAGGTTAATCAGGACGTTACTATCGGCGACTATCATCAGACTAAGAAGGAATATCGAGGCAAGATAGTTACAATGTATCAGATAGAGGGACTTAACAGAGTTCCATGCCAGAGTGCAAAGGCTGGCGATATCGTTTGTATAAGCGGTATCGAGAACATCACTATCGGTGACACTATCTGCGACTTCGGCAACTTTGAGGCTGTTCCTTTTGTTAAGATATCCGAGCCTACAGTTGAAATGACATTCTCCGTAAATAATTCGCCATTCGCAGGCAGAGAGGGCAAGTTCGTAACGAGCCGTCACCTGAGAGACAGACTTTTCAAGGAGCTTCTTAAGGACGTTTCACTGAGAGTTTCTGAAACAGACAGCACAGACGCTTTCAAGGTCGCAGGACGTGGCGAAATGCACCTTTCTATCCTTATCGAGAATATGCGCCGTGAGGGCTATGAGCTTAGCGTTTCAACACCGCACGTTCTGTTCAAGGAGATAGAGGGCAAGCTTTGTGAACCTATCGAAAGACTTGTTATTGACGTTCCTGAGAACTGCGTAGGTTCTGTTATGGAGAAGATAGGTGCAAGAAAGGGCGAGCTTCAGGAAATGGCACCTGTTGGAAGCAGAATGAGACTTGAATTTCTTATCCCTGCAAGAGGACTTTTCGGATACAAGAGCGAGTTCCTTACAGACACAAAGGGTGAGGGTATCATGAGCTCTGTATTCCATGATTACGAGCCATACAAGGGCGAGATACCAAAGAGAGCAACAGGCTCACTTGTTGCGTTTGAAACAGGCGAGGCTGTAACATACGGTCTTTACAACGCACAGGAGAGAGGCGAGCTGTTCATCACAGCAGGCACACCTGTATATGAGGGAATGATAGTTGGCGCTTCACCAAAGCAGGAAGACCTTGTTGTAAATGTCTGCAAGAAGAAGCACCTTACAAATACTCGTGCAAGCGGTTCTGATGACGCGCTTAGACTTGTTCCGCCAAGAAATCTCAGCCTTGAGGATTCACTTGAATTCCTTGCTGACGATGAACTTCTTGAGGTAACACCAAAGAGCATAAGAATAAGAAAGCGTATTCTGAGCAACTCACAGAGAGCTAAGGAAAGAGCTAAAATGTAATAATAACAAAAAGAGGAGCGGTCATGCCGTCTCCTCTTTACTTTTTATGAAATTGTAGTGCTATTGTATGTTGGTATAGTAGAAAATAGCAAGCTGTGTGCGGTCACGGAGGGAGAGCTTTTCCAGGATAGTGCTGATGTAATTTCGCACTGTGCCCTCGCTGAGATAAAGCAGTGAGGCTATCTCCTTGTTGCTAAGCCCTTTTGCCACCTGTTCGATTATCTCCTGCTCTTTTTCGACTATGCCGTAGTGGTCAAAATCAAAACTGCTGTGATTGGTAAGAAGCTCAGGAAGCTTGCTTGCAACATCTGAGCCGAAAACTGTCTGCCCATTCATGACGGTTTCAAGGGCAGGGCATATGCTTTCAAAATCCTGCTTTAAAATATATTCCTTTGCTCCCATAAGCACAGCCTTTATAATGTATTCATCATCAGAAAATGTGGTAAGATAAAGTATCCTTGCGTCAGGGTACCCAGCAAGGATCTTTTCGCCGGCTTCAATGCCGCTCATGCCGTTCATGCGGATATCCATAAGCAGAACATCAGGCTTGAGAAGAGAATAAAGCTATATGGCTTCCTCGCCGCAGCTTCCCATGGCAAGAACTTTCACACTGCCTGTGCTTTCCAAAATGGTTTTCAGCGACACCGCCACAAGCTTGTCATCATCTATTATAACAATGTTCATGTCAAGACCTCCGTTCAGTCAGGTTTTGTTTCGGCACAGACAGAAAAATGCGGAATCCCTTGCTGCCCGATGTGATGTTTATGTTTCCATTTAAAGAAGCCGCACGCTCTCGCATATTGGCAAGCCCCATGCCGCTTTCGTCTATCTTTTCGGGACAGCTTCCGTTGTCTGCGATACTAAGCTGATAAAGAGCAGGGTGTTCACGAATGATTATTTTTATGCTGTCGCCGTCGCTGTGCTTTGCAGTATTGGAAAGTGCTTCTTTTATAACGCCAATAAAGCAAAGCTTCACATCTCGTGACATTCTTTCGGAAAAGTCATAATCACAGCTTACTGCAAATCTGTCTTTCAGAGGTCTTATGCAGTCTTCAACAGCAGGCTTTAGTGCGATAGAATCGTCATGAAGATCATGAACACTGCTTCGTATGCTCGTCATGGCGGTGTTCAGCGTGCCGCTCAGGTCGTTGATGGCTTCACCGACAGTTTCATCTTTGTTTATGACCGAGAGCGCACCAAGCTGTAAAATAGACCTTGTGAGCATATGTCCCACGTTATCGTGTATCTCCCTTGCAATGCGGTTACGCTCTTTCAGCGTGGCAAGATATATCTCGTAGTCTTGATTTCTCTGCATGGCTTTGTTTTTCTCTACAAGCTGGGTGGTAAGTTCTTTTGAATTGTCACGAGTATTTATGAGCATCTTTGTCAGCTTTTCGTTCAAAACGCTGCGGCTTGAAATTGTGAAGCTTACCAAAAAAAGAGCGACAAGCGGGAAGATGTCTTTTCCCAGAGTGAATATATTTGCAAGTACGCCTATGAATGTTAAAACCATAGCAGGGTAAAATTTTGTACAGAAAGCATCATAAAGCACCAAAGGGGCGAATATCAAAGCTTCTTTACTGAAAATGCAAAGTGAGCTGTACGCAATAACTGAAAGGTATGCAACGGCAGAGCTTGGTTTTATTTGAAAGATAGCGGAGCATATGACAGCCAATAGTAATGTGGTGATGTTTGACGGATCTGTTTCCTCTGCGAGCATGAATGCACAGCAGCTAAGGCCTAAAAGAAACTTATCCCACAGCTTGTTCATATGGCGTTCCCCCTTTGATGTGATATCTCAATTTTAACACATTAGTGGCGGATTGTCTAGTATCGTTCTAAAATAGTTTTGCTATACTGTAAAAATCATTGACTTATACCTATAAAAAATGGTATAATGATAACAATGATAATTTCTTGTAAGGAGCATATTTTTATGAAAGACGGTTTTATAAAGGTCGCCGCCTGCACCCCTGAGATACAGGTGGCAGACGTTGACTTCAATGTGGATAAAATAATCAGTCAGCTTGAAAAGTGCAGGGAAGAGGGCGTAAAGGTCGCTGTGTTCCCTGAGCTTTGCATAACAGGTTATACCTGTCAGGACTTGTTCTTTCAGAACGCTTTGCTTGACAAGGCAATGGAGGGTGTTGTAAAGATAGCAAAGACTACCGCTGACAGCGATATGCTTGTGGCTGTGGGCGTGCCTGTGAGAGCAAACGGCAAGCTTTATAACTGTGCGGCTGTTATACAGGACGGTGAGGTGCGTGCTTTTGTACCTAAAACGCATCTGCCGAACTATAACGAATTTTATGAGGCAAGACATTTTGCACCATACAGAGGCGAATGTGCTGCCATTGATCTGAGAGAGTACGGACAGCTTGAATTTATGCCGCCTATGGAACAGACCGTTTTCGTATGTGAAGAGATACCTGAGCTTGTGGTGGGCTTTGAACTTTGCGAGGACTTGTGGGTGGCTGACCCTGTTTCAAATTATCTTGCTAAAGCTGGGGCTACCCTTATATGCAATCTGTCTGCAAGCGATGAAGTTATCGGCAAGGACTCATACCGCAGACAGCTTGTATCGAACCAGTCCGCAAGGCTTGTGGCAGGGTATATCTATTGTTCTGCAGGTGACGGCGAGTCAACGCAGGATATGGTCTTTTCAGGTCACAATATCATTGCGGAAAACGGCTCTATACTTGCAGAGAGCAGGCTTTTTGAAAACGGCATTACCATATCGGAAATAGATTTTAAAAAGCTTGCCTTTGAGCGAAGAAAAATTTCCACCTATCCTGCAAGCGCAGAGTGGGACTATTCTTCCAAAGACAGTGGCTTTTTGGATAAGGACAACATCTCCCGTGAAAGATTCAGCCTTGAAATGGGCGAAACAGCTTTGACAAGAAAGTTTGCCAAAACGCCTTTTATCCCGTCAAATCAGGCGGAGAGAAACGAGCGCTGTCACCTTATTTTGCAAATGCAATCCCATGGACTTATGAAGCGTATCGCACACACACATTCCAAGACTGTGGTCATTGGCATTTCAGGGGGACTTGATTCTACGCTTGCACTGCTTGTGTGTGTAATGGCAATGGACTTGCTGAAACGTCCTCATACTGATATCGTTGCGGTGACGATGCCATGCTTTGGCACAACAAAGCGCACACGCTCCAATGCGGAGATACTTTGCGACGCTTTGGGAGTAACGTTCAGAGAGGTGGATATCTCAAAAGCAGTTTTACAGCACTTTGAAGATATCGGTCACGATTATAACGACCACAGCGTTGTGTTCGAGAATGGTCAGGCGAGAGAGCGCACAAAGGTGCTTATGAATATCGCAAATCAGGTGAGCGGAATGGTGGTCGGCACAGGCGACCTGAGCGAGCTTGCTCTCGGCTGGGCGACCTACAACGGCGATCATATGTCCATGTACGGTGTGAACGCTTCTATCCCTAAGACCTTGGTAAGACATATCGTTCAGTATTATGGTGACACCTGCACATCTGATACTCTGAGAGATGTACTGTACGATATTTTGGACACTCCTGTTTCTCCTGAGCTTCTTCCTACCGACGAGAGTGGCACCGAGATGACACAGAAAACAGAAGACCTTGTCGGTCCATATGAGCTTCATGACTTCTTCCTTTACTATGGCATACGCTGGGGCTTTGAGCCATCAAAGGTGAAAAGGCTTGCGAAATATGCCTTTGAGGGGGATTATCCTGACGAGGTCATAGACAAGTGGCTCAAAACATTCTATCGCAGATTTTTCTCACAGCAGTTCAAGCGCTCATGCCTGCCTGACGGAGCAAAGATCGGTTCTGTTACCCTGTCACCGAGAGGGGATTGGAGAATGCCGTCTGACGCTGTGGCAAAGCTTTGGCTGGAGGATATTGACAAATAACGCAAGGTAAAAATAAAGTAACAAAATCTTTATAACTGCTCGGTTTTACAGAATTGGCTGTTCAGATATAATTATAAGTAAGGAACGGAAAACTTTTCTGAACAGTATCATTACGGAGGATTTATTATGAAATACACAGAGAAAGAGGTTTTGCAGTTCGTTGAAGAAAACGACGTAAAGTTCGTAAAGCTCATGTTCTGCGATATATTCGGTTCGTTAAAGACTATCTCTGTTATAGCAGGGGAGCTGCCGAAAATATTCAGAGAGGGACTTATCTTTGACGCTTCAAAGCTCGGTGGCTTTTTGAATGTGACTGCTTCAGACCTTAGACTTTTCCCTGACCCTGATACGCTGGCGCTTCTTCCATGGCGACCGCAGCACGGCAGGGTAGTAAGATTTTTCTGCCACCTGAAATATCCTGACGGAACGGCTTTCGAGGGAGATGGCAGGTTTTTCCTCAAAACTGCTATCGCATATGCGAAGGGCAAGGGATATAACTTCCAGATAGGTACTTCATGCGAGTTTTACTGCTTTGAAAAGGACGATACTGATATGCCTACAAAGCGTCCTCACGATTATGCAGGCTATTGTGACGCTGCACCTGTTGACAGGGGAGAAAACCTCAGACGTGATATTTGCCTGACACTTGAGCAAATGGATATTTTCCCAGAAAGCTCAAGACATGAAACCGGTCCGGGTCAGAACGAGATAGATTTTCAGTATTCAAACGCACTGAAAGCCGCCGATAATCTTGTGACGTTCAAGAACGTTGTAAAATCTGTTGCTGACAGAAATGGGCTTTACGCAACGTTCATGCCAAAGCCTATCGTTGACAACTGCGGATCTGGTCTGCATATAATGCTCATGTGCATGAAAGGCACGGAAAATGTTTTCAGACCTCAGCTTGGCGGACTTTCCAAAGAGGCTGAGCGCATGATAGCAGGAATACTGAAAAACGTCGGCGACATGACGCTGTTTCTAAACACCACTACAAATTCATACAAACGTTTTGGCAGTCTGCTTGCACCTAAGTACATTTCATGGTCACATGAAAATTATGCACAGCTTCTTCGTGCTCCGCTTGCTGATACAGATGAGAATGGTATAATACTCCGTTCAGCAGACAACACCTGTAATCCTTACTTTGCTATGGGTCTGCTTATTTATGCCTGCATAGACGGTGTTATAAATAAGGAAGAACTTCCAAAACCTTTTAATTTCAATATAGGCTCGGCAGATGAAAGCGAGCTTGCAAAGCTTGAAACACTTCCGCAGTCTTTGAAAGAGGCAGTGGAACGTGCTGAAAAGAGCGAGTTTCTTGCGGATAGGCTTCCTGAGCATATGTTGGAGCGTTTTATCGCAATAGAAAAGGAGCTTATCATAGAATATGAGAGAGCTGCCGATAAGGAGCAGTTTGAAACAGCCAGATATTTTTATCATCTGTAATGTCAGAGAAAGCTAAAAAAAGGAGGTGGGGAAATGGACCGGATACTTGTGGCTTCAAGCAATGACAAGGCAACAGCTATGCTTGTGAGTCTGTTAAAAGAAACCTTTCCCACCTGCAAGACTTCTATAGCCGCGACGGGTCTTGAAACAAGGCGTGCGGTAGGGTCAGGCAGTTATGACTGTGTCGTGATAAACTGTCCATTGTCAGACGAATATGGCAACGAGCTTGCGGAGATAGTCTGCACCTCAACTGACGCAAGCTGTGTGGCTATCGCAAAGTCGGAAAATGCGGATATCCTTGCTGATAAACTGGAAGATTTCGGCGTAATGGTGATACCAAAGCCACTAGGCAGACAGTATTTTTATCGTTCAATGAAATTTGTCAGTGCCGCAAGAAAAAGAATGCTGGGCATAAGGTCTGAGAACCTGAAACTGCACAAAAAGCTTGAAGAGATAAGAACGATAAACAGAGCAAAGTGCTCACTTATGCAGTATCTTGGCTTTACAGAACAGCAGGCTCATAAATATCTTGAAAAGCAGGCTATGGATAAGAGATGCACAAAGATCGAGGTGGCTCAGAAGGTCATCGAGATGTACGAGGTTTAAATGTTACATAATTGTTAAATTAATGTCACGCTATTGCAATTTACGGTGTAATGTTGTATAATAATAGAGGAAAATTTTAAATAACGGAGGTCGTTAAAAAATGTTAGTTTCAGCTAAGGAAATGATGACGAAGGCACTTGCAGGCAAGTATGCTGTAGGTCAGTTCAATATTAACAACCTTGAGTGGACAAAGGCTATCCTTCTCACTGCTCAGGAACTGCAGTCACCTGTAATTCTTGGTGTATCTGAAGGCGCAGGCAAGTACATGACAGGCTTTAAGACAGTTGCCGCTATGGTTAAGGCAATGGACGAAGAGCTTGGTATCACAGTACCTGTTGCACTTCATCTTGACCACGGAACATATGAGGGCTGCTACAAGTGCGTAAAGGCTGGTTTCTCATCTATCATGTTCGACGGTTCACATTATCCATTTGATGAGAACCTTGCTAAGTCAACTGAACTCGTTCACGTTGCAGATCAGCTTGGTCTTTCAATTGAGTGTGAAGTTGGTTCTATCGGCGGCGAAGAGGACGGCGTTGTAGGTATGGGCGAGTGCGCAGATCCAGACGAGTGCAAGACAATCGCTGATCTCGGCGTTACAATGCTTGCAGCTGGTATCGGTAACATTCACGGTAAGTATCCAGCAAACTGGCCAGGTCTTTCATTCGAGACACTTGCTGCTATCAAGGAAAAGGTTGGCGATATGCCACTGGTACTTCACGGCGGTACAGGTATTCCTGATGACATGATCAAGAAGGCAATCTCACTTGGCGTTGCAAAGATCAACGTAAACACAGAGTGCCAGCTTTCATTCCAGGAGGCTACAAGAAAGTACATTGAAGAGGGCAAGGATCTTCAGGGCAAGGGCTTTGACCCAAGAAAGCTTCTCAACCCTGGCTTCGAGGCTATCAAGGCTAAGGTCAAGGAGAAGATGGAACTCTTCGGTTCTGTTGGCAAGGCTTAATCAATAGCTAAATTAACGTAAATAAACGGGCTGTCGTTTCGGCGGCAGCCTTTTTATGTTATTTTATTTTCCAATTAAATAGAGTGTAACCTAGATCAACCACTCACAAATAAAAACAAGGAGATTTTTTTATGGAAATTTTCAGTGCACGTCGTTTAACAAACATGGGACTTGTTGCAGCGATATACGTTGCGGCAACAATGCTTTGCAGCTCACTTGCATACGGACAGGTACAGTTCCGCATATCTGAGGTTTTGATGCTACTTTGTTATTTCAACAAGGATTACATCATTTCGCTTTCTATAGGTTGTTTGATAGTCAATCTATTCAGTACGCTCGGAATGGTGGACGTAGTATTTGGAACGCTTGCTACAGTTGTGGCAGCGGTTCTTATCTATCTGCTGAGAAACAAGGTAAATCTTGTAGTTGCATCGCTTTTCCCGGTGATATCAAATGCGGTGATAGTTGGCTTTGAGCTAACGTATGTCTTCAAGACGCCGCTTCTTGTGAACATGGGCTGGGTAGCCTTAGGCGAATTTGTATGCGTAACGATAGTTGGTGTAATACTTATCAAGGCGCTTATGAAGAACAAGTATTTCAGCAAGCTTGTGACTTTCGGCATGAGTGATCAGGCTCTTAGTGAGCAGTTTAAAAACGGGTGACGATTCCGATATAAAAATCAGCCTGACTTTTTAGTCAGGCTTTATTTTTTGGCGCTTTTATCGAAAAAACTGCGAAAAAGTATTGACAAAGTACGTGTAATATGATATAATAAATATGTTGCGTTGAGCAACGTTAAATATGCGGATGTGGCGGAATTGGCAGACGCGCTAGCTTCAGGTGCTAGTGATCGCAAGGTCATGTGGGTTCAAGTCCCGTCATCCGCACCACGAAAAGCTCGATTTTATCGGGCTTTTTTCTTTTGCTCCAGTAAAAATAAATGGGCAGACACGCTGGCTCTAAGAACAATTTTTAATTGATATTATGCTAAAACGCACTACCATAGCTAATGCGTCTGTCGGTTAATATATTCATATATGCAACGAAAAATCCGCAGGCGATACTGCGGATTTCGTTTTAATTTCTATGCTATTTCTAATTCGTCCGTTGGTTCAATAAACACGCTGACAGTTCCATTAAACTCTCCGTTCATCTCGAACCTGATGTCAAGACTTTTATCTTCGTTTTGATGAATGAAAATCCGCTTGACTAACATTCTTAGATTGATATCCGAAATCGTACCCTCGGACAGGATTTCATCAAGTATCTGTGTTGTGTTTTTAAGCTGTTCTTTTCTCTGCTTGCAGATTTTGTCATACTCTTTAAGATCAGTTATCCGTTTTTCAATAGCGGATATTTCTTCTTCACGCTTTGTAATCATATTGTTGTAGACCTGCGAGTGTTCTCTGTCTCCAATACGTTCAATTATCAAATCTTCAATCTGCTGTCTAAGCGATAAAATTTTATCATTGAGCTGCTGTATCTGACGTTCGTACAGCGGCTTTTTCTTTGACCAGTCTTTTATGATCTTATTGTATCTTTCACCTTCAGCAAGAATAATATCACGCAGTCTAAGTATTTCATCTTCGACCAGTTCATCAAGTTGATTTTCACGGACTGTATGCGGAGTGCAGTATTGTTTACCGTAGCGATGATTGCTGTTGCAAGTGTATTCAACGTATTCTTTCCCTCGCCATTTTCGTCGGCGGGCTATGAACCCAGCTCCGCAGTCGGAGCATTTTATCAAGCCAGAGTAGCGGTGCAATTTCCGACCATTTTGCGAACGTGGATTGATCTGCGAACGCTCTTTCAGCAAGAACTGAGCTTGTTTCCAAGTTGTTTCATCAATGATCGGTTCACAAAAATTTTCGTGACGGTACTGCTCTTCAGGCGGAATAAAAGTCTTTGTCTTGTAGATTTTACTTGTCACAGTTTTGTGATTGACCATCGTTCCGATGTACAGCTCGTTCGTAAGTATCCGCCTTACTGAAGTCTGAACCCACAGATATTTTTTTGAAATGTCCGGTTTCCAATCTGCAAGCTTACGTCTTTGATAATATTCAGGAGACTTTATTCCTCGCTCGTTCATCGTCCTTGCGATAGTTGTCAAGCCGTAACCGTCAACGTATAGCTTGAATACTTCCTGTACTATCCAAGCTGTTTCATCGTCTACCAGAACAGTATTTGTGTTTCGATCACGCTTGTAACCGAGGGGTAAGGACTCTATCAGACCTTTGTTTTTCTGCTTTTGGCGAACTCCTGCTTTAACTTTCTTGCTGATGTCCTTAGCATAAAAATCGTTGAAGATCTGCTTGAAGCCAATCAGCAAATCGTCGTTTTCATTGAATGAATCTATTCCCTCAGTCACAGAAATTACCTTAACATTATTCTGTCGCAAGTGATCAATGAAGAGTTCAGTCTGCGTTCTGTGTCGTCCTAATCTAGATAGATCCTTGACCAGAACAACATCGATCTTACCTTCATCAACAGCAATTTCAAGTTTGCCTAAGCCTTTTCTGTTGAACGTCATTCCCGAAACGTTGTCATCAAAACTTTCACCAACTATTTCGTAACCATTCTGCCCAGCGTAATCAACTAAAATCTGCCGCTGATTTTGCAAGTTGTTCATTTCCTCATCTTCGTCACGAGATAATCTGTAGTATAGCCACGCTCTCATTTTATCGACCTCCTTTAAATTCGGCAGGCACGCTGTGGTGTGTCTGCGTTACAACAGACACTACCACAAGCCTCCCTTAAAGTCCAGCGATCACGCCGATTCTTCAATAATTTCTATCTTACCAACAAAATCAGCGTCGGAGCATTTGGGCATACTATCTGAATTTAAATAGTCGTTGATCATAGCTTCCATAAACGTATCAAAGGATTTTTTATCGCCGTTGTATATGATCGTGACGGAATTGATTCTGGGGATTTCTCTTTGTCTTGGCATTGGGTTACCGCCCTCCTTGCTGTCTTTTCAGTTTCTTTTTCTCTGATTTTTAAACTGATCATTTTTGATCATTCCTTTCCTGATATTTTGTCTGACATCATCAGCAACGCCCGAAATTATGCCGATTTTACGTGATCTTCAGTACTTACGACCCCTGAATCATTCAAAGCTCAAATTTATGACCCCATAAAAATTATG
>OJAI01000017.1_pt1 | contig 126645 bp, 125 predicted proteins | sample 1588891 | NCBI WGS metagenome assembly OJAI01 (sample SAMN03283255) | human gut metagenome | biome: human-associated habitat; material: feces | host: Homo sapiens | place: USA | collected 2013 | reverse complement strand
CCATAGATGAAAGACAAAGATATTCACCAATATCAACGCCCGGTACATATTGGGATTTAAAAACAGGCAGACCATTTACGGTGAAAGAAGGAGGAAGTCTTTTTGAGCCGGTATTAGTTACAGCAACACGTGCACATGGAGAAACCCTATTTGAAAGTGCGATGGCAAGTGCAATCAATGCGAAAGTTACCAAGTATCTGGGAAGAGAAACCGTTATTGGAGACGCACTTACCTTGCCGTGGGATATAGCCAATGATGCAAATATTGACAAGTATGGGATACAAGGAGTTAAGCGGAGGATCGGTATGGATATTTATGGGAATTTGATAGTCATGTTTGCTGGTGCGAAAATTGGTGGTATTAAGGGGGGTTCTATAGGAATTTTTAGTGTATTGGGATTGACCGAAATAAAGGAAGCAATTGCACCGCCATTAATAGAGAATGAAAGAAAACAGGCAGATGATTCTTATCTCAGAGAAATCAATAGTAATGTGATTGATTAAGAGGAGGAGAATCATTATGGAACTGTATGTAATAATAGTGGGTTACTTTATTGGCATGCTAATTTGGTCCAGAAAAAATATTATTTTTAACAATATAATATTTGGAACTAACAATAAAATTAAAGGGCTTAGAGTGGGGTTTTCAGCGTTAATACCAGCAAGCATTTTAGTATATATATTATTTTCTGGAAATAATATATTGCGACTGTTATTCGGCCTTTTGATTATTATTGTTGGGCAAATTTTTATATGGATAATGTTTAACGAAGAAAGAAAGTTAATTCTAAATACTATAAAGGTACAGAAATTGGGATATGAGGTAGAAAATCATTTTCGACAAATGCTAAGGAAAAAACAGACAGATACGCTAATAGGAATTGTGGGGATAGGTGTAATTGTTTTTATGGGGGTATTAGTAATTTTATTTCATGAGTGAAAGACATTTTTGCGGGAAATCAGGTAATCCATAAAATGTCCGACCGCTATGGCTGGAAAGAAGGATCAGCGGAAAAGACAGTCCTCCATGGAGCTCTGGGAGCATTGACAGGAACCATGAGCGGAGGGAATGCATTGTCAGGAGCCGTATCGGGAAGCGTGAACGAATTTGCTTTGGCATACATGGAAAAAACAAAAGGAAGAGACTGGATGGACACCCATCCCGATACTGTACAAGCCATCAGCACCGCCTTGGGAGCCGTCGCAGGAAGCCTGACAGGAGACAGAAAGACAGGAGCCTATACGGCACAGATGGGCACAAAGTGGAACTATTTGGGCTTTGAATTGCCAGAATTTAAAAATCTGTTGGTTAAAGATCTAAAAAATTCTGATGGAACGTCTATTACAGAAGAGGAAGCAAAACAAATACAGGATGAAATAATAAAATTCGGAAGTAAGTTGGATCCGGAAGGCAGTTCTTCTGATAGTCAGTTAGAACAAGGTGATTCGTTTGCATTAATAGGAGTCGCGGCGACTCTCAAATACCAATGGAATTCAAGTAGTGTAGACCAATTGATGGCAGACTATAAGGATATGGTGTCAAGTAAACAACATATGACGAAAGAAACCGGCATGTTTATGCTTAGACCTATAAATGTATCTCCACATAAGAATCATGAATTTGATGCGTATCTTATACAAGGAGGAATAGGTTCTTTTGAGGGAGGATACATTTATGATTTTAAGACAGATCGGTCATATTTCTCTCATGGCGGAGCTTTGGCAAAATCTCCTTCTTTGATTAATTTTGAAATAGCTGGGTTACAGTTTGTGTCAAAAGATTCGAAATATAATCTTTCTGATTTTGAAACTAGGAATAATATCATATCTGGAAATAGTGTTGGTGGAAGTGCCTACATAGGAATTGGAGGTGGGGTATCAACTCCTATAAGTGAAATGTTTATGAAGATTTGGATATATAAATATGGAGTGGGGTTGCCACAAATTGGGATTAGTGGAGATCATACTGAACTATTGTCTAAAGATAGGGAGGTAGAACAATGATTTCTATGTTAAAGACCAAGAGATTACTTTTGAAGTTATTAGCAATATTTGGTATTGTGTTAATACTAAATATTGTTAATCGGTTGGAATCAAGACAACCGGAGGAGGAAATCAGAGAAAGTATTGCAGGAGTCAGTGTTTATAACGAAGAAAGACAGCTAAAAGACTTACTGATATTTGATTATAAAACTGACAGGCAATTTATTCTTACATATACTTTCCAGTCCTATGGAAGCGAGGGTGAGATTATATGCTATTATCAGAAGTATCTTGAGGATACTGGCTGGAAATTTATAAAGAAATCAGATAATATTGATTATTCAAATAATAAAAAGATAGGTGAATTATTCCATTTTCAAAAGGGAAAATATGAACTCAATTTCTGTTTTAATATTCAGGATTTAAACTATTACAGAGAATGCCATGGAGAAGAACCTTTAAAATACTCTGTTACGATTTTTCCTAAATTATAAATAGGTTTTAGGGAAGAATCAGATTATATATGCTAAGGGGCGTGCAACAGGTGGGAGTATAAACTATCGGTGATTGAAAAGAGGGAAATAATTTATGTTTAACAACAAAGGTGGTATTTCTTTTATATTCATTTTAGTGGGAATAATTTCAGTTTTTTATTGTATAAAAAGAATTTATGAAGGAGATTTCTTGCTCATAAATTTTTCAGACTGTGGTCTTTTGTTTCTGTTTTTGATGGCAAGTATTTTTATAATATTTGCAGGATTATTTTTGATTTATACAGAATTAAAAAAAATGGGTTCAAACGCAACGGAGAATCGGAAGGGATTGTTTATATTTAAAATAATAAAATCATTTTGGTATCCTGATGAATATTACGACAGAAAAAATAATCATACACTTTTTAATAAAATAAAGAGGTATATTGGATTCTTGATTATTTTTATATCTGTTTATCTATTTATGGTAATTACTTTTTTTGCTTCAAATCGACTGAGCTTGTTGGAAATTATTATAAGAATAGTTGCCATGTTGTATATTTTGATGTGTTGTAGGAAGTATTTAATGTGATGGTGGATTGGGAACTCTGCTGTTGAGTGACTGTCAGGAAACAACATCAATAACGACGGCGGAAAAGTGAAAGCCTCCTCCGTCATTTTGGACGCCCTGAAAGACATGGACAATACAGGGACACTGGAAGCGGAAAAGAAGATGGACCTTTACGCAGGAAAAGACATCCGCATGACAGCGGACACCCACCGGGAAGAAAACGGACAGGGACATACCACCGCTATTTCAAAAAGAGGAGCCGCATCCGTCACAGGAAAAGAAAGCAGCCTCACCATGACCGCCGGAAAAGACATACACCTGCAGGCAGCCCGTATTTCCTCAGCGGGAGATATGACCATTGCCGGCAAAAGACAGGTAGAACTGGGGACAGCCGTTGCAGAGAAGGACAACCGCGTCACATGGGACAGAAGCAACGACAGAAGAGACAGCACCGCCATGGAAACAGGAAGCACCCTGACAGCGGGAAGAAACCTTACAGTAGAAAACGGAAAAGAAATAACAGACCTGGAAGAACACCACCGGCACAAAGAAAAAGGACTATTGAGCAGCAAAACAACCACCACCTACGATGAAGTGAAGAGAACAGATACAACAGGCAGCATCGTAGAAGGGGATACCCTCACCATGACCGCCGGGAAAGACATCAGCCTTACAGGAAGCGTCGCCGCATCCACCAAAGAAACAGCCCTGTCAGCCGGAAGAAATATCTCCATACATGCTGCCGAAGAAACAGATAAAGAAATACACAAAAAACAAGTAAAGAAAAGAGGCCTCATAGGAAGCAGATTAGGCTTCACCATCGGGAGCGAAAAGAAAAAAGACAGCTATGACACCGAAGAAACCACGCAGAGAGGAAGCACCGTGGGGAGTGTCAAAGGAAACGTCACCATCACAGCCGGACAGACGGCATCCGTCAGCGCCTCCGACATCATTGCAGGGAAAGACACCCTCATCACAGGAAGAAACGTAGACATCGAAAGCAAAGACAATACCTACAGAGGAAAAGAAGAACACGAATACAAAAAGAGCGGCCTTACCGTATCCTTAGGCGGAGCCTTGATCACGGCAAAAGACAATGTCATCCGGCCGATAAAGAACGCCGGACAGGCGCATGACGGGCTGCTTGGGAAACTCTATGCCGCCGATGCGGGATTCAACCTGCATGATGCGGTAAAGACATATAAAAACATAGGAGACGTGAAAAAAGGAATTACTCTTGACGTCAGCATAGGAAGCCGGTCCGCCAAATCCGACAGCCGGTACCAGGGAACAGAAGCCAAAGAAAGCAGGATCGTTTCCCAAGGAAATATACGTATAAAGAGCGATGAAAATATTGCCGTAAAAGGCTCACAGATAACAGGCGAAAACGTGACCCTGCAGGCCGGGAAAGACATCAGCCTTACCGCCGCAGAAAACAGGAAGACAACAGAAGGGAACAGCAGGAGCAAAGGCGCAGGAATTACCGCCTCCTTTGGTATAGGCGGACTCCAAAATGTAGGCATCAGCGCAGGAAAATCCAAAGGAAATATGGAAGAAGAAATAATGACCCATACAGGAAGCGCCGTCACCGCTAAAGAAACCCTGGCCATGGAAAGCGGCAAAGATCTGAACATCACAGGAAGCAAAGCAGGCGGAAAGAAAGTAGAAGTAAAAACAGGAAATAACCTCTCCATAGAAAGCTTGCAGGACAGCCATACCTACCACAGCAGGGACAAAGAAAGCGGCATCCATCTGCAGAGAGATATTACCGTCCGTCCGGATACAGGGAAAAAGAAAATGGACGATCCCTACTTCTCCATTGGGAAAAAGACAGACACCACAGACTCCACCTATATCAGCGTCACAAAACAGGCAGGCATCTATGCAGGAAAAGAAGGATACGACATCCAAGTCAAAAACAATACCCGCCTCAAAGGAGCAATTATAGACAGCAAAGCACCGGCAGAAAAGAACAAACTCACCACCGGTACTTTGACATGGGAAAACATAGACAACAAAGCTGAATACAAAACAGGAGGACACGGAATATCCTACAACGGGAAAATAGGGAGAGGAGACAAGAACGATCCCTTAGACTCCTGAACAAATAACCGCTATGGGAAAGATACCATAACAGGACAAAGAAACGGAATGAACAAAATCACTGAGACCATCTACGGCTCAAAAATCCCGTTAAACGAAAGAGGACTCCTGAATACCCCCATACCGTCTGTGAAAGGAAAAGCAGGAACAACCACCCGATCGGCCATATCTAAAGGAACCATAACTATCACGGACAAAGAAAACCAGAAACAGGACATAGAGAAACTAAACAGGAACACAGAAGACAGCTTAAACAAACTCAAAGAAATCTTCGACAAAACAAAAGTAGAAGAAAGAAAACGACTATTGGAAGAACTGGGGATCGTAGGGAATCAAGCCATCCATGAGATAGCATCCCACAATGGATGGAAAGACGGCTCCGCCGAAAAGGCAGCCCTCCATGGCATGCTGGGAGCCATCACCGGAGCCAAGAGCGGAGGAAGCGCCCTAAGCGGCCTGATAGCAGGAGGAGCCAACGAATATGCCATAGAATACCTGAAAAAGACCAAAGGGAAAGACTGGATAAACAAGCATCCCGATACCGTACAGAACATCTCCGCCGCCTTTGGAGGAATCCTGTCCAAGATGACAGGAGGGAGCGGACATACAGGCGCCTACATCTCCCAGATGGGGACGAAGTGGAATGAATTGGATGAAGAAATGGAAGCCCGTGAAGCAGTAAAGGAAATTATAGAAAAAGAAGTGTGGAATCAAATTGAAAATTCAAAAGAAAGTACAGCAAAAGAGGTCATGCGCAAAGCACATTATTTGGTAGATAAAGGAATTATTGATCCGACTAATATGATTGGAGATTATGTTTCTACTCAGCTTTCTTTGGGTGAAGGGTTAAAAGCTGGTGCCGTTGGATGTATTGTTGATAAAGAGGGTAATGTGTATGCAACACTTGCTTTTGCGCCAGGTGGAACCGTAGGGGTACCTCTCATGACTGGATATGGATTCCTCAGTGACAAGAGTGATGGTTATATAAATTCTATTAGTGGACTTAGTGGTAGTTTTTCCGCAATAGGTGGATTTGGGGGAACTGTCGGAGTTTCTGGTGCTAGTATTATTAGTGAGATTAATGCAAGTGGATCCGTAGGTGTTTCGTTATCATTTGCATATACCTGGTATGTAGGAAATATTTACCAATGAGGTAATAATGATGAATATAAAACAAATAAAATCGGTATTAATAAAAATATGGGCTATAGTTTTTCTTGTTTTATTTAGTACATGGCTTATTGGAGGTTGTATATACAATAGTATAGGAAAGGAAAGTATACAGGAAGATATACAACAGTTAAAACAAGAGTTATATTCCATAAAGCCTGTACAAAACTATTTTGTCAAAAATGTGGCATTGGCAAATAGAAGGGCTATTATTGCAAAATCTTTGCGAGCTAATATTTTGCCAATTACTACCGAATATACATCGGAGCTTACTTTGTATGAATTTGAAAGATATTTTATTAGGAATGGATGGGATATAGTAGAATATCGAAAAAGACCTTCCTTACATATAAAAGCCAGTAATGAAAAATATGTAGTAACGTTGGATTTGATTTCCTCGATGAATGATGAGTGGAGAATACAAATTGGATATAATAATTTTTTTGAAAAATATAATTTATGATTGTGATGAAATATTTGCATATATGCGGCGGAAACTGCAACCGCTCCCGTAAAGAGAGCCGGAGAAGTAGGAGACAGCTGGCTGAAAGCCCTGTATGCCGTGCAGGCAGGAATGAACGCAAGAGAAATACAGAAAACCGGAAAACAGACAAAGTCATTAACAAGAACAACGCCGTAGGAATGAATATCAGCCTCGGCAGCACTGGAAAGAAGCGGAGGCAATCGGGAAAAATCTTGTGAAGAAAGCCGGCCGCTTTTGTATCAGGTGCGTCTTACTTATACGGAACCCAGAAAAGCCACGAAAGATTTAAATCCCCATACAATGCATTTAGAGCGGATGCATATGATACATTGCCTATTTCACTAGGGGGTTGGGGTGGAGCTCTTGCAGTTACAGTAACAGGATCATCTATTGTTGGTATTATTGCGGCTCCTATTATTGCAGGAGGAGTTGTATATTGGGTAGAGGAAAATAAAAAGGCGTGGGAGACGATGGAAAAAGATAAGAAGAATGATAATGAAGAAATTTATTCACAGGAGGAAAGAAAATGATTTCTTTATTCTCTAGCCCTGTGTATGATGTTTTTTTATTAGTAGCATCCATTGTAATTTGGAAAGTGTTTGTATTTCCTGAATCTCTAAATCCACAGGAAGCCTTCTTTATTAAACATGTGTCTCTTTTTGTTCGTGTATTATTCGCTTTTACACACAGTATGCTGGCCTTTTATATCATAATAGTTGATAGAAGTGTGATAACGGGTAACATATTATATGCTTATACAGAACTTATGTTATTGTGGGGCGTTCTTGTTTTAGTGGGACTGTATAAACGAATACATTATGGTGAAAAATCATTACAATATACAGAAGAAAATAGAAGAATAATTATAGGGATGGTCATTTTCCTTGCTACATTTGTGATGATGTATATATTTTCATAAATAGGATAAAGATAGGTGTAAAACAGGAAACAACTTCTCCATAGAAAGCTTGCAGGACAGTCATACCTACCACAGCCGGGACAAAGAAACGGAATGAACAAAATCGCCCAAACCATCTACGGCTCAAAAATTCCGTTAAACGAAAGAGGACTTCTGAATATACTCATACCGTCCGTCAAAGGAAAAGCAGGAACAAGTATAGGTGCGTCAACATCTCCTCTGGGGTTTTCTATATCAGTAGTTAAATTTGTTCCCTTAGTTCAGGGGATAGATTTGAGTGATGAAAAAGTTAGACAAAGTATTAAGTGGCACTGCCTTTACTGGAAGTGTATTTGCAGGAATTGGTGTAGGGGCACAAATTCCAATCTATTTAGATTATGCAGGAAAAGTTGCCATATATTTGATAGGGATTGGAACACCCAGTGTGGGAGGCGGTATAGGAAATAGCGAAAGTGTAGATGATAAGAAAGCCAAAATTGAACGGGATATACAAGATAATCCTTATGGGTTAGATTAATAATAGAAGGATTTGTAATTATGACTAAGAGGGTACTTCGAAAACAAGTTTCAGAGAAGATGAAAATCTATTTTATGGGTGTTTTATTCATTGTCTTAACTATTGGTATAATAAACGCTTGTAATATTTGGCAAGGTGAGGAAGTAAAAAAAGATTTTTACAATCATATTCCTGCTATTCAAGTCTATCAAAGTAATGGTTTATTAGGTGATAATATTCTTATTTCTACACGTAATATAGAGAAACCACTTGGCATAGGTTCTTTTTCTACAGAAGCCAAAGGCGAAGATATTAAAAGTTATTATGAGACTGAACTTATTAAAAGTGGTTGGGAGAAAGGTATAGATAAAAATGGAACAGATTACCATACTACAAATGGCAAAAATAAAGAACTATTTAATTATAGTAAAGATGGGTATGTTGTGAGGTTTACTTTCTGGAGCCCTATGGATAAACCAATTAAAGACATAGTATTTCGAATTGAAGATAGGAGATATAGCATTACTATTTATAAAATAGAAAGTAAGACCACGGTATGATCTAATTCTGAGGCGACTATAATAGGAACCTCATTGGAGACCGAAAGAGCAAGGTGATAATTTGGAAGAACCTAAAGCTCATGGTCGAGGTGGTTACATCATGGGTAACTTGACCAATGAATTTATCAAGAAAATTATTGAGCTCAATAATGAAGCAGCATTATCAATGCAGGCAGGCAGATTGACCCCATTTATGTGGATTCTCTACATAAATAGGACGTTCTCTCGATTTGGTATAAATAACGAAGGAGAATAAGGATATGATACGATTAAAAAAAATGGGGTATAAGCAAGTTATCTTTTGTATGATAAACATTTTGCTTTTACTATTTTGTGGGGGGATTGTATATATTATTTTTGATGGAGATGATTATCCTCCCTCAATAGATTTACTTTGTGAGAATAGAATACGTGTTTTTAGTGAAACATATGCTTTGATAGATACACAGAAAAATAAAATTATTACAAACAGAGCACTTGCTGCATATGTAATAGATAATAAGGTTTATGCTTTAGGGGCAGGTGAATATATCATATATGATATGGATATAGGAAAAGAAAAGGTATACATACAAGATGCTAATATGAAACAGGCAAGGAATATTTATAGGAAATCTTTTGAAATGGCTGAAAGAGAATATGTTTTTAGTTACTCGGAATTTACAGAAGAGGAGCAACGAGGATTTCAAGCTATGTTTATGAATCCTCATAAGCGAGGGGCTGTTTATTATAAGCCTTTTTATAATTCTTGCTATAAAGCAGGGCTTATTGATACACAGAAGCTTGCGGAAGTAGATATTATCGGTGATGATTGGCGTATTGTAAATGATGTTTTCTATGCATATGGAAATGACAATTTTATTATAATCACTGGACATGGAGAAAAAATTAGGCAATATTATAATGAAGCATTAACATTAGGAAAGAGACTTAAAACTGAATATCATAAAATAGACAAAAAGAAAGCATTGTATGGAAGTCGATATTCTGTACTGGCAGATATTAATGAGTTTACACCGGATGAGATAGAAATTTTGCATAGTTTATGGAAGGAAAGTTTTTTAAGAAGAGTGCCGGAAGAGAAAGAAAAGGAACAGGAAAAAGAGATGGATCGTGTTTGGCATAAAATAAGGACTGAGGAATAATCAATATTGTCATGCATTTATTTAGGGAAGAAAGAATATTGGGATCATATGGATTTAAAGCTACTTTCCCAATAGAAACAGATATATTATGGCAGGAGAATAAAAAGTGAAAAAATAGTTTTGGAGTGGAATTAGGTCTAATTGTGATGCTCTGTATTTATCTTATGGAGTTACCGGGAAAGAAACTATAAAAAGTTTTGCGAAAGAGCAATATCAGATTATCCAGACCACAATGAAAATTTTTGAAGGAAATAATAGATTATCTAGTACAGATGTAGAGGATATAAAGGAAAAGACCAGAAAATTTATATTTTGGGTGAGGATGCGTTGGTTGTTGTATCCTATCATTATCTTAGCAATTGGAATGATACATATAAAATTTTACCAAGAAGTAATTATGATCGTGATCAGATAAAAAAATGGGAGAATGATAAAAGCGTCGTTATAATAGGCTCATATCCAGAGTTTACTGTGGAAGACTACTTATGATATGACTATAGAGTTGTTGGAATTATTGTCAGGGAGATAACTATGAAAAAATATCATACTGGGGGAGTCATAATCGCAGTATTTATTTTATTTATGTTGTGGGGAGGATGGAAGTTATCTGCGGATGTAACATATATGGATGGATATGAGTCTTATGGATTTTTTCGTTATCAGGCTTACTTGTCTACTTATCAAGATAAAAAGGCAGGTACAGCAGTAGAACCATGGTGTTTCTCTCATGTTTTTTATTCACCTTATTTATATATCTATGGAGTATCAGGATATAGCAAAATTAACGTTCTTCCTTTTGTGGGACATATAGATAAAGTTATAAATAGTGCATATTATGATACTGTCCCAAAGGAGCGAATCGGTGGATTTGAAAATACACTTGATTATTTACAAAAACAATATGATAAGGATGAATTAAGTATAAAGTATCATTTATATGATATGGATGAAAAAGATCAGGAAATTTTCCGGCAGTTAAAGATATTCGGAAAGAGGGAGGAAGGACGGTATTTTCAGCAGTTTTATCCCAGGCGATGGATTAAAGATGGATTTAATCCTGATAACATAAAAGAAGCTTTAGATTCCTTGTAAAATATAGAATACAAGAAGAACGGCCTTACCATATCCTTAGGCGGAGCGGCCGTCAATACGGCAAGAGACACAGCCGCTTCCGTAAAGAGAGCCGGCTAGACGGAAAGGCCATGTGAAAACTGTCGCTGAGTGGTATCGATAAATGATGGAAGAAGGGATGGAATTTCTTTTTCTGATATAACCTTGAAGCACAAGGTAATAATCTGGAGAAAGATAATTAATTGATTGTGGAGGCGCGTAAGCAATGAGAATACATGATCATTTTCATAAACTTGCCATATTATATGTTTCAGAATTGCTTTTCTCTTTTATTTTCTGTCCGTCAGCATTTGTATTTCTGCAGACTATGTTCTTTTCATATAAGGCAGCATTAATTATGTTTGGGGTAATAAGTACTCTATATTCTTTTATTATTTATTTTTGTAATAGGGGACCTTTATTGTTTACTAAATCAGGAGCTATACGGTATGTTAAAATCTTTCTTTTATTTTATGTAGGACTTTTGATTATTGTTTTTCCTGTGGATACACAAAGGTCATATACTAATTTGCTATTTATCTTATTTGATTTTGTTGATAATTTTGTAAGGGTTATATACAAAATTGATGGGATTATTTCTGCATCTATAACGTATATAATATGTATTTGGGGAATATCTACGGTAATCTATTTTATTCAAAACCATTTTTATAAGCATCAACCGCAGATGCTCCCATAAAGGGAGTAGGAGAAGTGGCAGACAGATAACTGAAAGCCCTATATGCTGTGCGGACAGGAATCAAAGTAAATATACTTGTAATTAGGAACAATTTGATAGTGAACTGATTCAGATCTTGGCATAAAAGAATAGGAGAGGGCAAAATGAAAGTTGTAGATATCTCCTTTTATTTCGGAATAGTAGTAGTAATCCTAACTTTTATTACTATGGTGTGTTTCGTGTGGGAGGATATACATAGGCATAAGGAAAAAATTACTCAGAATATAGGGAAATATGGAGTATTTATTTGTATGTGGCTATTATTAGTTTTTTTGGGCTTAATTTTTGTATTGTCCTATGGTACTAATATTTTGAGCCTTATGGGTGAAACTGCTATATATGATACAAAAGGGAAAATAGGGGGAGTAATTTTCATATTATGGACGGTTTTTATTGCTGTAAAATATTACCTTTATGTATTATTTTCGGAGTTTACAAGTGACAATAAAAGTGATGTTATTAAAATTCAACGACAAACAATTTTCCTTTCAGTTATGACGATATTAGTGGGAGTATATTTCATGTATAAATATTTTAATATATTTTTGTTTTGGGTTTCAGTTTAAACGCAGCTATAACAGACAGCATTATCACTGCTACAAAAGAAAAAGCAAATAAAGAAATCAGCTACGACACAGCAAACGCATCCAACACACGCTCCGAAATTTTCGACAAAAAGAAAAACAGGAACTCAACTACATGATGAATATAGACAGGAAACGAATTATTTATGGCGCTGAGATAAAAAGTATTCCAAAGAGGTGTATAAACTTCCCGAGTAAGATATTATATATAAATTTTATTATGGATTTTGCCCGAAATCATAGATAAGCGGACGTTTTTGTCCTTTAAAACATGGTATAATATTAAAAATAATCGTTGCCAGAGAACGGCAGAGGGAGATGTCAGATGACCATCACGTATATATTTCAGATTCTGGAAGCTGTGGCAAAAGGCGATGCGGAAAAGTATGGCGTAATTCCTGATATGAACGGAGAATTGCAGAAAGCAGTGCGCCGATCAAGGAGACGTGTTGCCCGGCTTCGGGAACGGGCGCAGTATGAGCTTGGGGAGATGGATAAGGCAAAAGTGGCGGCGGCCAATGACAATATGAGGCGTTTTACCAAGTCTCTCGGTAAAATCCGCAATTTGAACCTGGAGGACTGCAGGGGGCTGCTTGGCATTGAAGATTTTCTGGAAGATGGAAACCGGATTCATGAAGTCATGGAAATGGCCAAGAAGATAGAGCATATGTCGACGGTCAGCTCTACGGCGTACACGCCCATGTCTCTCGGATTCGGTGTGTTGGAAACATATACGGATGTGGTACCCATTGAAATTGATAATAGGAAGTTCAATGCGGGTGATAAGGAATATTGCCTGCAGATGATTAAAAAGCTGCATGCCTTTCAGGATTCTGTCCGTGAAGTTTGTTCCCGCTTGCTGGATATTACCGAGTGTGCCCGTGAAAGAGGGGACGCGCTGAATGATCTCGCTGATTACTTTGCTGATGGCGTAGACAGCCTGGAGCGGATCCAGATGCAGTCCGGCGGTGACTGGAAACTTTATACTTTGGCGCAGAAGATGCAGATCGGAAGAGCGATACAGGTAGCCCAGCTTATTACGCTTCTTTTCCGGAATCTGATGGATGGCGCGGGGCATGTGGATAAACAGAGCCGCAGCGCGATAAAAAAAGCACAGGATGAACTCCTGAAACGTGATGCATGATAATTAAGATTGCCTGACGAACTGACCAACAAAAGTTAGATAAAAACTGATTTGAGGAGGTCAGTTTTATTATGGGGAAATACAGTTTTGCATAAATTCTTTTCTATAAGTATGCTATACTTTATGCATGTAGTTGTTTTTATAAACAGGGAGGCAATATGTCTATTGCATTTATACTGCGCATGATTTCCAATACGATCAGCGGTAAAGGCGGACATCCGCAAAGCATTAATGAAGAGATTGAGCGTGCGAAAAAGCGGGCGGCAAAAAGGATATACCGTGCAAAAGTACGTGCGGAAGATGAATTGGGAGAACTGGACCGTGTCCGTATCACTCTCATGGCAGGGGATATGAAAAAATTTACCAAAGAATTTTCTGAAATTAAAAATATTGATTTTCATGACTGCGACACACTGACCGGATTGGAGCATTTTAATAAGGAACGGAGAAACTGGAGGGAACTGGAAGCGCTGTCATCCAAAGCGATGGGACTGATGAATCTGTCCGGCGGTATGGATGCCATCGGTTTTGGTGCGGGCGTCATAGACCAGTATGCTGTGGTTCCGGAACTGGATGTGCTTCCTTCTGAAAGTGAAGGTGATGTGGATGCATTGAAAGAAATGAGCGGGCGGCTGCAGAAATTCCAGCAGCAGGTAAAGAAGCTGTGCTGCCGTATGCAGGATGTAAGAAGAGAAGCCCGCCAGACACAGGATGCCCTTCTTGATTTGTCAGATTATCTGACAGACGGAATTAAGGATATCCGCGATATCCGAAGTGAGAGCGGGAATGACTGGAAGAATTATTCGGAGTCGCAGAAGATTATTATAGGCAGAACAACGCAGGTGGCACACCTTATCAGCGTGCTTTCCGAAGTCCGTTTTCTTACTGATGAAGCGGATCTGCGTGGAGAAATAAGGGAAGCCCTGGAGGCGACGGAGGAGCTGCTTGACGAACTTGGCGTGTGATGGGCGAGGAGAGTCTTTCTTTTGAGGAGGACTCTTTTTTATTGACTTGACAATTCAAAGACTAAAAAATAGAAAAGTTGTTTTCATTCTCGTAGATTTGTTAAAATAAACACAAGACGAAAAACATGCAATGGATTTGTATTTTCGGAGAGCGGCTATGAAAAGAAGAAAAGTAAGGACAGCTGTTTTGGGACTAATGGCACTTTTGATGTGGTCCGGCAGCATGGCGGCGGAAGAGATTTATCTGCATGGAGATACGAATATTCCGATGATTTTGAATACCGGCGGTATAGATAATGATGGGAATACAGGCGTGTTTATGGATCTCACCTCTGTCAGCGTGGAAGATGTATTTAAAAACGGCCTAGCTGTAAAAGTGGATTTTTTCAAGTTGGAGAAAGGGATATCTACCGTGTCTACCGCCCATTTCCGTATGACTGATGATGGCGGTGCATGGATTGCAGGGGAAGACGGCTGGCATTCCGTAAATGAAGACGCTGCACAGGCAGAGAAAGAAGCGGTTCGTCTGATTCGGAAAGAAATGGGAAAAGAAGAGTGCCGTGATAAATACATGGGACAAATTACGGCGATTTGGGACGGAAAAGTAAAGGCGGCGGAAACGGCGCGGCAGAAAGAATATGAAAAGCTGCAAAAGGAAACAAAAGAGAAGAATCAGGAAAATAATAAATCCGTGAAAAGTGTGAAATTGCTGGACATGGAAATGCCGGAACTGGAACGAGCCGAGCCTGATAAAGTGGTGGAAATAAAATCACCTGACATGATACCTGAAGTAAATCCTGTAAAAAAGAACGCATCGATAGAAATGCCGATAAAGGCAGAGATGGAAGAGACGGAGGCAGATGCAAAGAAAAACGAATCGAGAAAGGAAGAAACGCCTGCCGAGTTGCCGATGACCGTTTCTCCTGAAAAGGAAAAAACGGAACTGACGGCAGTGAAGGTCAAAGGAAACGTACAGAGGGAAGAAGATGCACAGAAAAATGAAGAAGGGGAAATCACCGAGCAGGTTGAAATTTCCATCGTCTCCCATCCGGTGGTGGAAATCATTTCGAAAAGCGATGTAACATAAGATCTCTGTAAAAGTTGGCTCTTTTTTAGTGAAAATAGTATAATCACTACGGAGTATTTTCCGGAAGCATAAATCCTCCCTGCAAAATCTGACGGCTGCGCGGAGGATGTATTTTTTTCGAAAGGCGTACCATGGCTAAGAGATATTACGAACTTCATGTATCAGGCTGCACGAGGCATCTTCCTGTACTGAATATTTCAGACAAGGTGGCAATTGCGGGATTTGTTATTTTGGGCGATGTGGAAATTGTGGAAAACACGGCCCGCGATTTGGCGGCAAAAGTGCCGAAAGATTGCGAATACGTCATGACCGCGGAGACGAAGGGGATTCCTCTTGCTGCCGAACTGGCCAGAAATCTGGGGCAGAAGACATACCTGGTGGCGAGAAAGTCGGTCAAGGCGTATATGGATGATCCTATCTGTGTAGAAGACGAGTCTATTACTACGATGGGAAAACAGAAGCTGTACCTGTCTGCCTCTGATGTGGCGCTGATCCGCGGGAAGAAAGTCCTTCTTGTGGACGATGTCATCAGTACCGGCGGATCTATGAAAGCCTTGAAAGAACTGGCGGAAAAAGCGGGCGCCCAAGTCTGCTGCCAGGCTGCCATTCTTGCCGAAGGCGATGCAGCGAAGCGTGACGATATCGTATTTCTTGAAGAACTTCCTCTCCTGGAGGCTGAATAAAAATGAAAGCCGTATACACGAAATGGGTATGACGGCTTTTTTGATGGAGGGGATATTCCTTCCTTTTTACGGGAAATGCTGTAAAGGAGAGCGCTTTTTATGGTATAATATGGCGAATAATTTAGAATTTGCCACATAGATTTTGAATCAATTCCGACAGGAGGAATGGAATGAAACACCAGGAGACTGTTATCATCATCGACTTCGGCGGGCAGTATGCGCAGCTGATTGCCAGAAGAGTGCGCGAATGCGGCGTATATTGTGAAATTCTGCCGTACAATAAGCCGGCGGAAGAATTTCTTTCCCATAACCCGAAAGGCATTATCTTTTCCGGAGGCCCTGCCAGTGTAAATATGGAAAATGCCCCGCAGCTGGATGAAGGCGTATTCAAGGCAGGCGTACCGATTCTGGGAATCTGCTACGGTATGCAGCTTATGGCAAAAGACCTTGGCGGCACGGTTGCCAGTCCGGAAAAACATGAATACGGTCATACGGAATTTTACAAGAATGGAAGCTGTCCGCTTTTTGAAAACATTTCAGAAAAGACTGCTGTATGGATGAGCCACGGCGATGCGGTCACTGATATGCCTGCCGGTTTTGGCCTGATCGGACATACGGAACTGACGCCCACCGCGGCGATGGCTGATGAGGCAAGGCGTTTCTATGCCGTCCAGTTCCATCCGGAAGTGATCCATACCATTGAAGGCACACAGATGCTGAAGAATTTCCTTTTCCGTATCTGCGAATGTGAAGGCGGCTGGTCTATGGAAAATTATATCGACATCGCTGTTGCCAATATCCGGCAGCAGGTAGGCGACCATAATGTCCTCTGCGCTCTTTCCGGCGGTGTGGACTCTTCTGTTGCCGCTGTCCTTGTCCATAAAGCGGTTGGGGATAAACTGACCTGCGTATTTGTAGATCACGGATTCCTCCGGCAGGGTGAAGCGGAACAGGTGGTGGATACATTTACGAACAAATTCAATATCAAACTGATTCATAAAGATGCGTCCCGGCATTTCCTTTCTCTTCTGAAAGGCGTGACAGAGCCTGAAAAGAAACGCAAGACCATCGGCGCTGAATTTATTCATGTCTTCCAGGAAGAAGCCAACAAGTTGGAAGATGTGAAATTCCTTGTCCAGGGCACGCTTTATCCCGATGTGGTGGAAAGCGGCACTGCCACGGCGGCGACCATCAAATCCCATCACAATGTAGGCGGTCTTCCGAAAGATATGAAATTTGAACTTATCGAACCGCTCCGCGAACTTTTCAAAGACGAAGTCCGCCAGCTGGGACGTGAACTGGGACTCCCCGAAGACGTCATCAACCGCCAGCCCTTCCCCGGTCCGGGACTGGCGATTCGTATCATCGGTGAAATCACTCCGGAAAGATTGGATATCCTCCGTAAAGCGGATGCCATCGTCAGAGAAGTCATCAAAGAAAGAGGGCTCTACAACGAAATCTGGCAGTCCTTTGCCGTACTTCCTGCCGCGATCCGCAGCGTAGGCGTCATGGGCGATGAAAGAACGTACGATTACACCGTAGGCATCAGAGCTGTCACAAGCTCCGACGGCATGACCGCCGACTATTTCCGCTTTCCATGGGAAGTCCTTGAAGAAATGAGCAGAAGGATCTGCAATGAAGTCAAAGGCGTGAACAGAGTGGTTTACGATATCACATCCAAACCGCCGAGCACGATTGAGTGGGAATAAAACCTGCTGTTTGAGATGGTGTTGACAAGGCTACAAAACGATGCATTATTGTTACAAAAGAAGGTAATGTTCTTGTTTATTACATACATAACAGAAATTATTTTGAAGAATATTTGCTGAAAAATACCAAATATGAAACAGCATCTACTTCAAGGTATAATTTTGGCGGAGTATACAGTGAAAACAGGTCTGATAATATAAAGCTTGATTTACAGGTGAGATTCAGATAATGAAGAAGAATAATCCTATGACCAGAAGTGAAAACATGGCAATAGTTAAAAGTAAAAACACAAAGCCTGAAGATTTTTTAAGGAAACTTCTATGGCATAAAGGGATCAGATACAGAGTTAATTATAAGGAATTACCTGAAAGACCTGATATTTACATTGCCAAATATAATGTTGCTATATTTGTAAACGGATGCTTTTGGCATATGCACGAAAACTGTAAATATTCGTCTATTCCAAAGAACAATCACGAGTTTTGGAAAAATAAGCTTGAAGGAAATGTTGAAAGAGATAAGAAAAAACTATGCTCAACTTGAAAGTATGGGCGTTAAAGTGATAGTGGTTTGGGGATGTGAAATTAAACAGATGATGAAAGATGAATATATATTAGAGAAGAAATTGGATGATCTTTTATGCAAAATTAGCTAATGTGGTAGTCTACGGAGAAGGGATTTGATATGTGGAAAGATAGTGAATCAAATATAGATTACATAGATTTTGAGTATATTGCGGATTTGGTTAATGAGATAGTAATGGATGATAGTCTACTTCCAGCGAGTATTGGTGTTTATGGTGATTGGGGAAGTGGTAAATCAAGCATTATGTCAATTAGTCAAAAAGCACTTAATAAAAAAGATAATGATGCTTTGATAATAAATTTTAATTCATGGCTATTTGAAGATTATGGAGATGCTAAAAATACCGTAATTAACTGTATATTAGATCAAATTGAAGTAAAAATAAAGAATAGAGAAACTCTAAAAGATAAATTTGATCATCTAAGAAAAAGTATTAGTATTTTTGAATTATCTACTGCATTAATAAAAAATTCTTCTACAATAATTTCATCCATACTCAATCCGTTAAATATTGTTGGAATGGCTGAGAATACGAGTGCAGATATCGTTGACAATATTGAGGGAATAAAAAATAGATATGAAGCAATTGTATCTCATGAATCTTTAAGGACTGATGTAGCTAACTTTAGAAATGACTTTGGAAATTTAATAGAAGAGAGTGGTATTTCTAGAGTAGTTATTTATGTAGATGAAATGGATAGATGTTTACCGGATACAATTTTAGAGATATTTGAAGCTATGAGATTATTTTTGTTTAATGGTAAAGTTGCTTTTGTATTTGGTGCCGATGAAAGACAAATTGCATATGCAATTCGCCAAAAATATTCTGATAGTATTTTTGAGACAGAGCATAAAATTAATATCGGTAAAGAGTATCTGGAAAAAATCATTCAATATCCTATAAGGATTCCAACAATGACAGTATCAGAAACGGAGATGTATCTAACATTGTTATTTTGTTCAAAGATACTAACTAAAGAGCGATTTGAAACTTTGAAGAATAATTGTATTAAGCAATTTAGAACAGATACATCAAAATTTCAATTACCAGACATTGTGGTGGAATTTGATAATTCAGATGATATTTCAAGTTTTTATAGATTATCAAGAAAAATATCGTATTTATTGAATAGTGGATTAAATGGAAACCCAAGGCAGTTTAAACGATTTTTGAATGAGTTTGAAATGAGGAAAAAAGTTGCAAAGTTAAAGAAAATTGATATTGATGAAAAAGTGCTTGTGAAAATGATGATGCTTCAATATGTAAAGCCAAATATATTTGCTGACTTTATTGATTTGTATGGTAAGGGTAATTTGAATACGTGTCTAGGCTTGTACGAAGTCGTTGATGAAGAGCAAATATCAAAAAAAGAAGCAAATTCAAAAAATAAAAGTAGCGATGAAAAGAAATGGAATGACGAGTGGTTTGAACGATGGATGAAAGAAGAACCTAGCATAAAAGAGGAGAATTTAGAACCATATTTTTATCTATCTAGAGGTACTAATAATGTATTTAACTATTCATCAAGTATAAAATTATCTGAACCAGCAAGAAAGATTATCGATGCATATATGGGTGAACATGATATTTTAATAGCCCAAGCAAGAGATGAAATCAATAATATTTCTGTTATTGAATGCAACCTAATGGTTGAAGAATTATACAATGCATTTATAACAGATAGTGCAAAGAAAAATATTAACGTAATTAAGGGACTGGTAGAAATAGCATTAAATAAAAGAGAGTGCTTTGGAGCCGTGCTAAGCAAATTGAAATTAATGCCTGCAAATAGCATTAGCAAAGCGATGATAGTTCATATAAATGGATTGCAAGAGATAGATAAAAATGAAATAAATACGTTAATATCTACATGGGAAAATGATAATCCAAAACTGAAAAAAAGATAGGGAGGTAGAAATGGGTACATCAAGCTCATTTAAAGGAAAAGTTGGTAACGCATTATTACCAAGTGATTTCAATTCAGATGATGATATTATGGGGGAAAACACTGGTAATGAAGATAATCAAGATGATGATAAGAGTACTACAGAAAATAGTATAAATTGGACTACTGCAAAGACGTCAATGAGTAAGTATATTTCATCTTCGAGTAAAGTTGGAACACCTAAAAGTATAGTAAGAAATTATATAAAGGCATCAGGTGGTAGTAGTAGATTAATATCTAATTCAAGTAAGAGCAGAGCTGCTGCATCCAAGATTGTCAATATATTCATAGGATTTACAACGCAAGGTATCGCAAAAACACTTGATGATATTGGTTTCTCATTACAAAATTATTCTTTGCCTGAAGCTATGTCTAGGTTGGTTAATTATGTTCAGGATTCTGCTGTATCAAAGAGCGATGTTGCAATAAGGACAGCGACAGCTAATACTTTTGAGAAGTTAATGGAATTAAAAGTTGATGACGACAAAGTGGATCAATCTACAGCAACGGTACTTATGCAATATTTCATGTCTGATTTAATATGGCAACAAATGCTTATAGATTTTGGATATTCCTTTGAAAAATATGGAAATGATGTAAATCTATTAATAAAAGTTGAAGAGGAAATGAAGGAGTATATTAAGGCAAATGTAGAAGAATCTTTTAGGCGAAACAAAGATACATATTTTTCTAAAGATATGTATAACGATATAATGAAAACTTGCTTAGAAATAATGGAGGAATAATGATGAGAATATTTTGTAGTAACGATAGAAAAAATAATCTTCCAGAAGGATATGATGAGCATATTGATATAAAGTGTAGGTCAGATATTGGATTTCATTTTTGGGATAAAGATTTGAAATTTGATGGCGAGTTTTCAAGTTTAGCTATAGATTTGCTTTATATTTCAATATTTGTTTTTGTTATGGATAGAAAAGTTTTACGAAATAAGCAAAATGACAATTGGTCAAGAACATTTGAATTGAATATCCCTGTTTCAGATGTGGAATTTTGGAATAGTCAAAAGGATTTATTGCATGAGATGGTTAGCTTTTTGAGTGGAGATAGTTGGCAGTTCTCGTTTAGAAAAAAAGAAGTATTAGACGAAAATGATTATTATAAAAGTAATAAATATAAAAAAGCAGAGGCAAAAACTTATGATACAGTATGCATGTTGTCAGGTGGATTGGATTCATATATAGGTGCAATAGACCTACTTGAAAAAAGAAAGAATAAAGTTCTCTTTGTCAGTCATTACGGAGGTGGAAAAGGTACAAAAGAATATCAAGATATGGTTTTTGAAAGTCTGAAAAAAGAATACCTTTTAGAAGATAGAGATTACATACAGTTTTATGCAACATGTAAAAATGGAATGGAAGATACAACAAGAACACGCTCATTTATGTTTTTTTCACATGCAATAGCTTTAGCATCTGCATTTAATATTGAGACAGAAATGTATATACCAGAAAATGGATTTATTTCTTTAAATATACCATTAACAGGAGCACGTTTTGGTAGTAGCAGTACGAGAACAACACATCCATATTACATGAAAATGTTGGGAAGCTTAATTAAAAATATGGGGCTAGAGATATCAATATTAAATCCATATCAGTTTAAGACAAAGGGTGAAATGGTATCGGAATGTAAAAATTTATCATTGCTAAAAGCAAATTATAGGGAGACTATGTCATGTTCTCATCCGGATGTTGGTAGATATGGAAAAGAAAGTGAGCCGATGCATTGTGGCTCATGTATACCGTGCATAATAAGAAGAGCAGCTATATTTAAGGGATTGGGTGTAGATGAAACAAAAATTAGAGATAATAAGTTAAACAAGACAGAAGCTGCGGCATTAAATAAAAGTGCATTTTTACAAAAATTAAGAAGATTCAATGAAAATAGTGCGATTCTTGAAGTACAAAAATCTGGAATTATAGAAGAAAATTTAAATGAAATTTCCGAAATGTATTGTCGTGGAATGGTAGAAATAGAGAAGTTTTTTAAGGAGGTTATTAGATAGTGTTTGAAATGATTGACTTTCATTGTCATCCAGATTTATATAATGATAATTTTAAGTTAATAGAGAAATCAAGGGAGAACAACTTTAAAATAGTTGCTATGACCAATCTACCACAATTATACAGGAGATATTACGAAAAGTTTTTTAATGAAGAAACAATAAACATTTCGTTAGGTTATCATCCACAATTGATTGAAGAATATCCAAATGAATTGAATATATTTTTAAAGTATGTGAAAGAAGCAAGTTTTATAGGAGAAGTAGGTTTAGATATTTCATCAAAAAAAACAAATAACATTGAACTGCAAAAAGAGATATTTAGATCAATAATAAACGAATGTACGAGACTTGGGAATAAAATAATTTCTATTCATTCTAGAAAAACGGATGATATAATTTTCGATTTTCTAAAAAAAAGTAGCTGTATTTATATAATGCATTGGTATACTGGAAATATAAAAAGACTTTTAACTGCTATGTCTAGTGATGATAATATTTACATTTCCATTAATTCTAATATGGTTCATTCATCTAATGGTATAAAGCTAATAGAAACAGTACCTTTGTCAAGAATAGTATTAGAAACAGATGCACCATTTACAGCTGAAACAAAGAATGGATATCCTAAAGATATTTTAATGGAAACAACTGTGGGTATATCGAAAATTAAAAAGTGTGAATTTAAATTTGTAATGGAAGTAATTATGGAGAACTCAAAGAAAATTATACAAAGCACTTGTTAGTATCACCACTGATACTGTTTTGATACTAAAAAATAAGGTAGATTCAAAAGAAAGTTGCTGAATTTAAATGAATTATTTAGGAAGCTTCCCATCATTTTAGTGGAAGACTTTTGCAGAGAAATAGTGATTGATAAATTTTTGGAGAAGAGAGAATGTCAAGCTGGAGCGGTATAAGAAAAAAGCTGGAAACAGAATATTTAGCCCCAAGTCTGCAGGAGCATATTCAGTATTATGCGACATCATATAGCAGAAGTCCTGATCATGAGGGACGGGCGGCAATAAGGTATGATGGAAAAGAAATTATCAAAGGATGTTATTACAATAATTGGATAAAAGCAGATTTATTTCCCAAAGATGAAAAATATGAAAAACGCATGAAAGAGGAATTTGCCTTTATGGATGATACAGCCTTACGGTTGGGCATATTTGATCAGCGTTGTTTTTATAATGCTTTTGCAGAATTTGATCAGCAAAGTATCGAAATGAGTTTGAAGAGTGAAAATTTAATCGTACGGATATTTGCTGTGTTAGATAGGCGGGTTGGTAAAAGAAGGTTAGCTTTAATGAAAGAAACGATAGCAGAAGAACCGGATACATTCCGGGAATTTTATGCCATTCGTATGAAGGCGGAAGGTCTGATATAATCCGGTTTGCACAGATAATAGATAATTGAATATTATATAAAACAAAGCACATAACTTTAAGATTGCAAAACCTTTCAGCTATGTGCTTATTTTATATACGCTCAGGTTTTAAATCGTTCAGAAAGCTTTCTGCTTTTGCGGTGAGGATTTTGTGGATATGATGTCTTCGGAAAACCGGACTTGATCGAGCTCGTCAGATCGTGGGACGTTTATTGATATTGACGGTAATAAGATGGATACGATAAAGTGAAATAGAAAGTTGTCATTCAGAATTTCTAAAAGTTTGTAAGGGCAAGATGCTTAGTCAGAAAGTACAAAAGTATATTAAAGATCATTCTTTTTGTTATATAAATTTATAGTACGCATGGATAATATATTGTGAAAAAGTTCACAGATGAGGATGACATCATGTTTTTTGTTTTGGAGGTCATATGTACAAGCTGGAAACTGAAAATTTTTCATTAGAATTGCTGCCTGGAATTCATCAGGATAATTTTCCGTACCCCAAGGCGAATAGTCTTCAGGTTAAAGTGTCAAGTAACTTTTTCTGCGGATTCTATTATGGATATTGATGACATTGCTTTATCTCATTTCGCGGTGAATTTGAATGAGCTTTATGAGACCCTGAGCGGATCAGTAAGACTGGAAGAACCATATAGTATGCACTGTTTTTTAGAATTTACGGCTGTGACAGGCGGACATATTCGCATTAAAGGCCGGATTCATAATAAAAAGGGTATTGGATACGGACATGAACTGACATTTGAAAATGAAGTAGATCAGACATATCTTAGAGGTTTTGCAAAAACATTGTTTGCCGATTTCGGTAAATATGCTGAGTGATCAAATGGTATTGAAGGCAGAAGCGTGAATAAACAGGAGCTGGCAGAAAATAATTAAAATATTTCAAAATTATGGGGCATAGGATAAAAACGTCTGACAGATTATGGAACTGTTTTACTTCATTTTCACAAGCGGGATTGATATAATCATCTAAATTTTTTAACCGAAATGGATTGCCGGATTTTAGAACGGTGGGAGCATGAAAGCTCATCAGTAAAGCGGTAGTAGGAAAATACAAATGAGAAGATATGCATACTTGAAAGAACCGATAAAAACAAACAAAAAAGATTACATATATAAAATCATGCTGTATCAGACGAAAAAAGATGGAGTATATCTGTTTATGTATTGCCAAAAGGATGCCGTTCAATGTTCATTTGACTATTGGTATAAAACGGTTGAAGATGTCTATGAGGATTGGAATGATCTTGTGAATGAAAAAGGCTGGATTCCTATAGATGATCCGCTGCCTTATTGCCAGCACGATGCTTTTTTACCGATAAGAGTAAAGGGGCGTGATATTGGTGAACCCCAGTGGGGAAAATTGGAAATTCTTGAAAATGGCAAATGGAAAGAATACATTCCTGATCAGTGGCGTCCGTAATTGTTTCAGATACGGAAATGGTTTAATTTGACAGCAAAAAACAGCTGTGATGTTACTACTCGTAAGATTCGCAGAAAATTGATTTTCACTAAATGTATGATAAAATGAGGATGAGGAATACATTTTATTATTTTATATTGCATTTTAGCAGAAGAGTGAAGGAGGTAATTGTATGAACAGAACGCTGAGAATGTGGATGATCTGGGTTATGGCAGCTGCTGCGCCTTTCTTTATTTTTCCGTCGGAGGCCGCTGTTTGGGACGGTCCCCGGTCTCATCCTGCCGCTCAAAAGGTGGAGGATGCTTATGTATATATAAAATATGTGGATATTCACGGACGCGATATTTATGCGACACAGACAATCAAGGGCGTATCCGGTGATTATGCCAATGGAAATGATTATATCCGCAATATCACAACGTATCGTTTTGTGCGGACGGAACCGGGACGAGTCCAATTTGACGCAAAACGCAGGGGAACGATTAAAATCGTTTATGAAAAGGAGCAAAAAGGCGCAAGGTAATAAAGTGGATGAAAGGCCGCTCTTCGGAGCGGTTTTCTTTTGTAAAAAAGAGGGTACAGGAAATATTTCTTTTATCTGCAGCCGGCACACTGATTGATAAAAATCAATATTGACTGTCTATATAAAAACTTCTATAATGATACATAAGCATTAACAGGTCTGTGGTTGAAAGTCGATGCCAGTCGCAGGCAAAGCGATCCACGTAAGGTGTTTAAAAGAATACTGAGCATGGTGCGGCTTAGAAGTAAGTCCTGCCGAGGAAATCGAGAGGGTTAGTAGTGAGAGGCAAGTGCCGGGTAGCGAACGCTCCAGCAGGCGGGTGTGGGGTCAAAAACCAGGTCAGCTGTTTGTGCTTTCCAATTGAATGTAAAGGCGATGAGCAAAAGAAGTATTCTTACTTCATGTCTGAAGAGAGGGCGGGGCGATGGGAGCCGTCTGTCATGAGTTTGAGGAAATGCATTTGTGAGCTGGAGAGGGGAAGGAATCGGATTCTTGTATCTTCTTCCGTGAATGTGCGTTAATGTATGGACGGCTTTTCAGCCGGCAGAGTGGAATTGCGGGCCACCGTCTCTGTGAGGCGGCGGTCTTTTGATTGTATGAGTGAATGAGATTTGGAGGAATGAAGATGGAAGAAATCAAGGTGTATAATACGCTGACAGGAGAGAAAACGGTATTCCGGCCGCTGGTGCCGGGGGAAGTCAAGATTTATGTCTGCGGCGTCACACCGTACAATCACCCCCATATCGGGAATGCCCGTCCGGCGGTGACCTGGGATGTGATCTGCCGCTATCTGAAGCATATCGGCTATAAAGTAGAGTTTGTGCAGAATTTTACTGATGTAGATGATAAGATTATCAATAAGGCAAATGCCGAGGGGTCTGACTGGAAAACGATTTCCGACAGGTATATTGATGCTTATTTCCAAGTGATGGATGCCATGCATGTGCGGCGGGCGGATGTGTATCCCCGTGTGTCTGACCATATGCAGGATATCATTGACATGGTGCAGGGGTTGATTGATAAGGGCCATGCCTATGTACTGGGAAATGATGTTTATTATGATATTTCTACTTTTGAGCATTACGGGGCGTTATCCGGACGTAAGATTGATGACATGCTGGCAGGCGCACGTATCGAGGTCAATGAGGGAAAACGCAATCCCGGCGATTTTGCTCTCTGGAAGGGGGCCAAACCGGGTGAACCGTTTTGGGAAAGTCCCTGGGGAAAGGGACGTCCCGGCTGGCACATTGAATGCTCCGCCATGTCTGTCCATTATCTGGGAAAGACTTTTGATTTCCATGGCGGCGGCAGCGATCTGATTTTCCCGCATCATGAAAATGAAATCGCCCAGTCGGAAGGATGCACGGGGTGCAAGTTTGTCAATTACTGGCTGCATAACGGATTTATTACGATTAACTCGGAAAAGATGAGCAAGTCCTTGAATAATTTCTTCTTGGCGAAGGACGTGCTGGAAGAATATTCCGGCGATGCGCTCCGCTATTTCCTGTTGTCTGTCCAGTACAGAAATCCGCTGGATTATTCCCGTGACCGTCTGGACGAAGCGGAGAAGAATATGGAACGTCTGTCAGGGGTCATCGGCCGGCTGAAAGAATTAGCGGCTAAAGAAGGTGCTGAAAAAACAGACGCCTCCCGTTCTCTTGAGAAAGCGGCGGAAGAGTCGCTGAAGGCCTTCCATGAAGCGATGGATGATGATTTCAATACAGGACTTGCCACCGGCGCCATGTTTGACCTGGCGAAAGCAATCAATATTTACGGGACTGCGGTAGACGGCGGCCTTAGTGTGGATCATGAAGCAGTAGAAAAGGCGCATACCGCTTTGAAAACGATTATGGACATCTTGGGAATTCTTGAAGAGGTATGGGAAAAGACGGATTCTCCGGATGACAAATCTTATAATGATCTGATGGATGTCATTCTGGCAGTCCGCCAGACGGCGAGAAAAGAAAAAATGTACAAAATTGCCGATGAAATCCGCGACAGGCTGGATGCCGCAGGTATCGTGATCGAAGATACGCCGACCGGCGCAAGGTGGAAGAGACGTGGAGTTTAAAAGGGTTCTTTTTCTGAAAAAGCAAATGGCGCAAAAACTGGGAAGAGGATCGCCTGAATTGGGTGAACAGGATATTTTTGCCATGGATGCGCTGACACTGGCGTATATCGGTGATGTATGCTGGTCCTTTTTTGTCAGAAAAGCGCTGATCGATACAGGGATTTACAATGTGCAGATATTAAACAGCCTGGCATCGGAGATGGTGTCCGCCCGTCAGCAGAGCCGTATCCTTTTTGAGATAAAAGAATTGCTTTCCGACAGAGAATTAAAGGTTTGCAAAAGGGCAAGGAATACCCATTCTACAGTGCCGAAAAGCGCTACCGTAGAGGAATACAGGGAGTCTACGGCATTTGAAGGGCTCCTGGGGTATCTCTATCTGTCACGGCAGAAGGAAAGGCTTGATTTCCTTATGGGGCGAGGGCTTTCTTATTTGGCAAGGGAGTTTCACGATGAATAACAGAAGGGTTTCCCCTGATACAAAGGAACGGAAATGCGATCCGCATGAGAAAAGAAGGGACGGAGACAAATCCATACGTGGGGAAAGGGGACTCTCTTCTGGGGGCAGGAGAAAGGAAGAGGAGACCTGTTTTATCGGCGGCCGGAACAGCGTACTGGAATCTCTGCGTGCAGGGCAGGTAAAAAAAGTTTTCATAAAATCGGGGAAAAAGGACAGCCGCCTTTTAGCGCTGGCGGAAGAAGCGGAACGCTTCGGCATCTCCGTTATTGAGGCGGAGGAAGGGGCGCTTGACCGTTTGACAGAAGGTGTCCGGCATCAGGGAGTAGCCGCGTCTTTGAAGCCTTATGCATATGCTGATTTGGAAGAGGTGCTTTCGTCTTGTGGAAGAAAGGATCCCCTGCTCATTCTTCTTGACGGTGTGGAAGATGTAAGAAATATAGGTGCGATTGTCCGCACGGCGGAATGTGCGGGGGCAGCGGCGGTACTGCTTCCCAAGCATAGGAGTTCACCTGTAACGGCGGCCGCCATGAAGACGGCGGCAGGTGCTTTTGCTTATCTTCCGGTCTGTCAGATCGGAAATATCCGGCAGACACTGGAGAAACTGAAAGAACGGGGGTTTTGGGCAGTCGGCGCTGATATGGACGGCGGTGATCTGTATCAGGCGGATCTGAAAGGTCCTCTGGTTATCGTTATGGGAGCGGAAGGAAAAGGCATAAGTCCTCTCACCAAAAGAATGTGTGATTTCTGTGTACGCATTCCGATGAAAGGCAAAGTGTCATCTCTGAATGTATCTGTTGCCGCAGCGCTTCTCATGTATGAGGCAGTCCGGCAGAGGAATTGAGATGAAAGATTTATACTTGATTGACGGATACAATGTTATCTTTTGGCTTCCCGAAGAGTTTCCCCGGACCGATCTGGAGTCGAGCCGCAAAAAGCTGGTAGATCTTATGCAGGACTATGGGGCTCATAACGACGTGGAGGTGATTGTCGTTTTTGACGGGAAGAGTCGTTCTTTAAAAGCGAAAGTGGAAACGGTTTCCCCCTTTTTCCATGTGGTGTACACACCGTCGAAAATGACAGCGGACAGTTATATTGAAATGGAATCATATAAAAGGCGGGATGAGTACCGCTCTATTTTCGTTGTGACATCGGATGGCGCGGAACAGAACCAGGTGCTGGGGAACGGTGCTTACCGTATGGCGGTTTCCGATCTGGTGCGGTTGTGGAATGAAGATAAGAAAGTGCAGACGATTTTTATCCGCCGGAATAATATGGCGAATCCACGGAGTGAGATCGGAAGGCACATCCCTTCATCCGTGCAGGATAAGTTGGAAAGGTTAAGAAGAAAGTAGTGTGACAGAGGTGCTTTATGGAAAAAGTTGACCTAAAAGCGGCTGTGTTATATACTAATTTTTGATATTATCCACATAAAATTTACTGTATCTTTTATGATGCATAGGAGGAAGTACTGTGAAATACGCTTTGATTGGAATAACGATGGTAGTGGCTTTGTTTTTGATCATCGTGGTTGTGGCCCAGGAATCCAAACAGCCCGGCATGGGAAGTGCGATTGGCGGCGGCGCGGAAGGGATGATGGGGGGAAAATCCCGCGGTAAAGATGCTGTCCTTTCGAAATTTACCGTTGTGCTCGGTATTCTATTCGCCGTGCTTTGTCTTGTGCTCGGGCGGTATATGAATACGTTTTAATGAGGGTTTTGGGGCTTGCACGAGGCAAGCCTTTTTTATTGAAGGAGACAAGAAATGGGAGATAAGGAGAAATTATCATATCGTCCCGGCATGGTTCTGCAGGGGGTCTACAAATCTTATGGATCGCGTTTCGGATTCCTGATCACGGATGAGGAGCATGAAGATGTATACATTGCTGACCGTGATCATCTGAATGCAGTCAATAATGATATCGTGGAAGTGCGTATAAAAAAAGGAGAAACGGGGCGTCACAATACGGAGGGGGAAGTCCTCCGCATCATTGAAAGAGCGGAAAATACTTTTGTCTGCACTTATGAGATGACATCCTTTGGAGGAAAAGCTATACCGATTGACGAAAAGATCGATATGGTGATTGAAATACCACGGGGAGAGGAACTGGAAGCGGTCACCGGTGCCCGTGTGATGGTGGAAGTGACAAGATGGCCCGGGGCGAGGGCAAATGCCGAGGGGAAAGTGACGGAGCTTATCGGCTATAAGGGGGATAAAGGGATTGATATCGACATCATTATCGCCCAGCACCGGCTGCCCCATGTGTTTTCCAAAGCACTCATGGCGGAAGCCGATGCTTTTCCCAGGGAAATAAAACAGGAAAAAGGAGTGGAGGATTTCCGCAGCCTTCCCATCGTGACTATTGATGGCCCTGATGCGAAAGATCTGGATGACGCTGTTTACTGTGTGAAAAAAGAAAATGGTCATTATCAACTGGGGGTTCATATTGCCGATGTAAGCCGGTATGTGAGGAAAGGAAGTTTAATTGATGATGAGGCATATCGCCGCGGGACATCCGTCTACCTGGCAGACCGTGTTATACCTATGCTGCCTTTCCAGCTTTCCAACGATTTGTGCAGTCTGAATCATGATGAAGACCGTTATGCCATGTCCTGCATTATGGATGTGGCGCCTGACGGGAAGGTAGCGGCGGAAAAGATTACGCCTTCCATGGTTCGCGTGGCGCGGCGCTGCAACTATCCGGAGATAAATCAGGCCTTTGAAACGGGAGTGGCGTCTGATGATTTGAAGCCATACCTGCCTATGCTCCGGGATTTAAAAGCGTGTGCTGATATCCTCCGTAAAAATAGAGAAAACAGAGGTGCTCTGGAATTTGATTTCCCCGAATATAAAGTGATTCTTGATGAGGAAGGCACTCCGCTCCGCATTGAAAAACGGAATCGCGGCGATGCGGAAAAGATGATTGAAGATGCCATGATTGCCGCCAATGAAACGGTCGCCCGTTTCCTGGAAGCTACGGGACATACTTCTGTATATCGCATTCATGACCATCCGGACGGAGATAAGCTCCTTTCTTTAAAAAAGATGATGGCAATTTTCGGAGTGGCGGAAAAACTGCCGAAAGAACCGGAGCCGAAAGATATGCAGCGCCTTATGGAAAGCATGAAAGGAAAAGAGATTGAAGCCGTCGTACAGGTCATGACACTCCGATCTCTGCCGCAGGCCTGTTACAGTACGGAGAACAAAGGGCATTTCGGTATAGCGTCCACCTGCTATACCCATTTCACGTCGCCGATCCGCCGCTATCCTGATCTCATGGTTCATCGGCTCATCCGCCAGGCTCTCCGGAACAGGCTGAATAAATCACAGCTGAAAAAGCAGACGGAATTTCTTCTCCGCGCGGTGGAGCATTGCTCCGAAACGGAACAGAATGCGGTGGAAACGGAAAGGGATACAACCGATCTGAAAATGACGGAATACATGGTTCCTTTTGTTGGAGAGCCTTTTGATGCCCATATTACAGGGCTTACCCGGTTCGGCATATTTGTCGGACTGGATAACGGAGTGGAAGGACTTGTCCATATCGATTCCATGGATGATGACGAATACGTTTATCAGGAAGACACCATGACGGTTAAAGGGCTGCGCGGCGGGAAGAAATACACCATGGGGATGCCGGTGCGTGTGACCCTTGTCAAAGCGGATAAGGAAAAACGGGAGCTGGATTTCATCATGGGGGAGATCCGATCACCGCTCAATCTGGAAAGGCGTGTAAGAAAAGGATCCCGTCCCAAATCGAACGCAAAAAAGAAAGCAAAGAAAGGTAAAGGGAAAAAGAAATAATGGCAGCAGAAAAAAATGCGCCGCCTGTGTCCGCAAACCGCCAGGCCTATCATGATTATTTCATTCATGAGACCTATGAATGCGGCATCGCGCTTACCGGAACGGAAGTAAAATCCATCCGCGCCGGCAGGGTGAATTTAAGAGACAGTTTTGCCCGTGTGCAGAAGGGAGAAGTATTTCTCTGGAATGCCCATATCAGTCCGTATGAGCAGGGAAATATTTTCAATCATGACCCGCTCCGGACAAGGAAACTGCTTCTCCATAAAAAAGAAATCTTAAAAATAGAGAATACCCTGAAGACGAAGGGATATACCCTGGTACCGCTGAAAATGTATTTCCGCCATGGGAAAATTAAAGTGGAAATAGGTCTTGCCACAGGGAAAAAGCTGTACGACAAGCGGCAGGACATGGCAGCGAAAGCGGCGAAGCGCGATTTGGCGCGGCGGATCAAAGAACAGCGGTATGATTGAGTTGAAAATTTTCAATAAAAAACGGGGATTCTTCCCTTATGGAGAATCCTCGTTTTCAGTTGATTATTTTTTTATGATAGTATTCATCCGCTTGAAAGTTCTTGTCATATCGCTGTGACCGGAAAGGTGAGTGATGGCTTTGCCGTTCATCAGAAATTTTACTTCTTTAATATCCGGGAATTCAGTGAGCGTGTTTACTGTCATAGCAGTGAAAAGTTCTTCCGTCGTGGTGCTCTTATCCATGTTTAGAAGCTCTTTTGAAAAGTCGACGGTGGCAATGCCGTCTTTTACCTTGACGGTATTGACAGATAGCCCTTTCGGAAGGATCGGATATTTCTGTTTACGATCATCGGCAATCATGGCAGCCAGTGCCGCTTTTGGAGGATCATCTTTTAGTTTCATTTTCACGGTGACCGGCACAAGGTACATAGCATCTTCCGTAGGACGGTAAATCGTGAGAGATACTTCTTTTTCCTGCTGCTCAACGGTAGAAGCCGGTTTTGATGCCGGCGGTTTGGCGGTTGTAGCCGGGGTGCAGCCTATGATACCGAGCGAAATAAGAAATGCCGCTCCGAATAGATATATCTTTTTCATGGAATCCTCCTTAATCAGTCTGGGCGAAATAATCTACAAGGCCGTTGAAAAGGCTCTTGGCAATACTCTTGGGTGCCCACTTGGAAGTCAGCATCTTCAAACGGTGTTCATTGGAAATATACCCCATTTCCATGAGGACGGAGGGCATCGTGGTATGGGCGGTGACATAGAAGTTGTTTGCTCTGACACCCCGATCCGGAATGGAGAGACTGTTCAGCGTCGCCTGGTGGAGCATGTGCGCCAGCAGGAGAGATTTATCGCTTCCTACGTAGTAGTAGGCCGTAACGCCGTCAATCTGCGGATTGGAAATCGAATCGATGTGAATGGAAACGAAGACATGGGCATGGGCTTCATTGGCAATATCGCAGCGCGCCTGCAATTCCGCCGTGTCGGAAGCGTAAGGGCCGTAGACATCTCTATCGGTGGTACGGGTCATGACGACTTTCGCACCTGCTGAAGTCAGGAGATCGCGCAGGTTGAGGGCGATCGGAAGCGTGATGTCTTTTTCATAAATCTCTTTATTATTCAAGTGGCCGATGGCACCTACATCGGTACCGCCGTGACCGGGGTCAAGACAGATGATTTTTCCTTTCAGGGCCTGTCTGGCCTCAGCGGAAACAGGGACGTCCTTTATGGGAGGTGCCGGTGCGGCAGGTGTCGAAGAAGTGATTTCTTCTTTTGCTGCTTTTGCGGCATTTCGCTTTTCCGCTTTATCTACGGATTTATAGTAACTCTTTTTTGCACCGATAATAGGGATATCTACAACGAGACGATGAGGTTTGCCTGCTTTTGCGTCAGGGCGTAAGGCAAAGACGCGGATGTTTTCCATCTTCTGCGGTTTTGTCATGAGGACATCCAAATAGGTGTCGCCGTTTTTTTCTGAAACAGTGGCGAAATCAATAGCCCGTTCATCCATTTCATATTGATGGAGAGCGGAACCCTTGGCAGTATCTCTTAAAATCAGTTGAAAATTTTTCCCTTCTTCATCAATAGCGGCTTCTGCTTTTACTGCATGGGACAAATCCATAGCGATACGGACAAACGGCGGGTCGCCGTCGTTTCTTGCCGTCCATCGGAAATTCGTGATGGAAGCGGGTGCTGCCGAAGCCGGATGGACAGCGAGCAGGAATAAACTGACAAAAAAGATAAGTATAGAAAAAATTCTTTTCATAAGTTTCCTTTCTTTATGTGTAATGCATGAGATGATTATCCGAGGATATTTCCTATTATACCACGGGACATATATTCTTGAATGTTGGTCATAAAAATAGATGGAGCCAGGAGGCACTGATGATTACGATGGTCTTCCAAAAATGACATGAAGTTTGTTTTGTAGTAAAATAAATTATGTATTGTCATTTTGACGAAGTGCTTACGAGGAGTTAAAGTATGTTTTTGTCTCATTGGAAAAAGAGCGCGGCGGTATTTGTCGCTTTGTTTGGAATCAGCGGCGCGGTTTTCCTTGGCGGCTGCGGCATGTGGAAATCAGGTGTGCCGAAAGAAGATGCTGTGAATATGGCGGAGGCTTCTTCCGTTAAGGTGAAAGATCCGAATTTCAAACCGGGAACAGCGATTGTACATCGTGATGCTGATGTAGAATACAGCGTGCCTGAAGGAGTTTCCATTCTCATGTACCATATGATCGGGGACATGAAAAATAATTCCGCTGTCATGACGGAGGATAATTTACGTATACAGATGCAGTACCTGAAAGACCATGGATACCATCCCATTACGATGCAGGAATTATATGATTATGTGACAAAAGGGGAAAAACTTCCATCCAAACCGGTATGTATTACTTTTGATGACGGGTATCTGGACAGCTATACTATCGTGTACCCCATGATGAAAGAATTCGGTTATCCCTGGACTTTATTTCTTATTACTGATGATGTGGGTAAATCTTACAACCGCATGACATGGGAACAGCTGAAGGAAATGGCAGACAGCGGGGCAGTAACCATTGCGAACCATACTTTGAGCCATCCCAAGCTGCATAACCTGCCTACGAGGGCAGAGAAGGAAAACGAAATTATCGGCGCGAATAAAGCCCTCAAGTATCATTTGGGAATTGATAATCTATGGTTTGCTTATCCGTATGGAGATTATGATGACGAAGTGATTGATATCTGCAAAAAGGCAGGAATCAAGCTGGCAGTAACTACCGATGCCGGACGTGTCCATGTGGGAAGTTACCCTTATGACCTGAAACGCGTATACATTGGGAATAATGTTTCTTTGGCGCGGTTCATGGAACGATTGACGAAAGATAACTATGCGCCTTTATAAAATCAGGAGAAATGATGAGTAAAATATTTCACAGCCTTATATTTCGGTTTATCATAGTTACGCTGGTTTTCTTTGCGGCTACTTCTCCGATCATTGTCCTTTTCGGACCGTTTGGAAATTTGAAGCGTGCCGTGGTAGGCGCTATCATGCGTTCCCGCCATCCCCAGTACATTACCTGGCTGTATAACCAGGAGGAATTAAATGAAATATTGGGTGTAGTCAAAACGACGGAACAGACGCAAGTTCTTTCCTTTAAACCGCGTACCGATTCCACGCTGTCTTTGCAGAAGATTGAAACGACCCGTTTCGTGGGTTATCTTCTGGAAATCCCCAATCCGCAGCGGATACAGGTGGCAACGGCTGAAGATATTCAGGAAAAAGGGGATACGACGAGCCGCATTGCAAAGAAGAATAATGCGGTTGCCGCAATTAACGGCGGGGGATTTTATGATCCCAATGGTACGGGAACCGGCCGCCTGCCCTATGGGTTTATCATTCATGAAGGAAAGTATCTGCTCGGGCAGCAGGTAGATGATAAAGAACGGGTCGATTTTGTCGGCATGACACGTTCAGGGAACCTGATTGCCGGAAACTATAATAAAAAGGAGCTTCATGATTTGGGCGTGACAGAGGGATTGACCTTCGGCCCGCCACTTATCATGAACGGCAAAAAGGTTATCCGCAGCGGTGACGGCGGCTGGGGGATCAGTCCGCGTTCCGCGATCGGACAGAAAAAAGACGGAACCATGATGTTTCTTGTTATCGACGGCCGCCAGCCGGGGTACAGTATCGGAGCCACTTTGGTGGATGTGCAGAATATTATGTATGAAAAAGGCGCGTATATTGCGGCGAATCTGGACGGCGGTTCCAGTACGACCTTGTATTATAACGGCAATGTAGTGAATAAACCGGCGGATCTTCTTGGAGAGCGTATGATTCCAACGGCATTTATCGTGAAATAGGAGGGAACTGATGAATAAGAAATTTCTTACATTTGTTTCCTGCTGTGTCATCGGTACGGTACTGCAGGCGGGCGGGTACCTTTATCTTGATCAGGTACTCTTTGCGCCTTTGTCTTCTTCGGATTACGGGGTATCTGATGTAAAAGATAAAAATACGGAGGCTCTTGATAAGGCAGGACGGAAGATATTCAGCAAAATTACGGTGAAGGGGAAAGCCTATTATTCCCATGACTACCATTATATGGCTGATGTTACCGCTGATTCTGTGACGATTTATAATTCAGACAGTTTGAACACGCCGCAGAAAGTGGATTTGAAAGGACAGGGCGTATCTTTCTTTGAATGGATGCCTGACCGTAATCTGGCGCTTATGGCCATGTATCCCATTCATTGGAAGGGCGGACGCTGGGATGTGACTCTGGCAAGGTATAATCCGGAAGGAACGACCCATGAATCGGATGCGCCGATTAAGGATCTGCCGAGAAACGCCAAAATTGTGGATGTGGCATACTCGACTGCGACGAATGCGGTGTATATGAAAATGGAGGTGGGAAACGGACTGTATCGTATTTATCGTACTGATGCAAACTATGATACCCGCCGCATCTATGTGCAGACATCCCATATCGGTAAGATTGCCGTTTTTTATGATGAAGATAAATTCTTCTACGATGACAGCCAGCGGGGCATTATGTATCTTTTTGACGGGGATGACAGCGGCTGGCGCGTTATTTCTCCGCCCGGGCAGTTCCGGCTGGTTGGGCTTGGCGAAGATAAAACGATTTACGCCGTTAAAGTAAATTCGAAAGATGAAGTCATCGGTTACTATACGGGAAGACTGAAAGTGGGCTTTCATGAAGTGAAAGCATTGGAAACACCGGTAGAATTAAATTCCGTCACGGTCCATATGATTCGTGAAGCGGCCGCGGCAAATCCTGAACAGCCGGCAGAGAAGAAAAATTAAATCATTAAATTGTAATATAAAATCGGACAGTCACACAGAAAAGGCTTCGAAAATAAATTCGGGGCTTTTTTTACTCGGAAAAACCTGTGTTTTCTAATGCGCCTGCCTAATAAAACTGATATAATTAAAAAAACTGCTTTTGAAAAGAGGGATTATATGGAGAGGGTCTGTTCTGCAGACGACAGGATCATTACGGCACTGGATGTAGATTCTTTTGAAAAGATGGAGTCCATCGTGGAGGAGCTGGGAGAACTCGTTTCGTTCTACAAGGTGGGAATGGAGCTGTACTATGCTGAAGGAAGTAAAACCATGGAATGGCTTCATGAAAAAGGGAAGCAGGTTTTTCTTGATTTAAAAATGTATGATATCCCGAACACCGTGGCCCATGGAATTTCTGCCGTGTCGGGGCTGGGGATCGACCTGATCACGATCCACGCAGGCGGCGGTCGGGACATGATGGAAGCCGCAGTGCAAGCTGCCGATGAAGCGGGACGGAATAACGGGAGACGTCCAAAAATTCTGGCGGTTACCGTGCTTACCAGTTTTGATGAAACTGTTTGGAAAGAGACAGGCGGATTATTGCCGATTGAGTCTCAAGTGTTCCGCCTGGCAAAACTGGCAAAAGAGTGCGGCGTCGACGGTGTGGTGGCATCGCCGGAAGAAGCGAAAGGGATACGGGAACTTTGCGGAAATGATTTTGAAATTGTCACGCCGGGAATCCGTCCGGCCTTTGCGGATGCTGATGATCAGAAACGTATCGCCACGCCCGCTGTGGCGCTTAATAACGGTGCGACGCGGCTTGTGATCGGGCGGCCGATTACAAAAGCGGAAGATCCGAAAAAAGCCGTCCGTATGATTTTAGAAGAGATCAGGGAGAATAAAAAATGATGAAAAAAGACGCAGAATCTTTATTGAGAGAGACAAAAGCCATTCTGGAAGGGCATTTTCTTCTGACCAGCGGGCTGCACAGCCCCCTTTATGTAGAGAAGTTCAATGTACTGCAGCACCCTGAGTACACGGAAAAACTTTGTGAAATGATTGCAGACCATTTCAGAAATCAGGGGGTGCAGACAGTAATCGGACCGGCAACGGGCGGCATTATCCTGTCACAGGTGACAGCGAGGCTTTTGGGGACCCGTTCTATTTTTACGGAAAGAGAAAACGGAAAAATGACACTTCGCCGTGGCTTCCGTGTGGAACCGGGTGAAAAGGTTCTCATTGTGGAAGATATCGTGACTACCGGCGGCTCTATCCGTGAAGTGGTGGACGTGGTAAATGAAGCAAAAGGTGAAATTGCGGGCATCGGTCTTTTTGTAGATCGCTCCGGAGGAAAGGCGGATTACGGTGTGCCTGCCGATAAGGTATTTCCTCTTGTCCGCCTGACAGTGCCGGCTTACCGCCCGGAAGAATGTCCGCTTTGTAAAAAAGGAGTGCCAATTACGGAAAGAGGAAGTCATCATTTGAAGAAATAAAAAACAATGGTTTGTGAATGAACAGTGAAGAAGAAACGGTACAGTGATGTATCGTTTTTTTATGCGGCAAACAAAATAGACCTCCATGGGGGTGGAGGTCTTCAGGAAAGAGGCAATGTCGTTTGATGGGAGAATAGTATTGCCTCGGGGGTTAAGTAGAAAGTTCGCACATCAGGTCATGAACGGAAACGATGTCCTTAATTTTGTAGGCATTGGCGCCGCAGAAGACAAGTGCGTTATCCACATCTCCTTTGACAGCCCTGATGAGTGCCATGGTGATGCAGTATGGCGTTGTGCGGGGATCGCAGGTCTTAAGGCAGTGGAAGCAGTTTCTTACGTTTTCACGCTGTTTGCGGATCCGTTTTACAAAAGGGTTGAGAAGCGCCCGTCCCGGCATATGGACCGGGCTTTGGACGATTGTCACGTCTTCCTTTTTCGCCTTGACGTACATTTGTTTAAATTCGTCCGCCGCATCACATTCTTTCGTGGCTACGAAACGTGTTGCCATCTGCACGCCGGAAAGACCGAGAGAAAGATAATGTCTGATATCTTCTTTATCAAAAACACCGCCGCCGAATACGACGGGGATTTTTTTATTGTACTTTTCTTCAAATTCGTGAACTACCGCGAGAATTTCCAGAATTTCTTTTTCATAGCCGTCGTTTTCATGAAGTTTTACTTCTTCACGGGTGTAGCCCAAATGGCCGCCCGCTTTCGGACCTTCGATGACAACCAGATCTGCTGTCGTGTGGTGGTGCCTGTCCCATAATTTCAACAGGACGCGGCACGCTTTGGGTGAACCGATAATGGGTGCTATTTTGGTGTTCGAACCTTCGACACATGCGGGGAGATCGGCGGGAAGACCTGCACCGGAAAAGATAATGTCTGCTCCGTTTTCTACGGCACACTTGGCATAAACTTCATAGTTATATCCTTTTGTCATGATATTCACACCGATAATTCCATCAGGCGCTGTTTCACGCGCTTTTTTCAGATGGCGTGCAAGAGCCCTGCAGTTAGCGGCAATCGTGTTTGTTCTGAAATCAGGTTCATCGAAACCGGGCTGTGCCGCAGAAATGACACCGATACCGCCTTCTTTTGCGACGGCTCCCGCAAGACCGGAAAGGCTGATGCCGATACCCATGCCGCCTTGGATGATGGGAATACGGGCTGTCAATTCACCTATATGCAATGCCGGTAAAGACATAGCGCTTCTCCTTCTTGATTATAATACAAAATCACATAAACGTTTTATTTAATAAGTGTAAATTGAAATTATTTAATTGTAGTGTAGTCCAAAAGTATGGATAAGTCAATGGTTTTATGTCAAATAATTTATTCAAACAAAACTTGATTTATTTTTGATAATATGACAAAATAAATCTTCAGTAAAGGAAGACAGGGATAAGGGCATTTCATTGCGTTATGAAGTTAGCACCTGTTCATAAAAGAATTCTTTATTATATCCTTGGCTTAAAAGACTCCTATTACGGGAATAATAGAAAAGCATATTAATCAACAGGGGAGAAACGAGGATACTATATAATGGTTGCGGTGTTGTGATATAGTATTATCAGCAGGTGATAAATATGAACAGAAAACGTAAATGGGAGAAAGAAGAACGGCGGGAAGCGATCACTGATGTGATCCGGCAGAATCCGTGCCTTACCGATGAGGATCTGGCAAAGCGGTTTTCCGTCTCTGCTGCGACAATAAGGCTTGACCGGCAGATGCTGGGAATACCGCAGATGCGGAAACGGATTGAAAAAGCAGTTTCTGAACATCCGTCCGGATTTCATGAAGAACTCCAGATTCTGGATATGGAGAAAGGGAAAAAGGGACTCGCCCTGTTTCATACGACAGAGGAAATGACGGACAGAAGCGGTATGGTTTCCGCAGATCGCCTTTATGCCGCTGCGGCAGATTTTGCGCAGTCTTTGGCAGGACAGGTGTTCACGCCGGTGCAGGTGGGGAATATTAAGTATAAAGAACCTGTCGGCAGTGGTGAACAGCTTGTTCTCAAGGGGAAAATCGCTCTGATGAAAGTAAACAGGAAATATATTTATATCAGCTTCTTTAAAAGAGCGGCGGAAGTGTTCCGTGCCAAATTTATTATGGAAGTATCAAAAACAGGCGGGGAGGAGCTTCATGGATAAAATAGCAGTAGATGCTATGGGGGGGGATTTCGCTCCTCTTGAAATAGTCAAAGGCGCTGTTCTGGCAGTGCGTGATTTTCATGTTCCTGTTGTCCTGGTCGGCGATAAGGAACAAATTGTGAAAGTATTGAAAGACAATCATGCCGATCAGGAACCGTTGATTGAAATCTGCCATGCATCACAGGTGATTGGGATGGGAGAACATCCGGGGATGGCATTTCGTAAGAAAAAAGACGCATCCGTGTCTGTGGGGGCAAAGCTTGTTAAGAACGGAGAGTGCGGTGCTCTTGTCGCTCCCGGTTCAACAGGCGCTGCTGTGACGGCAGGACTTTTAGGGATGGGACGTGTCGATGGGATTGAACGTCCTGCCATTTTAACTCCGATTCCGAATCGGAAAGACGGATATACATTTCTGATTGACTCCGGTGCCAGCGCGCAGCCGAAACCGGAGACACTTTTACAAAATGCTCTGATGGGATATGTTTATGCGAAAAAAGTGTGGCATATCGAAAATCCGCGGATCGGACTTCTGAATATCGGCGAAGAAAGTACAAAGGGCAGTCCTGTCGTGACGGAAGCTTATGAATGGCTGTCCGGACAGAAAGTGGTTCCTTTTGCGGGAAATGCGGAGGGACGTGATATCATGTCCGGTGAATTTGATGTTATTGTTACTGACGGTTTTACAGGAAATGTAGTACTGAAATTTGGAGAAGGAGCTGCCAGCCTGTTTTCCGCATTATTGAAAAAATCGGTGGAAAAAGGCGGTCTTCGGGCAAAGCTGGGGGCCTTTCTCCTGAAACCGGCATTGAAAAAATATCTTGTGAAGCGGCTGGATTATGCCGAATATGGCGGAGCGCCTTTGATGGGGATTAAAGGCGGGCTGATTATCTGCCACGGCGCGTCCCAAGCCAGGGCAATCAGGAATGCCATTCATATGGCAAAAGACTTCTGTGAAGCTCGTGTGGTTGATGTTATTGCAGAAGCGGTGGTGCAGATTGAAAAAGAAGCGGGCCGCTTGAAAGAAGACTGAGCTTTTGGGGGAATAATTATATGAGTGTATGCAGTTCGGCAGGAATTTTGGGAACCGGTCACTATGCGCCGGAAAGACTCCTGACAAATTTTGACCTTGAGAAGTTGGTAGATACTACGGATGAATGGATTCGTACCCGCACAGGTGTGGAAACCCGCCACCTGGCAGCCGCCTCTGAAAATACATCGGATTTGTGTGTAAAAGCCGGTTGGAAAGCTTTAGAAGCTGCCGGTCTTACTGCAGAGGATATAGATTTTGTGATGGTGGCGACAGCTTCACCGGATTACGTGGTACCGTCGACAGCCTGTCTTGTGCAGGATAAGATGGGAATGAAACGGGCGGGCGGCATGGATATTTCTGCAGGCTGCTCCGGTTATATTTATGCAGTCGCCACAGCAGCCGCGATGGTCAAAGCGGGACTTTATAAATATATTTTGGTAGTGGGTGCGGAAATATTGTCCCGCCTGGTTAATTGGCAGGATCGTTCCACCTGTATTCTTTTTGGTGACGGGGCCGGAGCAGCGGTCATCGGGGCGGCGGAAGAAGGATTCGGCCTTCTGGCATCAGATTTAGGTTCTGATGGGAGCATGGGAAGTATTTTAAATATCCCAGCCAGCGGTGTGGCTGAACCTGTGACGCACCGCGCCATTGATTCGAATCGTATTTACATACATATGGAAGGCCCCGAAGTGTTTAAAGCTGCTGTCCGCCATATGGAAAATACAACTATGGCAGCACTTGAAAAGGCGGGAGTTGATAAAGAGGAAATAGATATGTTCATTGCCCATCAGGCCAATAATCGTATTATCCAGTCTATTGCAAAAAAAGTGGGTATTCCCAAAGACCATATGTATGTGAATGTCGAAAGATATGGAAATACTTCGGCGGCATCCGTGGGGATTGCGCTTGATGAAGCGGTGCGGAGCGGAAAAATAAAACATGGCGATATCGTCGTGATTACAGGATTCGGTGCCGGTCTTACCTGGGGCTGTGATGTAATGCGTTGGATTTAATAGCCATAATTTAATAGTCATAATAGATAGTTTATGTAATGAGGTGAAACAATGAAAACAGCATTTTTTTTCCCGGGACAGGGGTCCCAGAAAGTCGGAATGGTTCATGATTTGTACGAAAAGTATGATTCCGTGAAAAAGATCATTCGTGAAGCTGATGACACATTGGGCTTTTCCATTTCAAAAATGATGTTTGAAGGTCCGGATACGGAACTGATGAAAACAGAATTTACCCAGCCTGCTATTTTGACGGCCAGTGTATGCTGTTGGCAGGTATTGAAAGAAGAAGGCGTTACACCTGATGTGGCGGCAGGCCACAGCCTCGGTGAATATTCCGCCCTTGTGGCGGCAGGTTCAATCTCTTTTTCTGATGCGGTCCATACGGTCAATCTTCGCGGCAAGTTTATGCAGGAAGCGGTACCTCTTGGTGAAGGAAGCATGGCGGCTGTTATCGGTTTGGATCCGGATCGTATCGCTGAAGTCTGTGCGGGTGTTTCTACGGAAAGCCAGCCGGTGCAGGCGGTTAATTTTAATTGTCCGGGACAGACGGTTATCGCCGGGGCTGCCGGAGCGGTGGAAAAGGCTTGTGCTGCTTTGAAAGAAGCCGGCGCAAAGAGGGCGATCATGTTGAATGTAAGCGCGCCTTTCCATTCTTCGCTTATGGAACCGGCGGCGCAGAAGCTGAAAAAGGTGCTTGATAAGATTGAGATAAAAGATGCGGAAATTCCTGTTATCGCTAATGTAAATGCACTGGCAGAAACAAAAGCGGCAGATATCCGTACGCATTTGGTGGAGCAGGCGGCTCATGCGGTGAGATGGGAAGAGTCGGTGCGAAATCTTATTGCCGGCGGAATGGACACCATGGTGGAATGCGGACCGGGAACCGTCCTGTCTGGGTTTATGCGCAAGATAGATAAAAGTATCGTGTCTTATCACGCGGAAAATATAGAAACGATTATCGAAACCGTACAAGCATTGAAAGGAGTCTGATAATGGAAAAATCGGAAAAAACAGCATTGGTTACGGGCGCTTCCCGCGGTATCGGCCGAGCGATCGCTCTCACTCTCGGTCAAGCGGGGTATGCGGTAGCAGTTAATTATGCAGGGAGCGAAGCAGCGGCGGAAGCAGTAAAAAATGAAATTATCGCGGCAGGCGGAAAAGCGTTTACTCTGCAGGGAGACGTGTCCGATCCGGAAGATGTAAAGCATATGTTCGAAAAGATTAAAGAGGGGTTCGGATTTCTTGATGTCCTTGTCAATAATGCGGGCATTACAAGAGACAGTTTACTTATCCGTATGAAAGAAAGCAGCTGGGATGAGGTGATTGCAACCAACTTGAAAGGAAATTTTCTGGTACTGAAAGCAGCAGCGGCGATGATGATTCGCCGTAAAAAGGGATCTGTCATTAATATTTCTTCAGTTGTAGGCCTTACGGGAAATGCGGGGCAGGTAAATTATGCGGCGGCAAAAGCGGGTGTTATCGGTATGACGAAAGCGGCTGCCAAAGAACTGGCCTCCCGCGGCATTCGTGTCAATACGGTAGCCCCGGGATGTATCGTGACTGATATGACGGATAAGATACCGGAGAATATAAAAGAAGGCATGCTTCATTCTATCCCGCTCAGCCGTCTGGGGCAGACCGAAGAAGTTGCCAAGGCTGTTTTGTTCCTTGCTTCTGATGATGCCTCTTATATCACCGGGCAGGTTTTGAATGTAGACGGCGGTATGGTGATGTAAGTTCGGCAGGGAGGACAGAGCATCCTGATATGAGGAACGGGAAAATATTTATGCCGTATCATCAGCATAGAGTTTTCCGGCATATATAAAAAGGGTATGCGTCATTTGCTTTTGCAGGATTCTTCAGAGAAGATAAAAGAGGCTGCCACAGCCGTTTACTTTTTTTCCTGACTGCGTTTTTTATATCAGGGAACGGGTTTATATGTAGACGGCGGAATGGTTATGTAATATAATTTATGATGGTAAATTTTATTGAAAGGTGGTGAGATGAATGGGAACTTTTGACAAGGTAAAGAAAATCGTTGTAGACCAGCTGGGAGTCAATGAAGCTGATGTACAGATCGACTCCACTTTTATTGATGATCTGGGTGCGGATTCTTTGGATATCGTAGAACTGATCATGGCGTTCGAAGAAGAATTTGAAATTGAAATTCCGGATGATGCGGCTGAAAAGATCAAAACTGTACGTGATGCAGTTGATTACATTGAAAAGCAGATTCAGTAATTCATACTGGAACATGGCAGGCATCGGGGGCTTTTATTCCCCCGAAAGGCCGCTGTGCGGAGAACACCTCAAAAAAGCGGACCGCAGTTTCGGCCATCCGTTTTTTTGAGGTTTTGTCCCATAAAGGAATATAAAAAACAGGTAATCTGATCCAAATTATGTGAGTGAGGTGCTTTGTAAGAATGGAAAGAAGAGTTGTAATTACCGGTCTTGGGGTGGTATCCCCTGTTGGAACGGGCGTAGAGAAGTTTTGGAACAGTCTTTTGGAAGGCAAATCGGGCATTGCTCCGATTACCCGGTTTGACGCTGCTGATTTCCCGGTGAAAATCGCAGGTGAAGTAAAAGATTTTGATCCGGCACTGGCAGGTGATAAAAAAACAATCCGACATATGGATCGCAATGCCCAATTTGCTGTTGCTGCTGCCCGGATGGCAGTGGAAGATGCCAAATTGGATATGGAAAAAGAAAATCCGGATATGGCAGGAACAGTGATTGGAACCGGTATCGGCGGTATTGCCACCATGGAGGAAACGGTATTCCGTATTGAGCAAAAAGGACCGGGCAAGGTGAATCCTTTTGCTGTTCCTATGATGATTGCCAATATGGCTTCCGGACAAGTTTCCATTACTTTTGGTCTGCAGGGGCCTGTACTCACTGATGTGACCGCCTGTGCATCCGGTACTAACGCCATCGGTCTTGCTGCACGCCTGATTAAGCATGGTGATGCTGATGTGATGATTGCCGGGGGGACGGAAGCGGCTGTGGCAAAGACACCGATGGCAGGATTTGCCGCCATGAAGGCGCTCTCTTCAAGAGAATGTCCGCCGGAAGAAGCGTCTTGCCCATTTGATGCCCGCCGGGACGGATTCGTTCTTGGTGAAGGCGCCGGGATTCTCGTACTGGAAGAACTGGAACATGCGAAAAAGAGAGGCGCTTATATTTATGCTGAACTTGCAGGGTATGGTTCCAACGGTGATGCTTACCATATTACCGCTCCCCGGCCGGGCGGCGAGGTGGCGCTCCGCTGCATGCAGAAAGCATTGGCAGATGCCCGTATTGATCCGAAAGACGTGGACTATATCAATGCCCATGGCACATCTACCCATTTGAATGACTTGAACGAAAGTACTGCCATTAAAGCGCTGCTGGGACAGCATGCTTATGAAATTCCCGTAAACTCCACAAAATCCATGACAGGGCATCTGCTTGGCGCAGCGGGTGCGATCGAAGCCGTGGTATGCGTGCTGACTATTGAAAAGAATAGGGTTCATCCGACTATTAACCGGAAAGAAATCGATCCGGACTGTGATTTGGATTATGTGACAGATGGTGCAAGAGATGTAAAAGTAAACGTGGCCATGTCTAATTCTTTCGGCTTCGGTGGACATAACGCGGTTATCGTTATGAGGCGTTATGAGGAGTAGGAATGAGCCGGATTGAGCGCAGGAAGCAGGAGCGGCTGGATGAAGTCCGGCGTTTTGCAAAAGAGAGTGATATTCCTGTCCATAATATGGAGCTGCTGAATGTGGCACTGACCCATACCTCTTATGCCAATGAACATCGTAATCTGAAAGTTCATGACAATGAACGTCTCGAGTTTTTGGGGGACGCTGTTTTGGATCTGGCAGTAGGGGATTATCTTTTCCGGCGTTTTCCCGAATGGCCGGAAGGAGATCTGACCCGTGCCAAGGCAAGCGTGGTGTGCAAACCGGCATGTGCCGAATGTGCGGCTAATTTCCATGTAGGTGATTATATGCTTCTTGGCAGAGGGGAAGAAATGTCGGGCGGCAGAACCCGCGTTTCTATCCTTGGGAATGCTTTTGAGTCGGTGATCGGTGCTGTTTATTTAGACAACGGCTATGAAGTGGCGGCAAAGTTTATTCTGGGCCATATGCAGAAGTTTCTTGATCTGGTTGATCAGGGGATTTATGATCATGACTATAAATCAGATTTACAGGAAATTGCCCAAAAAAATGGTGATGTCGATATACGGTATGAGGTCGTCCGTGATGAGGGACCGGATCATGATAAGACAATATGGATGGAACTTTTCATTAATGAGAAAGCACTTGGAACCGGTATAGGCAAGAATAAAAAAGAAGCCGCCCAAAATGCGGCTAAGGAAGCCATTGAACGGCTTCATAAGGGAGAGTCAGTACCGCCTTCTCCTGAATGAAGCAAGGGGGGATAAGATTGGCGGCGGTGAAGCAGCTTACAAGGCCGGAGGAAATTGTCGCGCGGATACGGGAAATATACGTGCCCAACCATTTTATGTCCGACTATTTTCATATTGATATTGATGATATCCGCTGCGGGAAAGTGATGGTCAGTTTACTGACGGATCCGAGAAAACACACGAACCACAGAGAGGTGCTCCACGGCGGTGTTATGATGGCGCTTGCCGATTCGGTGACAGGAGTTACCGGGGCATCTGTCGGGGCGGTAGTCGTTACAGTCAGCCTTACGATGAGTTTTATCCGTAATGCGAGACCGGGTTCCAGAATCCGTGTAAAAAGCCATATTACCCACAACGGCAGAACAACAATTGTTATTGCCGCGGAAATGTATGACGAAGATGATAAATTGATGGCAAATATACTGGCGGACATGATGATTGTTGATCATTTTCTCGAGATACCGAGAAAGTGGTAAATATAAACGGATACTTCCGAATATTCCTGTGGGCATATAATATGCTTCAGGAACGGAGTATCCGTTTTTTATCTTATTTAATTTTCAATACCGGTTCGTACAGGTACGCCTTTGTCATAATAGTGGCGTATCTTTTTCATTTCCGTAATCAAATCGGCGGCGTCAAGAATTTCTTTCGGCGCATTCCGTCCGGTAAAAATGAGTTCTACTTCAGGGCGGCGGGCTTTTAAAATTTTTTCCGTCTCTTCCTCTGTTGCCAAATCATACCAGCGTGCCATATTATATTCGTCCAGGATGACCATGTCGTAGTTTTTAGAAACAGCGTCTATGGCCTGCTCAATTCCTTTCAGAGTCATTTCCCGATAGTCTTTCGGGGGATGTCCCGCAGGATAAATTCGAATATGGTTTCCCCATGTTTTTCGCTGTTCATCCGTGAGCATTCCTTCCTTTGCGATGAAGTAAGGTTTGCCCAAAGTGATCAAGGTAATGCCCGGAATCGACTGGAGAATTTTCTGCTCTGAATAAGCGAGGGATTTCATGAATTGAAGGATACAAACTTTCTTTCCCGCACCGACAGCGCGGATGGCAAGTCCGATGGCGGCAGTTGTCTTGCCCTTTCCGTCGCCTGTATATACATGGATATATCCTTTGGTCATGATGGCTGCCTCCTGTTTTTATTACACAAAATGACGGGGTTTCCGCATAAAAAAATCTTCCTGCTCTTACGGAAGAAAAGATGTTTCGCATGGGAAAATCAAAAAAATTGTTTCCTTGTTCCACATTTGTACTGTTTATAACGGCGGTGGACAAAAAAACCTCCGAGAGTAAGAATGAAGAGAACAACGAAACGTATACCGTGCTGGGAAAAATGGATCAGGTCATGGCCAAGAACGACTTCAATGACTACGGAAGGAATTTTTCCGAAGAGTGTTGCCCGCAGATGCTGTCTTGTAGTGAGTTTTGTGAGGACTGCCGCTGCGGTAAAGAGAATGTTTGGAGAGTAGGGGATTGCCCGGGCTACAGCCATGGCGTATACCGAACTGTATTTGTCTACTTTTCTTAACATATGCTTTTTCTCAATGATCCGCCTTGCTTCATCCCTGAAAAATATGCGGCCGATATGGAAACTGATTTCAATCCCTATAACTTCGCCGATCCAGGAAATAATGATTCCCGGCAGAAGACCGAAAAGAACGCCGTTGATGGTGAGAAAAGGAATCGTGGGGATACCGAAAACGTTACAGAGAATCAGTAAAAAAAGACTCACTGCAAAAGCCCCGTAACCAAAAGAGGAAATATAGCGGGACAGACTATCCACATCTCCCGCCAAAGTCAGGGTGATGGTATTGCTGTAAAATTCAGGAAAGAATATTTTAGCGATAAGAAAACATATGGCTGCCAGAAGCAGGAGCATAAAAATTCCTACCGTTTTTTTATATGAATCAGGCATGGGGATTCCTTGCAGAAAAAATAGGAAAACGGAAATATACAAGCTGCATAATTCTGTTTCCTGCAGAACAGTAATTTATTTTCATTATTATAGAACAAACCGTTCTTTATTGCCAGTTATCCGATGGCGTTATACATACCGTATTCGTTTTTACACATCCGGTCACTTGCAAAAATATATTTCCGCTTATATAATAACGAATATATTAAAAATGGCATGGATGGGAAGAAGCTGTCGGGTTTTCTCAAAGAGAACCGCTCCTTGGCTGGAAGAGCGGCAGAAAGAAAACAGCAAGTCACCCCGGAGCCGGCAGGGAGGCCTGTCCGCCGCGCACGTTACGCGCTGATGAGTGGCCTGACGGCTATTTAGGTGGTACCGCGGAAGTCTCTTTCGTCCTATGGGATGAAAGAGTTTTTTATTTACAGGGAGTGGATGACATGGATGAGATGAAAGATTTAGGGAAGTATGAACCCGGTGCGATTGAAGAGAAATGGTATAACTTTTGGGAGGAACACGGTGTATTTCATGATGAACCGGAGGGGGGGAAAGAGCCGTACAGCATTGTGCTGCCGCCTCCCAATGTAACGGGGCAGCTTCATATGGGGCATGCGCTGGACAATACATTGCAGGATATCCTGATCCGCTATAAAAGGATGCAGGGGTATAATGTCCTCTGGCTTCCGGGAAAGGACCATGCCGGTATCGCCACGCAGGTCAAGGTGGAAAAACAGATCGCCGAAGAAGGCCTCACAAAGTACGATCTGGGACGTGAAAAATTTTTGGAACGCGTATGGGAATGGAAGGAAAAATACGGGAATACCATCGGGAAGCAGATCCGACGCCTGGGGTCTTCCTGTGATTGGAGCCGTGAACGTTTTACGATGGATGATGTTTGCGCCCGTGCTGTCCGTGAAGTATTTGTATCCCTTTATGAAAAAGGGCTGATTTATCAGGGGTTCCGCATTACCAACTGGTGTCCCCGCTGCCAGACGGCGCTTTCCGATATCGAAGTAGAGCATGAAAATGATATGGGCCATCTGTGGTATTTCGATTATCCTCTTGCCGATGAGGAAGGTGCTGTGCGCATCGCGACGACCCGTCCTGAAACGATTCCCGGTGATACGGCCGTCGCTGTTAATCCGAAAGATGAAAGATATGCGCATCTGGTCGGGAAGAGGGTGAAGCTGCCGACTACTGACAGAGAGATTCCTATCATTGCTGATGAATATGTAGATATGGAATATGGTACAGGCTGTGTAAAGATTACACCTGCCCATGATCCAAATGACTTTGCCATGGGTGAACGCCACCATCTGGAAACCATCGTCATCATGAATAAAGACGGCACGATGAACGAAAAGGCGGGCAGATATAATGGCATGGACCGCTACGAGTGCAGGAAAGAGATCATCAAAGATCTTACGGATATGGGGCTTTTTGTAAAAAGCGAAGAAAAAGAACATGCCGTCGGTCACTGCTCGCGCTGCCATACGGTTGTTGAACCGCTTACCACGAAACAGTGGTTTGTCAAAATGAAACCGCTTGCCGGTCCCGCTATGGAGGCAGTGCAGTCGGGGAAAACAAAATTTGTTCCCGAACGTTTTTCTTCTACCTATATCCAGTGGCTGGAAAATATTCATGACTGGTGTATTTCCCGCCAGCTCTGGTGGGGACATCGTATTCCTGTGTGGTACTGCGACGATTGTGGTGAAGTCATTGCGTCCCGCACCGATTTGAAGGCCTGCCCAAAATGCGGAAGCAAACATATCCGCCAGGATCCTGACGTTCTTGATACATGGTTTTCCTCTGCGCTCTGGCCGTTTTCCACCATGGGCTGGCCTGACAGGACGCCAGTCCTGAACCAATGGTATCCTACATCTACGATGGTTACCGGTTATGACATCATTTTTTTCTGGGTTGCCCGTATGATGTTCATGTCTATGGAATTCATGAAGGAAATTCCTTTCAAATATGTGTTTATCCATGGACTTGTCCGTGATTCCCAGGGCCGGAAAATGTCCAAATCCCTGGGCAACGGCATTGATCCCCTGGAAGTGATTGAGAAATATGGCGCTGATGCGCTTCGGTTTACGCTTGTCACAGGCAATACGCCGGGCAATGATATGCGTTTTTATTATGAACGTGTGGAGGGAAACCGTAATTTTGCCAATAAATTATGGAACGCCAGCAAGTTTACCCTTATGAATCTGGATGACTATGATCCCCGTTTCATTCCGGAAGAAAGTCAGTATACACTTGCGGATAAATGGATTTTAGAAGGTCTTGCGCAGACGGAAGAGCATGTCAGCGAGAACCTTGATAAATATGAGTTAGGCGCTGCCGCGGATTCTATTTATGATTTTGCATGGAACTCTTTCTGCGACTGGTATATTGAAACGGCGAAGGGCCGTCTTTATGGAGTGCACAATGCCGACCGGCAGGTTACCCAATATGTCCTTGTGTATGTACTGACGAGAATCATGGCGCTCCTGCATCCTTTTATGCCGTTTATTACGGAACACCTCTGGCAGCATCTGCCCCACTCCGGTGAAACTCTGGCGAGAGCTCCCTGGCCGGCAGCTGATGAAAGACTTCGTTTCCCGGAAGAACGGGAGCAGATGGAGCGTATCATGGATGCGATTAAGGCTGTCCGCAATATGCGTGCGGAAGCGAATGTGGCGCCGAACAGAATGTGCCATATCCGGATCGCGGTTCATCGTGATGATTTAAAGAAGTGTATTGAAACCCATGAAGAATATTTTGAAAAACTGGGGCATGTGGAAAAAATCAGCCTAATCGCCGCTGACGGAAAAAAACCTGAAAATGCCCTTGCTGCTGTTGTCACGGGCATGGAAGTATATCTTGAATTGAAGGGCCTGATTGATACGGCTAAGGAAAGAGAACGGATCGAAAAGGTAAAAGCCGCTCTGGAAAAAGAAATCGCCCGTACATCCGGTAAGTTGAACAATAAGGGTTTTCTTGCGAAAGCGCCGGAAGATGTTGTGGCGAAAGAAAAAGAAAAACTTGCGGAGTTTGAAGAGAAGATGAAATCATTTGATGAACGTCTTCGTTTCCTTGCCGATCTTTAATTGTTGTTGCATAAAGGAGTCAGTATGAATTATCAGGAAAGTATTTCCCGTCTGGAAGAAGCATCCGTTTTCGGAATCAAGCCGGGGCTGGAACGAATGCAAAAAATTCTTGCTGTACTGGGAAATCCTGAAAAAGCCTGTAAGATGATCCATATCACGGGGACGAATGGAAAAGGGAGCGTTGCCGCTATGATAACGAGTGTTTTGGAAAATACAAATCTTAAGGTAGGGCGGTTTACGTCACCGCATCTTATAGACTACACGGAACGGATTTACTTGGGTGGGAAAGATATCTCCCGGGAAGATTTTGCCAAAGCGGCCACAGTGGTTTTTAAAGCTCATGACGAGCTGGTAGCCGCGGGGGAAGAAGCATTGACGGAATTTGAACTGCTGACAGCCATCGCGTTTTGGTATTTCCGTGAAAACAAAGCAGATTATGCCGTTATGGAAGTCGGCATGGGCGGACGTTTTGACGCGACCAATGTAGTGATGCCTGTTGTTTCCGTCATTACGAATGTGGCTATGGATCACATGCAGTATCTGGGAAATACCCTTCAGGAAATAGCGAGGGAAAAAGCGGGAATTATCAAAAAGGGTATTCCGGTAGTCACTGCGGCGCAGCATGTGGCTTTGAAGGAATTGAAAAAAGATGCCCACAATAAAAAAGCACGCATTTATTTTTACGGCCGTGATTTTGAAATCGACACAAGAAACAAATGGGAGCAGGGCCAGGTAGTAGTGGTGAAACGGAAAGGCATGCCGAAAGAACTGGAAAAGAGCATGCTCTTTGTTCCCTTTATCGGTGCCCATCAGGCAGTCAATGCGGCGGTGGCAGCGATGGCACTTACCATTCTCATGAAAGAAGACGGGCGGATTAATGAAAATGATCTCCGTGAAGGATTGGCGCGGGCCAGATGGCAGGGCCGTTTTGAAATCCATCACGCAGGGGGGAAAATAGTTGTCTTAGACGGCGCGCACAATGAGGCCGGAGCGGAAGCGCTTCAGGAAGCATTGCAGGAACAGTATCCCGATAAACGGCGTATTTTCGTTTTTTCTTCTCTTCAGGATAAAACGACGGAAACCATTATTCAGATGCTTGTAAGAAAAGGGGATAAGGTTTATGCCTGCGCCGCGCCGACACCGAGGACAAGGACGCCTGAAGAAATCTGTGAAATGATTGACCGGCAGAAAATCAGGGCGGAGCACAAGATAGCGGGGAGCGTGGCAGATGCTTTGGAAAAGGCGGTGAAAGAGGCGGATGAAAACGATGTTGTCCTCGTCTGCGGCTCTCTTTACATATTGGGAGACGCGATCCGGTGGCTTCGAAAGCAGGAATTGGCAGAATAATAAACAAGAAAAAGGACTGAGGGAAACATAAAATATTTTCTCAGTCCTTTTTCTTTTCTTGCTGTCGCTGATTATTATGCTGATAAATAAATGAGCAGCCCATCAGCGTTTTATCATAGATTAGTAATTTTCCGCCTTAATAGCGAAGAAAGAACGGGGATGGTTGCATACAGGACATTCTTCCGGCGCCTCTACGGATTCGCAAGTGAAGCCGCAGTTCGCGCACATCCAGAGTTTCTTTTCATCTCTCTTGAATAGTTTGCCGTTTTCCACATTGGCAAGAAGAATTTTATATCTTCTTTCATGCTGCTTTTCAATTTCGCCGATTTTGGTCATGAGGAAAGCAATCTGCGGAAAGCCCTCTTTTTTTGCAGTTTCAGCAAACTCCGGATACATTGAAGTCCATTCATCATTTTCCCCTTTGGCTGCCATTTTCAAATGATCAGCGGTATCCTTTTTCAGATCCCCCACGAGCCAGAACCAGATTTTAGCATGAGCTCTTTCCTGGCTTGCGGTTTCTTCAAAGAGATCGGCAATCTGCCGGGACATGGACGGATCTTTTCGTGCTTCGCCAGCAAAGAGATTGTATTTCACATGGGCCTGTGCCTCTCCCGCGAAAGCGGCGCGCAGATTTTTTTCGGTCTGTGTACCTGCAAGGCGCGACATTTCTTCCAAAGCTTTTTCTTCATTCATGATTTTTTCCTCCTGAACAACTTACCTTACTATAAAGGATACTCCTGATATCCGTAATTATTATACATGATAAAAGTTTTGCGGAACAGGGAAAATGAGAAAGGAATATTTTCTGTTTCCAATTTGGCATGAAAGTAGAATCATTTTGTAAATAAATTTTTACAAAGAATTTACACAGCTGCTTTATGATAAAGAAAATAATAGGAAGTCGTGTACCTTTTAAGGGGGCGGGAGTATGTTCAGCCTGGTCAATAAGCATGAAGAGTTTTTTGATTTTCTTGTAACAAATGGAGAATATTTTCACAAAGGAACGCTTATGGTCAAGGAAGTCCTTCAAGATCCGAAGAAGCTGGAACGCTGTGCCAAGGAAGCGGAGAAAATTGAGCATCTTGCTGACGGAGTGACCCATGAAGTAGCGGCAAAAATGAAGCATGTCTTTATTACGCCTATTGACAGAGAGGATTTTTATCTCCTTACCAGCAACCTGGACGACTGTGTAGACGATATTAAAGATGTCATCTTTACTTTGCGCATTTATCATGCCGGCCTCGGCTGGAACCGGATGCTTCGCATGGCGGATATTCTGATAGAAATGTCCGGAGAATTGATTATCCTGTTCCGTCTTCTGAAAGATATAGATAAAAATGAAACGGAGATTACAGAACGGGCCCGTAAGATCAATCGTCTCGAAAGTGAAGCAGACACGATTTATCGTGCGATTATTTCTGATTTGTTTGACGGTACCCATGATGCGGTAGAGATTATCCGCTGGAAGGAAATCATGGAAACGATGGAGGAAACGGCAGATCAGGCGGAACGCGTAGGTAATTTGATTAAAGAAGTGGTTATGAAATATGCTTGATATTTATGCGATAGGCCTGGTAATTGTTCTGGCGCTTGCCTTTGATTTTATCAACGGCTTCCATGATACAGCAAATGCGATTGCTACCTGTATCGCAACGCGCTCCTTAAGTCCCCGCATAGCGATTATCATGTCGGCGTTTTTAAATTTTGTTGGAGCGATGGTGTCGACCGGTGTGGCGAAAACAATCGGAGGGGAGATTGTCACGTCTCCGCAGATGGTGGACTCCACAGTGCTTATAGCGGCGCTTTTTGCCGCTATCGTATGGAATCTTTTTACTTGGAAGATCGGCATGCCTTCCAGCTCCTCTCATGCGCTGATCGGCGGTGTCCTCGGAGCGGTTACAATTTCTTACGGTACGGGGGCAATCAATGGAAACGGGGTTTTTATGATCGTGGCGGGACTCATCGGTTCACCTGTTATTGCCATGTTCAGCGGATATGTTATCATGACGCTTCTGTTTATCCTGTTCCGGAATGTGGGGAGATCGAAAGTGAATTATATTTCTCTCCATATACAGAGTTTATCCGCCGCGGTAATGGCATTTTCCCACGGTTCAAATGATGCGCAGAAGTGCATGGGAATCATCACGCTGGCGCTTTTGTCCGGCGGGTACATTGGAGAACTGGAAGTTCCTTTTCTTGTAAAGATTGCCTGTGCATTTGCCATGTGTGCAGGGACGAGCGTGGGCGGCTGGCGCATTATCCGTACTGTCGGGAATAAAATATTCCGTTTGGAACCGGTGAACGGACTGGCAGCGGATATCAATTCGGCGTTAACTATTTTCACGGCGACCTTCCTGCATCTCCCCGTATCTACGACACATGTGGTCACAGGCTCCATTATGGGGGTGGGCTGGGCAAAGCGGTTCCGTGCAGTACACTGGAATGTGGCGTATTCCATGGTGGGTGCCTGGGTCATGACGATTCCCAGCACAGCGGCAGTCGGCGCATTGGTATACATCCTTATCCGTTATATCTTTTGAGAAAATACGATGATCGCCCGTTGATGCGGGCGTTTTTTGTTGAAATGTCCATATAAAGTTTCACGAGTGTTTTATGCAATGACCATTCTTTGCGAAACTGTTTGGGCAGCGGAGTTGGTCATTGACTGGAAGAGAAAAGAGATGTTACCTGCAAGGTCTTGACATAGTCGAAAAACGGGAACGACCCATGAAAAGAACTTATGTGGTAAAATAAGGGAGCATAGGTAAACCCGTTAGGGGGTAGAAAGGATTATTATGCTGATACAATGGTTTCCCGGCCATATGGCAAAGACAAAACGGCTGATTATCGAACACTTGAAAGCGGTAGATGTGGCGGCGGAACTTTTGGATGCCCGTATTCCTCTGGCCAGTGCGAATCCTATGGTGGAAGAGCTTCTGTCGGGGAAGCCGCGCATCGTCATATTGAATAAGGCGGATCTTGCGGATCCGGAAATGACGAAGGCCTGGGAATCGTACTACAAAAGGAAAGGGGTTGCTGCGGTATCTATGAGCTGCGGCAACGGAAAAGATAAAAAGAAATTTCTCCGTCTCATCAAAGAGGCGGCCGGTCCGATGCTGGAAAAGTGGAAACGCCGCGGCTTGAAAACGAGATCGGCACGGATCATGATTCTTGGAATTCCCAATGTAGGCAAGTCGACTCTTATCAATTTTATTTCAGGAACAGCGGCGGCCCGGACAGCCAATACGCCTGGACACACACGGGGCAAGCAGTGGGTCCGTCTTTCGCAGGGGTTGGATCTTTTGGATACCCCCGGTGTTTTATGGCCGAAGTTTGAAGATCAGGTGGCGGCTCTTCGTCTGGCGGCGACCGGAGCGATTGCCGAAGATATCTTTGATGCGGATACGGTAGTTCCTGAACTGATGAGGGTGCTTGCACGAACAGCACCTGATGCGCTTCGTGAAAAGTACGGGATTGAAGATGCGGCAGCGGATCCCCAAATCCTTCTGGCCCAGGCGGGGAAAAGGCGGGGCTGTATTCTTCCCGGAGGCGCGATTGATTATGCCCGTGCACAGACAATGATACTTAATGATTTTCGGAGCGGGAAACTGGGACGCATTACACTTGACGCTGTTCCGGCGGAGGAAGTATGACAATTTCTGAAATCAGGGACATATTGAAACAGGGAACCGTGGAGAAAACGGTTTTGGAAGAAATTATGGCAGATGAACGGAAAGGTGCCCGGCAGCTGGTAGATGCCTATATCCGCCGCCTGAATCGGGAATCGGCAGAACGGTTCCGTGTGGAAGATATGTACGAACCGGAAAGTTCTTTTTACAAAAAAGGATTGGAGTATGTTGCCGGAATTGACGAGGTAGGACGCGGGCCGTTGGCGGGACCTGTCACAGTCGCGGCAGTTATTTTGAAGCCTCATTTTTTTATTGCGGGACTTAATGATTCGAAAAAAGTAGCGCCCCGGCGGCGGGAAGAAATTGCAAAGAAAATTCACGAAACGGCAGTGGATATTTCCATTGTCAGCCTTTCTCCGAAAGAGATTGACATGCGGAATATTTATGCGGCAACGATGGAAGCAATGTACCGCGCGGTGCGGAATCTGAAGATACAGCCGCAGGCGGTCATCGTAGACGCCATGCCTCTCCATTTTCCTGTTCCGTCCCTGTCGCTGGTCCACGGGGATGCCAAATCGGCATCTGTCGCGGCGGCATCTATCGTGGCAAAGGTTCACAGGGATCATCTGATGGATGAGTATGACAAAGTTTACCCGGGTTATGGATTTTCGCAAAACAAGGGATATGGCACGGCGGAGCATATAGATGCGATCCGAACATTGGGAATCACACCGATCCACAGGAAAAGTTTCGAACCGGTGAAGAGTATGGTGAATGGAACATATTTATAAGATATTTTTAGAACAGGACAGGGGGACGATCATGAGACAATGTATGGATGCAGAAAACCTGCACAGAAGATTGAAAAAAATTATCGGACAGGTGCAGGCGATTGACCGTATGGTGGAGGAGGATATCGCCTGTGAAGATATGCTGTCCCAGATCAATGCGGCCAAATCGGCGCTCCACAGAGTGGGACAGATAGTTTTGGAGGGACACCTCCATCATTGCGTTTTAGATGGAATTGAACATGGAGATGCGGAAGAAACCATTGCGAAGTTCAGCAAAGCGGTAGAACGTTTTTCCAATATGGGATAATCTCCAAAGAAGGTACTATGTATCCTGTGAATATAAAAATGGACGGCAGGGCTTGTCTTGTTATCGGCGGCGGGCATGTAGCGCAAAGAAAGGTCTGTACGCTTTTGGAGGAAAAGGCGGCGGTGACGGTGATCGCACCCGAAGTCTGCAGTGATCTGGAGGCTCTTTTCAGGGAAGGGCGTATTTCATGGCGCAGGGAAAGTTATGAGGCCCCTATGTGCGGCGGCTTTTGTATGGTGGTGACGGCGGCAGGGGATAAGGCGGTCGCGCTGTCGGTACAGAAGGAAGCCGAGCGGGAGGGCTTTTTATATAACGCGGCGGATTTTCCTGCGTTAGGGAATTGCCATATTCCCGCACGGATAAAGAAAGAGGGGCTTATGGTGACAGTGTCCACCGAAGGCCGGTCGCCTGCTATGGCAAAGTATGTGAAAAACTGGCTTGCCCTTGAAATACCTGATGCCTATGGACAATGGCTGGACAGAATGGGGGCGCTTCGGTCGGTATTGCAAGAGGGATTGGCGGATGCGGAACAGAGGGAAAAGTTCTGGCGTCTTGCTTTTGAACATCAGGTTATGGAATTGGTTGTTCAGGGAAATCTGGACGCGGCAGAGGAGCGTGTACGCAGTGGTATTAGCCGTCTTAGGTCTGAATCATAAAACTGTTTCTGTGGATATTCGTGAAAAGTTTTCTATTTCTGAGGAAAGTGCGCAGGAGGGGCTGCTCCATTTGTCTGAGCAGGAAGGAATTAAGGAGGCGGTTGTCCTTTCTACATGTAACCGCACAGAGATATATGCTGTTTTAAAAGAGGAGGAAGATAAAGAGGAATTATATCGTTTTTTTCTGACACTTTCAGGAAACAGTAAAGCGGAAAAAGAATATTTCTTTTTTTATACAGGTACAGAATGTATCCGTCATCTTTTCCGGGTTGTTTCAGGGCTTGATTCCATGGTTCTCGGTGAAAGCCAGATCCTTAACCAGATCAAGACGGCTTACACGGGAGCTTTGGCGGTTCACGCGACCCGTACCATTTTAAATACGCTTTTTCACCGCGCCATTACCACGGGGAAAAGAGTCCGTACAGAAACGCGGATCTCAACAAACGCCGTTTCTGTGAGTTATGCGGCTGTTAAGATGGCGGAAAAGATTTTAGGCAGTCTGGAAGGGAAAAAGGCTCTCGTCTTCGGCGCGGGTGACGCGGCGGAACTTTTAGTGAAGCATTTGCAGGGGAGAGGGCTCAGGGAAGTGATTGTGACAAACCGTCATCCAAAGCGGGCAGAGGAGCTGGCACGCAAGTTTGATGGAACGACGCTGCCTTTTCATGAGGCGGTGGCATCAGCAGAAGATGTGGATGTGTTTATTACAGCTACGGGAGCAACCCAGTATATCGTGAAGGCCTGGGATGTGCGGAATCTTATGATGAAAAGAAATAATAAACCTCTTGTGGTCATTGATATCGCCGTACCCTGCGACGTTGAGCCGGAAGTAGGGAATATAAAGAATGTGACGCTATGCAATATCGATGCCTTGCAGGAAATCGTGGAAAATAATATTAAATTCAGGGAAGCGGAAGCGGAGCGGGCAGCCATTATTATTGAAGAGGAAATTAAATCAATTCTGGACCGCTTTATTTATCTCGGTACGCGGCCCGTTATGGTGTCGCTTTCCGAAAAAGCGGAACAAATCCGTCAACGTGAGCTCCGCCGCGCTATGGGAAAACTGCCTGATTTAAAAGAGGAAGAGCGGCGGGTTATAGAACATATGACCCACATGCTGGTGAGAAAAATGCTCCGTGAACCGATGACTTATCTTCATGAACACGCAGGGACGGAAAAAGAAAGTGCAGGTAAGAGTGCCGTAGAAACATTGTTCAGTCTTGATATAGGAAAGGGGAAGGCTGTTGAAAGATAAGATTGTAATCGCCACGAGAGAAAGTTTGCTGGCACTTTGGCAGGCAGAATATGTGAAGAAACGGATTGAAGATACTTATCCTGAAATACAGGTGGAGCTGCTTCCGATGACGACGAAAGGCGATCAGATTCTGGACAGATCTCTTCTTGAAATCGGGGGAAAAGGGCTTTTTATCAAGGAACTGGAAAAACTGCTTCTTGAGAAAAAAGCAGATATAGCCGTTCATTCTTTGAAGGACATGACGGCCATAATTCCCGATGGATTGAAACTGGCGGCAGTGACGGCAAGAGAAGACCCGCGGGACGCTTTTGTATCTTTGGAATATGGCAGTCTGCAGGAGTTGCCGGAAGGGGCGGTTGTGGGGACATCCAGTCTCCGCCGACAGGCGCAGCTGCTCCATTTACGGCCGGATCTGCAGATAAAGACGCTTCGAGGGAATGTGCAGACAAGACTCCGGCATTTGGATGAAGGGAACTATGATGCGGTGATTCTTGCAGCGGCAGGCTTGAAACGGCTTGGACTGCGAGAACGGATCCAATCTTATATTTCTACCTGTGACAGCATACCTGCGGCGGGGCAGGGAGTTATGGCTATTGAAACGAGAACCGGCGATGATGAAACAATGGAGATTATTCAATTTATCCATGATGAAAAAGTGGCATCCTGCATAATGGCGGAACGAGCATTTCTGGGAAAAGTCGGCGGTGACTGTAAAGTGCCTGCAGGTATCTATGCGGTTCCGTTTCTTGGGCATATAGAGGCGGTGGCTTTCATTGGATCACCTGACGGGAAAGAGATGTACAAAAGGAGCCTTAATGGGCAGACGCAGGATGCAAAGCAGCTGGGAGAAAGCTTGGCGGAAGCATTGATTGCCGATGGCGGCGGCCGCATTTTAGAGGAATTAAGAAAATGATGGATGAGGAGAAACGGATGAAGAAGGGAAAGGTATACTTAATCGGAGCAGGTCCGGGCGACCCCGAACTTTTTACACTGAAAGGGAAACGCTGTCTTGAAAAAGCGGATGTTATTGTCGGGGATTATCTGGCGGATAAACGGATTCTTCGTTTTGCCAATAAGAATGCGGAATACATCTATGTAGGGAAAAGCTGCGGCAGCCATACAATGACACAGCAGGATATCAGCCGCCTTCTTGCTGAAAAAGGGAAAGAAGGGAAAATTGTTGCCCGCTTAAAAGGGGGAGACCCCTTTGTTTTTGGGCGCGGGGGAGAAGAAATCGAAGTGCTCCGTGCGGCAGGCGTGGACTTTGAGGAAGTGCCGGGAGTGACGTCGGCGATTGCGGCTCCTGCTTATGCGGGTATTCCCGTGACCCACAGGAAGGTGGCGGCATCCTTTGCCGTTATCACGGGACATGAGGATCCGACAAAAGACCATTCTGACATCCATTGGGAAAAACTGGCGGGCGCTGTGGATACGCTTGTGTTTCTTATGGGCGTAGGCCGTACGCAGCATATTGCCGAAGAACTGATCCGTTACGGAAAAAGCGCGGACACACCGGTGGCGTTTGTCCGCTGGGGTACCCGTCCCTATCAGGAAACGTATACCACTACACTTGGAGAGGCGGCGGAAGCAGTCAAGAAATATGGCATCAAGCCGCCATCCGTATTTATTGTCGGGAATGTAGTCAACCTTCGCGAGCAATTGCGCTGGTATGACAATAAGCCGCTTTTCGGAAAGCATGTGGTCATTACCCGTTCCCGCACGCAGGCTTCCCGGCTGACGGAAGTGCTGGAAGACTTGGGGGCATTCTGTACGGAGATTCCATCCATCAAAATTGAATCCCCCGATGATGGCTGGGCAAGTATTGATCAGGGGATTGAAAAACTTGCCGAATATAACTGGATTGTATTTACCAGTCAAAACGGAGTAGATGCTTTCTTTAAGAGGATCTATGAAAAAGGATTTGATACACGGGCGCTTGGTCATGTAAAGATTGCTGTCATAGGGCCGGCTACAGATAAGCAGCTGCTCCTCTACGGCCTCAAGGCAGACTGCGTGCCGCCGGCATACAAGGCGGAAGATTTGGCAGAAGCAATGAAGCCGCTTGTCCGTCGGGGAGACAAAATCCTGCTGCCCCGCGCGAAAGTGGCAAGAAGCGTACTGCCTGAAATGCTGACAGATTACGGATGCCATGTGGACGTGGCGGAAGCTTATGAAACCGTTTGTGATGAGGAAAATAAAGAAAAATTAAAGGAACTTCTTGTGAATCATGAAGTGGATATCATTACATTTACCAGTTCATCTACCGTATTCAATCTGGTAGACCAGCTGGACGGGAAAACGGGACTGCTTGACGGAGTGTCCCTGGCATGTATCGGGCCGATTACTGCGGATGCCTGCCGAAAGTACGGCTTGGAACCGCAGATTATTTCCGATACATTTACAATTGACGGACTGACAGAAGCAATTGTGAAAGGAGTTGCGAAAGAATGAAATTGAATACACTGCGTCCGCGCCGTTTAAGGCGTACTGCTGCTGTCCGCAGCATGGTACGGGAAACGTCTCTGGAAATCAATGACTTTATTTATCCGATTTTTGTTGTTCCGGGGGCAAATGTGAAAGAAGAAATACCGAGTATGCCCGGCTGCTATCATCTGTCTGTGGATCAGGCGGTCAAACAGGCGGAGGAAATCGTCAGTCTTGGGATTCCTGCGGTGGAAATATTTGGGCTGCCTTCTTATAAAGATGACATCGGTTCTTCTGCCTGGGATATGGAAAGTCCTGTGCAGCGGGCAATGATGGCAATCAAAAAAGAATTTCCTGATCTTATTATTGTAGGTGATGTGTGTCTCTGCCAGTATACTAATTCCGGACACTGCGGGCAGCTCTGCGGTCATGAAGTGGATAATGATCCCACGTTGGAATTGCTGGCGAAAGTTGCCGTTTCCCAGGCGGAAGCCGGTGCGGATATCATTGCTCCTTCCGATATGATGGACGGGCGTATTTCTGTCATCCGAAACGCGCTGGATACAAATCGGTTTTCTCATATATCCGTCATGTCCTATGCGGTAAAGTATGCATCAGGGTATTACGGTCCTTTCCGTGATGCGGCTGATTCGGCCCCCCGGTTCGGCGACCGCCGCGGATACCAGATGGATCCTGCGAACAGCCGTGAGGCGATGAAGGAAGTGGATTTGGACATGGAAGAAGGCGCCGATATCATCATGGTGAAGCCTGCCCTTGCTTACCTGGATATTGTTCATCAAGTCCGTCAGCGGATCAACCGTCCTGTGGCAGTGTATAATGTGAGCGGTGAATATGCCATGGTGAAAGCGGCTGCTGCTAACGGATGGATTGATGAAAAGAGGATTGTCATGGAAACCCTTTTGTCAATGAAGCGGGCAGGGGCAGATATGATTATTTCCTATCATGCTCTTGACGCGGCAAGGTGGCTGAAAGAGGAGGCGGGAAGATGATGAACCTGTTCCGTTCGAAAGCGTCTTTTGAAGAGGCGCGGAATTACATGCCCGGCGGAGTGAACAGCCCGGTCCGTTCCTATCCGCATATGGACTGTCCGCCGCCGTTTATTGCATCGGCAAAAGGATCGCATATTACCGATATTGATGGAAATACCTATATAGACTATGTCGGCTCCTGGGGACCTATGATTTTGGGACATGCCCATCCCCGAGTAATTTCCGCGATTCAAAAAGCGGCGGAAAACAGTACAAGCTACGGCGCGCCGACGGTGATAGAAACAGAACTGGCCAAACTGGTTACCGCTTTCTACCCGTCCATTGAAAAAATAAGACTTGTTTCTTCCGGAACGGAAGCGACGATGAGCGCTCTTCGTGCTGCCCGCGGTTATACAGGGAGAGATAAAATATTGAAATTTGCCGGCTGCTATCATGGGCATGGCGACAGCCTCCTTGTGAAAGCCGGATCGGGTGCAGCGACTTTCGGCAGTCCTGACAGCGCGGGTGTCACAAAAGGTACGGCAAAAGACACGGTTGTTGTTCCTTATAACGATATTGATGCTTTTGTAAAAAAGATGGATGACGAAGGTGACGGGATTGCTGCAGTCATTGTAGAACCGGTGGCAGGAAATATGGGGTGTGTCCTTCCTGTTGGCGGTTTTTTGGAGACACTTCGCCGTGAAACAGAAAAGCATGGCACTGTCCTGATTTTTGATGAAGTCATGTGCGGTTTCCGTACAGAACTCCATGGCGCACAGGGAAAGTACGGTATTATTCCCGATATGACATGCCTTGGGAAAATTATCGGCGGCGGTTTACCTGCGGCGGCTTATGGAGGGAAAAGGGATATCATGAACTGCATTGCGCCTGACGGTTCCGTTTATCAGGCAGGAACTTTGTCAGGAAATCCCCTGGCGGTAACTGCCGGACTGGAAACGCTTCAAATGATCAGGACTATTCCCGATTTCTATAAAATATTGGAAGAAAAGACAAAGAGGCTGCTCGGCGGCTGGCTGGATGCGGCAACAGAAGCTGGTGTGGCGGTACAGGTCCATCAGTCGGGATCCATGTTCTGTCTCTTCTTTAATGATAAACCTGTTCTTAACTATGAAGACTCCTGCGCATGTGATGGAAAGAAGTTCAAGACGTGGTTCCTGTCCATGCTGGAACAGGGGATCTACCTGGCACCCTCTCCCTTTGAAACACTTTTTATGTCTTATGCGCACAGCGAAGATGATTTGGACAGAACAATTTCTGCGGCCCGCATTGCCATGAAAGAGGCGGCAGAAGCAAAATAAAACCTGCCATCTGAAAAATAACCGCTTCCATGAATTGAATGTGGAAAATCCGGTTTATGTGAGCGGATAAAACCTGTCATTTGTGACAGGTTATTTTTTTGTCCAAATTTTGTATACTAATATTAGAAACAGAAATCGGAATCCGGAAGTCGTAAATCATAAACCGCAATCTGCCCGTTTGTTGACGACTTCTGTCTTCTGTTATCAAAAGAACGCGGCGATAGGAAAAACAGAAATCAAAAATCAGATTTTGAATGGAGGATAACAGGTGAAATTGATAAATGAGTAAGCTCTCTTATGTATAAGGATGGAAATCACGGAGCGGTGGAACAAATTCTATAGGGAGGATATGGTTATACACAAAAGGTATGGACTGCAGCAGGTACAACAGGGTTGAGTTTGCTGCTGTGGGGAGGTTGTATGGGAAACGATTCAATTTTGCCGGAATGCGGCGGACTGGCTGATTATAGTGATACCAAGGAAAGAAAAGAGATGCCGCAGGGGCGGATGGTTTCTTTTTATCTCCGGTTCGGGCATTCCTATGTGACGGACAATTCCTATTCGTGGGGGACCTATTTTTTCCGCCATACCTGCCGGGTAGAGTGTCCATGTAAAGGCAGCGTTCTGTCGGGATAATGGGGAAGAGCGGAGGCAGGTGGCATCTGGCATCTGGTACAAAGGGAAATGTATTTGCGGCTCTTACAGACATAAAAAATACGGAGAAAATTTATCTTGACAATGGTGTGTATGAAAGAAATACTGCTCTTGGAAGCAGCTGGGATTTAAGAATTGTTCATGAAGGGGATCGGCAGGTCAGCGGTCATGGAGAAGGGGGGGCCGCAGGAGTGCCGATGGATCTGTCCGTATTTATTCCCTATTTCAAGAATCTTTCCGAAAGAAACGGATATCCGTTCATAGGAACGGCGTAAGAGACGCAGCAGCGGTAAGGAGGAATCTTTATGACAGAGGAATCAAAAAATCCGTTGGAAATACGTTGTTCTGCCTGCGGAGCACCGGCAGAGTTTGACATTATCCATCAAATTTATCAGTGCCGGTACTGTGGGCAGAAAGTAGATGCCAAAGAACCGGTGGAACGTTTAAAAAAATGGCGGGCACTTAAAAGGCGCCATTCCGGGGTAAACAGCGGGGATATTCATCCATCGGTCCATATCTGTAAAAACTGCGGAGCCGAGATACTGATTCCCGAAGGAGAAGCTGTCGGGCGCTGTGAGTTTTGCGGGGGAAATCTTGTAAGGCGTGCCTTTACGTTTCACGATAATTTGCCGGAAGTGTTTATCCCCTTTGTCCTGACAGAAAAGGAAGCGTCAGAGCGGCTTACGGCATGGGCAGTAAAAAATAAGAGGACAAAGGAGGCGGGATGGGTAGAGAAAAACATAAAAAGTCTTAAAGGTTATTATCTTCCTTATCAAATCGTAAAAGGTCCTGTCCGCTGTACCGTATTCCGGGATCAGGCATTTTCCGATAAAAAATATATCTGCGGAAGCTTTATCAACGGTATGGCGGTAAATACGTCCAATCAGCTGGATAATATGGTTCTTGACCATGCGGAGCCGTTTGACTGGAAAGGCACAGTTCCTTTTGAATTCGGCTATATCGCAGGGCAGCGTGTGAAGCTGCCTGATATATCGGGCGGAGCGGCAGAGCAACGGGTTTTGGAAGAAGTGGAAGCGGACTATCTTCCCATTGTTGAAAAAGTGATGGAAACATCAGGTGTCAAGCTTCATGCCAAAGGAGAAAACCTATTAAGCATTCCCGCCCTTCTTCCGCTCTATATCATTGCCGGAAAGGGAAAGCTTGCGGCGGTTAACGGCCAGACAGGGAGAATTGCTGTCTCTGTAGGGGAAAAAAAGAAAAGCTGGCCCTGGATCGTTGAACCGCTCCTTATGACAGTTTTCGTATTCATCGTGATGCTGTTCCTTTTTGATTACGAGGTGTATGTTGCGGGGATGGTAGGGCTTGTTTTCGGCATCATTTTCTTTGCGGGATTCAGTGACGGCAGGTCTGCCAGGATCAGAAAGATTATCCGGCAGGGGAAGAACTGCCGGGCAGAAAGAAAAGGGATCCGTCTCATCGTAAAAGAAGAGGCGTTTCCTGAAAAAGATTTTGAGGCTCCCGTCTTCTTTGAAAAGGTTAAAGGGAAGATGGCTCCCGTAAAAATCAGCTTTTATTCATGGGAGCGGTGGATACAGATTGGGGTATTCCTGCTTTTGCTTAACTTTTTGCCTGCTGTTTTCGCACTTTTGATTTATTACGGCAGCGGGATGACGGGGCCGATCTGCTGGTCTGCCATGGTGGTATGGCTCTGTCTGTCAGTTCCCTGCTCACTTATCCTCTGGATGTCCGTTGGACGTATTCGTTTGTACAATTATCCGCTGGTGAAGCTCATCGGTCCGGAGGGGAAATTGACAAGCGTACAGGCAGACGGCATAGAACCGATGAATCTTTTCTATATACTCAAGGATATAATGGAACTGCTTCTGGTATTTCCGTGGGTGATTGCGTTCCTGGTATTTATAATTTTAGGGACTGTCGGCGCGATGCTTATGTGAGAGAACGAATAATGGAAGACGGGAAACGGCTGTGGGAGTCAGGAAGCAGAATGTAAAAGACGCTGTTGTTTAATTTGTGCGGCAGCGCATTATGGGCTCTTTTACCCCAAAAGATGATAGAGATAAGTCAAGAACCGTGAGGGCTGTTTTGTTCAGAAAAAAATCCTGATATTTTAACGAAAGTATAATTACTGCGGCTACATTATGTTTTTAATATCCTTTATAATGGATGTGTACCTATTTTAATTTCATTGTCAGTCATGGAAAAAGAGGATATTATGAGCGGATTTTTTGGAGCGGCGCTGAAATCGGATTGTGTGTTTGATGTATTCTTCGGAACAGATTACCATTCTCATCTGGGTACAAGGCGGGCGGGTATGGTTTTTTACGGAGAAGACGGTTTTGACAGATCCATCCACAATATTGAAAATACGCCGTTCCGGACGAAGTTTGACAGTGATATTCACCAAATGAGAGGAAACTTGGGGTTAGGCTGTATTTCCGATTATGAAGCGCAGCCGCTGATTGTCCGCTCTCATCACGGCACATACGCGTTGGCAACAGTGTCGAAAATTAATAATATGGATGAATTAACGGAAGAAATAATTCAAAAAGGGAGTACCCACTTTCTGGAAATGAGCGGCGGCGATATTAACGCGACGGAACTTGTGGCGACGCTGATTAACCAGAAAGATAATCTGATAGAGGGGATCCGTTATGCCCAGGAGAGAATAGACGGCGCACTGACGCTTCTTCTGCTTACGCCGGATGGTTTATACTGTGCCCGTGATAAGTTGGGGAGGACACCCGTAGTGATCGGCAGAAAAGAGGACGGCTATTGTGCTGTTTTTGAATCCTGTTCATACTTGAATCTGGAATATGAAGATGACCGTGAACTCGGTCCCGGAGAAATTGCCGTACTTACACCGGAGGGAGTAAAGACGCTTGTCGCTCCCGGAAAAGATATGCGTATATGCACGTTTCTATGGATTTACTATGGCTATCCATCTGCCCGTTATGAAGGCGTGTCCGTGGAGGAAATGCGTTATCACTGCGGGATGGCGATGGCGGAACGTGACGGATTTACAAAAGAAGATGTAGATATCGTTGCCGGCGTCCCCGATTCAGGGATTGCCCATGCCATGGGATATGCCAACCGGTCGGGCGTGCCTTTTTCGCGGCCGCTTGTAAAGTATACGCCTACCTGGCCGCGTTCTTTTATGCCGACAATCCAGTCGAAGCGTAATTTGATTGCAAAAATGAAATTGATCCCCATTCATGAACTGATTAGAGGGAAACGAATGGTTCTGGTGGATGACTCCATTGTCAGAGGGACGCAGCTTCGGGAAACGGCGGAGTTTCTTTTTGAAAGCGGCGCAAAAGAGGTTCATGCCCGTGCAGCGTGTCCGCCCATCTTGTTTGGCTGCAAGTATCTGAATTTTTCCCGTTCCAATTCGGAAATGGAACTGATTGCCCGCCGTGTTATTGCAGAAGAGGAAGGAGAAAACGTGGACCGGACCGTTCTCGATGATTATGCGGATCCCGACTCCGACCGCTATCACAAGATGGTGGAAAAAATCTGTAAGCGGATGGGGTTTACTTCGCTGGGATATAACCGCCTGGACGATATGCTTGATGCCGCAGGGATAGACCCGTCAAAGATGTGTACATATTGCTGGAACGGCAGAGAATGACAGAAAAACTGCGGAAGTTTCGCGGGTTTTTATCTTATGGAAATGAAACATAAAATTTGAAATTCATTCTCAAATGTAATATACTGTTTAAGGTTTCTGACAAGGAAATCAGAATGGGGGATCATGATGATTGAATTCAAATATGATACGCAATTACTGATTGAAGGCGAAAATTTAAAGAAGGAGGAAATTTCAAAGCATATCAATAAGAATCTGAAAGGCGACTGTCTCATTGTCGTGCAGGTAGGGAATTTGGTGAAAATTCATTTTCATACGAATGAGCCCTGGTTTCTTCTTCAATATTGCGCTACTGTGGGAGATATCTTTGATATCGTTGTAGAAGACATGGACCGCCAGAGCCGTGGATTAAAAGGATAAGAATAATGGAGCCTCCGCTATTGGGGGCTTTTCTGATGCCCCGATTCCTGATTTCATTTCCCCTTTACCGTCTGAGCTGCCCGGTATGCTATAATGAGCAAAGATAAAATCGGAAGAAGGGAATTTTGATGCCTGAGAAAAAATCCCGCAGGTTTTTTATATTAACAGCCAGTATCGGCACAGGACACAGCCAGGCGGCGAGAGCCATCGCGGAATCCATCAAGGAGATGCATCCTGAGGATTCTGTTCGCGTGCTTGATTTCGTATCCCGTGATGTGCTGTCTGTGGATCAGATCATCAAGCGGACATATCTGCAGATGATCAGGCTTATTCCTGATATATATGACAGCCTGTACAGCAATTCACAAAAGAGCAGCTTCGGAAAAACGTCGCAGGCGCTTTTATCTTTAAGTTTCCGCAGGAGAATGAAACGGCTTATCCGGGTATTGAATCCGGACGCTTTGATTTTTACCCATCCCTTTCCTGCGGGGGCCGCTGATTTGTTGAAGAAAAAAGGCGATATCACCACGCCGCTTTTAGGGGTGATTACTGATTTTGACATTCATCAGCTTTGGATAGACCGTCACCTGGACGGATACTGTGTGGCGACGCCTGAACTGGCATCGTTGCTTTCGCGGTATGGTATTTCTTCCGATATTATCCATACGACGGGGATCCCCGTGAGGAAGTCTTTTTATGAGGAGAGCGCCCGCCGTCCGGTTGCGGAAAAGGGAACAGTACTTGTCATGGGAGGCGGTCTTGGCCTCGGCAGGATTGCTGATGACTTGAAACGTATGGATGAAGTGGATGAAATAGCAAGGTTCATTGTCATCACAGGACAGAATATAAGCCTTTATGAAGAAGTGGCGGCTTTGGCAGAAAGACTCCGCCATCCTGTGGAACTGCACAGCTATACGAATAAAGTGGCCCGTATCATGGGGCGGTGCGAACTGCTGGTGACAAAACCGGGGGCGCTTACCTGTACGGAAGCGATTGTCATGAACAAGCCCATGGTTTTGGTGAATACGCTTCCCGGGCAGGAACGGGCAAACGCCGCATTTTTAAGCGGACTCGGCTGTGCGGAATGGGTGAAACGGGGAGAACTGGCGGAAACGGTCAGATATATCCTTGCGAATCCCGAAAAAAGGAAACAAATGGAAAACGCCTGCGGTACCAGTCATGTGGAAAGTGCCGGAGAAGTTGTCAAAATCCTCTATGATATGGTTGAAAAAATGGACAAAAAAAACATTTGAGAGATATACTTTTTGTTGGTCTCATCTCTATGATAAGTGCGGCAGCCGCTGGGGAAACAGAAAGAGATACTTGGATCCTATTAAGAAAGTGCTTGCGGAAATGACCGAAGATACCTCTATGCCGCTTAGCAGTTTAGTGTTATTGAATATGAGAAAATAATCTTCTAAGAAATAAAAATTTGGGGAGGTACTTTATGCAGAAAATAAGGAAAGCAATTATTCCGGCTGCAGGATTCGGCACACGGTTTCTTCCTGCGACAAAAGCCATGCCGAAAGAGATGCTGCCCATTGTTGATAAGCCGACAATCCAATATATTGCAGAAGAAATTCTGGAAAGCGGTATCGACCAGATCTTAATCATCAGCGGTCATGCGAAACGGGCAATTGAGGATCATTTCGATTCGTCTCCCGAGCTGGAATCCCATTTGTATGAACATGGAAAGATGTCCGTTTTAAAAGAAATCAGGAAAATTTCTTCCATTAAAATCCATTATGTCCGGCAGCAGTATATGCGGGGGCTGGGAGACGCGATTCTCTGTGCGAAGGATTTCGTGGACGGCGAGCCGTTCGGTGTCATTCTTGGTGATGATGTCGTATACCACCCAGAGAAGCCTGCGTTGAAACAGCTTATGGAACAATATGAACAAACCGGCGGAACTGTGATTGGCTGCCAGTGTGTAGCGCCGGAGCGGGTGTCTGCTTACGGAATTATTGCCGGAAAGGAAATCAATGATAAGGGGCTTCTGAAGGTGGATGATATGATAGAAAAACCGTCCATTTCTGAAGCACCGAGCCGTGTGGCAGCATTGGGACGATATGTGATTACACCGGAAGTTTTTGAGGTACTTGAACAGACTGCGCCGGGAAAAGGCGGAGAAATACAGTTGACCGATGCACTCCGTGTCATGGCTCATGCAGGGAATGTGTACGCATACTGTTTTGAGGGCAAACGATATGATACCGGAGATAAGCTGGGCTTTTTGAAAGCCACTGTGGAATATGCGCTCCGAAGAGATGATTTGGGGGATGATTTCCATACATACTTGAAAAACTTGACGAAAGACTGGTAGTGGGAAATTCTTTATAAGTCTGTATTTCTTGTGGAAAGGAACATAGAATGAATATTCTTGTAACAGGCGGTGCGGGATATATCGGTTCACATACAGTAAGAGCACTGATGAAGTCAGAAGAATTTACTCCTTTTGTTTTTGATAACCTGTCTACCGGGCACCGTGAATCAGTGCCTGAAGAGGTTGCTTTTATCGAGGGCGATATCCATGATATTGCTTTTGTGGCAGAAACTATGAAACGCTATGAAATTGACGGCGTGATTCATTTTGCTGCATCCAGTCTTGTGGCAGAATCCATGGCAGAACCGGGCAAATATTATTCCAATAATGTGGAAGGGACGCTTCATTTGCTCCTGGGAATGAGAAAAGCAGGCGTGGATAAAATCGTCTTTTCTTCCACGGCAGCGGTATATGGGGAGCCGGAGAAAACACCTATTGAAGAAGATTTTCCCCATAATCCGACCAATGTGTATGGCAGGACGAAACTTGTCATCGAGGATATGATGCGTGATTTTACTGCGGCGTACGGATTAAGCTATGTGGCGCTCCGCTATTTTAACGCGGCAGGCGCGGCGGAAGGCGGAATGATCGGAGAGGATCATCAGCCTGAATCCCATCTGATTCCTTTAATTTTGAAAACGGCACAGGGGGTACGCGACCATATTTCCATCTATGGGACGGATTATCCTACGCCTGACGGTACTTGTCTTCGTGACTATATTCATGTGCTGGATCTGGCGGATGCCCATGTGCTGGCAATGAAGTATCTGGCGGGCGGCGGAGTGAGTGATGTATTTAACCTCGGTTCGGAAAACGGTTTCAGCGTGAGAGAAATCATTGAGGTCGCAAAGAAAGTGACAGGTGTGGATTTCAAGGTGGTCGAAGAAGGGCGGCGCAGCGGAGATCCGGCAGTCTTAATTGCATCATCTGCCAAGTGCAAAAAGGCATTGGGATGGAATCCGACAAGAAGCAGTACAGAAGAGATTATTGCCGCAGCATGGAAATGGCATCTGTCACATCCTTACGGATATGGCGGGGAAAAACAGAAGGAAAGCCTGTGATGGGGTATAAAGATGTTTACAGGGACTGGCTCAGCTGGTGTGATGATGCAGAGAAGAAAGAACTGCTTTTACTGAAAGATGAAAAGGAAATTGAAGATCGCTTTTACAGGGATCTGGAATTCGGTACGGCAGGGCTCCGGGGTATTATGGGTGCCGGATCAAACCGCATGAATAAGTACAATGTACGGAAAGCGACAAAAGGATTTGCGGAGTACCTGCAGGATACTTATGGGAAACGGTGTCAAAACGGGGTGATTATCGCTTATGACTCCAGAAATAACTCCGCTGATTTTGCTGCGGAAGCGGCTCATGTTCTTTGCGCAGCAGGAATTCCGGTAAAATTTTTCACAGAGCCGGAACCAATCCCTGTTCTTTCTTTTTCAGTCAGGCATTTTCGTGCGGCAGGCGGGATCGTCATTACTGCCAGTCATAATCCGAAGGAATATAACGGATACAAAGTTTACGGGCCGGATGGGGGGCAGCTGGTGCCTCGTGATGCCAATGTGCTTTCGCGTTATGTAGAAAATATTTCTGATCTTGCCCATATTCCATGTACCGGCAGTAAAGAGCTGCTTACCCGTCTGGGGCAGGATACGGTAGATCTTTTTATTGAAGAAATATATAAACAGTCCACATTGAAGGGGAATGCGGGAAATCTTAAAATCGTGTACACGCCTATTCATGGCTCAGGGAATATTCCTGTGCGGAAAATATTGAAACGCGGCGGATTTACTGATGTCCATATCGTAGAAAGCCAGGAAAAGCCTGATGGGAACTTTCCGACTGTAAGCGCGCCGAATCCGGAGAATCAGGATGCTTTGCAGTTGGGGATAAAGCTGGCAGGAGAAATCGGAGCAGACATCGTTATCGGAACAGATCCCGACAGCGATCGGATAGGCGCGGCCGTCCTCCATAACGGCAAGTATCTTCTTATTTCAGGAAGCAGAATGGGGGCACTCTTGGTGAACTATCTGCTGACGATGAAAGAAAAAGAACTGACAGGTAAGTCCACCATTATAACAACAATTGTTACCGGCGGCATTGGCAGGGATATTGCAGGGAAGTATGGTGTGCAGGTGGAAGAAACTCTTACCGGATTCAAGTATATCGGTGAGAAAATGTCACAGTATGAGAAAGATGGAAGCCATGAATTTATCTTTGGCTATGAAGAGAGTTACGGTTATCTGGCAGGTACCCATGCCCGGGATAAAGACGCCGTTGTGACAGCCCTTCTGATTTGCGAGATGGCAGATTATTTTAAGAAGCAGGGAAAAACTCTGATTGATGTGTTGGCGGAACTATCGAAAGAATATGGATACTGCCTTGATAAACTTTCATCTTATACACTTGCCGGTAAAAAAGGTCTTGCAAAAATCGCAGATATCATGGCAGCCCTCCGGGTAAAGGACGTGCAGGAGATTTTACCGGACATCGGGGAGATACGGGATTATGCAAAAGGTATTGACGGACTGCCTGCTGAAAATGTATTGAAATTCATCTTGAAGGATCATTCATGGATAGCGGTCCGCCCATCGGGAACGGAACCCAAGATAAAGGTCTACTGTTCGTTGAAGGGGAAAGATGAAGAAGAAACATCCCGCCGCTTCCTTATGTACAAGGAAATCTGGGAACGGGAATTTGATTTATAAAATAGAATTTATTCATAAGACCATACTTACGGGAATGTGCAAGTATGGTTTTTTGTTTCTTGCGGCAGATTACATAAGGAAAATTTATTGACATAGGTGTATAATTATGCTATTATCCTGTATATTAATAATTGAGGTGGTATGATGATTGATGCAGCGGGTACACATGTGATTTATGAAGTCAAGCATTTAGAGAAATCCTTCGGGAAAGTAGAAGTTCTGAAAGACATTAATATTCAGATTGGAAATGGAGAGGTACTGACAATTATCGGTCCGTCAGGTTCCGGGAAGAGTACTTTTCTCCGCTGCCTGAATCTTTTGGAAAAACCGACGGGAGGCGAATTGTGGTTTGACGGCAGGCTGATTGACGGAAAGACTGATGTGAAAATGCTCCGTCGTGATGTGGGTATGGTATTCCAGTCATTCAACTTGTTTCCCATGTTCAGTGCTGTGGAAAACGTCATGTATGCGCCTGTCCATATCAACAAGCTGGATAAGAAACAGGCGAAAGAAGAAGCTATGGAGCTGCTTTCCCGCGTGGGCATGGCGGATCGGGCAAACCATTATCCGGGAGAGCTTTCCGGCGGACAGCAGCAGCGTGTGGCTATTGCCAGAGCGCTTGCGATGAAACCGAAGATGCTCCTGTTTGATGAACCGACTTCCGCTCTTGATCCTGAACTCGTCGGTGATGTTCTCACCGTTATGAAAGAAGTGGCTCTTGAAGGTATGACCATGGCGGTGGTAACCCATGAAATGCAGTTTGCCCGCTCTGTTTCCAGCCGTGTGGTATTTATGGATAAAGGGTATATTGTAGAAGAAGGAAGTCCTGAGGAAATATTCAGCCGTCCGCGGGAAGAAAGGACACAGATTTTCCTAAAGCGTTTGCTTCATACAGATATTTAAGGAGATTGTATTATGGATATAGTGCTTGAAACCGCTGTCAAATATAATGATATTTTTATGGCAGGCGCGAAGATAACGATCATTATTTCATTTCTGTCATGTTTCTTCGGACTTTTTCTGGGGGTGATTCTGGCCTTTATGAAGATTTCCGGTGTGAAAATATTGCAGGCTGTTGCTGCGGTATATGTAGAGGTCATCCGCGGCACTCCGGTACTTGTACAGATTTCCCTTGTGTTTTTTGGACTTCCGTTCCTTGGAATCCAGTTCCCTAATTTTGAAATATGGGGGGTGGATTTTGAAAGACTGTCAGCCGGTGTGCTGGCACTGATATTAAACTCCGGCGCGTACCAGTGTGAAATTGTCCGTTCCGGTATCCAGTCAATTCATAAAGGGCAGCTTGAAGCAGCCATGTCTCTCGGATTTTCGAAATGGGAATCTATGGTGCGGATTATTATTCCCCAGGCGATCAGAAATATCCTGCCGGTGATCGGTAATGAATTTGTTACCCTTATCAAGGAGTCTTCCCAGGTGTCCGTCATCGGCATGGCAGATCTCATGTATACGGCGGCGACCATTCAGGGAATCAGTTTCCAGCCTTTTCCTCCGCTTGTCATTGTCGCGGTATACTACTTCGTGATGACATTCTTTGTTTCTTCCTGTCTGCGTGTTCTGGAAATACGCCTGAAAATACGGTCGGTAAGGTAAGAAAGATGTCATACCGTATTTTCACGGCGGATAGAGCGGTGTATAATACATAAAATTGAGTCAGGGAAGGAGTTATTTAAATGAAACATGCAGTTAGATCAGCGATTTTAGGATTAGCGGCCGTATGCGCGCTTGCCATTTCCGGATGCGGTGACAGCAGCAGGACGGCAGCACCACAGAATGCACAAGCTCAGGGAAACCTGATGCAGAAAATTAAGGAAAAAGGTAAGATTGTTGTAGGAACTTCTTCCGGTTACCCTCCCTATGTTTTTGTAGACGCCGCGAGTGGTGAAAAGAAAGTTATCGGACTTGATATCGAACTGGCACAGCAGATTGCCGATAAGTTAGGCGTGAAATTGGAAGTACAGGACATGGGGTTTTCTGCGCTTCTTTCTTCCGTGACGGCAAATAAAGTAGATATTGCGGTGGGTGGTATCTTTCCGACGGCGGAAAGGGAAAAGGCGATGGCTTTTTCCAAATCCTATCTGCCGACGGAACAAAAGCTGCTGATCAGAAAAGATGATGCTGCGAAATATAAAACTGCAGCTGATTTAAAAGGAGCAGTTATCGGTGCTGAAAAGTCCACTACCCAGGAAGCCGCCGCCCAGAAAGTAGAAGGGGCAAAATCTGTGGGGCTGACAAGCGTTCCCGACGCGGTGCTTGAGTTAAAACACGGCAAGCTGAACGGCATCGTTTTAGAAGGGATTGTTGCGCGGCAGTATCTGATTTTTAATCCGGATCTTGTACTGGCTGATGTGACTTTTCCTGATGCAAAGAAACTTTCTGCTGTTGCACTGCAAAAAGGAAATGATGACCTGGTTAAATTGATTAATGATGTGATTGATGAAAATACGAAAAATGGAAATTTTGAAAAATGGGTGGATGAGTATAGCAAGGTCGCTGTTGAAAAAGCAAAATGACAAAAATGGAAAGGCGCTCCTTGGGGGCGTCTTTTTATATGTGTAGAATGAGAGAATATGCATTTAGAGGAGGGGGGGATTTATAATACTTACGAATTATAGAAAATAAGGAATTAAATTTTATATGAATAATTATTGACATATATGAATAATTATGCTAATATACCTTTACACTATTAAAAAGAGCAATGCAGTATGTTGGAAAGGAGCGGAAAAAATGAATGCGAGGAAAATGATAAGAGCGGTGATTTTGGGGATAGCAGCTTCCGCGGCGCTGTTTGTTTCAGGCTGCAGCGATGGGAATAAAGCACCGGACCAGGGGGCTGTGCAGAAAGAAAGTCCACTGATGCAGAAGATCAAAAAGCAGGGGAAACTTGTGGTAGGGACTGCTTCCGGTTATCCGCCTTATGAATTTATTGATACCTCTGTCGGTGAAAAGAAAGTTATCGGTATTGACATGGCGCTGGCGCAGAAAATAGCTGATGAATTAGGGGTGAAACTGGAAGTGCAGGATATGAATTTCCAGGCGCTTCTCACTTCGTTGACCGGAGGAAAGGTGGATATCGCCATTGCGGGTATCAATCCGACAGAGGAACGTAAAAAGTCCATGGATTTCTCCGCGGATTACCTGCCGACAGAGCAGAAAGTTATCATTCGTAAGGCAGATGGCAGCCGATACAAAAAATTGGAAGACCTTTTCGGGAAAACCGTCGGCGTACAAAAATCGACAACCCAGGAAGCTCTTGCCAAAGAAAAGATTAAAGACGCGAAGATTGTTTCTTTAGCTCATGTGCCGGAAGTAGTGCTTGAATTGAAACAGGGGAAAGTGGATGGGCTTGTGGTGGAAGGGATTGTCGGCGGACAGTACCTTGTATTCAATGATGATCTTATGTTCTCTGAGGTAGAATTCCCGAATGCAGTGAAGAGTTCTGCTGCGGCGGTGAAAAAAGGAAATGAAGATGTGGTGGCTGTCGTCAATAAAGTCATTAAAGAAAATACAGACAATGGCAATTTTAAAAAATGGACAGATGGATACAGCAGAAAAGCCGTGGAAAATGCTGATAAGCAGTAAAGGAATTCAGCCATATAAGCATGAAAAAACTCACCTTATTCACAAGGTGGGTTTTTACTGTGGGATGCAGGCATAATATGATTTGATTTCTTTTGTTCTTGTATAATAGAAATGGCGGAAGAGATGCAGATGAGGAGGATGTTATGCGGCTGGACAAATTTCTTTCCGATATGAATATGGGTACGCGGACGGAATTGAAACGGGACATACGAAAGGGCGCAGTACAGGTCAACGGAGAAAAGATAACGGATCCCGGTTTTATGGTCAATGAAAATGATGAGATTATTTTTGCAGGAGAACCGGTATCCTATTTTCGTTATGAATACTATATGCTGAATAAACCGGCAGGTGTCATCACGGCGACAGAAGACCGGTATCAGAAAACAGTATTGGATTTTTTTGGAGAAAGGCGGCGCAAGGATCTGTCTCCGGTAGGACGGTTGGATAAAGATACCATAGGACTTCTTCTGGTCACAAATGACGGCGGTTTTCATCATCGTCTGCTTTCTCCAAAAAAGCATATTGATAAAGAATATTATGCCCGCATTGACGGCAGGGTGGATGAGGCAGACAGGGAAAAGTTTGAGAAAGGTATTTATGTCGATGAAATATTTACGGCACTTCCTGCAAAACTCATGATTGACGGATATCGTGAAAATGCTCTGGAAAGTGATTTTATGGATTTGGCAAACAGCCGGGCACCGAAATCGGCATTGGAAAACGGGGTAAGTGAAATTCGGGTTGTGGTGCAGGAAGGGAAATTTCATCAGATTAAGCGTATGTTTCATGCACTTGGAAAAGAGGTCATCTACTTAAAACGGATTCGTATAGGTTCTATTGTCCTTGATCCCACATTGGAAGAAGGCACGTATCGGCGGCTCACTGCGGGAGAAGTAGCCGCTCTTGAAAAAAATGGACATATGTGAAATATCTTGTAGGAAGGCGGCGCAGTATGTTGTAGTATAATGAAAGAAAAGCGGTTTATGCGGTACATTGGTGCAACAGGGAGAATGATATGCTGATTTACTGTGTGGAAGATGATGAAAGCATCCGCGATCTGGTAGGCTACGCGCTGCGGGGGCAGGGATATGGCATGGAAGGATTTGGCTGTGCGGATGATTTCTACAAAGGGATGAAAAAGGCAGTACCCGATTTGGTACTGCTTGATGTCATGCTTCCCGGTGAAGATGGACTCAGCATTTTAAAAAAGATCAGAGAGCGGGAAGCAAATATACCGATTATCATGATGACAGCTAAAAGCAGCGAATTTGATGTGGTTCGCGGGCTTGATCTCGGTGCAGATGACTATGTAACAAAACCTTTCGGCATCATGGAACTGCTGTCGCGTATTCGTTCCGTCCTGCGGAGAAGTGGAAAACCAACAGATAAGAAAGGGGAATTGCTTTCTTTTGGAACCATCCGTGCAGATCGAAACCGCCATGTAGTGACAGTGGATGAAAAAGAAGTGGCGGTCACGCTGAAAGAATTTCAATTATTATGCTACCTGCTCCTGAATAAAGGGATTGTCCTTTCTAGGGAGCAGATTATGCAGGCGGTGTGGGACATTCCTTTTGAATTGGAAAGCCGGACTATTGATATGCATATCATGAGCCTGCGGCAGAAACTGGGAGGTGAAGGTGCCGCCATACGGACCATTCGAGGCGTGGGGTATCGCCTGGGAGAGCGGGAGAAATAAAATATGATGGGAAGCAAGCGTTTATTTTGTAGAAAAGACGCAGAAAGCGGAGTATTGCAATCTTTTTGAATTACAAAAAAATATGAGCCGTTATTCGTTCAGATTTGTCCCATGTAAAACGGCATTAAAAATCCCCGAAGATTCACTGCATCGGGGATTTTTAAATCATATATCATATATCGGATGTATCCACATCTATATGATTCAGATCAGGCAGTTTGATGATTCGATTTGCGATTTTTTCTGCCAGATATTTGTTGTGGGTGATGGCAATGAGCGTTATGTTATTTTGCTTCGCATATTTCAGGACATAGTTCCATATGTGTGCCTGGTTCAGTGCGTCAAGCATGGTGGTCATCTCATCACAAATTAGAAGTCTGGTGTTTTTTCGCAGAGCCCGCGCCACGCAGAAACGTTGCAGCTCACCGCCGGACAGTTCATTGGGCCATCGGTCATACCATTTTTCCTGAATGCCTATTTCTTTTAGCACGTCTTCTTCCGGTATGCCTGGTTCATAAAGAATATCTTTCATTTTCCATCGGGGATTCACTGCCTGTTCAGGATGCTGGTAAATAAGCTGGATAGGACAAAATCCTGATTTTGGCAATGGTTTTCCTTCAAAAAAAATCTCACCTTCTGTTGGCTTCAGAAATCCCGAAATCAGCTGTGCCAAAGTACTTTTTCCGTAACCGCTCGGACCCAGGAGTACGATGATTTCCCCTTCTTTAACGGAGAAACTGATATTTTTCAGTACATAAGGGCCCCGGTTATATCGGAAACAGATGCTTTTTACATCAAGTATGTTCACAATTACACCTCATTCCTGCTTCATCAACTTCCCATGTCGCACTGCAGGCTCCGCATCGGGGACATACATCCAGACGGAAACCGTTCTGGGGGAGTGCGGCGAAAAGAGCTCTGCTGTATGGGTGTTTCAGTCCCTCGCCGTCTCCTGTGAAAGTGCTTGTGTCGGCGGTTTCAATGATGCGTCCATCGTGGAATATGGCGATAGAGTCGGCGATATGGATCGCAAGGTCGATATCGTGGGTGATGAGAATGATGCCTCGGCCTTCATTGGCGATACTGCGAAAATCCTGTAATGCTTTAACCGCTGTATCCAAATCAAGACCGGGGGTAGGTTCGTCAGCGATGATGAGTTCAGAATTCCCCACAAGAGCGGTGGAAAGCAGGATTCTTCTTGCCATACCTCCAGAGAGCTGGAAAGGGTAAAGCTTATCGGTACCCTCTTTCAGGTGAAAATGTTTGAAGAGTTTTTCCTGAAGTTCCCGAACTGCTTTGCCCTGAATGCCTTGTACCTGTTCTCCTACGGGCATGAGCGGATCAAGGAAAGAAATGGATTGAGGAATAAAAGCCATCTTCTTACCGCGGATTTCTTCTATCTTCTTCTTTGTAAGTTTTTCTCCTTTGTAATAGAAGGTGCCGCCTGTTTTTGCATTATCAGGGAGAATCCCCATGACCGCATGGGCAAGGAGACTTTTCCCGGAACCGCTGGAACCTACGATAGCGAGAATTTTTCCTTTTTCTAAAGTGAGGCTCATGTCCTTTACAGCAGTAAAAATAACTTTCTGTAATTTGGCATCGTAACTTTCAAAGCTGACGGAAAGATGGCGGACGTCAAGGAGCGTATTCATTTGTTCTGTCATAATTCCTCCTATTTCCGCGCACTGTGGGGGTCAATATAAATTTTCATATAATCGCCGATGATATCAAACAGCTGTACGGTAATGAGCAGTGCAATACCCGGGAATACTGCGAGCCACCACATACCGGCGGAAAGATATTTCATGGATTCTGAAAGGATAATTCCAACTGCAGGCGTATCCAGAGGAAGACCGTAACCAAGGAAGGTAATTCCCGCTTCATGAAGGATGGCATGGGGAAACAGCAGTATCAGGCCGACTATATATTGTGGAAAAACATGGGGAATAATATGCCGGACTGCGATATACCATGAACTTTTTCCCATGTGCCTCGAAAGTTGGACGTACTTGGCGGAACGTACCTGCATGACTTCCGCTCTGACTACACGGGTCAGCGCCGGCCAATGTGTAAGAGCCACACCGGTGATAACGCCGATGGCGCCGCCGTTGCAGGCGATGGAAATTAAAATAAGAAGAATCAGGTGAGGGACACCCATACAGAGATCGACGAGGTAGTTAATGATATAATCTACTTTTCCTCCGTAAATAGCAGACATGCTTCCCAGTACGAGAGCGATAAAAGAACTCAATACAGCAGAAAGAAGTCCGATTTGAATACTAAGTGAAAGGCCGCTGATTGTTCGATAGAACATATCCCGTCCTAATTGGTCAGTACCGAATAAATGGACGAGCGAGGGAGAAAGCCGTTTAGCAGCGTAATTTGGTCCATAAAGTTCAGGATTCATAAAAAATCCCCACAGACATACGGCAATGAGAATGAAAAGTCCGGAAAAAATGATAAGCAGAACTTTACGACGAGGGTTAAAAAAGGGAAGCGGGGCCAGAGATATTTCCTTTTCAGGCATCGAGATTACCTCCTTCCCTGATGCGGGGGTCAATAATACCATAGGCAATATTTGCCATCATGTTGCCTGCAAATACAAAAAGCGCACTGAAAACAGCAACACCGAGGAGCATAGGCGCGTCTCCGTGCAGTCCTGCGTGGGTGGCGGCATTTCCCAATCCGGGATAGGAGAAGACCTGCTCTGCAAGTACAGATCCGCCAAAAAGTTCACTGATGTAGGCAAACTGCAAGGTGACAGCAGGAAGGCATATATTTCGGAGACCATGGCGCATAATAATCTGTTTTGTAGATTCACCGCGCGCTTTGGCAAAGAGAACATAGTCACTTTCCATGATGTCGATCAGCTTTTGCCTGGTATGAAGGCAGATATAAGAAATTTCAGAGATGCTTAATGTCAAAGCAGGGAGTATAAGATGATGGAGTCGTTCCATGACGGTGACTTGGGAAGACAGTTTTCCTGCCGGTGCTGCAAGACCCAGAGGGAACCATTGCAACTCCACTGCGAAAATGACAAGCATTACCAGTCCGATCCAGAATACGGGGGTGGATGCAAAGAGAAGACTGACCGTTTTGATGATATTGTCTAGGATACTGCCTCTATAAGTACCTGAAATAACGCCAAGTGTAAAACCAAGAATGCCTGAGAGTATCCACGCAGTGCCCATGAGAATTAAAGACGCCTGAAAACGTTCTTTCAGCACTTTGCTGACGGGCTCATGGTAGCTGATGGAATCTCCCATATCACCGGAGATAAAATGCGTGCCCCAGGTAATGTACCGCTCTACAGGCGATTTATTGAGCCCCCATTCTTCTTCAATTTTTGCTCTCTGTTCTTCGGATATGCTGATTTCTCCCAAATAGGAATCAACAGGGTTCATAGGGGAAGAAGTAATCAGAAAAAAGCTGATCATAGTAATTGAAATCAAAAGGAAGATCATTCGGACAAATGATGTAATAATATATCGGATGTTCACTATATAATCCCTTTCTTTGAAAAATATGCGGAGTTATTTGCTATCCCAAGTCCATTCATTCATGTTTTCAATGATGGAAATCCCCTGTCCTCTGGTGATGGTTTTTCCATATTCAGGAATGTGCAGGCCATCTTTGACAAAGTAGGTGAGAGAGGGGAATGAAATACGGAGAGAAGGGATATCCTTATCTGTCAGATTTTGTGCATTGATCCAGTGCATATAAGATTCTTCCCTGTTGTTGGAAGCGATGGCTGCATCAATTTCGGCATCGACCGCCGTATTACGGTAAGAAGACGGATTGTTGATTATCTGTTTCCCAATCTGGGAAGAATGGAATTGACGATAGAAATCAATCGGATTCAAATCAACAAAAGACCAGCAGGTCGGGGTATGCCGGGCTTTTCTGGCCTCCGCCCATGCTTCCGACTTGGCTATGATATGGATACCGAGAGGCTTTGCATTTTCTGCAAGTGCTACGACTGTATTGTAACGGGCAAGATCATTGCTTCGTCCGGTAACGGTAAATTCGGCTTTCACGCCATTCTTTTCGCGGATGCCGTCACCATCGGTATCTTTCCATCCGGCATCTTCCAGAAGCTTTTTCGCTTCCTCGACACGGTTATCCTGGAACGTATATTTGCTGCTCCATGGAGCCTCCGGGCTGGTGCTGAATGCCGGTGTTCCGCAGCCGCTTAATGCATTATCGATAATGGCTTGCCTGTTAATGCCGATATTCAATGCCTGGCGGATGGCGATGTCGCTGGTGACATTATTTCCGACAATTTGTCCATCTTCCGTTGTTTCCGGGATGACGGGAAGATTAATGGAGAAGCTATCGATGGTAGGTTTTGTGAGTACTGTCATATGATCCACTTTAGTCTTGGAGGACTCTGCATCTACATAGACCAGGTCAAGCTGTCCCGATTTGGCGGAAGCAAGAGCAGCATCCTCATCGACTTTCAAAATGGTAATTTTCTTAAAAGGAGATTTTTTGCCATAGTAATATTCATTTGGAGCAAGGATAAGCTGCTGATCCTTTTTGAAATCAAGTACCTTCCAGGCGCCGGAGCCGATTGGTTTATCACCGTAGGTATCCGTATACGCATGGGCAGGGACGATACCGATTTCAGTGAGGCTGTACGGGAAAGTGGACCAGGGCTTTTTCAGATGGAATACAACAGTATAGTCATCTTTTGCTTCTACGGAATCAAGCATGCTGAGGTCAGCAGCGGAAGCTCTTTCTTTTGTTTTATTGAAAGTGAATACGATATCTTTTGCTGTGAGTGTTTTACCATCGGCAAATTTAGCGTCTTTCCTGATTTCGTAAGTGTAAGTCAGCCCGTCGGCACTGATGGTTTCTTTTGTTGCCAAATCATTGACCAGCTTATTATCTTTGCCTACTGTAAGAATATGGCTGTGGAAAATATCCGGATGCCATACACCGTAACCTATGGTGGGATCAAATTTCCCTGCAACCATATTTCTTCCTACCGTAATGGTCAGTTCATCTTTCTGTGCGGTTTTTGAGGGGGTGTTATCAGTGCCGCAGCCTGTTAATGATAAGGCTCCAATAAGCAGTGCGGCTAAAATTTTTTTCTTCATAAGAACTCCTCCTTGATTCGAAAAAATATCCTTATTCTATGATAAATTAGGATAATTAGAATAATCTTCTCTATTATATACTGTATCATGAAAAAAAAAACAGTATATGTATGGAGAATAACCGTAAAAATTAAAAAGAAATGAATGTAATTCAATAAAAGAAATAGGATGACGTGTAAAGTGACCGCTAAAATCGGCTAAATGGAAGTTTGGTATCGGATATTCCTTTTCGACATATATAAAATATAAAACGATAAATATAAACAGAACAAACATTCTGTTTAATGGTATAATGAAATAGAATATTTGTTTGGGAGGGGTTCCATGGAAATTGGTGAGAAGTTGAATATACTGGCAGATGCGGCAAAGTATGACGTGTCCTGTTCTTCCAGCGGGTCATCAAGAAAAAATATGGCCGGCGGCTTGGGAAATGCTAAGTACAGCGGAATATGCCATACCTGGACAGCAGATGGGCGGTGTATTTCTCTCTTGAAGATACTGATGACGAATGCCTGTATTTACGACTGCGAGTATTGTGTGAACAGAAAGAGCCATGACATACTGAGGGTGTTTCTTTCGCCTGAAGAAATCGCGACGCTGACTATAGAGTTTTATCGGCGGAATTATATAGAGGGGCTGTTCTTATCTTCCGGGATTATCCGCTCGCCCGATTATACGACAGAACTGCTCATTAAAACGGCAAGGATTCTTCGCGAGCGGGAGCATTTTAATGGATACATCCACATGAAAGGGATTCCCGGTACGGATTCCAAGCTTTTGAATGAACTGGGGCGCTATGTAGATCGTGTGAGTGTAAATATTGAACTGCCATCGGAAAAGGCATTAAGGCTTTTAGCTCCGCAAAAATCACGGGATGCGATCATGGCACCCATGAAGTTTTTTCGGGATCGAATTGCCGAGCAAAAACAGGAGAGATCGAAAAGGGCACCTGCCTTTGTGCCAGCCGGGCAGACGACACAGCTTATCGTGGGAGCAAGCGGAGAGAGCGACCGGGATATTCTTCATCTGACGGAGGGGCTGTATCGTGTAGCGAAGTTGAAGCGTGTCTATTATTCGGCCTATGTACCTGTAATGGCAGGTAAAAATCTGCCGGTCATTGCAAGGCCGCCGCTCCTGAGGGAGAACCGACTGTATCAGGCGGACTGGCTGCTTCGGTATTATGGGTTTTCTGCAGAAGAAATACTGACGGAAAAGGAACCGGATTTTGATATGGATTTGGATCCTAAATCCTGCTGGGCTATGCGCCATCGGGAGTTGTTTCCTGTGGAAATCAACCGCGCCCCTTATGAAATGATTTTGCGTGTGCCGGGAATCGGTGTGATAAGCGCACGAAGAATCGTAAGGATGCGGAGGAATCAATTTGTATCACCGGATGATGTAAAACGGGCAGGGGCGGTCTGGAAGCGGGCGAAGCATTTTGTGACCTGCGGAGGAAAGTATGACGGTATGGGAGATGCTGATACGGAGAATTTAAGAAAGGCACTCCTGTCGAAGCGGGCAGGAAGAAAAATGATGCAGATGAGTCTATTTTCCGGGCAGGTATGAGATGAAATATGTATATGACGGTACATTTGCAGGATTCCTGTCAGCGGTATATCGTATTTACCATGACGGCACGGGTCAGATGGGATCTATCAGCGCATCGCGGGGGAGTGGGGATCTTTTTGGGGAAGAAACAGAAGTGGCGACGGATATAAATCATGCGGAAACCGTGGCGGATGCATTTCTTAAGAGTTGCGGGACGGCCGCCTTCCGATGGTTGTACCGCGCTTTTTTATGTGATGACGACAGTGAGGAACATCTTTTTGACTATGTACGCCGCGGATTCAAATGGGGGAAATCTATTTATACCCATCAGGGGGAAGTCTGGATGTGGGAAATTCTCAGGCGTTCCCAAATGGCGGGGAATGAAGCGGAAAAATTCAAGGGGATCGTAAGGTTCAGCGAATTGGCGGAGGGAATGCTTTATGCGCCCATTCATCCGACGCATCATGTGCTGCCCCTCATTGTCCGTCATTTTCAAAAACGGCTTTCCTGTGAAGAATGGGCAATTCATGATGTGGGCCGGCATGTGGCTGCTTATTATGATGGGAAGCAGGTTACGATTGTTCGTGTGGAAAGTTTGAAAACGGATATAGCCTATAGCCAAGATGAAGAGGGCTTTCGACAGCTGTGGCGCGATTATTACCGTCATATGGCAATCCGGGAAAGAAATAACCCTACCGCACAGCGTTCGTTCCTGCCAAAAAAGTATTGGGCTTATCTGACAGAAATGAGCGGAAAAACGTAGGATAGCGAAAGAGGATCATGTCATCGCAGGGAAGTTGTACAGCGAGCGAAAAATAGTTGGGATGTTTTTCCCGGTGGTACTTGCAGAAAGGAAAGTATTCGTGGTATCACTAAAAGAGAAGCAGTCGATGAGATCACGCAGCCGGCTTTCTATACGGGATGTCCGAAAGCATGGGCGGCATTTGGAATGGTGAAAGAGGTGTATGCAGTTGAAAAATAAGATTCTCATTGCGTATTATTCCATGACCTCACATACAAGACGCGTAGCGGAACTGATTCAAAATGCGGTCGGCGGGGAATTGGCATCCATACGGACGAAAGAAACGTATCCTTCCGATTATGAAGCGATGGTGGAACAGGGGCGTAGGGAAGTGAATAAAGGATTCCTTCCGGTCTTAAATGAGTTCCCTGTGGATATAGATGCCCGCCATATGATTTTTCTGGGAACGCCGGTGTGGTGGTACAGTATCGCTCCGGCGATGAAAAGTTTCCTGAAAAACCATGACTTAAGAGGAAAGATTATCTATCCCTTTGTTACTAATGAAGGATGGGCCGGGCATGCCCTGCAGGATTTTGCAGCCAGCCTTTCAGGGGGCTGTGTCAAATCCGGAATGAATGTAAAATTTTCCGGCGATATCTTAATTACAAAAGAGGTGCAGATCCGGAACTGGGCAAAAGAAGCTATGAAAGATATTTTCTGAAAGAAAGGGGAAGAAAATTATGAAAATCCTTACTGTGTATTTTTCAAAAACGGGACATACAAAAGCGATTGCGGAAATGATTCATAAGGCGGTGGGCGGAGAACTCGGTGAAATCCGTACAAAGAGGAGTTATGCTCCTTCTTACGGTATGGCAGTCCTGCAGGGGGGATTGGAACAGTTGAGAAAATCGCTTCCCGAATTGGCAGAAATGCCTGAAACTGCAGAGTACGATGTCATATTTGTTGGATCTCCCGTATGGTGGTTTACGCTTACGCCTGCTGTAAAAAGTTTTATCAGCAAAGCAGAATGGAAAGGGAAGCGGATATATCCTTTCTTTACAAGCGGCGGGCAGCCGGGAAAGACGGCAAATGATTTTAAAAGATTGTTGGAAGATAAAGGCGCGCTGGTAGGCGGTTCTTTATCAGTGCCGTATAAGAGGAACCTGCCGCAGAGGCCGGTGGATGAAATTATCCGCTGGGCGGAGGAAAATAAGTTTGAGGAGTAGATGAAAGGATAGTATGGCATATAAAAAAGTAATGGCAGCAGTGTTTGCGGTAACGCTCTTTCTGGCAGGCTGCGCGGGCAGTACGGATAAAGGTACTTCCCAGGCGGCTGTCCCGTTGAAGGAGACGATGAATCCGATATCTGTTCGACAACTGGTAGCCGCAGATAATGAACACAACCGCACAATCATGTTTCAGTTGCTGAAGTCGGTGGAAGCGTTTGTGGAATATCGTGAAAAAGGAAATGACAGAATTTTTTCTGTTTCTGCCAAAGGTGCTGCTCTCAAAGGAAATAATGGCATAACGGACAGTTATATATATACGGCGGAATTGAAAGATTTGAAGAAAGGTGCGGCATATGAGTATCGTACACGTACCGGAAATACTGTAAGCAGCTGGATGGATTTCAGGACCGATGACGGCGGCACTTTTAAGACGGTGATTTATCCTGATTCCCAGAGTGCGGATTATACAGGCTGGTCAAAGCTGGCAGCCAAAGCGTATGAATTAAATAAAGATGCCGCGTTTTTTGTCAGTATGGGTGACTTGGTAGATAATGGACAGGATGAATACCAGTGGCAGGCATGGATGCGCTCTATGAAAGGGATTATGGATACCATTCCCGGTGCAGTGGTGATGGGGAATCATGAAGATTATTCTCTCGATTGGAAAATGGCAAAACCGGACAGATATCTGGCTCATTTTCATTTGCCGAATAATGGAGATGCTGATTATAAAGACCATTTCTACTCTTTTGATTGGGGAGATGTGCATTTTACCGTACTGGACACACAGCTTAATGAACTAAAAGAATGGTATCCTGATTTGTTCGAAAGAGAAAAGAAATGGGCAGCTGATGATTTGGCAAGGACCGGTAAAAAGTGGAAAGTTGTTTTGATGCACAAGGATCCTCTGCAATATGCCTTTGCAGAAAGGGAAGGCAGAGAAGAAGGATTTTCTCCGGAAGGACAGGAATTTATGCCTGTCTTTGATGCAAGCCGTGTGGATCTGGTTTTGTCTGCCCATCTGCATACGTATAGGGATCGTGGACGCATTTATGACTTCAGGCGTGCGGAAACAGGACCTTGCTATATCATTACCGGGGTGGCCGGGGATGTGCGCTATCCGGGGTTGTGGAAAGCACATTCGTTGGACATCTATTCTGCACCACAGCCGGAAACCGATAATTACCTTGTCATGGAAGCGGGAGAAGATGCTCTTGTTGTTACAGGCTATACTTCGGATGGGCAGGAAATGCATAAGTCCGTTATAAGGAAATAATATATGGTACAGAAATGGCTGATTGATCCGATAGGAAACAATCGGTCATTTTTGAATAAACCGGAAAGTATTACAGGTAAATACAGGTGCTTTATAGAAAGTGGAGAGGAATGTGAAAAAATTTTCTGACGTATATCTAATTCATTCTTGACATTGTTACAGTTGTGTAGAATAATCAAGGATAATCAAAACATGTGCGTAAAAATACGTGCGGAGAATGGAAGGGGTTGGAGTTATGGCAGAAACAGCTTGGTCACTGGTACCACCGGTTATAACGATTGTTTTGGCGCTAGTTACCAAAGAAGTTTATATGTCACTGGCAATCGGTATCTTCATTGGAGCGTTTATGTTCACGGGATTCAATTTCCTGGGGGCGATCGACACCATGTTTGATATCATGTCGAATAAGGTTGGAGGGAATGTGAATATTCTCGTATTCCTGGTTCTTTTGGGGATTATTGTTTCAGCGATTCAGAAATCGGGAGCTTCTCAGGCGTATGGTAATTATGCAGCGAGGAAGATTAATGGGAAACGATCCGCACTGCTGGTTACTTTTTTCCTGGGGCTTTTAATTTTTATTGATGATTATTTCAACTGTCTTACGGTCGGTACGGTTATGAGACCTGTTACAGATAAGTTTAAAATCACCCGTGCAAAACTGGCGTATATCATTGATGCTACGGCGGCTCCGATCTGCATTATTGCTCCGGTTTCCAGCTGGGCAGCAGCTGTATCGTCTTCTCTTCCTGAAAACAGCGGAATTGACGGGTTCTCTTTATTTCTGCATACGATTCCGCTGAACTTGTATGCGTGGCTTACCATTATTTTTATGCTTTTTATCATTTTTCTGAATAAAGATTTTTCCCGCATGGCGGCTTTTGAAAAGGAAAGCGGAAGTACGCTGGTGATTCCTGCGGAATATGCAGATGATGAATCTACAGCTCCTGTAGGAAATGGACGAATTATGGATCTTGTGCTTCCGCTGCTTGTACTCATTGGAAGCTGTGTTTTCGGTATGCTTTATACCGGCGGTATTTTGGAGGGGAAGAGTATTATTGATGCTTTTGCTGAATGTAGTTCAGCGAAAGGTCTTGTGATGGGTTCCTTCATGGCTCTTGTTTTTACTCTTATCCTTTATGTACCCAGAAAAATTCTTGATTTTACAACATTCTGTTCCTGTTTTGTTGATGGATTTAAGCAGATGGCTTCCGCAATCTTTATTCTTTGTCTCGCGTGGACTCTTTCCGGTGTTTGCGGTGAAGATTACCTGAATATCGGCGGGTATGTAGGCGGTGTTGTCAGCGGTAATCAAACTGTGGCGATCATGCTCCCTGCGATGTTCTTCCTCGTGGCGCTTGGTCTCGCTTTTGCAACGGGTACTTCCTGGGGAACGTTTGGTATCTTGATTCCTATTGTTCTTGCAATCACGGGAACAGATATGAATCTGGCAACGATAACGGTTGCCGCTGTTTTAGCAGGGGCTGTCGGCGGAGACCATGTATCTCCGATTTCCGATACTACAATTCTTGCTTCTGCCGGAGCGCAGTGCAACCATATCGACCATGTGTCTACACAGATTCCCTATGTACTTTGTGTTTCCTCCTGCTGCGTAGCCGGTTATATTGTGGCCGGCGTAACGGGAGAAGGTCTCTTGGGAACGTTTTCCGGTATCATTCTGCTGGTACTTATGATGGCAGGAATCTACAAGTTTAAAATGAAGTGATTATAAATAAAAGACAGGACTCCTTGAGGGTCCTGTTTTCGATTGGCTGTTATTTAAAAGTTATTGCAGTTTCTCCTTGGTTTTAATAATAAGGCTAAAGAGAATAAGAAACGTCATAAGTGCTGTGATGGCCGCCGCCCAGGCGATACCGATACGGGCTATGGCGGCAAAAGAGAATTCTATAGGAAATAATATGACTGTCAGGATACCTGCGGAGATATATCCTATAGCAAGAATCTGGATTTTCCGGCGGAAAAGTAAAGAGAAAAGAAATCCCGCCAAAAGGCCGAGAAGTCCTGCGGGGAAAAGACAGTCGTATTTCCAGGCGATTAAAGACAGAAGGGAAAGAAGAAGAGAATATTTCATAAGACCTCCAGTATGATTTTGTGATTGTCACTTATTATATGACAGATGCAGGAGAAAAAAGAAGTATTTTCATATAGAAATCAGTGCGCATCAAGCTCTGTCTGGGACGGGGAGAAAATCAATTTTGTGTGATATACTATTTTTATGAATGCAGAAAATAAGGAGAATAAAATGCATAATGAGCAAAAAGTAACAAAGTCCGTCTATTGGATCGGGAGCAATGATTTTATTACACCTCGTTTTGATAATTATATTCCTTTGGAACGGGGAATTTCGTATAATTCATATTTTATTGATGATGAAAAGACCTGTATTCTTGATGCGGTGGATAATGCAGCGCGTGATTTATTCCTGGGGAATGTGAAAGAATTACTTCATGACCGCCCGCTGGATTATATCATCGTAAATCACATGGAGCCTGATCATTCCGGTTCTTTGCTGGAACTGGCAAAGCGGTATCCGGAAGCAAAGATTTGCGCGACGCCGGCAGCGCTGAAAATGTTTGAGCAGTATTTTCATGAACCCATGGCGGAAAGATATATCAGGACAAACGAAAAATTGGTGATCGACCTGGGGCACCATAAGATGAGATTTATTCCAGCGCCGATGGTTCATTGGCCGGAGGTAACTTTTACCTATGAGGAAACGGAAAAGATTCTTTTCTCTGCTGATGCGTTTGGTACTTTCGGCGTGCTCCACGGAAGTGTTTTTTCCGATGATACAGATTATGAAGAAGAGTATCTTGAAGAAGCGCGGCGTTACTATATGAGTATTATTGCTAAATATGGTGCACAGGTACTGAGGACTCTTCAAAAGACAGAAAACCTTGATGTATCCATGGTTTGTCCTCTTCATGGCCCTGTGCATCGGACAGAAGCCGATATTTCCCGTATAATGAATTTATACCGTCAGTTAGCATCGTGGATGCCGGAGTATCGTTCCGCAGCGGTTTGTTTTGCATCGGCTTATGGGAATACGGCATTTGCTGCACAGCGCCTCGCGTTCTTCCTGGGGCAAAAGGGAGTCCGCCATTTGAAGTTAATTGATCTTTGCACGATACCTGTCAGTTACGCATGGGCAGAAGCAATGAGGCGGAGCCATCTCGTTTTGGCAGCGCCGACATTAAATATGGATCTTCATCCGATGATGCAGAATTTCCTTCATGAATGCAGCGTGATGGGGCTGCAAAACCGGACAGTGTCTGTTATCGGCAACAGCAGTTGGGTGCCTGATATAAGTGTGAAGAAGATAACTGGAACGATCGTCGGCTGGAAGAACTGTACAATTCTTGGCGATGCGGTAAATATAGCATCTGCTGTCGGCGCAAAGGAAGACAGGGAACTGGAAGTGCTGGCAGGTATACTGGCGCAGGACATTTTAAAATAATGAAAGCATAAGGCGTAATATGAACTGGAAATATGTAATGGCAGCCGCTTGTTTTATCGGGGCGCTGCTTGCGGGAGGTTGTGGAAAACCGTCTGTCCATGTAATGGCGGTAAAAATGGAGAAAGTTCCTTTTGCGATGGAAACAAGGGTGGTGCCTGAAGCGCTTCATATAGCGCCTGTCATTCCATCTGTTTCAGGGGGTCTTATTTCCGGTTTGCCGGAAGTAGGACAAACGGTAGAAGCAGGGGAGGTACTCTTCCAAATTGATTCGTCCCAGTATGAATCACAGGCTTCCGCACTGCAGGCACAAATTTCTGCTTCTTCACCCGTGGTGTACGGCGCGGCTGCTCCCGTGGATGATAACAGTATAGAAGCATCGCTTTTGCGGCAGGGAATCATTACCCGCGCGGAATATGATAAAATACAGGGAAGAAAAAGTGTTCCCCAAGAGGTTTCGAACAGCTCGGCAAACCCGGGATTGGCGGAAGCACTTGCTTCTGTAGAACGGGCTATTGTGGCCTGTACGGTACGCGCACCTATCAGTGGTACGGTTTCTCAGGTATATCTTGGTGATACGAAGATAGCGGCAGCCGGGCGGCCGGCTTTGCTTATCCGCCAAAACACGCCGGTTATTGCGGAGATAAGTCTTCCGTCTGAACTGGATTCCGCGATGGAGAAAATGAAAGAGGAAAAAACACTTACCGTCTTCTTCTCTTCTGCAGATAAATCGTGGTATGGAGAACTAAAAAAACAGCCCAATGAAAATGGGGAAAGATATACTTCTTACAAAGTGCAGACAGATAACCCGGATGGAGAAATTAAAATCGGTGAGCCTTATACCGTTCGTTTGCAAAGCACGGAACCGGTGCCGTATATCGTGATTCCCCGGTCTGCGATTATCGGTGAAAATACGGTGGCTGTTATAAGGGATGATTTTCTTGTGGACTTGAAAACAGTCAATGTGGCTTATGTGGAGGATGAAAAGGCATTCCTTTTGGATGGTCTTCAGGAGGGGGAGCGTGTAGTCACAGATCCGACTGACAAGCTTGAAATGGGAATGCAGGTAAGTACGATATCAGTGAATTAAAGGATCATGTTCCTTTTGTTTTTTATGGTGGCAGATTAGAATGAAATGGAGTCGGGAAGATTATACAGGTTCAGCGGTAGAGACTGCTAAGCGTCTGATTGGTGCAGTTCTGGTGCATGAGACGAAAGAAGGAATTACGGCAGGAAGAATTACCGAATGTGAAGCATATGGAGGATTCTACCGGGGAAAACCGGATGACGGCGCCCATTCCTACAAGGGGCTTACGCCAAGGACACAAGCTATTTTTGGAGAAGGCGGGCATATTTATGTATATATGATTTATGGGATGTACTGGTGCATGAACGTGGTCTGCGGCTATGAAGGGGATGGATATGCCGTTCTTCTCCGTGCGTTGGAACCGTTGGAAGGGAAAGATCTGATGGAAAAACGTCGGGGAAAAGCAAGAGGAAGGCTGCTTACCGCAGGCCCGGGCCGTCTTACAATGGCAATGGGCATTGATAAATCCTTTTATGGGGCCGATCTGGTGCATGGAAGCATACATATAGAGGATGGGAAGGAAAAGGCGCAGGTGGAACGGTCCAAGCGGATTAATATTGATTATGCCCGGTATGGAAAAAACTTCCCCTGGCGGTTTACGATGAAAGGCAGTCTTTGGATTTCCAAGTAAAGGGGCAGAGCAGCATGCAGTGTATTTCGCATTATGAATCACCTTTAGGGGCAATCACGCTGGCAGCTGATGAAAAAGGTTTAACAGGTCTCTGGTTTGACGGAGAAAAGTATTTTGGAAATACGCTGGAAGCAGAGTATGAAGAAAAGGAAACCGTCATTCTGAAGAAAGCGGAAAAATGGCTGGATACGTATTTTATGGGACGGTGTCCGGAGAAAAAGCTTCCGCTCCACTTACAGGGGACAGAATTTCAAAAAGCGGTTTGGGCAATTCTTTTAAATATTCCTTACGGACAGACGGAAACTTATGGTAAGATTGCGGAAGAAATCGCGAGGGGCAGGGGAAGAGAACATATGTCGGCGCAGGCAGTCGGAGGCGCAGTAGGGCATAATCCTGTTTCCATTATTGTGCCGTGCCATCGGGTCGTAGGCGCTGATGGGAATTTGACGGGATATGCAGGAGGAATTGAAAGAAAAATCGCTCTCTTGCAGCTTGAAGGGCACTCCATGGAATCCTTTTACCGGCCGCGAAAGGGAACAGCATTATAAATATAGTTGAATCTCCGTACTCAGGCGGGGGTTTTATTTTGCGCCGGATATTTCCGTGAGGGGTAAGACTTAAGCTTTGTGGTAAAAAACAGGTGTTTCCAGTATAATAATAAAAATATAAAACTGGTCGAGGAGCAGGATTGATGAAATTACTCCGGTTGATTTTGCAGGGGTTCAAGTCCTTTGCCGATAAAACAACAATTGAATTTGCTGACGGTATGACGGTTATCGTGGGACCGAACGGCTGCGGGAAAAGTAATATTTCCGATGCTGTCCGCTGGGTTTTGGGTGAACAAAATGTCCACAATCTCCGCGGGCAGAAAACGGAAGATATCATTTTCTCCGGGTCAGAAGGAAGAAATCCGAAAAATGCAGCGGAAGTCACCATGGTATTGGATAACAGCGCCCATGAATTTTCTTTTGATACGGCGGAGGTGTCCATTACCCGCCGCGTCCTCCGAAATGGAGAAAGTGATTTTTATATCAATAAACGGAGCTGTCGCCTGAAGGATATACAGGAGCTTCTGGCGGATACCGGTCTTGGAAAAGGATCAATGGCCATCATCGGGCAAAACCGGGTGGATCAGGTTCTGACGTCCCGTCCGGAAGACAGGCGTCTCATTTTTGAAGAAGTGGCGGGGATCAGTTTATTCCGCATGAGAAAAAACGAGGGGCTTCGGAAACTGGAAAAAACGGCAGAGAATATGGAGCGTGTCCGTGACTTGGTGGCACTTCTTGATGAGCAGCTGGGACCGATGAAAGAGGCTGCGGAAAAATCTAAAATTTATAAGGCTCTCTCCAAAGACAGACGTGCAGTGGAAGCGACAATGTCACTTCTCCGGCTGACATCGGTGGGGCGGATGATCGCCCGGTATGAAAACGAGTATAATTCTCTTGCAGATCAGGATGTAAAGTGGCAAACGGAACTTGCCCGTTATGCAGAAGCGAAGGCAAAAATCGAAAAAGAGGAACTGGAACAGCAGGAAAATCTGCGTAAGGCCGGCGCCGACTCTGCAGAAAAGCAGCGATTGATGGAGACGCTCCGCGGAGATTACCGCGTCAAGGAAGAAGCACTTCGTCATGCGGAGGAGGAGTCTGTCCGTTTAAAAGAAGATGAAGAAGACCAAACCGAAGCGGAAAATGAATTGAAAGAAGAAATGCGTGAAATGCTGGCAGAGCTGGCGGAGGCGGAGTCTCTCCTTCTGGAGAAACAAACATTGCTTAAAGCGGAAGAGGAAAAGCGTCGCATTGCAGAAAGTGAGCTTCTAACAGCGGAAACGGCTTATCAGGATGCACTGGCAGTCAACCGCCGAAGGCTGGCGGAAAAGGAAAGCCTGGAACGGGAAATAGAACAGGGGAACCGTGAGAAAGTTCGTCTTACAGAAGAGAAAGAAAAGTTTAAAGCGGCCGGATTGGAATTGTCAGAAAAGAGAAAGATGACGGAAATCCAGGTAGAGAATCTGACGGCTGAAGAAGCATCTGTGCGGGAAAAGATGACAGTGCTGGAAGAAAACGGCAAAAACGACGGCATTCGTTTAAAAGAAGCGCAGGATAAACAGTTCCGACAAATGAACCGAATCAATGATTTTCATGCCCGATTGATGAAAATTATTTCCCGTCGTGAATATCTGGAACGGGCAGATCGGGAGTATGCCAGTTTTTCTCATACGACAAAGACGATTCTGGAAAGCCGGTCTCTTTTTGGACAGCATATCCTTGGCGCCGTGGGTGAACTGATACGGGTTCCTCCGAAGTACACGGCGGCAGCTGAGGTGGCCCTTGGCAGTTCTGTTTCTTATATCGTAACAGATACGTCCCGTTCAGCCGGAGATGTCATTACCTGGCTCAAGAAAAATAATTTGGGACGGACGACATTCTATCCTTTAGAATCCATGCGTCCCCGCGGAAATGACGGAAATGAAAGAAAAGCGTGCAGTGAGAAAGGAATCCACGGTATAGCGTCAGAGCTGTTTTTCTGTGATGAGGAGTATGGCAGTTTAATAGATTCTATTTTGGGGAAGACGCTGATTGCCGAGAATCTGGATGTCGCCCGTACAGTTTCTGCAAAATATAATTATCGCCTGCGTTTAGTGACACTGGATGGACAGCTGGTTAATCCCGGCGGATCTCTTACAGGCGGTTCCATGCGGAAGCAAGAGAATACTTTTTTTGGAAGAAAGAAGGAGATTAATGATCTTCTGAAAGAAGAAAAAGAAACGGAAAAGCTGATTGCTGATTTGAAAAAGGAAAAAAGTATTCATGATGATTTCTGTGCGGAACTATCCGAAAAAGTAACAAAAGAACGGGAAGATTATCAGTCTTTAAAAATCGGTTTGGCGGAAATATCAGGGAAGAAAGACGGTTTATCCCGTATTCTTTCAACGGAGAAAAATGCAGAAGAGAAAAATCAGGCTGATTTCCGGACGGCAGAAGAGGGGTTGGCTGCCATTACGGAAAATTTAGCATTATTGGAAGAGCGGCTGGCTGGGTTTGGTGATATCCCTGTGATGGAAGCTGATGAAAAAAGTGCCTCACTGAAAAAAGCTGTGGCAGATTTGGATGCCCGCCTCATGGAAATCCGCATTGATGTGACAAAAGCGGAAGAAGCGGTGAATTTTGGGAAGAGGGGGAAGCAAGAAAGAGAAAATGCTGCTTTGGAACAAAAAAAGGACAGGGAAAAACTTTCCCGTGACATATTGGAAAACAGGGAGCAGAAAGAAAGGCTTGCGTCGGAATTAAGAGATATTGAAGAGAAATTTAATTTGGCGGAAAAAGAATGGAATGAAGTAAAAGGACGTCTGGAGAATATGCAAAACATTTCTGATACTTTCTCTGCGGAGCGAAAACAGCAGGATGATGCCTGGAGGAACGCGCAGGAGAAATCTTCAGCTGTCCGTAAAGATATGGCGGACCGTCAGGCACGTATCGACAGTTTTAAGGCGCAGGAAGCAGAAGAGAAAGAAAGACTGCGTGAACAGGAACTGACTGTAGAGATGGCAGAAAGTATGCGTATTCAGGGATCTATGGCGGAAATGAAAGAAAAACAGGCGGATCTGGAAGAACGCATCAGCAAACTCGGCGCGGTAAATCCTAATGGGGAGGAAGAGTATGAACTCCACCTCCGCCGCCGCGCTTTCTATGAAACGCAGATTGAAGACCTGAAAAAAGCAAAGAGCGGATTGGAAACAGTGATTCACGATATTGATAAAACGATGTCTGAACGGTTTGCTGATGCCTTTAAAATGATCAATGTGGAATTTGCCCGCATTATGCAGATTATGTTTTCCGGCGGCAAAGCCCGTTTGGAGTTGACCGATGAAGCGCATCCGCTGGAGGGTGGCGTAGAAATGTATCTCCAGCTTCCGGGAAAGAAGCGCCAGCCTTTGACGCTCATGTCCGGTGGTGAACGGGCGCTTACCGTTATTGCGCTGCTTATTTCTTTTATGGCTTACCGTCCCGCACCGTTTTGTTTCGTTGATGAAATTGATGCGGCACTTGATGATGCCAACGTGGAAAGATACAGCCGTATGATCGCGGATTATAAAAGGAAGACACAGTTTGTCATTATTTCTCACAGAAAGAAAACGATGGAATTTGCTGATACCCTTCAAGGGGTGACTATGGCGGAGAAGGGGGTTTCCTCTCTTGTGACGGTCCGTGTGGGAGATTATATAAAGGAGGAACAAGATGGGGTTTCTTGATAAGGTAAGAAATGGACTAAAAAAGACCAAAGAAAGTCTGATCAAAAATATCGAAACGGTTGTTATCGGTTATGCAAAAATTGATGATGACTTTTTGGAAGATCTGGAGATGGTTCTTCTCTCCGGTGATCTTGGCGTGCGCACCACCGATTATCTGATGCGGCAGATTCGGCGCGGTGTGACGGAAGGTATGATCAGCAGTACGAATGAAGTGATGCCGTTTATGGAAAAAACGGTGGTGAATATGCTGACGGAAGATGGAAAGGAAGATATTTCCCATCATCCGGAAGTATACCTTGTAGTGGGAGTCAATGGGGTGGGTAAGACGACGACCATCGGGAAACTTTCGGCCCAATTCCGTAAAGAAGGGAAGAAAGTTCTTTTGGCGGCGGCAGATACATTTAGAGCTGCTGCTTCCGAACAGCTCTCTATTTGGGCGAAACGGACAGGAGCAGATATTGTGAAGCATGCAGAGGGAGCAGATCCTGCGGCAGTGGCGTTTGATGCTGTATCAGCGGCTAAGGCGCGCGGTTCCGATGTGGTGCTGATTGATACGGCGGGACGGCTGCAAACGAAAGTAAACCTTATGGAAGAATTGGCTAAAATCAGCCGTGTCGTAAAAAAAGTAATTCCCGACGCGCCTCACCAGACTATTCTCGTATTAGATGCTACGACAGGGCAAAACGCGGTCAGCCAGGCGCAGAATTTTGGAGAGATCGTTCCGCTAACCGGCGTAGTGCTGACAAAATTAGACGGAACGGCAAAAGGCGGTGTTGTCCTTTCTATTCATGAAGAACTCCATGTGCCAATCCGTTGGATCGGTCTTGGTGAAAGAGAAGATGATCTCCAACGTTTCAATGCTCTTGAATTTGTAAAGGCGCTTTTTGAAACGGAAGACCATATACTGAGCCAATCCACAAAAGTTTAAAAATACAAACACATATTTCATTTAAAATCGTATCCTTTTGCTATTCTTTAGTGAGGATACAATTTTTCATTTTAGTAAAATTCTTTTTTCACCTGATTCAGGAGAGTTCTTCGTTCTTTATAATCAGAAAACCAACGAGACATAAGGGTATGAAAGTGCGGACTGGGCCGCATAATATCAACTGATTAAGAGTGATATACAGTGGAAAAATATATTAAAAATAGTATAATACTAACAGGTATTTGGTGAGGTAGATTAGAGGTTGTAGGGATAATGGTTATAAAGAGAATAAACCAAATATATTAATGTTTATAAAAACTGCTTGACTTAAGAGTTTAAAGATAAATATATGAATAATATGTAAAGGAGTGAGATTATGATTTGGTCAATTATTGTTGGGGGATTTATAGGCTTTATTGCGGGAGCGATTACTAAAAAAGGTGGAGCAATGGGTATAATTGCTAATATCATTGCAGGTTTATTGGGTTCATCAGTAGGTCAAGCACTGTTTGGTACATGGGGGCCAACTCTAGCGGGAATGGCATTAGTTCCTTCTATCTTAGGTGCAGTAATTGTTATTGCTGTTGTCTCATTTTTCTTTGGGAATTAAATAAAAGGAGTCATGATCATGTCAATAGAAGAAAAAATCGACCAGGCTAAAGGTGCGGCAAAAGAAGGTGTAGGTAAATTAACCGGTGATAAAAAAATAGAAAAAGAAGGGGCTGCGGAGAAAGCGGCTACAAAAGTTAAAGAAGTTGCTGAAGATGTTAAAGATGCTATAGAAGGAACAATTGACGGTGTCAAAAATATTATAAATAAAGATAAAAAATAATTTTGTCCCCTTTTTCTGCATGGATGATAACAAATGCTTTTATTTTATCATTCCCGCCATCATTGTGTTTATTGAAGGCATCATTGTAAAGAAGAAATAGTAATAAATTCCGGGTTGTCAAAATCAAACAATTAAATAAGAACCTACAACATAGAAATTCAAAAGCAGTAAATCAAAATTGGTTTACTGCTTTTTTCAGCGGACAAAAATGATTCATAAGTATCAGAATATGACCCTTTTAAATCATTAACTGTTTCATTCAGTTATCTTTAATCTTAAAATATTTTTTTACATAATCAACAAAAATCCGTACGGGTGTAGACTGGAGCATGGCTTCTTTGAATATGAGGTGGCTCGGGCGATATATAGGCTGCTTCTGGCTGTTGTAAATCATCTGTCGGTCTACATTCGGTTTGCACTTGGGAAGCATGTCTGCCGGAATCAGAGAGTGGCCAAGACCGTGGTTGACGATTTCCACGCAGGTATTGCAGTCGCTTACAGTCAGTGAGAAGTGGGGGGACTTTGTGAAGTTCTGGCGCCACCAGCGGGTACGCAGTTCATCCAAAGACGGATCGCTGCGGTAGCGTATGGAAGGCTGCTGTGCCAATGTACTGAAATCAATAGGCTTGGCTGAAATCAGGTACAGCGGGGCATCTTCCAGAAGAATATCGGATTCAGGCCATTCCTGATTGCCGCGGACGATAGCAAGATGGATGTCTTCTTTTTTGACCAGTTTTACTAAACGATCGCTTGTGTCTGTAGTCAGCGATATTTCAATATCACTATACTCATCAACGAATCCTTTCAGAAGCGCAGGACCGTGGGACTGGGAAAAAGATTGGGATGCCCCGATACGGAGGACGCCGGAAATAGAGTTTGGTTCGTGGGTGACATAATTCTTCATGTCCTGGTACTGCTGGAGTTCTTTTTCCGCAAAGGAAAAGAGCCGTGCTCCCGCATCGGTGAAGTGCACTCCTTTATTGGTGCGGATAAAAAGCGGACAACCGATTTCCTTTTCCATTTGACTCAGGCGGTATGTTAATGACGGCTGAGTCATAAACAGCCGTTTGGCAACTTTATTGATACTTCGCTCCTCACGGAGATAGATCAGGATTTTCCAGTCCGTATTATTCATGCAAACACCTCTGAAAACAAGACTCTACAGATTAGCAGGGGACATATAAAAGTTTTTTATCATTATATCATGCAAGGACAATATAGAAAAGTCTTATAGCAGAAAATAAAAAGATACGGGTACGGAAAGAGAAACTCTTGTGATACACTGGAAAAAATAAAGCTCTGAACATGTACTACAAGGAGATTTGCCATGAAGACTTTTATGAAATATTTATTTTGTTTTTTTATGGTATGTGCAGTGGGGATGATGGCACAAGCCGCTGACAAGTCGGTAAACCGGAAAATGGGATACTTTGATAATACACGGACAGTACTGCTTCTTTTGCCACAGAGCAATGATAGAGGCAGTTATGCCGCAGCATACATTGCAAAAGAGATGGATGCGGTGTTCCGTTACCCTTATTACAGAAAATTAGATACGGCCGACTATGCTTATAAGAGTATCAGTCCTGCGGAGCTTCCTGCCATTGCTGAGGAAACGGGAGCGGATATTGTCGTACTTCCTGTCGTTACAAAGTGGATGCAGCGGAAGTCTTATCCGATTTCCATTTTCTTTGACATAGATCCTGTTGTGGAAACGCAGGTTGTTGTCGATATATACAGCTGTAAGAACGGCGAAGGGGTCAGGGATGATCAGGCGGTTTACTATGAAAGAGAAGAAGAAAGTTCCGTACGTAACCGTTACATTATGGATGAAGTGATGAAGCGGCTGTGGAAAAAATTCCCTTACCGCCGTGCGCCGACAGATGTGGAAGCAAAGTTATCGGGGACTGTTTATGCCGATAAGGACAACACGCCGGCGGCAGTAATGAATAAATAGCAAGAAAAAATCGGGCGGAAATGAAATTATTCCCGTCCGGTTTTCTTTTATAACCCTTTTTGCTCAATACTTGAAAAGAGATATCCTAAATGGGTCGTGGCGTTTAATGTGACAAGCCTCCAACTTTTTTCATGTTCTTCTATGACGTTGATACAGGCATTGTCCTGTTTGAAATGCCAGAAATGTTCCATGCCGAGTCCCATGAGATCACAGAGGATGACTTTATTGACCGCATCGTGGGCGGCAACGAGAAGCGTTTTGCCCTGATATATAGCGGCATAATCGTCAAAGGCGGCACGGACGCGTTTTCTTACATCTTCCAGAGATTCCCCGCCGGGCATTTGTACCTGTTCAGGCCGGTTGTGCCAAAGTTCAAATTCTTTCGGATAGTTTTTTTTGATTTCATCGGCATGGACGCCTTCCCATCTGCCGTGAGAGATTTCCGTGATCCGCTCGTCGACACGGATGTTTACATGGTGATATTCTGTGATGAAACGGCAGGTATCAAAGGCACGGGAGAGCGGTCCGGAGACGGCCGCATCAATGGATATATCTTTTAAGGCAAGGCCGGCGGCTTTTCCCTGAGCAATTCCTGTTGGAGAAAGAGGAATGTCTTCCTGTCCCTGATAACGACCTTCCACGTTCCACGTAGTTTCCCCGTGACGTATAAGAATAATTCGTACCATAATGACCTCATTTCCGTTAATGACTTTCGCAGTGAATGACTGTAATTCCGTGGATTCCGTCAATGTTTGCAAGAACGGGGAGGATAGCGCTGGGAATATCCTTATCAATGGCAACGGCCATAATATTGGTGTTTTTGTCTTTGGATGCACCTACCTGCATGCCATTGATGTTTACGCCTGCCTTGCCGAGAATACCTGCCATCTGGCCGATCATGCCCGGTTTATTTTCATGAGGAGCAAGGATGATGCAGCCTTTCGGTTCAAAGTCTACACGGAAGTGGTCAAGAGAAACGATTTTCGCTTCTTTCCTGTCGAAAAGGGAGCCTGTAATACGATGTGTACCTTTATCGGTATCAATAGTGAGCGTGACCGTATTGGTGAAGTAATGTCCTTTTTTTGCCTTGACTTCCCGTATCTCCATATGCCGTTCTTCCGCGATATTTCTTGCATTTACAAAATTAACCGTTTGCTGAAGAATGGGGGTTAAAAGTCCTTTCAGGACAGCCGTGGTGAGCGGGGTGGTTTCTGTTTCAGTCAATTCACCTGTATATTCTACACTGACACGGGAAATGCGTCCGTCAGCCAAATCAATACCAATATTTCCCATGCGTTCGCACAAATTGAAATAAGGCTGGATAACGGCGAGTGTAGCTCTTGTGATGGGTGATGCATTGACAGCAGTCGCTACCGGTTCTCCATGGAGGGCGTCAGCAACGCCGCGGGCTACATCAGTGGCGACGCCTGTTTGTGCTTCAGCTGTGGAGGCACCCAGATGGGGGGTGAGCGTTACGTTTTTCATCCCCAGGAAAGGATTGTTTTCCGGTTTGAGCGGTTCATTTGTCCACACATCGATGCCGGCACCGGCAGCTTTTCCGGTTTTTAGTGCCTCTGCTAAGGCATCAATATCAATGACAGCGCCGCGGGAGGCATTCACAATGCGTACCCCGTCCTTCATCTTTTCTATTTCTTTCGCGCCGATCATGCCTTTTGTCTCCTCGGTGAGCGGTGTATGGAGCGTAATATAATCGGATTCGCGGAGAAGCGTATCAAGATCTACCAGGTCTACTCCCAGCTGCTGGCCTCGTTCCAGCGGAATGTAAGGGTCATAGCCAATGGTCTTCATGTTGAACGCCTGCAGACGTTTTGCTACATTGGAGCCTACACGGCCCACACCGATAATACCGACTGTTTTATCCAAAAGCTGGATGCCGGTAAAGCTTTTGCGGTCCCAGCGGCCTTCCATAATGGACTGGTGTGCTTGAGGGATATAGCGGGTTATGGAAAGCATAAGGGCAAGGGTATGCTCACAGGCGGCGATTGTGTTTGATTCCGGCGTGTTTACCACAGTAATTCCTTTCGCCGTAGCTTCAGGAATATCAATGCCGTCAATGCCCACACCGGCGCGGCCGATGACTTTTAGATTAGTAGCGGCATGAATGACTTTCTTTGTGATTTTTGTCTGGCTTCTTGTGATGACAGCGTCATATTCGCCGATCACTTTGCACAATTCATCTTCATCCATGTTTGGGCGGATATCCACAACAAATTCTTTTTCCAGAAATTCCTTTGCTTCCTTAGCAACATCGGCAGTGATAAAAATTTTGAACATAATGTCTCCTCCTAAAAAATAATAAAAAAATGTACAGATAAGATTATTGATGATCTTTCCGGTATGCTTCCATGAATTGGGCAACTGCTTTACAGGCGTCTATGGTAACTGCATTATAAAGAGAAATACGGCAGCCGCCTACGAGTCGGTGGCCATTGACGCCGATAAAGCGGTTTTCTTTTGCTTTCTCAATGAAATCTTTTTCCTCATCGGCAGAAGAAAGGTTGAAAGTAATGTTCATACGGCTTCTGTCTTTTTTTACGGCATGCCCTTTATAAAATCCGTTGCTTTTATCGATGATGTCGTAAATCAATTTTGCTTTTCCCTTGTTTCTTTTTTCAATGATATCCAGTCCGCCTTGTTTTATTATCCAGTGGAGCATCTTGTTCAATGTGTAAATGCAGAATACCGGCGGTGTATTATAGGCGGAATCTTTTTCAATAAATGTTTTGTATTGAAGAAAAGGAGGAATATCGGTACGCGCCGTTTTTGCAAAATCCTTTTTAAGAATGACAAGAGCCATACCGGCGGCACCCAGGTTTTTCTGTATGCCTGCCCAAATCATGTCGAAGCGGTTGAAATCTATTCGGCGGGAAAGAATATCAGAGGACATGTCACAAATGATAGGGATATCTACTTCCGGAAATTTCCAATATTCCGTGCCGTAAATCGTATTGTTTGTTGTAATGTGGAGATAATCTGTTTCCGGCTTTATCAGGCAGTCTTCGGGAATGTAGGAATAGTTTCGATCTTTGGAGGAGTTTGCATCATATACTTCTCCGAAGAACGCAGCGGAATCACGAGCTTTGTGTGCCCACACGCCGGTATCTGCGTAAGCGGCGCGGGTGTGGAGGAAATTATAACTTTCCATAAGGAACTGCATGGTGCCGCCGCCTTGAATGAATACGATTTCATGATCCGGCGTAAGATTCATGAGATCGAAAAGCAATGACTTCGTTTCTTCTATGACGGATTGAAATTCTTTGGAGCGGTGGCTCATCTCAATAATTCCCATCCCGGTGTCTTTGAAATTTGTCATCTCATCCCGGATTTCTTCAAGCACTTCCAGTGGCAGCGGAGAAGGGCCGGCATTGAAATTATAGACTCGATTCATAAAAGAGACCTCCTATACTTTATAAACACAAAAAGAGAAGCGTCCCATGGGACGAGCTTCTCTTTTCTCGCGGTGCCACCCAATTTAGCAGAAAACCAAAAGGGGCAAAGTATCCTGTGTAATAAAAAACGCTCTTCATCCTCTAAGGGACGAGAGCACCCGCGATACCACCCAAATTGCTTTTCAGCCATCTTTAATCTGCTGTAACGGGCATACCCGATAGATTCATCATCTACCACTCTGAAGCGGAACGACAATTGTTTGCTGATGGTTTCCACCGTCCACCATCTCTCTGTAGAGCTTGCAAAAGCGCTTCTTCATCCTTGTGCATAATGTATTAACATGAGTATAGACGGACGTAGTAACTCTTGTCAAGTCTGTTTATAATATTCTTGAAAAGATGACAGGAAGGAGCGGAAAGGCAGCGGAGAGCACTTGAAAAAAATAATGAGATAAGGCATAATAAGCTTATCCGAATATGGGCGATTAGCTCAGCTGGGAGAGCGTCTGCCTTACAAGCAGAATGTCGGCAGTTCGATCCTGTCATCGCCCACCAAAGAAAAGCAACCGGGAGGGTTGCTTTTTGTGTATGCAAAAAAGATATAACTTTCCGCATTAGTGGATCAGAATGGTTTGTACATTGCCGGTTTTGTGACTCATGTCCTGCTGCACTGGTTTGGGATATGCTTGACACTTATAAAAAAATTATATTATCATAATATATATAGATAATTAAATTTATTTAGGATAAATATCTGTTTTGGTATTTAGACAATATTTTACTTAGCTCATAATAAAGCTGTTATGTTATTATTTATTTTTTTAGGAGACCGGGAGGTGTCATGCAAATGAGGAGAAAAGGGGTATTAACACTGGTATTGGCAGCTTTGGTGCTGGGGACGATGTCAGTGGAAGCCGGATTTAATCTGGGAAGTTTAAAACTGCCGCAAATCAATCTTCCTGGAGAGGCGGCCGGCGATTCCAAACAAGGAGCTTCAGTGAGGAAGGACTCCAAAGTATTTACATTTAAAGGGCATATTTTTGTGAAAGGTCAAGATGGCGAACGTAAGCCTCTGGAAGGAGTTATTCTTTATGGACCGGCGGTGGGTGCTTATACCGATAACTATGACGGCATTGAGCTGAAAAGTGTTGATGGTCATACATTATCAATTGAAGGCGGTGATGCAGTAGAGGTTGCAAGAACTGATGCACGGGGATATTTTGAAGTGACTGTTGATTTCAGCAAAGGTCTTTATTATGATATTATTTTCAGCAAAGAGGGGTATGGTGCCGGTTATTTTTCAAGACTGACAATGCCTGATCTTGGTAATATAATGGATATTGAACGGGGAGAAGATTTAAGGTATACGCTTAGGCCGGGGAAGGGAAAGTTCGTTCCTCATCGTATGGGAAGATCGTAAGAATGGGAGGTGTCAATATGTCCAACGTAAGAAGATTATTAATATTAGGGATAGCAGCAGGATTAGCTTTTAGTGTTGTGGGGAATACGGCTGCCGGTTTCAATCTTGGAAAAGTATTGAACAAGGTCGGTGTTTCTACGACGGAATCCAGTGAGGAGCCTTTATATGAGGGGGAACCGGCAGACGGTACAAGAGAAAATGGTATGGTTTATAATGCAGAAGTCCATGGCTGGTATGATGAGAAAACAGGAGCCCTTCTTTCGAGAAATGATGCTGAAGCGCGCCGAATGCCGGCGCCTCCCGGGCCGACTACAGCGAAATGTGATTTAATTTATGGTATTGTGAAAGCGGGACGGGAAGATTTAGAGGTGCGTCTGGAAAATAATCTTTTGATACTCAAAACCCGCGGTTCTCTTTGGGATGGCGGAACAGGGGAAAAGGGAGAAATAAGTATCATACTTCCGGAGGAATGCAAAAAAGGTGTAGTCTATAAACCTAAAGGAGATCATTACTTTACTTTTGATAAACCGAACAGGGACGGTCCTGTTACCTTGGTACGTCATGAGGGATATGTCATCGGTTTTGATACGGAACGGTAAAACCTGCTAAGAATCTTTTGTTAAAAGATAAGGGGAGTCATACCCGATAAGAATAAAATCGTTAAATAGAGTAAAGAAAATACGGAAGGCATGGTACGAATCATTTTATTCATCATGATCTATTCTTAATATGATGATTCCTGCTTTTCCGTATTTTCTTATGTATACAAATAGTTTTTTCATATAAGGATATAACTTAATGCTTTCGGTTTATGTATTTTGGAAGAATGTATATCTTTTGTTGCAAAGTCAGAAAAAATCTGATATTATATGTCACGTACCTTAGTACGTATTCCTGAATAGCTCAGCCGGTAGAGCGCGTGACTGTTAATCACGATGTCGCAGGTTCGAACCCTGCTTCAGGAGCCAATAGGGGTATCGCCAAGCGGTAAGGCAACGGACTCTGACTCCGTCATTCGTAGGTTCGAATCCTGCTACCCCTGCCAAGTTGATCCATTAGCTCAGTCGGTAGAGCACTTGACTTTTAATCAAGGTGTCCCGCGTTCGAGTCGCGGATGGATCACCATTTGTGGCCTGTTCGTCAAGTGGTTAAGACACCGCCCTTTCACGGCGGGTTCGGGGGTTCGAATCCCCCACAGGTCACCAAGTGGGCGATTAGCTCAGCTGGGAGAGCGTCTGCCTTACAAGCAGAATGTCGGCAGTTCGATCCTGTCATCGCCCACCAAAGGAAAAAGCAGCCTTTCCGGTTGCTTTTTGCATATTAAAGACAAAATAGTAATTTTCTGTATTGACGGCATATAAGTCCTGTTTATTGCGTATTCAACCTGCTTATTGCCTGTCAAAAAAAGAAGTTTGGGAAAGATGATGTAAAGAAAAATTTTTTTAAGTGTCTCTTTATGTTAAGATAAGGAACAAAATGTTTTCCTTGACTGCAATTTGAAAAAATTATACTTTTCTAATTACTACTATATAAATAAAAACTATGTTATAATAACGAAATTACAGGCTACAAATAAGTCAATTATGGGGAGCGCTTGTGCGTTTCCTTTTTTCGTGCAGGAGGTATTATGTACGATACATTTAAGGAACTGGGCCTTGTTCCTGAAATCATGAAGGCTATTGAAGATATGGGATTTGAGGAGCCCACTCCTATCCAGAAGGTATCTATTCCCGCGGCGATGGAGGGGAAGGATCTGATTGGACAGGCACAGACCGGTACGGGCAAAACAGCGGCATTTGGTATTCCGATTCTGGAAAAGATTGACACGACAGAAAAAGGGCCGCAGGCTATCGTGCTTTCGCCAACGAGAGAATTGGCCATCCAGTCTGCGGAAGAGATGAATCGGCTTGCCCAGTACTTGCCGATTCATGCATTGCCTATTTATGGCGGACAGGATATCGAAAGACAATTTCGCGCGCTTCGCAAGAAGCCGAATATTATTGTGGCGACACCGGGTCGTCTTATGGACCATATGAAGAGAGGAACCATTGATCTGTCCCATGTCCAGATTCTTGTTCTTGATGAAGGCGATGAAATGGTGGATATGGGATTTATTGATGATATCCGCACTATTTTAGCGGGGATGCCTGAAGAAAGGCAGACGATGTTTTTCTCTGCTACCATGCCAGCACCGATCAGAGAACTGGCGGAATCTTTCCTTCGTGATCCTGTGCTTGTGAAGATTAAAGCGGCTACGGTTACAATTGACCTGGTGGAACAGGAATATATCGAATTGCCGGATATGCAGAAGTTCGATTGCCTTTGCCGGCTGCTGGATATGGAGAATCCTGAACTGGCCATTGTCTTTGTTCGGACGAAACGCCGTGCCGACGAGGTGACGGAGGCGTTGAAAAAGCGCGGGTATATGGCAGAAGGTCTTCATGGCGACTTGTCTCAACAGAAACGCGATGCAGTCGTCCGCCAGTTTAAAGAAGGCACAATTGATATTCTTGTGGCTACTGACGTGGCAGCACGAGGATTGGATATCAGCGGGGTAACCCATGTATATAATTTTGATATGCCCCAGGATTCTGAAACGTATGTGCACCGTGTAGGCCGTACGGGACGGGCGGGACAGACCGGTTTGGCCATGACTTTTGTTGTTTCCAGAGAAATCGGGCAGCTTCATGATATTGAGCGCGCTATCCGACGCAAAATCAGAAGAAAGAGTGTTCCTACGCTGTCTGACGTCATTGAAGGAAACCAGCGGATTGCTATTGAGAATCTGCAGGAAGCGTCCCGGGGGACCGGACTGGAAGAATATCGTGAAAATGCGGAAGAACTTCTGAACCATGTGGATGCGGTATCTTTAGTTGCGGCGGCAATTAAACTGCTCACAAAACAGCCTGATGTGACGCCTGTAAAGATTACGGAAGAACGTCCGCAGTTTAAGAAGCGCAGAAGCTCCGGCGGCAAACGCTCTTTTGGCGGGGAAAGACGCGGCAGACGATTGCAAGGGCATTCCCGTGATAAAAATTATGAAAGTGAAAAACGGGACGGCAGGTATAACGGACATCGTTCCCGTCCGCAGGAAAGTAGAAAAAGGGAAAAAAGCAATATGCATGAGTCCAGTTTTAAATCATACTTTAAGAAAAATTGAAAAGCAATATAAAAGGAGGCGTCATAGTAAGCGCTTCCTTTTACGTTGCTCGGCCATTTGATAAAAGAGAATTTTTCAGATGGATATAGGTGTCGGTATAGTAAGGGGCTATTTGCGATTCACGGAGATCATAGCCGTAAGGACGGCGGCTGACGGCAAGCAGGGGGGGCGCCTGTATGCGCTTGGCAACGGCAAATCCTGCAAACAAATTCCACCATTTTTCCAAATCGGTGATAAAATCGTGATGTGTTTTGAAAATAGATTTGATGGATACAGGAGTTCCCAGTTTCTCTTCCAGACAATTTTTACTGTACCAGGTAAGAATCTCTTCCGGTGTTATCCGATTCCATGGTTCAATAAACGAGCGGAAGAGAAAATCATGGTATTCATAAATAAGGGGATCCCCCAATCCTTTTGTAATGTCCTGATTTTCGGAAAGCTCAGCGCTTGGTCTGACAGTAAATATTTCATCAGGAATCATGTTCTTATCGAAATATCTGTTCAGAGTTCTGCCGAGTGCATATATCTGATGCTTCCAAAGGTCGGCTGTAGCGGCAAGAGCGCCGGACAGATCGCCATAGAGCGTACCGTAGCCGACGGTTAATTCGGTTTTGTTTGCGTTGCAGGTAAATATGCCGCCAAAGGCGGAAGAAAGCGTGGCGAGGATACGGGTGCTTCTGTCACGGGCTTGTATATTTTCTTTCATAAAACCGGTGAGGTGCAGTGTTTTCATGTCTGACGGAGAAGGAATTTGCAAATCGTCAATTTGAGAAACTGTTTCATTGATAAAAGAATCGATAGGGAGTTCCACAAAAGGAGCTTCCAGATTTTCGGCAAGCCGCCGCGCCAGATTTTTTGTGGTTTCCGAATTGAACCGTGTCGGCGTGTTCACTAAAAGGAGATTTTCCGCAGGAAGAACCGAGCGGTACAGTGCGGCGTTGACCGCGGAATCGATGCCGCCTGAGATGCCGATGACCACCCTGCCTGCATGAATGGCGGATAAAAATTCTTTCAACCCATAGCGGAGAGCAGGCAGCAACATATCTCCCCTAAACGGTTTCATTTCTTTTTCTGCAGTCAGTTTTTTTGCGGCGATATCAAAAGAAAAGCAAGAACGCTCCGCCTGATAAGGGACTGCTTCGGCAAGAAGTGTACCTTTCGGATCGTAGGCGGCAGTCATGCCGTCATAGGTATAGCAGTCTTTTCCATTGTTTTCCAGTCCTCTTCTATTGATGTAGAGCATAGGGCAGCCGAGGCGGGAAAGCGAGGCAGAGAAGAGACGGTGTCTTTTATCATTCTTTTCCAAGGTGAATGGCGAGGCGGACAGATTGAAAAGAATATCGATATTTTTTTCTGAAAGGATTTCCATAGGGGACAGCCGTGCGTTTTCATCCCAGCTGTCCTCGCAAAGAACAATGCCTGCGCGGAGAGTTTCCTGCCTGATGGTAAATGTAAAAGGCGCAAGCAGGGAAGATACAGATTGATTTTCTTCGGCAGCCAGCTCAGGAAGGCTTGTAAAGTGGCGTTTGTCATCAAATTGCCTGTAATCAGGGAGCAGCGTTTTAATAGTATAAGATAACCCTCTGTCATTTTTTAAGAACTGTCCATTGCAGGCGGCGAAAGCAGCATTATACTTCCTTACACGGCCATCATTATTCTTTTTTTTCGGGTCAACGGCTATATTGCCGAAGATAACAATAATGTTTTCTGCCGCATCGGCGATTTTCTGACCATACCGCTCACATTCACGAAGGAAAGCATTCTGTTCCCACAGGTCGCCGATCATGTACCCTGACAGGCAGAGTTCGGGAAAGATCAGGATGTCAGTGTTTTGCTTTCGGGCGTTTTGTATTTCTCTTTCCATCTGTTCAAAGTTGGCGCGGATATTTCCCGGAATAACGGATAACTGCACCGTAGAGATACGGATCATTGGTGTGCCTCCTCTATGTTCTATTAATTTCTATTGTACAGAAGCAATTCTTTTGTGTAAATGAGAGGGGGTGTTATATAATAAAAATATACAGGAGCAGATGCTATGGCATTGTACAGAACGTATTCGGATTATCTGAAAGAAAAATATAATGAGAAAGTTTATAAGATTCCGATTGCCCTTCCCGTGACTTGTCCGAATCGAGACGGTACATTAGATAGTGACGGGTGCATTTTTTGCGGTTCTATTCGGGCGGACTATGAAACAAAGGCGGTGGGAATGGAAATCACCCGCCAGATTGATCGGAGTATTTCCCATGTGGGACCGAAATATAAGGCGAAAAAATTCATTGCTTATTTTTTGAATTTCACAAATACCTATATGCCGCTTTCCCGATTCGAATACTGTGTGAAGGAAGCCTGCGGGCATCCTGATATCGTAGGACTTGCGGTTTCCACAAGACCCGATTGTATCCATGAGTCGTACCTGGAGGTACTCAGAGAGGCCCAGGGGAAATACGGGACGAATATCACGGTAGAGCTTGGGCTGCAAAGCGTAAATCCCCACACACTTCTTAAAATAGGACGATGCCATACGGTGGCAGAGTTTATTGATGCGGCTCTTCAAATTGGCAGGTATCATTTTGATTTATGCGCGCACATCATTGCTGATTTGCCGTGGGACGACCGTATCGATGTGGAAGAAGCGGCAAAACTGGTTTCGGTTCTTCCCGTCACGGAAATAAAAATACATTCTCTCTATATTATTAAAGGAACGAAATTGGCGAAGATGTATGAAAAAGGGGATATAAAACTTTTACCCCCTGAAGAATATGCGGAAAGAGTTGTTCTGATTTTATCCATGCTCCGCCCTGATATCGTGGTGCAGCGAATTGTGGGGCGTGCTTCGGCAAATACGCTTTCCGTAAATGGCGGACGTCCGTGGTGGGAAGTAAAAGAATATATAGAGAAGCTGATGAGAAACAGACATATTCAACAGGGATCGGCCTGTAATTATCTTCACGGGGCAGCTGTTCGAAGATTTCTGCATGAATAAGAATCTTTCTTTGGTTTATATAAGATGGGGTGAAGCACTATAAAAACGAAAGTAGAAAAAGAAATACTGGTACAGGGAATGCAGGACGCCGCTCGTGTGTTTGCGCAGGGCGGCCGTCTGCTTGCACTGGCGGGAGAACATTATGGCACGGATATCTTATGCCGCGGGAATCTGATCCGTGTAAAAGGATCGGAAGAGAAAGTATACAAAAGCCTGTCAGTGATTGAAGAGATTTTATCTGACGCCAAAAGAGGCATCCGTGTTTCTGAAAGACAGATGCTCCTCATCATGAAGCTTTTTGATGAGGGGAAGATGGAACTGCTTCATGAGATGAAAGAGGATATTATTAATCTTACACGGAATGGAGAAGCTGTCCGTCCGAGAACGTTAGGGCAGAAAATGTATGTAGATGCGATCCGTCGGAATTCCATTACCTTTGGCGTTGGTCCCGCGGGAACAGGAAAAACATACTTGGCGGTCGCATTGGGAGCTTTCTTTCTGAAAAATCATGATGTCCGGCGGATTATTTTAGTGCGGCCGGCGGTGGAAGCAGGTGAAAAACTGGGGTTTCTCCCGGGGGATATGCAGGAAAAGGTAAATCCTTATCTGCGCCCTTTGTTTGACGGTCTTTTGGATATGTTCGGGCCGGAAGAGTTCATCCGGCTGCAGCAGAAAGGCCAGATTGAAGTGGTTCCGCTTGCGTATATGAGGGGCAGGACGCTTGAAAAATCTTTTGTCATTTTGGATGAAGCGCAAAATACGACAGTGGAACAACTTAAAATGTTTCTGACCCGCCTGGGGGATCGCTCAAAAATGGTTATTAATGGCGATGTTACCCAAATTGATCTTCCGCCTCATGTGAAAAGCGGACTTATTGATGCGCAGCGTGTTTTGGCAAATGTTTCCGATATTGAATCCGTGACATTTACGGAAGATGATGTGGTTCGCCATGATTTGGTGGCGGCCATTATCCACGCTTATGAAGAAGATACAAAAAAGAAAAGACAGGGGGTGGAAGATGATGGAAATCACGATTAATTACAGTGATGAGCAATTTTACAGTGAAGAGTTGGAAACGCTCATTCTGAGAGTTCTTTCGAAAGGGGCGGAATTGCAGAACGTGGCGGAAGACGCGGAATTAAGTCTCCTTATCTGTGACGCTGATACCATTCATGAACTGAATAAAACATACCGCGGAGTTGACGCGCCGACGGATGTCCTTTCCTTTGCTTTAAACGAGGGCGAAGAAGAGGACGGTATGGAGGAAGAAAAAGTGTTGGGCGACATCATCATTAATTTGTACCGCGCGGTTGAGCAGGCAGAAGAGTTCGGGCACAGTAAAGAACGGGAAATGGCGTATTTATCTGTACACGGATTTCTCCATATTCTTGGTTATGATCATTATGATCCGGAGGAGAAGAGGAAAATGCGGGAAAAGGAAGAAGAAATACTTGGTGCCTGCGGTATGGAACGTATTGTAACGGAAGGAAAACTTGAAAATGATGGGGAATGAAGCGGCCGCTTTGGTTTCTGCAGCGCTTGCAGCAAGAAAGAATGCGTATGTTCCCTATTCGGGATACCCCGTAGGGGCGGCGGTTCTTGGTGAAGATGGAAATATATTTACCGGCTGTAATGTAGAGAATGTTTCTTATCCCGCGGGTATGTGTGCGGAAAGGAACGCCATCGGCAGTGCGGTAACAGCAGGGTATACAAGTTTTCAGGGAATCGCTGTGGCGGGGAGTGATAAGGGTTTTACGATGCCCTGTGGAATCTGCCGCCAGGTCATAGCGGAATTTCATATCCCCGTGGTCATTGTGGCAAAAGATGAAGACCACTATAAAATTTTTGATGGAAGCAAATTGCTTCCCCATGCTTTTGAAGAAGGCTGTTTAAAGACAGGAGAACGAAATGGCTGAAGAAAAATTCCATTCTGGATTTGTTGCCCTTGTAGGACGGCCGAATGTAGGGAAGTCTACCTTGATGAATGCGGTTTTGGGGGAGAAAGTTTCCATCGTGTCTGCTCATGCGCAGACGACGCGGAATAAGATTACCGGTGTATGGAATGGTAAAAATTCCCAGGTTGTCTTTCTTGACACACCGGGAATGCATAAGCCGCAGAGTAAATTAGGGCAGGTTATTCGTCAGAGTACGGTGGACGCTTTGGATGAAGTGGATGTCATTGTCTTTATTTGTGCCTGTAATGATCCCCTCGGGGCGGGCGATCGGTATATTTTGAATCTGCTCAAGGATAAAAAAGTACCCGTCGTGCTGGTTCTGAGTAAGATTGATTTGATAAAAAAAGATATGCTGCTGAAGAAAATAGGACAATACAGCAGAATACACCCGTTTTCGGAAATCATTCCGCTTTCCGCCCGAAGCGGAGAGAATTTGAAAGAATTTACGACGGTTCTGGAAAGATACCTGCCTGAAGGCCCCAAGTATTTCCCTGATGATATGGTGACAGATCAGCCGGAGCGAAATATTGTGCAGGAAATTGTAAGAGAGAAATTACTGCTGCGTACAAGAGAAGAAGTTCCTCATGCGATTGGCGTATTCACTGAAGAATTTAGTGAGCGGGAAAATGGAAAGGTATATATCCGCTGTACGATTTATGTGGAACGGGATTCTCAGAAGCGTATCATTATCGGGAGGAAAGGCACCTTACTTAAAGAGGCCGGGCAGGAAGCACGAGAGGAAATACAAAATCTGATCGGCGCTCCTGTATTTCTTGATTTATGGGTGAAAGTCAGCAGGGATTGGAAGAATAAAGATTATATTCTTCGGGAATTAGGGTATAAAGAGCATAAGTAATGTTTAAAAAAGGAGGAATGACTTATCAATATTCACGTAGAATGGGTGATTGTATGGATTTTCGTTGCGCTTTTTGCGGCAGCCGTCAATTATGTATGTACTGCTGTTAATTTTTCTTTTGCGCGAATGAGAAAGAAATACATCGAAGACAATGATGAACTGGATGCGGAGAAAGTGGAGAAAGTGGCTCCTTATTATCAAAAGACTTCTGTGGTACTTGCGGGGACACAGATCGGTTATCTTTTCTGCAGCAGCATTTTTGCCCTTTCTTTATACCAGAGTATCCGTCACATGGTTTTGTTTTGGGAAGAAACAAATTTTTTTTCCGCGGTGCTGGTATATGTCGGTGTTTCTGCCTACATTGTTATTGCACTGATGCTCTATTGGATTTTTACCATTCTTGTGCCGGGATCCATATCATTGGTCAGGCCGCTGTCCATGTTATCCTCTTATACATGGTTCATCAATTTGTCCGGCAGGCTATGGAAGCCTTTCATTTTCATCGGCTTGTTCGCGGTAAAAAAGATATTGGATATGAAAGGAATCCCGTGCAGAGACGAAGTTAATTTCACTTATACCGAAGATGAAATCCGTTGCATCGTGGAAGAAAGTCATCGCGGCGGGCGTTTGAATACTCTTGAAAATACGTTGATCAAAAATTCTTTTGACTTTTTTGATTTAGATGTGAGGGATGTCATGATTCCCCGGAATGATATGGTCGTTTTGGATTTTAATGATGATATGGACGTAATGCGCCGGAATATTTCCAAAACGCATCATACCTGTTATCCCGTGTGTATGGAGGACAAGGATCATATTCTTGGATTTATTCATGTAAAAGATTTTTTAGAAAGCCTTTTGAGGGGTGAGTACAACATAAAAAGAATCATGAGGGAAATACTGACTGTACCTGAAGTTATGCCCGCGCCGGCCCTCCTTCAAATGATGAAGAATAAGAGAACATACCTGGCGGTCGTCGTGGATGAGTATGGAGGGACGTCAGGCCTTGTGACGCTGGAGGATCTGATGGAAGAGCTGGCTGGAGAAATTCCGCAGAATGAGAGCAACGCGCCTGCTGAAATTTTGCGTGTGAATGACCATGTTTATGAGTTTGACGGTACCGTCATCCTGGAAGATGTTTCTGAAAGGCTCCAAATGGAGTTTGATGATGAAGAAAGAAATAATACGATTGGCGGGCTGATTTTTTCGAAATTGGAACGGATACCCCAAGTCGGTGACCATATTTCTTTTGGCGGGTGGAAGTTTACCGTACTTAAAATGTACGGATTCCGTATTATGCGTGTGAAGGCGGAAATGGATCGTAAAGAAGAAACGGAACCAGACAGTCATGAATAAATTGCTTGAAAATGATGAGGGGATCCTTCTTCATGCTCATGCGGGGAAGGATGGCGGGAAAATTGCGGATGTATTTACTTTATCTGCTGGATTAGTACGGATCTATGTAGGCAAGACGGTGCTTGAACGATGTGGAAGCGGCGGCATGGTTTCTTTTGCGTTTCTTCGGTTCACTGCGTGGAAAGATGGCGAGAATTTTTTCATGTCCCAGTATGAGAGCCGAATGCTTTTGGATATGATGAATTTATCCTATGAAGAAATGCAGTGCTGGTACTATGTGATTGAGTTGGTCAGTATATTCTTTCCAAAAGAGGAAAGAAATGAAAGGGTATACCGGCTTTTGGGACGTGCGATGACTGTTGCCGCATGTAAAAATAAAAAGGTGGCAGCGCTGATTGTATCCGTGCAGCTCCTTCGGGCAGCCGGTATCGATGCAGGAAGTCATGAAACAGAACGTGAATTACATTTGTCACCGGCAGGGATGAAGCTTATGCAATCTTTTTCTGATTATGATTGGGGATCGGAGTGGGGAGGCTCTATTAAGGCATCAGTTTTTAAGGAATTGGCGGGGTATATAGATAAATTTATTCTCTGCTATGGAGATGTAAAAATGAAAACCGCCGGAGCTTTTTTGATAGAGGTATAGATCAGATTGAATGCGGAATATCCGCCATAAGGCACACAAAAAAAGACTGTGAAAAGTATTTCGCATTTTCACAGTCTTTTTTGCATCAGATTCAGTTGTGGGGAATCATATCTTTAGGATCAAAAGTTCCATTCTTGCGGCGTTCAGAAAATTCAGCAACAGCAGTAAAGAGGACATCACTGGAACTGTTCAGTGCCGTTTCACAGGCATCTTCAAGAACACTAATGATGAAGCCTACACCAACAACCTGCATGGCAATGTCATTGTTGATACCGAAAGAGGCACAGGCCACAGGAATCAGAAGGAGGGAACCGCCGGCTACACCGGAAGCGCCGCAGGCGCCAACTGTGGAAATCAGGCACAGAAGAAGCGCTGTCGGAAGATCGACAACAATTCCCAATGTGTTGGCAGCAGCTAAAGCCAGTACAGAAATGGTAATGGAAGCGCCCGCCATGTTGATAGTTGCGCCGAGCGGAATAGAAATTGTAAAAGTATCGGGGTTAAGGCCCAGCCGCTTGCACAAGGTCAGATTGACAGGGATATTTGCTGCGGAACTTCTTGTAAAGAATGCATATACACCGCTTTCACGGATTGTTGTCCAGACAAGAGGATAAGGGTTATGGTGAACATTGAGGAATACGATAATCGGATTCATAACAAAAGCAACAAGAATGTAGGCGCCGATCAGGACAGCCAAAAGTTTTGCATATCCCAACAGGGCATCTACACCGGCAGTACCGACAGAGTCAGCAACAAGCCCCATGATGCCAAGCGGAGCGAAGTGGATGACCCAGGTGACGACCTGAGTGATAGAACGGGCTATATCATCAAGCACAGATTTTGTTGTGCCGTTTGCGTAACTTTTGAGTGCAAGACCGGCAATGATCGCCCAGGCCAAGATACCGATGTAATTTGCAGTAAGAAGCGCATTGACCGGATTATCTACAACGGAAAGAATTACATTGTGCAATACTTCGATGATGCCGGAAGGCGGAGCCAGTTTGGCATCGGCTGCCACCTGGAGATGAAGTACGGTCGGGAAAAGGAATGACAATGCCACGCCGACGAGAGAGGCACAGAAGGTTCCGATGACATACAGGATGATGATCGGTTTCATATTTGCGTTCGTCCCTTCTTTTTTTTGTGCCATCGCGTTCATGACAAGGAAAAATACGAGGACGGGAGCAACGCCTTTCAGTGCTTTGACGAAGAGATCGCCAAAAATTTTAACGACAGGGATTACCGTCGGTGTAAAGACGGCAATCAGGATACCGATGACCAAGCCGACAGCGATTTGTTTGATCAATGCGACACTGGACAAAACTTTTTTGATTTTGTTTAGCAAAGTAATTCCCCCTTTAAATTATAATAATTTAAGTATACCTTGCGTTTATATTTCTTTCAAGAAGCATATAAAAATGATTTGTATAAGGCTGTTTAGCATACGTTTTTAGCATAAAAAAGTATTTTCATATAGAATCGATAATTTCCGTAAAATACGAAATATATGGTAAAATACTCAAAGGGTAGAATGATAGGGGGAACGATGGAGACCGTAGGACTGCTTGCCGGAATCGGCATACTTCCGGTGGAATTTATAGAGGCCGCACATATACAGGGATATAAGGTTGTATGCATTGCTGTGATTCCAGGAGTCGAAAAGGAACTAAAAGAAAAAGCTGATGCTTATTATGAAATCAGCGTCTTTAAATTGAATAAGGTCATTAAAACGCTTTTGTCGGAAGGCGTGCAGGAAGTCACAATGCTTGGGAAAGTAACAAAAGAATGGCTGTATAAGGATCATGTGATTCCTGATTTGCGTGCGCTGAAAGTTTTGAATCGATTGAGGAAAAAGAATTTCAAGGATGACACGATTACTTTGGAACTTGTGGAAGAATTGGGGAAAGACGGGATTTCAGTGCTGGATCAAACGAAATATTTAAAGCCTTTAATGCCGGGTCCGCAAATATTTACCAAACGCCGGCCGACAGAAAATGAAATGCTTGATGTAGCATTCGGCTTTAAGGCGGCTAAGGCCATTGGCGGTATGGATCTGGGGCAGACGGTGGTCATCAAAGATCAAGCGGTTATGGCAGTGGAAGCGATTGAAGGGACAGATGCCTGTATTAGACGCGGTGGTATGCTGGCCCGCGGGGGAGCCGTGGTGGTGAAGACGGCAAAACCGGATCAGGATCTGCGTTTTGATGTACCCGCTGTCGGATTGGAAACTTTACATTCTATGATGGAAACCGGATGCAAAGTACTTGCCATTGAGGCGTATCGCACCTTATTTGTGGAAAAAACGTCCGTGCTGAAAGAGGCGGATTGTGCAGGAATTGCTATTCTATCCGTGGAGCAGGAGCATTTATGAAAATTATGATGTCTGCCGGAGAAGCTTCCGGGGATATGCACGCCGCCGCTGTTGCCGCGGAAATTAAAAGAGAATATCCTGATGCTGATATTTTCGGCATGGGCGGAGATAATATGCGTAATGCGGGAGTGCGTATTATTTATGATATTGGTAATCTGGGAATTATCGGAGTGGTAGAAGTCATTCGTCATTTATCACTGTTTTTTAAGTTACGGACATTCCTTAGACATGCTATGATGGAAGAAAAACCGGATGTAGTTGTGTGTGTGGATTATCCGGGGTTCAATATGAAGATTGCCCACGTGGCAAAAGAGCTGGGCATTCCGGTAGTGTACTATATTGCACCGACAATTTGGGCCTGGCACAAGGGACGGGCAAAGAATATTGTTCGTGATGTGGAGCATGTGGCATCTATATTTCCCTTTGAAGCGGAGGCTTATCGAGAAGCTGGAGCCCGGGTGACTTTTGTGGGGCATCCTTTGGCAGATACTGTGAAAGCGTCTATGTCTTATGAAGAGGCAATGATGTTTTTTGGGGGAGACAGAGTAAAAAAAAGAATTCTGCTTATGCCGGGAAGCAGAAAAAATGAAGTGGAAAAACTTCTTCCCGCCATGCTTAAAGCAGCGGATATACTTACTGAAAAATGTGAGTGCCAATTCTTTTTGTCCCGTGCTGGTACGATTTCATCGGAGTTTATTCAAGGGTTTTTAAAAAATGCTTCACCGAGATTGGATATCATTGTGACGGCCGGCCGGATATATGATCTGATGCGGATTTGTACGGCGTGTATCGCTTCGTCTGGAACCGCTACTCTTGAAACAGCGCTGATGGGGCTTCCTACTGTGCTTGTGTATCGATTATCTGCGATTACCTGGTTCCTGGCCAAGCATCTTGTACGGGTGGAGTATGCGGGGCTGCCGAATATACTGCTTCATAAAGAAGTGACGCCTGAACTTTTACAGGATAAAGTTACTGCCGGAAATATAGCGGAAGTCGTGCTGCCGTGGCTGACTGATGAGGTAAAGCGGCAGGAGAATATAAGAGAATTAAAATCTGTACGTGCCGTGCTGGGTGAAGGCGGAGCAGTTCGTCGTACGGCGGAACTTATATTAAGGACAGCAGAGGGGAAATAATGAGTAGTAAAAAAAATAAGATAAATAGTTATAAACGTCTTCTGTCTTACTTGTGGCCATACAAGAAGTTATTAATATTGTCAGTTGTTTTCATGCTTTTTGTAGCATTGTCAAATTTGGTGGTTCCATGGATTATTAAGGACGTGATTGACCAAGTGCTGGAGCAAAAGGACTTGCGAATGCTGTACTTGGTCATTGTAGCTATTTTAGTAACTTTCTTTATCAGGGCGCTCACGACTTTCGGGCATCGATATCTGATGGGGTATATCGGACAGGCGGTTATTATGGATATCCGTAATGTTCTCTATCATCACTTGCAGGTTTTGTCTATTTCCTACTATGATCGCCGCCGTACGGGGGATATCATGAGTAATCTGACTAATGATATTGCTGCGCTGCAAACGGCCATCGTGGTGGATTTTATTTCTCTTGTACAGGAAAGCGCGATTTTTATCGGCTCCTTTGCGTCTATGATTTATCTGCAATGGAAGCTGACCGTGCTTTGTCTCATCATCGTGCCTCTGGTTTCTTATGTGATTAAGTTTTTCGGCAGAAAACTGCATACCAGCGGGAGGGTGGTACAGGAATGCCTTGCTGATGTAACCTCCATGCTGCAGGAGACGATACAAGGCGTTCGTATTGTAAGGAGTTTTAACCGCGGGAGTTATGAGGAAAAACGGTTTGAAAAAATTAATCGTTCCAGCTTCAGCGCAACGGTTCGTTCCATCCGCCAACAGAGTCAGATGACGCCTTTTGTTGAATTTTTAGCGGCCATTGCGGTGTGCGCTATTATCTGGTATGGCGGTGTTTCCGTTATTGACGGGGTGATGACGACCGGGGAACTGATTGCGTTTCTTATTTATGCTATCAATTTGGCGAATCCGACACGGCGCGTGGCGGAAAGTGTTGGGAATATCCAAAAATCACTGGCTGCAGCCGACCGTGTTTTTGCCATCCTTGATGAGCAGCCGGAAGTACAGGATAAGCCGGACGCAAAGCAGCTCATTATTAAGAAAGGCAGAGTAGAGGCAAAGCACGTTTCTTTTTCCTATGAAAAAGAAAATCCAGTTCTCGTAGATTTAAACTTTACCGCGGAGCCGGGACAGACCATTGCTCTTGTCGGTCCATCGGGATCGGGGAAGACCACGGTGGCAAACCTGCTTCCCCGCTTTTATGATGTCAGCGCAGGGGCAATCTGCATTGATGGTATGGATATCCGCGATGTGACTGTCGGCTCTTTAAGGGAAAATATAGGTCTTGTACCTCAAGATACACTTCTCTTTAATACGACAATTAAGGAAAATGTTCTTTATGGAAGATTGGATGCGACGGATGAAGAGGTTTGGGCAGCTATAAAAGCAGCAAATGCGGAAAATTTTATCAGAGAACTTCCTCATGGCATAGATACGAAAGTTGGAGACCGGGGACTTGTATTGTCCGGCGGGCAGCGGCAGCGTATTGCTATCGCACGGGCAATACTGAAAGATCCGGCCATTTTGATCCTGGATGAGGCTACTTCCGCTTTGGATACAGAAAGCGAGAAAATTGTACAGGATGCTTTGGATAAACTGATGGTGGGACGGACATCGTTTGTTATTGCCCATCGTTTATCGACGGTTAAAAATGCTGATCAGATATTAGTGCTGAATAAAGGACGGATTGAAGAACAGGGAACACATGAAGAACTTATGGCTATGGGCGGTTTATATCATGAACTGTATACCATGTCGATAAAACAGCCGGAAGGAGAAAAATAACTTGTACTGGTTTTATAATGTCTGTCTGGTTGCTTATTGGTTCTTTCAGGTGCCGGTACTGCTTTACCGTCTTATTTTTGAAGACGGTTTTTATGACAGACTGAAGCAGAGTGCCGGGATTATGCCGACGCCGACTTTGGAACAGATTGCTTATCATAATGCAATCTGGATACATGCGGCGTCGGTGGGTGAAGTTGTCGCAGCCAGTCCTATTGTGAGAGAATTGAAAAAACGCTATCCCAAAGAAATGGTCGTTGTATCCGTCGTTACTGCTACAGGTCACCGAATGGCGCAAAGGATCATGCCCGAGGCGGACGGCCATATATTTTTTCCTTTTGATTTGCCTGTTATCACAGAACGAATTGTGAATATAGTGAATCCTAAAGCAATTATTCTGATTGAAACGGAATTGTGGCCAAATTTTCTTCGGCTGGCATGGAGAAAGAATATTCCTGTTATGATGATGAACGGCCGTATCAGTGACCGTTCTATGAAAAGGTATTCCCTGATCCGGCGTTTTACCTCGCGCATGCTTCTCCAAATTAAAAAATTTTGTATGCAGTCGGGCATTGATGCAGAACATATCATTTCTATGGGAGCACTTTCTGATCGGGTGACAATTACAGGAAATACAAAGTATGATGAAACCTATGTGGAAGTTTCGGAAGAAGAGAAACAACAGCTTCGTCATGAATTTCACTTTGATGGAAAAGGGCCTGTGATTGTAGCAGGGAGTACGCATAACGGAGAAGAAGAAATTATTCTTCGTATATTTGGCAAGATTCTGAAAGAGTATCCTGACGCCCGGTTGCTTCTGGCAGTACGTGAGATTACAAGGGCACCGTCTGTCCGCTTTTTGGTGAAGCATTTTGGATACAGTGTTCTCCGCCGCTCTAAGATGGGGACGGAGGAAGATGATGGGAGAGGCCATCAGGTTATTATTCTTGATACCATTGGTGAATTAGGACGTTTATACAGTCTTGCGGACGTAGTTTTTGTTGGCGGAAGTTTTGTAAAGGTGGGGGGACATAACATATTGGAACCTGCGGCACATGGGAAACCGGTGCTTGTAGGTCCTTATATGTTCAATTTCCGGGAAATATTTGATCTGCTGTCTAAGCGTGGTGTCTGCTGCATGGCACAAAATGAGTCTGAATTAGAAAAAACGCTGCGGGATTTATTGGCTCATCCCGAAAAAATGAAGGCTATGGGGGAAGCGGCGTTGTCTGTGGTGGCGGAGAATCAGGGGGCGACGAAAAGGAATGTAGATACTTTTGCAAAACTTGCTGAAAAGTATAAGATTGATTTGATGGAGAATACTGATGAGTATTGAGTCTTACATACTTGGACTCCAAAAAAATCCGTCGCCGGGAAAGATAGGAAAGATTGTTCTTGGCGGGTTGGAGCTTCTTGCAGGGATTTATGAAAAAGGTGTCGTGAAAAAATATGAGAAGGCTGGGCGAAATGCCCGCCGTATGCCGATACCTGTTATCAGTGTTGGAAATATTACGGCCGGTGGAACGGGGAAAACACCGTGCATTTTAAAGCTGGCTGAAATGCTTCACAAAAAGGGGCATCATCCGGCCATTCTCTCCCGCGGTTATAAAAGCGGATTGGAAAAAGTCGGAGGAGTTGTATCTGACGGACGATCTTTGCGGATTTCCCAGAAACTGGCGGGAGATGAGCCTTATATGATGGCGTTAAAAATTCATGATGTTTTTGGTGGTCATGCCCAGCTCCACGCTCTGCTTGGGATAGAGCAGGGACTGCTCCAGCATCTCCGGGGACATGACAGCGGCAGCCACCGTGAAGGAGCTCTGGGCGCGCATCAGCTGCTCCTCCACCCGGCGGCGGAGGGCCCGGTTCTCCCGCACCACCTCCATGAACTGCTTCATCAGCTCATCCCGCTTGTCCTTGAGCAGCTTATGGCCCCGCTGAGCGGTGCGCAGCTTTCCCTTCAGGCGGGTCAGTTCCATTCGGGTGGGGTTTACCGTGATGTTGGCCATTGGTCACCCCTCCTTACGCCTGCTGGTCTTTTTTCGGCCAATATTTCTCAATATACTCCGGCTTGATCCGCTTGAGTTCTTCTTTCGGCAGCAGGCCCAACAGCTGCCAGCCCAGCGTCAGGGTCTGCTCAATGGAGCGGTTCTCCTCGGTACCCTGGGAGACATAGCGCTTTTCAAACTCGTCGGCAAACTTGGCGTACAGCAGGTCGGTGGGGCTCAGGGCGGCCTCACCCATGATGGACATAAGCTCCTTGTTTTCCTTGCCGGTGGCGTAGGCGGCAAAGAGCTGGTTCAT